>WNGP01002998.1_pt1 | contig 14134 bp, 9 predicted proteins | sample 5407671 | NCBI WGS metagenome assembly WNGP01 (sample SAMN13153381, study PRJNA577476) | soil metagenome | isolation source: 40 cm soil or saprolite under Garry oak tree replicate 2 | place: USA:California | collected 2016-06-15 | reverse complement strand
CAGCGCGCTGTACCTGGACAAGCCCGCCGAGGTCGACAGCTACCTGGAAGTCATGGAACAGCTCTGCCTCCAGGCCGAGCCGGTAGCCAGCACCGCCAGGGTGCTCCAGCAGATCCTCTCCGACATCTAGAGCCGACCCGAGGGCGGCGGTGAAAGCGGCGGCGTTCTTCGAATATGGGTCCGCGGAAGTGCTCCGGTACACGGACGTCAACGATCCCGTGATAGGGGCCGGAGGATGTCCTGGTCCGCGTGCGGGCCTGCGGGGTCAATCACTCCGACATCGATTCCCGGGACGGGACGTCCCGGTGGCGGTTCGAGTTGCCGTGGGTCCTCGGGGCGGAGTTCGCCGGGACAGTCATCGATGTCGGGCCGAGGTTACGTCGGTGGCTGTCGGCACGCTCGTGACCGCGCTGCAGCAATACGGCTGCGGACGATGCACCCGGTGCGCCCGGTGGCGGCCTGATCTCTGCGAACGCCTGCAGATCTTCGGCACCACTCGCTGGGGCGGCTACGGCGAGCTCGTCTCGGTGCCAGCCCGGGTGGTGCTTCCGCTGCAGGCAGGGGACGACCCGCTCGCCGTTGCCGGGGGGGCAGTGCATCGTCAGCACCGCCTGGCACATGGTGAACCGGCTCGCGGTGATCCGCCCCGGTGACCTAGTGCTCGTTCCCTCGGCCTCAGGCGGCGTGGCGGGCTCGCTCGTTCAGTGCGCGAAACAGGTGGGGGCGACAGTCGTCGCGACGACTGGAGCAGCAGGAAAAGCGGGATACGTTGAGTCGCTCGGGGCCGATGTGGTGGTCGTGCGCGCCGATGACACGGATGAGCACGCGACCGATCTGCTGAAGGCTACGGGTGGACGCCCGTTTGACGCCGTCCTGGACACCATGGGAGGAAAGGAACTCTTCGGGACGCACCTGTCGCTCTTGCGCGACGACGGCATCCTCGTCACCTGCGGCGCGCACGCCGGCGAGGTCGTTGTTCTCGACGTCGTCCGGCTGTTCCAGCACGGCTGGCGCATCGTCGGTTTCCGGATGGCGCCGCCGGACGAACTTGCCCGCGGCGCTGGGGCTGATCCGCAGCGGGCAGGTGAGGGTACCGATCGCGGGCACCTTCCGGATGAGCGATGCCGCGGCGCCACACCGCTTCGTCCCGTAACCGTCCAGGGCCGAGTCGATCAGCTGCTGGCGGTCGACAAGCAGCCGCAGCGCCTGCCGGACGCTGACGTCGCTGAACGGCGCCTGGTCCACGCGCATGGTGAAGGGGATGATGGACCTGGCGCCCGAGATTACGGTCAGCACTCCGCTGGCGCCGGACAGCGCCTTGATCTGCGACCCGTCGAGGGTCCCGGCGCCGTGGACGACACCGGTGGTCAGGGCGTCCTGAAGGGAGACAGCGTCGCCGAAGTCGATGACCGTCAGCGTGTCGACATGTGGAAGGGCGTTCTTCCAGTAGTGCGGATTGCGCGTGAGCACGCTCCGCTCGCCCGGGCTGAAGCTGTGGTAGACGAATGGCCCGGTTCCGTTCGGCCGGGCCGGATCGAAGCTCGCCGGCGCGATGTACAGGTAGTACCAGAACGCCGCCAGCTACTCGACGAACCCGGCGAATGGTTTGCTCATCGAGACTAGGACGGTGTGCTTGTCGAGGGCCCTGGTAGACGTCAGGTCAATCGGGCCGAGCCCGTTCGACCCGCTGAATTTGCCGGCGACGATCCGCCGGAAGGTGTAGAGCACGTCATCGGCCGTGAGATCCTGCCCGTTGTGGAAAGCGACGCCGGGCCGGAGGCGGATAATCCATTCCTTAGCCGACCCTTTGTTCGGGGTAATCGACTCTGCCAGTACATATTCGATTCTTGCCTGGGTATCGAGCTGGACCAGGGAGTTGTAGAGCGACTGGAGCCGGGAGTGTCGAGATAGGTGACACCCTTGTGCGGGTCGATCGTGTCCGAGCTCGAGCCGCCGGTCAGGCCCAGCTTCAGGCTGCCTCCCCGTTTCGGCGTGCGGTTTCCCGGCGCCGTGACGACGCTCGTCGGACTCGGCCCGCACGCGGCTAGCAGGTCGCCAGCGCTGGCCATCGCTCCCGCGGCCGCGATTCCCTGAAGAAATCGGCGCCTGTCCAGCGCCTGGCCGGAGATGGGCCCGCGCTTACCAGTGGGTTGATTCACGGGACAACCTTCCGCTGAGTTGCACAAGAAGCTCCCGGGTGGTCCGGGCGGGTAATTAGCCGTACCGAGCGCCGCGAGAGCTAGGCATTTCCGACAACGCGGTCATACCATCGCATGGCGTGCGCCTAGGCCAGTGAAAGCAAACGGCATATCCGCACGTGATAGCGGTGAAAGGCCGTATGCGGCCTGCCGGAGCCCGCCCCGGCGCATGGATCGTGGTGTACGGTCCCAATGGAAGAGGTCCACGCTGAATAGCCCGGTCGTTAGCAATGGTAATTGAGCGATTTAGCTTCCATATTCAATATTGGCGCTTGAGCAGAAGGAAGCAGCCTTCCGTGGCCTCATCTCCCGTCGGCCGGGCTCGCCGTGGCCGTAGCGGTAGCTTCAGCCCTGTCCGTCAAAGCGGGAAACCCTACTGAACCTAGGCACGTCCTCCACTAGACGTCGGGTATAGGGAGCAGCCGGGTGCTCCAGGATCTGCTCGACCGGGCCTGATTCGGCCACCGTGCCCTGATGCAGGACCACCGCGGACTGGGCGATGCTGCGCACCAGGGCGAGGTTGTGCGTTATGAAGATCATGGCTAGGTGCCGTTCCTGCTGAATCCGGCGCAGCAACTCGACGATGACCGCCTGAACCGAGACGTCCAGCGACGAGGTCACCTCGTCGCAGATCAGCAGATCCGGCTGGACCACCAGGGCTCTGGCGATCGCGACCCGCTGCCGTTCGCCGCCGGAGAGCTGGTCCGGGTAACAGGACAGGAAGTCCGGGCCTAGCGACACGTCCTCGAGGACGCCGGCGACACGCGCGGAGCGGTCGCGGCGGGACAAACCGGTGAGCTCCTGAAGCTGCTGATCGATGATCTGGCCGACGGTCTTGCGAGGGTTGAGCGAGGTGTAGGGGTTCTGGAAGATGTACTGGACCCGCCGCAGCACGTCCTTGTCGCGCTGGCGGGCTCCGCGGGCCAGAGGGGCGCCCTGGAAGGCAACCTCGCCGGTCCATCTGCTGTGCAGCCCGGCTATGCAGCGGGCGAGCGTGGTCTTGCCCGAACCAGACTCGCCGACGACGGCGACGCAGGCACGCGGCGGTACCTCGAGGCCGATACCGGACAGAACCGGCGTGCTGCCGTAGCTGGCCGTAACCCGCTGCACCGATAGGGCCGACGCGCGCGTCGGCGCGGGCGGGCCGACTGCCACCGGCAGGCGTTCGGGATGGGTGGCCTGGATGTCCCGCGCCCGCAGGCAGCGCACGGACCGGCCGGCTACGGTCACCGGTTCCGGGGCCGTCGTGGCGCAGTCGTCGATGGCGTAACCGCAGCGCGCGGCGAACGAGCAGCCGGCGCCCCGGTGGCCGGGCCGGGGCTGCTGGCCGTCGATGCCGGTCAGTACCTCGGCGCGCTCGGGCGACGGCACGGCCCCGATCAGGCCGCGGGTGTACGGATGCACCGGCTCGCCGAACAGCCGGGGCGCGGACCCGATCTCGACGACGCGTCCCGCGTACATGACCGCGACGTCGGACACCAGGCCGCTGACCACGGCTAGGTCGTGGCTCACGTAGACGGCTGCCACTCCGTAGGAACGACAGAGACTGCGGACAGTGGTCAATATATGACGTTGAGTGGATACGTCGAGCCCGGTAGTCGGCTCGTCCAGCACGATCAGCGACGGGCGGCACGCGAAGGCCATGGCCAGCGCGATCCGCTGTTGCTGGCCTCCGGAGAGCTGGTGCGGGTACCGGTGCAGCATCTCCGGCGTCGGGTCGAGGTAAGCCTGCCGCATGACCTCGGCCACGCGGTCACCAGCGTTGCCGCCGGCCTCGGCGTGGACCTGAAGCACCTCCCGGACCTGGGTTCCTACCCGGAGCGCGGGGTTGAGTGCCGAGGACGGGTCCTGGGGCACATAGCTGACCCGGGAGCCGCGCGCCGCCCGCAGGTCGCGCGGGCTCAGCGCCAGCAGGTCGGTCCCGTCCAGCAGGACCTGGCCCGCGGTGACGCGCAGCCCCCGGCGGGCGTGACCGAGCAGGGCCAGGGCCACGGTGGTCTTGCCCGAGCCTGACTCGCCGACCAGGCCGAGCACCTCGCCGGCCGAGACGGCGAAAGAGACGTCGCGTACCACGTCGGGCCCGGACCGGCCCAGCCGGACCTCCAGGCCGGTCACCATCAGCCGGATCTTCCGCTGGCCGGCGGTCGTCTCAACCTTCGGCGCTACGCTCTCGCTCACTCGCCAAGCTCCTCGCCGAGATCCTCGATCAGCGCCGCCTCCTCGGGCCGGCGGTCGACCCCGATCGCTACGCGCGCGAACGCGTCGGTAAACGTGTTCGTCCCGATCGTCAGCACCGCGATCAGCAGGACCGGCACGATGACCGCCCACGGGTTCAGCGGCAGGCCAACCCGGTTCTCGTTGATCATCGTTCCCCAGCTCGCGGCCGGCGGCGGCTGCCCGAAGCCGAGGAACGCGAGCCCGGCGATGATCACGATCGAGTACGTCAGCCGGAGTCCCGCCTCCACCATGAGCGGGCTGACCAGGTTGGGCAGGATCTCCTTGCGCATGACCCTGGTCGGCCGCATGCCCTGCAGCTCCGCCGCCTTGACGAAGTCCCGCTCGGAGAGGTCCAGGGTGGCCGACCGCAGCACCCGGGCCACCTGGGGGGCATGCGAGACGCCGACCGCGATCGTGATCAGCCACAGTTTCGGACCCAGCAGGCTCAGCAGCAGCAGGGCGAACACGAGCTGGGGGAAGGACAGGATCACGTCGACTGCCCGCATGATGATCCCATCGCTGACCCCGCGCAGGTAGGCGGCTGACACGCCGGCCGCCGCGCCGCCGACGATCCCGAGGGCAGTCGCGCAGGCCGCCATGATCAGCAGCACCCAGCCGCCGTCGAGCACCCGCGACAGCACGTCGCGGCCCAGGGAGTCGCCGCCCAGCAGGAACTGCCCGGACGGCTTGCCGAAGGGCAGGGTAACCAGGGCGTCCTGCGTATCCGGGGCGACGAACGGGCCGATGACCGCGACCAGCACGACGAACGAGGCCAGCCCGAGACCGATCGTGCCGCGCGGAGTGCGGACGGCTGACCAGAGCACGGATCCCCGCTGATGCCGGAGGATCCGCTGGACCTGCTGCGGCTGGGCCGCGGGTGCGGCGGGAGCGTTCACGGCCATGGGCTACCTGGCGATTCTTCGGCGCGGCGTGGCCAGCAGGGCGATCACGTCGGTGACGATGTTCATGACCACGTAGAACGCGGCCAGGACCAGGACGATGAACTGGATCACGGGGATGTCCCGGTCGCTGACCGCGCTCACCAGCCCCTGGCCGATGCCGGGGAAGTTGAACACGTACTCGACGACCACGACGCCGCCCGCCAGGTACAGGAAGTTGAGGCCGATGACCTGGATGGTGGGCGCGATCGCGTTCGGCAGCGCGTGCACGAGCACGACGCGCCATTCAGGGACCCCCTTCAGCCGGGCCATCTCCACGTAGTCAGACTCGAGGACCTCGACCATCGCGGCGCGCATCATGCGCAGGATGTACGGCACGACCACGATCACGAGCGTGGCGACCGGCAGGACGAGCAGTTCCGGCTGGCTCCAGGCGTAGGTGCCCGGGGCCAGCAGCGAGACCGCCGGCAGAAGGTGCCAGACCACGGTGGACAGCAAGATGACCAGGGCGATGGCCACGACGAACTCGGGCAGCGACGTCACCGCTAGCACGACCACCGAGGTGACGTGGTCGAACCAGCCGTCCTTGCGCAGCGCGGCGACGGCACCGAGGATCACGCCGAGGAGCGCGCTGATGGCGCCGGTGACGAAGACTAGGACCGCCGAGTTCACGAGCTTCGGCTCGACGTAACCCCATACCGGCAGCCCGTTGCTTAGGGACTGGCCGGGGTTGCCGGTGAACAGCCCGGATATCCATACCCAGTACTGATCGAACAGCCCGCGGTCCAGATGCAGGGAGCGCTCGAGCGCGCGCACCCGGGTTGGGGTGGCATTATGCCCGAGTATCGCGTACGCGGCGTTGCCAGGCAGCACTTCGGTGGCCAAGAACACCACCACCGATACCAGGAACAGGATGACGACACCGATGGCCAGCCGCCGCCAGATCAGGTGCGCGATAGGGTGCGCGTCGCGAGATGCGGTCGGCCGGGTAGGAACCGCGGTTATGGCCACGGTGGGCTCGGCCAGCGGAACACCATGCCACCGTGATCGTCGGCGGCGAAGGCTACCACGTCGTCGATTCCTTCCGGTTCGGGCTAGGAGGCGCCTGGGGCGGAGACTCGTCCAGTAACCACCTCATTTGTAGCGTAACGGGAGCGTCCGAGCGCGGGCAATGCGGACGATCGGGACGCTGCGCCGGCGGCAGGACGCGGGCTTGCCTGGCCGCAGAGGGTCGTCCGCCTTAGGACTAAGGCCTGCCCCCGTGCGGCCGGATAAGCGACCGCGGCGCATCCTGGCCGTTCATGACGGCGACCCACCCGGTTCGCCGCGATGGAGATAACGGTCCCGTCTCAATTCGCCGGGCCTATCGCGCGCACGATGAATTCGACGAGGCTGCCCTGATGCCGGGATCTGGGCTCGCCACCGACCCCTGCCGCATGCCCCCCTGAAGCAGCGGTCAGCTCGAGTATCGGCAGAACCGCGGGACAGCACGGTCTCGGGTAAGTGCGGTTGCGGTAGTTAAGCGCAGCAGGCTAACCCAGCCTCTCGTGAATGGGTCATAGGCGATAGGATCAGACCCATTTCACGATCGCCCATGATGAGCCCTTTGGCGCCCAGTGAACCTTTTGGTTCTGCTGGCGACGTCAGTGAATCTTGTGAGAGTATGACCCCTGATATCGCGAATGCCGCGCTCCAGGGGGGCTGGCCAGCGCTTTCCGGCGCTGGCCTGGATCAAGATGAGCACTTGCTACCTACGGCTGGGACTGTATCCATTATCTGGAGGGCAATTTCCGTGGATCGATCGGATGGAAGCGAGGCACTGGCCTCTGGGGCGGCCCTCGGCCGACGTCAGTTCCTTCGGGGCATCGCGGCCGCCGGCGCGTTCGCCGGCGGCGGCGGCCTTCTCGCGGCATGCAGCGGGTCCAGCACTAGCAGTCACGCCGTCACGTCCGGCCGTCCTAAGCGGGGCGGCGATCTTAAGGTAGGGCTCACCGGCGGTGGTCCCACGGACACAGTCGACCCGCACAAGGGCATCACCTACCTGGACAGCTCCCGGCTGCAGTCCCTCTACAGCCCGCTGGTGCAGCTCGACGCTAACGCCAACCTCGAATACATGCTGGCCGAGTCGATCACCCCCAACAATGATTTCACTCAATGGGACATCAAGCTGAAGCCGGACGTCACGTTCCACAACGGCAAGCCCCTGACCGCCCAGGACGTGATCTTCACGCTGAACCGCATCGTGTCGAACGGGTTCAGCGGCACGATCCCCCTGGGCCCCATCGACATCAAGAACACCAAGGCCGCCGACACGCACACCGTGCTGGTCAAGATGACCAAGCCGTACAGCAGCTTCGTGACCCAGCTCGCGGCGTCGTGGGTCTACCTCTACATCGCCCCGGTCGGCTTCAATCCGGCCAAGCCGGTCGGGACCGGGCCGTTCATGTTCAAGAGCCTCAGCTCGGGCCAGCGCAGCCTGTTCACCCGGAACCCGCACTACTGGAGGAGCGGGCTGCCCTACGTGGACACCCTGGAGATCATCGACTTCCCCAACACGGTGTCACTGGCCGCTGCCCTGCAGACCGGCGTGATCCACGCGGCCGGCACGCTGGACGGGCCGCAGATGGCCACGCTGGACAACGCCAGCGGCGTGAAGGCTGTCCCGTCGAAGGCTGGGGGGATCGTCCCGTTCACCATGCGGGTGGACACGCCGCCGTTCCACGACGTCCGCGTCCGCCAGGCGCTGCGGCTGCTGGTCGACCGGGCGCAGCTCATCGACTCCGCCCTGGACGGCCACGGAAGCCTGGCCAACGACGTATTCTCCCCGTTTGACCACGACTTCAACACCAAGCTGGTCCGTCACACGGACGTCGAGCAGGCCAAGTTCCTGCTGAAGCAGGCCGGCCAGGAGAACCTCACGGTGACGCTCACCACCTCGCAGATCGCCACCGGAACGGTGGCGATGGCGACCGTGCTGGCGGAGCAGGCCAAGGTCGCGGGCGTAAAGATCAACGTGAGTAACGTCCCGTCAGGGACGTTCTTCGGTAAGCAGTACTTGTCGTGGCCCTTCGCCCAGGACTACTACAACTACTTCCCGTACATGGCGCAGGTCGCCGAGTCGATGCTTTTGAAGTCGCCATTCAACGAGACGCACACCAACGACCCCACCTACACGAAGCTCTACGACCAGGCCAACGCCACCGCTAGCGGGTCGTCGCTGGAAAAGGAACTACTGTTCGAGATGCAGAACTTCGATTTCAACAAGGGTGGCTACATCATCGCCGCGTATGTCGACGCGCTCGACGCCTACAGCACCAAGATCGCCGGATTCCAGCCCGCCAGGATCGGGCAGCCCCTGTCCAACTTCGACATGGAGCACTGGTACTTCGCCTGACGGCCGGAGCGGGCGGGCTGGCTGCCCGTAGGCCGCACCCGTAAGTGCGCGGTTGCCTGGCCTGATCCCAGCCCGCCGTCGGCGAGGTTCGTCAGGGCGCGGTCTAGGGTTTCGATGGCCATGGCGATGTCCGCCGCGTCGGCCGTCTCCTGCGGGGAGTGACTGACGCCGGCCCGGCCGGCCCGGACGAAGAGCATGCCGGCGGGTATCCCGGCCGCCGCGAGGATGGCGGCGTCGTGACCGGCCCAGGAGGTCGCCGCGATCGGCTGGGCGGCCGGTTCCCCCGCCGCCTCGGCGAGCGCCTGGCTGACCGACGGGTTCATCGACACCGCAGGCTCCTGCCAGGCCAGGGAGGCTTCCCATGCGCAGCCGCCCTGACGGGCTGACCCGTCCGCCACCTCCCGGAGCCCGGCCACCAGGCGGTCCAGGGACTCGTCGGACCGGGCCCGCGCGTCCACGCCCACGGTCACCTCGTCCGCGATCACGTTGGACGCCGGGCGGTGCACGGTCAGCTCTCCGACGGTGGCCCGCCACGCGGTATCGGACCGGGCGAGCGAGTGCGCTCCCAGCACGAAGCGGGCGGCGGCGATCAAGGCGTCCCGCCGCTGCGTCATGGCCGTGCCACCCGCGTGCGCTCGCTCGCCGGAGAACCGGACGGTCAGGCCCGCCATCGCGACGATCTCACCGACCACCCCGAGCGCGAGGTCGCGGTCGGCCAGCGACGTGCCCTGCTCGATGTGCAGCTCGACGAAGACGCCGGGAAGCGGCTGCATGCTGCTTCCCGGCAGCGGGGGCGGCAGGCGCAGCGAGGCGAGGGCCCGGCGAATGCTCGTTCCGCTGGCATCACACATGTCCAGCTCGGCGGGTCCGAGCCGACCGCACAGCGCCCGGCTGCCGAAGTAGCCCTGTCCGAACCGGCAGCCTTCCTCGTCGCGGAAGGCAACGACCCCGATAGTCCGCGCGTGCGCCCGCGCGCGGGCGGCGGTGACCGCCTCCAGCCCGGCCACCACGCCGAGGGCGCCGTCGAACCGGCCGCCGTCAGGGACGGTATCGAGATGGGACCCGGTCCAGACTTCCGGGAGCTCCGGGGAGCTCCCGGGCGCCCGGCCGACCAGGTTGCCAACCGCGTCGACAGCGACCTCGAGCCCAGCCTCGGCCATCCAGCCTGCCGCGAGGTCGTGAGCCCGCTGCTCGGCGAGGCTTAGCCCGGGCCGGTTGGCGGGGCCGCCTCCGATCGAGAACAGCGTCTCGAGCCGGTGCAGGACCCGGCCGGCCATGGGATCACCCGGCAATGAGCAGCACCTTCCCGACATGCTGCTGCCGGTCCAGGTAGCGGTGCGCCTCGGCGGCCTGGCTCATCGGGAACGTCTTGTCCACCGGAATCTTGACCACCCCGCTCCTGATGAGCTCCACAGCCGCGCGGAGCTCGTCGGGCGGCGCTATCCGGAAGCCGACGATGCGCCAGCCGTGCTGGAATAGCTTGACCACGTCGAGAGGGACGATCTCGCCCGCGTGCGCCCCGCAGGTGACCAGGGCACCGTCATCGCGCAGCACCTCGAGGTGCGCGCCGAACTGCGGACCGGCCACGGTGTCGAGCACCGAGTCGAAGCGGCGCCCGCCCGCCTCCAGCAGCGCTTCGGTGAAGCTGGCGGGCTCAGCGGTGTCGCCCCCGCGCAGGACCACCTGGTCCGCTCCCAGCGATTCGATCAGCTCGCGCTTCGCGGGTGATCCGGTGGTGGCAATGACCCTCGCGCCAGCGAGCTTGGCGCACTGCACCAGGGCACTGCCCACGCCGCCGGAGGCCGAGGGCACGAGGACGAGGTCGCCGGGGCGGACAACTGCCAGCCGGTTCACCATGTGCCACGCAGTGCTGACCGTGCACTGCCCGCCCGCGACCGGCAGCAGGTCGTCTCCCGGCTGGAGCGGGATCACCGCTCGTTCGGGCACCCTGACGAACTCCCCGTATCCGCCCCAGCAGCCGGTGCCGAATATTGTGAGGTTCGGGCAGAGATCGGGCCGCCAGCTCTGGCACCGCTCGCATGTCTCGCAGTTGTACTGCAGCAGCGCGGTCACTAGGTCCCCGACGCCGACCGACGTGACCTGGCCGCCCACCTCGGTCACGGTCCCGACGAACTCCGCCCCGAGGACCCACGGCGGCTTGAAGTCCCACCGCGACGTCCCCTTCCAGGAGTCAAGATCGGAGTGATTGACCCCGCAGGCCTGCACGCGCACCAGGGTGTCCCGCGGACCGACTGCCGGGGTGGGAACCTCGGCGTACGTCAGCTCGGCCTCCGGTCCTGTCGCGAAGAACGCCGACGCCCTCACGGCCGGGTCCCGGGCTCGCCGTCGCGGCTCATCGGCCCGGGCCGGCTAGCGAGTGGTCGTCTCGGCCGGACAGGAACCGGCCGAAGCCGGCGCCGACCTGGATCTCGCCGCCGGCGTACACGGTCTGCCCGCGCAACAGGGTGCGGACCACCCGAGCCTGGATCTTGCGGCCTTCGAACGGGGACCACGGGTTCTTAGAGAACTGCTGGCTCCCTGGGTCGATGACCCACTGGTGGTCGAGGTCCCACAGCACCAGGTCGGCGTCGCTGCCGACGAGCAGGCTCCCCTTCCGCGGGTAGACGCCGGCGATCCGGGCCGGCCGCTCGGAGATCAGCCGGGCGAACGCGTCGAGCGCCATGCCCCGGCGGTGGAACGCCTCGTCCAGCACGACGGGCACCATCTCCTGCATAACCTGGCAGCCGTTCGGCGCCGCGAAGATGTCGTTGTGTCCCCGGGACTTCTCCTCTATGGTGTAGGCGCAGTGATCGCTGACCAGGCAGTCGATGCTGCCGTCGAGGATGTGGTCCCACATCTTCTCCATCAGCGCGCGATCACGCAGCGCCGGAGCACACCGGCCGAACGGGCCGAGCCGCCTCAGGTCGTCGAGATCGAGCAGCAGGTGATGCGAGCAGACCTCGATCGTGGCCTGCTGTCCCTGTGACCGGGCCAGCTTCACCAGGTCAACCGAGCCGGGGCACGACGAGTGCACGATCTGGCACCGCGCTCCGGCGTGGCCCGCCAGGAACAGGGCGCGGTGCACGGCCTCTTCCTCGACGATCGGCGGACGCGACTCGTGATGGGCCATCGCGTCCCTGCGCCCCTCCCGCTCGAGCCGGGCCTCGTTGGCCTCGAGCAGGGAGTTGTTCTCGGCGTGGACCAACACGAGCGCGCCGAGGCGAGCCGCGGTCCGCATGCCCTCCAGCAACGCCCCGTCGTCGGCCCTCGGGTACGCGGGCTCGGAGTCGGCCATGAACGCCTTGAACCCGGGTGCCCCCTCCTGCCACTGGCCTTCCATCTGGTCGAGGGAGATCGGGGTGAGCGCGCCCCACAGCCCGAAGTCGATGACCACCTTGGTGCCTGCCATCTCGCGTTTGTCGCGGTACAGCTCAACGGTCGTCGTCGGCGGATAGGTAAGCGGGTGCTCGAAGACGCCGGTCACGCCCCCGGCGGCCGCCGCCATGGTCCCGGTGTGAAAGTCCTCGCGTTCGGTGTGTCCCGGGTCCTCGAAGTGGCCGTGCAGGTCGACCGCCCCGGGCAGGACCACCAGGCCGCTGGCGTCGATGACCTCGTCGGCGCCGGCCAGCACCCCGTCATCATCGCTGAACGCGGCGATGCACTCCCCGGCGATGACCACATGGGCACGGAACATCCCGTACGGGGCCGCCACGATGCCGTTGGCGATAACCCGGGTGAGCTGGCCGTCCAACGCAGATCACTCCCGTCTCCCGCATAACGTCGATAATTGTTGCAGGAGCTTGATCGATCAGCAACATCGCTCACGAGAGAATAGCCTGGGTATCCGCTAGCCTTAGGTGCAGTATGTGCGGAGATTCCCGGCGAGCCGTTATTTTTTAACATCTGCTTTCGCGCGGCCTGCTTGCGTTTGCCGGATCGAGCGTCGCATTGGCCGTATTCCGAAAGATGTAATGGGGTTGGCCTGGTGTTCCGTTGAACGCTCACGTCGGCGGCGTCGGCTGCCCGGGCCGCGGATGGCCAGCAGCGGCCGCCCTGAGCGGATGTCCGCGCAGGTGCCGGGTTACCCAGAGATCAGGGCGCTCACGCTGACCGGGCTCCTGATCATCCCGGAGTCATACATCAGCGTGGCGACCCGCTGCACCTGGCCGACGTTCAAAGATGTCGGATACGTACCCAGGGTGACCAGCGCCGCGCTCCCCATGCTCATGCCGGTGAGATGCGACAACACGGTCTGGACCGGCCCGCGCTGGGCACACTCGGACTGGGCCTGGGCTAGCGCCTCCTGGAATGCCTGCACGGCCGACGGGTTCGCGTGCGCGTAGGAGGCTAGGCTGAAGTAGCCCGACATCGGGAGCCCGGACGTCACGCCGCTGCTCGCGTCCACTACCTCGACGGCCCCGAGCTGTTCCTCAGCCTCCAGGATGTAGGGCTCAGTAGCCAGGATCGCCTTCACCTGACCGCTGCCGAGCGCCCCGATCATGCGCTGCGCCTGCATTTGCGTCCAATTCACGCTGCTGGGGCTCACGCCGTTGCTCTGCAGGACCTCCTGCGCGGCCAGGGTCTGGACGTTGTACGGGACCGCCGCGCTGTCGGGGCTGGCGGCGGCGAGCGGCGTGGCCACGAGCCCGCTCTGGCCTTGCAGTTGCTGCGGAGTGGTGATGCCCGAGTTGGGCAGGGTGAGGATTGCCACCGAGTTCGGGGCCGCGTCATACCCATCGGCGATGAGCCGGAGCGAGGCGCGGCCGGTGGCCTGCTGGAAGAAGAAGCCCGTGTAGTCACCGACCGCAATCTGAGCCTGACCACTGGTGAGAGCATGGAACTCGGCACCGAGGGACTGGTAGTCCTTGACGGTGACGTTCAGGCCATGCTGCTGGAACAGCCCGTCCTGGACGGCGACGCGGAGCGGGGCACTGTCGATCCCGGGAACGACGGCCACCGTGATCGGCCCGCTGCTGGACGCGGTACCCGACGCGCCGAAGCCCGGAACATGACAGCCGGAAGCCAGCACCGCCACCGACAGGACTACCGGCGCGATGCGCAAGGCCGGAACGCGGACACCGGCCCAGGCCAGCCGCATGGGGCCCCCTCTAGAGCGCAGGAATTCGGACGTTCGCGGACACAACCGTAGCGCGAAAATTACCCGGCGCTGCCGAGTTCGCCGGTATCGACTACCTAAAAAATGGTGATATTTCGTCTCCATTGGGCGAATGGCACGCGTTAGAGTATGCGCACCGGCCTAAATTTCATGACACTGTGCACGCCGAATCTCCTGCCGAGGAGGAGCAACCCCGTGTCAGTTCTGCTGCGGCGTCCGCATGCCGCTGGACATCTTCTGGTCTCATGGTGAGGGGTGGCAGCGCCGTGCTGGCCAAGGCCAGGAAAACTCGCGGCGTCCCCCGCGCGGT
>WNGP01017787.1_pt1 | contig 14143 bp, 9 predicted proteins | sample 5407671 | NCBI WGS metagenome assembly WNGP01 (sample SAMN13153381, study PRJNA577476) | soil metagenome | isolation source: 40 cm soil or saprolite under Garry oak tree replicate 2 | place: USA:California | collected 2016-06-15 | reverse complement strand
CTTCTCGCGCTACCTGGTACCAACTTGCACCAACGCGAGAGCGTCCTTGATAGTATACAGAAATGGTTGAGCAATACAGCAGACTGGCTCCTGATCCTCGATAATGCCGACGATCTCGCTCTGGTAGCACCGTTTCTGCCTACCAGGCTTCCCAATGGACATCTCTTGCTGACCACTCGTGCGACCGCAATGGACGGGTTAGCGCAGCCACTGCCCCTCACTTCACTGAAACCAGAAGATGGGGCACTCTGCATCTTACGTCGGGCCAACTACATAGGTTGGAATGCTGACTTACGTGATCCCTCGCTATCTGCTCCTGCTCGTAAGGCGGCGCTAGATCTTTCTGAACTGATGGGTGGACTTCCACTAGCCCTGGAACAAGCGGGAGCCTATATTGATACGACTGGAAGAGGTGTTAATGGATATCTTAAGCTCTACGAGCAATACCGACCAGAGATCCAAAAGAACCAGTATGGAACGATCCTTTATTATCGTACAGCGGTTGCCTTTGCCTGGAACATTGCCCGCGAGGTAGTCCAGCTCGAAAGTCCAGCACCCATTGAACTGCTTTACCTCTGTGCTTTTCTGGCCCCTGATGCCATTCCTTATCAGCTGTTTCCCGAAGATCCCAGCATTCTTGGCTCAATCTTGGGGCCAGTCGCTGCCAATTCATTAGCTCTCGATCAAGCTCTCATCCCCTTACGCAAACACTCTCTGATCAAGCACGAAGTCGACCGCGACACAGACATCCCCCAGATCTTCATCCACCGTGTGCTGCAAGAGATACTCAGAGACGGCATGGACCCAGCAACACAACGTTTCTGGGCAGAACGTGCGGTACGCATCGTCGCACTCGCACTTCCTGTGGTGGAATGGCAGATCATGCAAGCACATGTACGGATTTGCATGCCACTGATTGAACAATGGAAGATGAGCTTTCGCGAGGCAGATCTCATCCGTCAACGTTTCTCTTTAGAGCACACGTAGAGGAGAAGACGCATGCCAACACCCAACACACCGACCTTATGGAACATTCCCTACCAGCGCAACCCGTTTTTTACCGGACAAGAAGACATACTGAACCAACTCTATCAGACGCTGCATGCTGCTAATACGGTGGCCCTCTCCCATCCCCAGGGGATCAGTGGTCTGGGCGGCATTGGAAAAACCCAGACTGCCCTCGAATACGCTTACCGTTACCGTACCAACTATGCCGCCATCTTCTGGATTCGTGCGGACTCTATAACAGCCCTCACCTCCAGTATGGTCGAACTGGCCCGCGTCCTGGAACTGCCTGAACGCCATGAGCAGGATCAAGGCATCATCGTCCAGGCCGTCTTGCGCTGGCTCCGTCTCCACACAGACTGGTTACTGATCTACGATAACATCGACGATCTTTCCATTGCCGAACCATTTCTCCCCAAAGCAGGACCTGGACACCTCCGCTTTACAACGCGTGCCTATGCGCTCGAAGGGCTCGCCCAACGTCTGGACATCCAAAAAATGGAACCAGAGATCGGAGCATTGCTCATCCTGCGCCGAGCCAGCCTTCTCGCCCTACAAGCCGCATTGAGCATGGCAAATCCAGATGACCAGAGCATCGCACGTGCCATCTCACACGAACTGGATGGGCTGCCTCTCGCCCTAGACCAGGCAGGTGCCTATGTCAAAGAAACACCTTGCGCACTCGTGGACTATCTTGCTAGTTACCGGATACGTCGCCAAGGCCTGCTTCAGACTCGTGGGAGCTTCGACCAGAACTACCCTGCTTCCGTCGCCACGACCTGGTCTCTCTCGTTCGAGAAGGTCAGTCAGGTCCATCCTGCCGCGGCGGAACTGCTGAACTTCTGTGCCTTTCTGGCTCCCGATGCGATTCCCGAAGAGATCCTGACCGCTGGGGCTGCGCACCTTGGTGCGGTCCTTGCTCCTGTGGCCACGAATCCGATGCGATTGGATCAGGTCTGTAAAGAGGTGTTGCGCTTTTCGCTCTTTCAGCGCGGGGCTGATGCGCGCACCCTCACCATCCATCGACTGGTCCAGGCAGTACTCCAGGACAATCTGCCCGCTGAAACACGTGCGCATTGGAAGCAATGTGCGGTCAACTCCGTCAGTGCAGCCAGCCCAAATGTGCAGGATATGGCGCAATGGGATGCCTGTCAGCAGTGGTTACCTCACGCGCTCATTTGTGCTATCTGGATCGAGCAAGCGCCGCTCGCCACGCCCACCGCCGCTCGCCTGCTCAACCGGGCAGGATACTATCTGCATGAGCGCGGGCGCTATGGGGAGGCAGAGCCACTGTACCAGCGTGATCTCTTGATCCGGGAGCAGGAGTTCGGGGCCACGCATCCCGACACGGCGAGCAGCCTCAACAATCTGGCGGGACTCTACGATCACCAGGGGAGATACGCCGAAGCGGAGCCGCTGTATGTGCGCGCCCTGGCGATCCGGGAGCAGGAGTTGGGGGCCACGCACCCCAACACGGCGAACAGTCTCAACAACTTGGCGGGACTCTACACTGACCAGGGCAAGTATGGGGAAGCAGAACTGTTGTATGTGCGCGCCCTGGCCATTTGTGAACACATCTTGGGCCGAGAACATCCTCAGACACAAACAATACGTAAGAATTATGCTACCCTCTTACGAACTGTAGAACGCGCTGTTGAGGCGAGGAAGCTGGAAGAGGATTCTTGATCTTTTTTCACGGTGAGAGTGGTCTTGAAATGGCTGAGTTGGAATGTGTGAATAACGTCGGTTTTTCGGACTCAGCTTTATAGAAAAAGGAAAGAAGATCCAACACTTGCGGTCGGAAAAGGAATACAGTATATTCTCTCTGTTCTCCTATTTCCAGTTGAGAGAAAAGTCAAATCTAAAAACTACAACAACGAAGGGCAGGTGATTCACCCATTGCGTGCGAAGGTAGCAGCCGATTAGCCATCGTCCCGAGATGAGACCGGAACGGGTAATCTGAGCGCTGACAAGAAAGAGGCCCTGATGAGTTTGGAATCTTCACGTGAGCGTACAGAGCAGGAGCAGCCCAGATCGGCTACAGCGGCTGAGACCGATCACAGCCCGGTTGTTAAGGGGGACGGCGAGGGAGAGCAACTTCCTGCAGAAATCACTCCTGCGCTAGATCCCCAATCTCCCGGCGACCTTGTGGCTCTTCTGCTGACCTGGATTCGCACCCCAGATTGGCCCACCTCCCAGGCCTATCTACAGACCCATCCTGAACTGTTGACGGATGGAGCCGTACAGGTGCTGGCAGCGCTTGCGCAACACCAACCAGATCCGCAAGCTCGCGAACTCTTGACACAGTACCAGTTGTTGCTGCAGACAGCTCGTCAGCATGGGGTGGAGAGCGCCTATGAGCTCTTGCCGCAACGGGATGATGAAGCTGAGAGCGCGTCAAATGACCTAGAGGAGCTGGCAAACCTGTTGATCGCCTGGATCCAAATGCCTGATTGGGGTGCCTCGCAAACCTATCTTCAAGCACATCCGCAGCTGCTCACTGAACGTGCCGAGCAGCTGCTCGAACAACTCAAGCACGACCAATCAGAGGAGAATGCGCGCTCGCTCGTTCACCACAGACTGGCGCTGCTGCACCAGGCGCGTACGTGGGAAATCGCAGGCGTCTATGCGTATTTCCAGCTCGCTGAACAGGCGGCACTCATCGAAGATCATCAGCGAGAACTACTTCTCAGGCCATTGGAAGAGTGGCTTACCATGCACGATAGGGAACAATCTCAGGTTTACCTGGAGGGACATCCCAGTTTGCTCACCAGAGTTTCCGAGTCCCTCCTTGCTGGATTGTGGCTGATGGAGCCGGCATACGAGAACCAGGTAATCATTGCTCTACACCTGCAACTTCTCCAGCGTGCGCGCACATACGGGATCACTGCCGCGTATCGGTGGCTTCCCGATGCAGCCACACTCAATGAGTCGGGCATAGAGGCACTACAGGAGTATAGGACAAGCGGAGGGATGGAATTCTTAGAGCAGGCACTAGAATGCTGGCAGCAAGCGCTCTTTCTGACACTGCCGGATTCTCCCGATCGGCCCAGCTATCTCACCAACCTGGGCACCGGGTTGAGCGACCGCTACGAGCGTACAGGAGAGTTGGAGGACCTGGAGAGAGCGATCAGCATCTACCAGCGAGCCATCGATGCCGCGCCCTCCAACTCCCCCAACCGTTTCACGTATTTGAGCAACCTGGGTAATGGGTTGCACGACCGCTACCTGCGTACAAGGGCATTGGTCGATCTAGAGAAGGTCATTGCAACATGGGAGGTGAACTGGTCCTTATTGCACCTTCGTTTCGTCGCACTCCCCATTGCCTATCAATTGGGTCAGCAGCGCCAGGGTATCCATATAGCTGCCTCTCTCGTCACAGCCTATTTGGAACGATCAGCTCGGCACCGTCCCAATGCCCATATCGACCGCTGTCGAGCCCTTGAGGTGGCTGAAGGCAGCAAATCTCGCCTGCTCACCCAACTGGTTGGTCGTGGGCCGCTTCCTCTGCCAACAGGACTGTCGCCAGAGGTTGCCGCACGCGAACGGCACCTCCTGTCGCGACTGACGGCCTTGGACACCTTGGAACTGACTACCCACGGTCGATCAGCTACTGCCCAAGAAGAAGTCGGGAACTTGAACCGCCTTCAACAGCGTCAGGCGGACCTGAGTGGACTGGAGGACCTTTGGGACGAGATTGCCCGCCTGGGTCCAGATGGCACCGAGTATGTAGCCCTACGTCGCGGTGCAGCCCCCACCTGGCAGGAACTCACTGATTTGGCGCAGAAACTTGGGCGAGCCACCGCGCTCCTCTCGTTCTTCACGACCTCTGACCACGTTCTGCTCTTCCTTCTTCGTGCAGGTTGGCGTGAACCGCGCGTGAGCAGGGTAGCCCTCAATAGAACCGACTGGGACAACCTGCTGGAGCGTTTCTTCCGTGAAGTCCACCGCTATGCTCCCGGCCTACGGCGGGGAGAAACCTGGGATCAGGCATTGCGCCCGCTACTTACTTATGTGCAACGGCATTTGGCTGGGATTGAGCGGCTGATCCTCGCCCCAGCCGGAAATGGGCATCTGCTACCCTGGAGTGTCCTGATGGAACGCGTGGGATGGCGTACGCCCGCCGACCAGCCCATGCCTCTCGTTACCCTGCCTGCACTTGGCGTATTGTCACGCTTGCGAGGACGACCTCAGGCCCACGTCGGTCCGGCCCTCGTCGTCGGCAATCCCATAGGCGACCTCCCTTATGCCGAAGATGAGGCCAGGAAAGTCGCTGCGCGTTTCGGAACAGCTCCGCTCCTGGGCAGTGCCGTCACCAAAGAGGCTATTCTGTCGCGGCTGGCAGAGGCTTCACTAATTCACCTGGCTACCCATGCGTTTGTTCTGACCGCTCGAGAAGTGCTTCAGCATCGTCTACACGCGGATTTGTTGGTCTTGTCAGCCTGTGAAAGTGGACAAGTGGGTTCGCTGGGCGGCGAAGAACTCGCAGGGTTAAGTCAAGCGTTCTTACAAGCGGGGGTACGCTCCCTACTGGTCAGCCTCTGGCGGGTGAATGACCCGGTCACGGCTGCACTCATGCAGGCATTCTACACTGCGCGGCAGGATGGGGCTGACAAAGCCCTGGCGCTACGACAGGCGATGACACAGATTCAACGGGACCCGCGCTGGACGCATCCCTACTACTGGGGCGCTTTTGTCCTCTTGGGAGACTGGGACTAACTCTGGAAAATGCAACTGACGAAGGAGAAAGTACATGTGGTTAACGACGCCTGAAACCATCGAACATATCCTGATAGAGCGTCCCTTGGAACCAGTGAGTGATGATATCCTCGACCAGTCTGCTCGTGGTTGGCAGAACTGGGGAGCTAGCTTCACTCCCGACACGGTCCTACGCACCATGCCTGTGGTTAGTATCGGCCAAGCCGAAACCTGGACGCTCCAAGATTTTTATTCACCCGGTAAACTGCCACGCCCGATCCAAACAAAGCTCAATCAGGCGGACTTTTACCTGGTCCGCCTCTCCTGTTCGTTTCGCCCTGTTCACCCAGAGAGCCGCGTCGAGTGGGCTCGCTTCCGTGCCGCCCTTCTCCCACATTCATCAACAGGAGCACAGCCCATTGCCTTTGATTTATATCCCCAGCAAGTGGTACAGGAGGTGAAACACCAGATCAAAGTGACGCTGAGCCCCTTGCTGAAGTTCCACGAGCTGGAGACAGGCCTTGGCAGCGCCGAGTTTGGGTTCGAGTACACGGAGCTCATTCCCCTGGTGAGTGCCGCTGTTGGTGCCGGCTTTGATCCGAGTTGGGACTATAGAGCTGGTCCCGGCCAAGCAGTGCAGGGGACCAAGTGGATGTATCTGCTCGTCAAGGCTCCCAAGGGCATGACAAGTGGACGAGCACTGCTGGATTTAGAGGCAGATGTCCTGGTGGGAGGAGTTCCTCTTCCTGTGATCTTCTGGCGCCAGCAGGAACAAGCCGCCGCGCAACTCACCATCTCCTTGTGGGGTTAATGTACTCCCGCTGGAGCAGAGCCTTTTGAGCTGGCAAGTGAATGAGTGCTATCTGTGGGAGACCTGCCTTGTCTCCTGAGTCAACATGCTTTGGTTGAGATGTGCAGTAAACGTCCGTTTTCCAGCTAGTAAATTGGGTGAAATCAGCACGGATTTTGCGGGTCTTGCTCACCTGCGGTGGAAAACCTCAACCTCTCTCAGAAGAACAGAAGGAAAGGATGACGAGAAGCCGATTCAGCCACCATTGGAGGAATGGCGTCAACATCGGCTCACCATTCGCGCACCTTCCCCAGACCGAAAGAAATCCGAGAGGCTCGCTTTTCCCCCAACAAACGCCGGTTCCAACGCCAGCAGGAGACCCAGGTGAGAACAGGTACTCACCTGGGTCTCCTGCTGTGCAGAGATGACAGTGAACGAAAGAGGATCATCTTCCTATGACCAATGACGAGCAGCAACTCATCGCCCTTCACTTCAACGAGTGTATCAACAGCCGAGATATCCATGGGCTGGCAAGCTTGATGACAGAGGATCACACGTTCATTGATAAGGCCAATCAATCGGTAAAGGGCAAGGAAAAAGTGGTAGAAGCATGGCAAGGATTTTTTGCGCTTTTCCCCGACTATCGGAATAGCTTTGCAAGGGTCGAGTCGCGAAACCACCTGGTGGCAATCAGCGGATATTCCACCTGTTCGGAGAAACAATTAGACGGTCCTGCGCTTTGGACAGCGAAACTGAAGGACGAGAAAGTCGCGGAGTGGCGAGTCTACGAGGATACCCTCGCCAATAGACACCTGCTGAGTTTAGAGTAGCAGAACAGGAGCTGCCAAGGAAACGCGTGAACGCCTGCTTTCCACTCAGGATCTCATCCCGTTCCCTCCCACATCGAGGTGTGCCCACGTGATGCGCAACGAGTATGAGATGATATGAAACTTTCTGCCGTGATACAATGCAGGATCAGTCACTAACATCGCAGAAGAGAACAAAGGAGGTGCTGATGCGTCTGGCCATCCTCTCAGATATTCACGGAAATCCTCTCGCCCTGGATGCGGTGCTGACCGATATTCAGAGCCAGGGAGAGGTGGATGCGTACTGGGTGCTGGGTGATTTCGCCGCGCTTGGCTACGATCCGGTGACCCCGTTTGAGAAAATTACCGCCCTTCCTCATGCCAGTTTCACCCGTGGCAATACGGATCGCTATGTGGTGACGGGGGATCTCCCGGTGCCGCCGGAGAAAGCACTGCAAGACCCCACGCTGCTGCCAGAGGTCATCGAGGCGGTCAGCAGCTTCTCCTGGACCAGAGGCTATCTCAGTGCTGCGGGCTGGCTGGACTGGCTCACGAACTTGCCGCTGGAAGTTCGTTTGACTTTACCCGACGGCACGCGCTTGCTCGGTGTCCATGCTTCTCCAGGTAGAGACGACGGACCGGGTCTGCAGCCCAAGCACAGCGATGAGCAACTGGAGCAACTGCTGGCCGGCTGTGAGGCGGACCTGGTCATCGTCGGGCATACCCATGTTCCCCTCGATCGTCGGGTTGGCAGGATACGTGCCATCAATCTGGGTAGCATCAGCAATCCGGTCACGTTGGGCCTGCAGGCGACCTATGTCCTTCTGGATGCCGACGAGCAGGGCTACCGCATCCAGTTGCGGCGCGTGGATTACGAGCGCGAGGCAGTTATCAAAGCCATCGAGCACTCACGTCATCCCACCCCCTCCTTCCTGACCGGGTTCATGCGCGGGGAACGAGTGGCCTCATCCGATCCGGGCTTCTTCACTGCTGGCAAACGTGCCGAGAACCAGAAGGAGAAATGAGCGAGAGCAGACCACAGCAGAAGGAGATTCGGGTAGGATCATCACCAACCTTGCCACCTCTCTGCTTGATGAGACCATCTCGTTGCGCATCGCGTAGGATGATCCGTTTTATGACTCATAGACGGCTGTGGTGAATGCTGAACTGATCAATATGCGATTTTTTCAGATCCTGCTGGTTGCGATTTTTTCAGATCCTGCTGGTTCTATACGCCAGAATACCTCACCATTTCCTCTGCCTCACCAAACGTGGCCATGAACCGATTTATTCGCCAGCCGACAGATTGTACGGAAACTCATTGAAAAGCGTATGAATCAGGCGTTGTTTTGCAGAATGGATTATCAGAATGGATCAGCTTCAAAAACAAACATGATACGGCAGGTCGCCCGTGGGGAAACGAGTGAGAGGGGGAACGGCTGGAAAACGGACATTTAAAATACTCAGCTGCAGATTAGCATTGAGACTCTCTTTCGCTGAGAAAACAGGTCCAGGAAGTGAAACTTTTGGGCAATGGACGCAGTTAGGCTGAGACAAAGCCAGATACCACGCTTCGGCCCACACGTTTACGGGTGCCGCTTGAGAGCCACTGGTGCAAACGGATACATCTCACTTCAGTTGCACCACTCCTCAAAAAGTTTAACTTCCTGAGGTCAAGAATCCTCTTCCAGCTTCTTTGCTTCCTCATCGCGTCTCATTGCCCGCAAGAGGGAAGCATAATTCTCGCGTACTGTTTGTGTCGTAGGATGTTCTCGGCCCAGGACACGCTCATAAATGGTCAGGACGCGCTGGTACAACGGCTCCGCTTCCCCATACTTCCCCTGTTTACGATAGAAGGCCGCCAAGTCGTTGAGGCTGCTCGCCGTATCGGGGTGCTCCGGTCCGTGCTTCTGCTCCCTAATCTCAAGAGCGCGCTGGTAGAGCGGCTCGGCCTGCTCGTACTCGCCCTGTGCTTGGTACAGTTCTGCCAAGTTGTTGAGAACGTCTGCTATATCTGCATGCTCAGGTTCCGACCGCTGTTCAAGGATCTTCAGGGCTTGCTGATACAACTGCTCAGCTTGCTCATATTTCCCCTGATGATCGTAAAGGGCTGCGAGGTTGTTGAGGCCAGTGGCCGTGTCAGGGTGTTCCGCCCCCAACTGCTGTGCGCGAAAGGTGAGGGCTCGCTGATACAATAGTTCAGCTTGATCGTACATCCCTCGGTGCACATAGAGGTTGGCCAGGTTGTTCAGGCTGCTGACTGTATCGGCATGCTCCGGCCCCAACTGTTTTTCAAGGATCGCCAGAGCCCGTTTTAACAACGGCTCGGCCAACTCATATTTGTCCCATGCTTGGTACAGTTCTGCGAGGTTGCTGAGGCCAGTGGCCGTGTCAGGGTGTTCCGCCCCCAACCGCTGTTCAGAGATCGCCAGAGCTCGCTGATATAACGGCTCGGCTTGCTTGTATTTACCACATGCCCGGTATGCTTCTGCCAGGTTGTTGAGGCTTTGGGCGGTATCAGGGTGCTCAGGTCCCAATTGTTGCTCGCGAATCAAGAGGGCTCGCTGGTACAACTGTTCAGCTTGTTCGTATTTACCCTGTACCTGGTAGAGTGCTGCTAGATTATTGAGACTTCGGGCTGTGTCAAGGTGCCCGAGTCCTGACTGCTGCTCGCGGATCGAGAGGGCTCGCTGGTACAATGGCTCGGCCTGCCCGTACTTGCCCTGATTCCAATAGAGGAGTGCCAGGTTGTTCAGGCTTGTGGCCGTGTCGGGGTGTTCCGGTCCCAACTGCTCATAGATCGCCAGGGCCCGTCTCAACAATGGTTTGGCTTCAGAATACTGCGCACGTTCTGTCAAGTAGAAGCCTGTCTGATTAAGCAAACGAGCCGATTCTGGAAAGACCATCTGCTCTTGTTCAATCCAGGTGGCACACACAAGTGCGTGAGACAAACAGCGTTCGCACGCAGTCCACTGAGCAAACTCCGCATGGGGAAAAGCGGTGTTGACTATGGAGACTGCGCGCTGCATCCATTGTTTCTTTCTCTCTGCAAACATGGCATCGCGCAGCACCACTTGCACCAGCCGATGGACACTCAGTATGCTTTCATCAGCATTTCGGCCTATGAGAGAGTACGCGAGCAATGCCGCTATCGACTGATCAAAGCGCAGAGGATCGGCAGCCACAGCTTGTAATGGTGGACCCAAATAGGATGCTCCTCCGGCAATCATTTCTTCTGGGATTGCGTCTGGTGCGAGAAACGCGCAGAGGTCAAGCAGTTCGGCGGCGGCCGGATTGGCCCTAGTCACTTTCTCAAAAGAAAGCGACCAGGTGGTCGCAACGGAGGCAGGATAATCCTTGGAAGGATCGTCCTGTGAAACGCTTTCACGAGATTGCAACAACTCCTGACGACGGGTCTGGTAACGTTCCAGATATTGTTGCAAACCACTGAGTGTTTCACAGGAAGTTTCTTTGATGTATTGATGTATGTAGGCACCGGCCTGATCGATAGCGAGAGGAAGTCCGTCCAGTTCCTGTGAGATGGCACATGCGATGCTCTGATTATCTGGAGTTGCCATGTCCAATGCAGCCTGTATGGCGAGGAGATTGGCTCGGCGCAGGAGGAGTAATGCTCCGATCGCTGGTTCCATTTGCTGGATGTCCAGGCGTTGGGCGAGTTCTCCAAAAGCGTGGACACGTGTGGTGAAGAGGAGATGTCCTGCTCCAGCTTTGGGGAGAAATGGCTCGGCAATGGAAAGATTGTCAATGTTATCGTAGATCAATAACCAGTCTGGATGGAGACGGAACCAACGCAAGACGGCCTGGACGATGAGCTCCTGATCTTGCTCGTGGCGTTCAGACAGTTCCAGGACGTGAGCCAGTTCGACCAGACTGGAGATGAGCGCTGTTCGGGAGTCCGCACGGACCCAGATGACGGCAGCATATTCTGCTCTGTAACGGTAGGCATATTCAAGGGCGGTCTGGGTTTTGCCAATGCCGCCCAGACCACTGATCCCCTGGGGATGAGAGAGCGCCACCGTCGTCTCAGCATGCAGTGTCTGATGCAGTTGGTTCAGCACATCTTCTCGTCCGGTAAAAAACGGGTTGCGCTGGTAGGGAACGTGCCAGATGTTCGGTGCATTGGGCGTTAGCATGCATCTTCTCCTCTATCCGTGCTCTGCTGCAAGACGCTCAAGGATGAGATCTGCCTCATGAAAGTTCATCTTCCACTGTTCAATGAGTGGCACACAACTCCGTGCATGTGCTTGCATAACCTGCCAATCCACCATAGGAAGTGCATATGCGACGGCGCGTACCGCGCGTTCTGGCCAGAGACGCTGTGCCCGTCGATCCATGCTGTCCTTGAGGATTTCTTGCAGCACACGGTGGATGAAGATCTGGGATATATCTGTGTCGCGGTCAACTTCGTTCTTGATCAGGGAATGCCTACGTAAGAGTGTGATAGCTCGATCAAGACGTAATGGATCAGCCGCGACTGGCCCCAGGGTCGGACCAAGAATGCGTACATCTTTTGGAAACAGCTTATAAGGAATGGCATCGGGGGCCAGAAAGGCACAGAGGTGGAGCAGTTCAATTGCTGCTGCATTTTCTTGCTGCACTACCTCTCTGGCGATGTTCCAGGCAAAAGCTACAGCTTCACGATAATTGGGAACCTCTCCATATTGGTGCTGCTGGATCTCAGGTCGGTATTGCCGGTAGAGTTCAAGGTACCCACTGACACCTCTTCCAGTTGTTTCAATATAGGCTCCAGCTTGTTTAATGCCGGCGGAAGTCCGTCCATCAGTTGGGAAAGTTCTCGCGCTGCCTTGACACTCGCTGACGAGGCATCGCTTAACTGACCACTCCAGGGTATGTAGTTTGCACGACGCAGAATGCACAGCGCACCATCATCTGGGGTCAGTGGGGTGAGGGCCAGTGGCTGCGCTAACGATCCCATTGCGATCTCACGCGAGGTTAGGAGCAGATGCCCGCTTGCAAACCTGGGAAGAAAAGGTTCTACCATGGCAAGATTGTCAGCATTATCGAGGATCAGGAGCCAGTCCATTGTATTTCTAAACCACTCCTGTATACTTGCAAGAAGGCTCTCGCGCTGCTTCAAGTTGGCCTCAGGACGTTCGAGAAGTTCGGCCAAGATTTTGAAGTGTGCAAGCAGATCTTCCTCTGTCTCGGCTCTGATCCAGAGAACCGTTTGATATTGCTTGCGATAACGATAGGCATACGCCACAGCCGTCTGTGTTTTGCCAAGTCCACCAAGACCGGTCAGTGCCTGGACAGGTACCATGCCAGAATTGTGCTCTGAGGTAAAGCCCTGAAAGAGTTGTTCTAACACATGATCCCGTCCCGTAAAAAAGGCGGTGTAACGGATATGACAACGATTCGAGCAAAATTGGGCCATTTGACAGAATGTGATAGCCTCATGGACCCGTAGACGATATACAATGGGGACGAGAACGGATACGCGCTACTGCGAGAAATGATAGCAAGCGGCCAGAGCGGTTTTCACCTGATCCCGGTAGGGCCAGTCCTGGTGAAACGTATGAGACGCCACCAACACACGCGCAATATGGTACATCTCATGCTGATCGGCCCCAAAGATGCTTGATTCGTCAAACAGGATTTTGTGGGTCATGGTGACCACGAGCATCCCAGCCTGGGTCGCATCCCGCAGTGTGATTCCTTCCTCGGCCATCTGGACGAGAAGCCGTTCCTCAACCTCCCCAGCCACAAAAAGGATATGTTCGTCAGGGATGTTCGGGCGCAGGTCCGGGTGACCAGGTGACATCGCTGCTGCCATCTGCTCACGGGTGTACGGCCAGGTGATGGCGAAATCGTAGCCCTGTGCCAATGTTTGCGCAAGTTCTACCATCTCCTTATGCGGAACCGGCAGTTCTGGAGGCTGAAGCAATGCATAGATCGCCTGCGCCATGAGCAGCAAGGCTTCGAGGGCATTCTTCGCTGGTTTCTCCGCAAGCCAGCGGGTGACCTCCGGTTCCACGCGCTGCGCAAGGGTGTCAATCTCCGCTTTCGTTAAAGAAATCATCCTGACGGTTGTTCCAGGTGGGAGCTGACCAGCCACTTCTGGCGAAATCTGATAGCTGAATGCATGCCGTCCAGCTCGCTTTTTGACCATGAGACCATGCTTTCCTCTGTCTCGATAGTTCTGTTTCCTCATCGGACTCTTCCTTTCGTATTGCCAATGTCTCTCCTCCTCAATCTGCAACGACTTCCTGAGCCTCCTCAGCACCGAAGAGGGGCACATCAAAATCGAGCGGAAGCGGCCTTCGCGTACGATCTAACGCAAAGCGCCAAAAGCGGATAATGGGCTGGGTGAGATAGGGACTCAGTGCCGCAACCGCCTCTGGGTGAATAACATACCCTTCTTTGCTGAGCTCACTGAGAATCTTGGTGATCACCACCGTATTCACCAGAATCACGGCATTTGCTAAGAGGTGATTGTACTTGATATACTTCCGTTGCTCTGTTCGATTGTTGGTAGGGATTACCCCCATATTACCAAAAGCAAGCCACTGCACGAGGTGATTGAACGCCTCGCTCTTATTCGTTGCCTGTTGAATCGTCGCTCGGAGCTCAGGGTCGGCCAGGTATCGTAAAACGAAGCCTGTCCTCACTACACGTCCCAATTCTCTGAATGCTTGATACAAACGGTTCTTATGGCTGTAGGAGCTCAACTTGCGCAAGATCGTCGAAGCGGTCATCCTCCCGGTTTTGATCGACAACGCAATGCGCAGCATATCGGGAAGATGGGTGGCAATCAGATCCCAATCCACTGTTCCTGTGAGCAACTCATCAATATGGACATAGG
>WNGP01004642.1_pt1 | contig 14144 bp, 13 predicted proteins | sample 5407671 | NCBI WGS metagenome assembly WNGP01 (sample SAMN13153381, study PRJNA577476) | soil metagenome | isolation source: 40 cm soil or saprolite under Garry oak tree replicate 2 | place: USA:California | collected 2016-06-15 | reverse complement strand
CGCGCACCGCCATGTGCGTGTAGACCGCCCGCGGGCCATAGGTGGCGCGGATCACGCGCGTCTCGCCGCCCGAGCTCGCGCGGGCGTTGCCCGGTCCCCAGGCGTCGACCAGCGTCACGCGGGCGCCGCCGCGCCGGAGGTACAGGGCGGTCCAGCCGCCGAACGCGCCGGCGCCGACCACCACCACGTGCGGTTGCTTGGCCATCGAGAGCCCGCCCTTCATCGAGGGAAATATGCGGGAAGCCGCGCCGGCCGCGGTGCACGCCGCGAGAAACGAGCGCCGGGGGATGGGCATCACGACAAGCTGATACGCGCCCCGCGCGCCTCGCGCACGGCCCGGCGCACCGCGTCGCGCTCGGCGGGCGGCAGGCTCGGCCCCCACGGGTCGTCGCAGGCATCGTCCGGGATCACGCCGTCAGCGGCCAGGGCCCACAGCATGCGGCGCACGTACCCCTCCAGAGGCGGGATGAACGTCGCCGCGGCGAACCGGTCGCACAGGCCCGACAGGCGGACGAACTTGCCGAAGTCGTCCACCCGGAACGACTCGACCAGCGCGCTCTGCAGGTCGGTGAGCGCCGCGCCCATGCCGATCAACGCGGCCCTCGCCCCCATGGTGAGCGAGTATCCGAGAAAGCGGTCCTCCCCCGTGATGAGCAGCTTGTCGGGGTGGTCGCGCATCAGACCCGCGATGCGCTGGAACGTGACGACGGAATCGAGCGTCGCCACCTTGATCCCGATCACCGACGGCAGCGCCAGCAGGGCGTGCAGCGTCGGGTTGTCGTACGGCACGCCCCCCGCGGCCTCGTACAGATAGAAGGCGATCACGGGCAGCGCGCGGCCCAGGGCCTCGTGATAGCGGACCGGATCGTCCGCTTGTGGAAACGCCAGGATGGCGTCCGCCCCGCCCGCCTCGGCCTCCGCGGCCATGGCGATGCTGTCGGCTCCGGCGACGATGGTACTCATGGGCAGGGCCGCCCGCCACGCGGCGAGCACTTGGCGCCGCTGCTGGGACGAGAGATGCCGCCCGCGGCCCGTATGGGCCCACACCGCCACACCCGCCACCTGATGCGCCGCCATCCAGCGGGTATAGACCTGCAATGCATCGTCCGCGACCGTGTTTCCCCGGAACGGGACGGGGACGGCGGGAATGACCCCCCACTCGAGGGCGGCGGTGAGGCGCTCCCGAGCGGTCAGCGGAGTAACCCCGCGCGGGCGTTCTCCGACTCGATGGCCGCCCGTGGCTGTGCGCCGAGGTCGAGCAGGTCGAGCTTCGCGACGGCGTTTTCCGGGATGCGGAGCGGCTGTCCCGTGCCGAACACGAAGCGCTCCACCCCGACGGTGTGCACGAGCGTGCCGAGATGATCCTCGGGTGGGCCCCAGATCCAGCTGATGTCCCACCAGATCCGCGCCGCCTCTTCGGGCGTCGAGCCGAAGTGCACCTCCTCGATGAACGAGCGATCCGCGTGCGTGATCAGCAGTCGGACCTGGTGGTCGCTGCGAATCAACGCCCGCACCGCCGCGGCGGGAAGCTCCCCGGCGCGATCGTTGGGATGCCGCTGGCGGACGTCCTCGAGGCGCACGGCCATCATGAGGGGGAGTTGCGCCGCGCCGCAGGCCGCGGCGAGCACCCGCACCTCGGGGCCAGCCGGGTCGAGGCCGTAGTGCAACGGATCGCACCGGACCGCGGGCGCGCCGTGGTCGGCTGCCTCGTCCACGGTGGCCTCCCAGCCGGCGAGCCCCGGGTGCACGGCAGGCACGGGCCGCAGCCGTCGCTCTGCGGCGGCGGTGTCGTACAGCCACGCGTTCCCGTCCATGGGCTGGCGCCAGAAGAGACTGGGCAGGTGGCTCACCCACGCCTCGTCGATTTCAACGCGCTCGAGCGCCCGCATCAACCGGTCGGGAGCGGTGCCGGGGACGCGGCGGTAGGGGTAGGCGCCGAGGAAGGCGTTGACGTCGATCCGCATCAGTCGGCCGGAAACGCGCCGCGCGGGAAGATGCGCACGGCGTTCTTCCATTTGACGAGCTCGAGCTGCGCGGGCGAGAGGAGGTGCGCGAGGTATCGCAGCTTGGCCCACCCGGTATCCATAGTGAGGTCGGTGCCCCAGAGCAGCCGCTCCACGCCGACCGATTCCAGGCACGCCTCGAGCATGCCGCCGTCCACGCCGCTCCCCGAGAGATCGACATACACGTTCACCGCGGTTCGGAGCGCCGCGAGCGAGTGTTGCCAGTCACCGCCACCTCCGATGTGGGCAAGAATGAACGGCACGTCCCGGTGGCGCGCGGCCAGGGCGGCGAGCTCGGCGCCATCCGACGCCTCCTGCCCCGGCCAGTCGTGTCGCCGGTGCTGCCACACGTGCTGGAGCACCGGGACCCCCCGCTCCCGGGCCAGCTCGCAGATCGGGTCGAGCAAGGGATCGGTGGCGCGGCGGCTGGCCGCGAGCTTGATCCCCACCATCCCGGCGCCGAGGCAGCGCGCGATCTCGGCACATGCGTGGGCGGTGTAGTTGGGGTTGACGGTGACGTAGCCGCGGACGCGATCGGGATACTGCCGCTGGAGGGCGAGGAGCGCGTCGTTCCCGTACGCGAGGTCGGGCGGCGAGGGAAAGTAGATCGGCGACGTCAGGCCCCAGGTGCCGAGGATCGACGCCACGTGGTGGGTGACCCCGATCTTGTCCCCGGCGGACAGGCGGCTGGTGTTGCGCTCGCGCCAGTCGGCGCGCGGTGTCCGGTCGTGGTAGAAATGGGCGTGGACGTCGATGAGCATGCATGAATTTGAGTTACGCGACGGCACGACGCCACGTTACACGCCGACGCGGGGCGAGCCCTCAGGAAACGTGCCGTCGTGGCGTCGTGTAACGGTTTATGTATCTTGTGTCCCATGCGTGCACCACCGCCGCCACCTCCCCGCGGGCCTACCCCGCCCCGCGGTCCCACTCCGCCACGCGGACCCACACAGCCCAAGGCCGGGCCGCCGCCGCGCCCCACGGTCAAACCCACCGCCAAGCCGCGTGCCGCGCGCAAGCTGCCGGCGTGGCTCATGCGTGCGCAGCGCCTGCTGTTGCAGCCGGCCCAAGAGTGGGCGACGATCGCGGGAGAGTTCACGAACGCCGGCACGATCTACTGGCGCTTCCTGGCGCCCATGGCGGCGATCGGCCCGATCGCGGCCACGGCCGGCGGGATCGTGTTTCGCGAGCGCGGCAGCCTGCTCACGTTCGGCACGATCCCGGTCAGCCCGGGCACGGCGGTGCAAGCGGGGGTGCTGGAGTATGTGCTGAACCTGCTCGGCGTCTACGCATTGGCCGTGGCGATCGACGTGATCGGGGGGGCGATCGGCGCACAGCGGAATCGCGTCCAGGCCCTCAAGGTCGCGGCATACGGGAGCACGCCGTACTGGCTGGCCGGCTCGTTCGCGCTGTTCCCGCGGATCGAGCCGCTCGCGATGCTGGTCGGTCTCTACAGCATCTGGCTGTTCGTCATGGGGTTGCCGGCCGTCACCAAAGCACCGCGCGACAAGAACGCCGCGTACACACTGCTCACGAGCATCGCCGCGGTGCTGCTCGTCCTGGTCATCACGGCCATCATCACCCGCCTGGTCGTCAGCTAGGCCGCTGCCGGAGCGCGGCGGTCATCCTTTCGCAGCGAGCGCGCGCGAGGCGGGGGACGCACGGTAGGTCCACTCCTCCGGCTCGCGCCCGTGCGCGAGCGCGGCGTCGATCAGATGGCGATGCGGCGAGAGCGAGCACACCGGATCCGTGACCCCGGCGTCGCCCGCGACCAGGAAGGCCTGGCAGCGGCAGCCGCCGAAGTCCTGCGCCTTGCGCGGGCACGAGCGACACGGCTCGGGCATCCAGGCGTCGCCGCGAAACCGGTTGAACGCCTCGGAGTGCTCCCAGATCCAGTCGAGTGGGTGGTCACGCACGTTCTCGAACTTCAGTGTGGTGATCCTGCCCGCTGCATGGCAGGGCCAGACTTCGCCCGCCGGCGTGACCGTCATGTACGCACGCGCCCAGCCGCCCATGCACGGCTTGGGGAACTGCTCGTGGTAGTCGGGGAGGACCCACACGATCTCGAGCGCGGTGCCGAGGCGGGCGCGCTCCCGTTCCACCACCTGCCAGGCCGCCGCCAGCTGGGCCTTGGTCGGCATGAGCGTGCCGCGGTTGTGGAGCGCCCAGCCGTAGAACTGCGTGTTGGCCAGCTCGATCCGCTCGGCGCCGAGCGACTCGGCGAGCCGGATCAGAGCCTCGACCTGGTGGAGATTGCGGCGGTGCAGCACCACGTTGACGGTCAGGGGAAACCCCAACTCCCGCGTGTAATGGTACGCCGCGATCTTGTCCCGGTACGATTCCGTCCCGGCGATCTCGTCGGACAGCCCGGCGTCGGCGCCCTGCAGGCTGATCTGCACGTGATCGAGCCCGGCTGCCTTCAAGTCGGCCAACCGCTCCTTGGTGAGCCGGTAGGCCGAGGTGATCAGCGACGTGTACAGCCCCAGTCCATGCGCAGTGCCAACCAGCTGCGCCAGGTCCGCCCGCAGCGTGGGCTCGCCGCCCGAGAGCCCGAGCTGCAGTACGCCGAGCGCTTTGGCTTCGCGGAACACGCGGCACCATTCGTCGGTCGACAGCTCGCGCTTGAAACGCGGGCCCGCGAAGTCGAGCGGGTTGGAGCAGTAGGGGCATTGCAGCGGACACTTGTACGTCAGCTCGGCGAGCAGCCAGAGCGGCCTAGGGTCCATACAGCACCAGTCCCTTGGCGGCGAGTCCCTCGAGAAACGCGGCGATGTCTCGCTCCAGCCCCGTCACGCCGTAGCGCTGCTCCAGCGTGGTGACGATGTCGGCGAGCGAGCGCGCCCCGTCGCACAACCCGAGGATCTCGGCCCCCGTCGGATTCAGCCCGACGAGTCCCTCCGGATAGAGCAGCACCTCGCGCCCCCGGACGTCGTCTCGCTGGAGGCGCGCCTTGGCGTGCAGGCGCGGTATCACCGGGGCGCTCCCGGCAGTGGACCCCGCTCCACGGCATCCAGGAGACACCAGAGTACGTCGCACTTGAACTCGAGCGCGGCCACCGCGCGGTCCTGGTCGGCAGGGCTCGAGAACCGCTCGGTGACGAGACCGAGTGCGTACTCCGCATCGCGGGGCGCCTGCTGCAGCCGATTCTTGAAGTACTGCAGACCGTCGGGATCCACCCACTGATAATGGCCGAGCATCGCGGCCAGCCGCTCCTTGACGATCAGGGGCGCGAACATCTCGGTGAGCGAGGCGGCCACGGCCTCGAGCCACGGTCTCGAGCGGCAGAAGTTCACATAGGCGTCCACCGCGAAGCGCACTCCGGGGAGGAGCCGCCGCTGCTCGAGCAGCTCGGAGCGCGGCACTCCCATCGCTTCGCCCAGCCGCAACCACGCTTCGATGCCGCCTTCTTCACCGGGCCGCCCGTCGTGATCGATGATGCGCTGGATCCATTGCTGGCGCACCTCGCGCTCCGGGCAATTGGCGAGGATCAGCGCGTCTTTCACCGGAATATTGATCTGGTAGTAAAAGCGGTTCGCCACCCAGAGCTGCAGCTCCTCGCGCGACAGCTCGCCGCAGTGCATCCGCTGATTAAACGGATGCAGATGGTGGTAGCGGCGCTCCAACACGCCGCGTAACCTGCTCGTTAGCTGCTCGCTCACAGCTCGAACGCCATCGCGTCTTCTCCCACGGTGATGCCCGCCGCCTCGACCTGCGCGCGCTCGGCCGAGCTGCGGCACAACACAGGATTGGTGTTGTTGATGTGCACGAGCACCGTGCGCTTGGCGCCGAGCCGCGGCAGCTGTTCCAGGCTGCCCCCGGGCGCGCCCACCGGCAGGTGCCCCATCTCGCGTGCGGTGGGAGCGTCGCCGCCGCCCACCGCGCGCAGCTCGTCGTCGGACCAGAACGTGCCGTCGAACAACAGGAGATCGGCGCCGCTCGCGACCCGTCGCACCGGATCGTCGATCGCGCCGGCCGTCGGGACATATGCCAGCGTACCGCCGGTACGCTCGTCCTCGAGCCGCAGGCCGACATCGAACGTCGACGGGCGGGTGCCGGGGGCGTAGCGCGGCGGCCGCCGGGCCACGGGCGTTGCCGCGCAACAGATCCCCAGAGGCGCGCCCGTGTGATCGGTGAGCGGCATGGGCCGACCTTCTTCGAGTACGCGCCGCTCCACTCCCGAGTACGCCGAGAGCACCCGGTAGAGCGGCCACGCATCGTCCAGCAGGGCGGTGACGCCCCCCGGCGCGTACACGGGCAGCCTGCTGGCGCTCTCGCGCATCAAGAGCAGCCCGAGCGTATGGTCGATTTCACCGTCGGTCAGGATCACCGCCGCGATGCTCGAACCGCGTCGACCGCCCCCTCGAGGCCACAGCTCGTGGTGGGCCGCGAGCTGCGTGCGCAGGTCGGGGGAGGCGTTGAGGAGAATCCAGCGCTCGCCGTCGGCGCTCACGGCAACGGACGACTGGGTACGGCCGCGGTTGTCGTGGCGTGCGTCGGTGCAGTTGGGGCACGCGCAGTTCCACTGCGGCACTCCACCACCCGCCGCCGAGCCGAGAATGATCACGCGCATTGAACAAAGGGGCCGGGTTTGTCACCCGGCCCCTGGTCAGCTGTTTCGGCCTGGTTCAGGCGTTGCCGGCGTATGCGCCGACTTCCATCCCCAGCTCGACGACTTCGAATTCAGGCTTGGTCCACTTCATGTTGCGTCCTCCAAAAACAATGAGGGTCGATTCCTAGGAACCGCTTGATCAAGAGGGAAGCAGACCCCGTGCCAGGCAGGCCGAACAGGTAACTCGCTTCCCGGTAAGCGATTGGGTGGACGTGCCGAGGCGCAACCTGGCTGGTGGGTGAGTCTTTTCACCCAATTGTGGGTGTGTTCACCCACTGAGGCCGAATTTCTTCAGGCGGTAGCGCAGCGTGTCGCGCGAGATCCCAAGACGCTGCGCGGCCTTGGTCTGATTACCGCCCGCGTCGCGCAGCGCCTGCTCGATGATCGTCTTCTCCCGCTGGGGGAGCGTGGCCGTGTCCACCGGCGGCGCGGCATCGCCGTGATCGCTCGCGGCGACGGGCCGCGTGAGCGAGAGGTGCTCGACGTCCAATGTGGCACCGCGACTCCACAACACGGCGCGCTCGATCACATGGCTCAGCTCGCGCACGTTCCCCGGCCACGGATAGGAGAGCAGCAGGTCGCGCGCGGCGACGCTGAGATCGCGCACCACCTTCCCATACTTGGCATTGAACGCGTGGAGAAAATGCGCGGTGAGGAGCAGCACGTCTTCGCCACGCTCGCGCAGCGGAGGCACCTCGAGCACGATCACGGCCAGCCGGAAATAGAGATCCTTGCGAAACCGCTCCTCGCCCACCGCGCGCTCGAGATCGCGGTTGGTGGCCGCCATGATGCGGATATCGACTCTGCGCTCGCGCACGCTGCCCACACGTCGCACGGCGCGCTCCTCGATCGCGCGCAGCAGCTTGCCCTGCACCGCGAGGTCCACGTCGCCGATCTCGTCGAGGAACAGAAACCCGCCCTCGGCAGCCTCCACCAGGCCGGGCTTCGATTCCTTGGCATCGGTGAACGCGCCGCGCTCGTGGCCGAACAGCTCGGCTTCCATGAGCGTGGCTGGCAGCGCCGTACAGTTGACCTCGATGAACGGCTTCGCGGCCCGCGGGCCCGCGGCGTGGATGGCGTGGGCCAGGAGACCTTTGCCGGTGCCGGTCTCGCCGGTGAGCAGCACGGGCGGCGTCTCGTCCAGCGCCGCGATCTGGCGGGCACGCTCGAGCACCGCTTGCACCGCGCGCGACTCGCCCACCAGTCCTTCGAAGCCGACGTCGGTCGTGGCGCGACGGCGGTAGTAGGACAGCTCCTCCTTCAAGAGACGCGTCTCGCGGGCGCGGTCGGCGAGCAGCTTCAGCTCTTCCAGATCCACGGGCTTCTTGACGTAGTCGAACGCGCCGAGCTTCACCGCTTCCACGGCACCTGCGATCGAGCCGTAGGCGGTCAGCATGATCACCGGAATCACCGGGTCGAACGCGCGGATCCGCTTGAGGAGATCGAGCCCGCTCATGCCAGGCAGCCGCACGTCGGCGAAGACGACATCCGGCTGCAGGGTGGCGAGCAGCTCCAGCGCCCGCTCCCCGGTACCCGCCACCTCCGCCTCGTAGCCGTGGTCCGCCAGGAACGCCTTGGCGGAGCGCGCCAGCGACTGCTCGTCGTCCACGATCAACACGGTCGAGCCGTTCACGCGATGCTCCGTGCCGGCCGGGGAGGCGGCGCGACGTCGCCGCTCGCGCTGGGGAGCCAGATCCGCACCGTCGTGCCGCGGCCCACGGTGCTCGCGATGTCGAGCCGGCCGCCGGCTTCCTCCACGTAGCGCTTGGCGATCGCGAGTCCCAGACCCGTCCCCTCGGGCCGCGTCGTGAAGAACGGCTCGCACAGGTTGGGGAGGATCTCCGGCGCGATGCCGCGACCCGAGTCCGTGACTTCGACCACGACGCCCGCGCCGCTCGAGCCGGACTCGGCGCGCGTGGCCACCTCGAGCCGGCCACCGTCCGGCATGGCGTCGAGCGCATTCGACACCAGTTCCGTCAGGGCCTGCTCGAGGCGCATCGGGTCGACTTGGATTTCCGGGAGCGTGGCCGGCGCGTGGAGCGCGAGCTCCACCTTGCGCTGGCGCAACAGCTCGGTGAATCCGGCGAGCGCGCCGTCGACCAGCGCCCGCACACTCTCGCGTAGGGGGTGGAACGGCGCGGGGCGGGAGAACTGCAGCAGGTGGGCGATGCGGAGATCGAGTCGATCGACCTGCTCCACGATCGCGTCGAGCTGCTCGCGGGCGACCGGGGCGTCGACGCGGTGCCGGGCGAGCTGGGCCGCGGCGCGCAGGCTGGCCAGCGGATTCCGCAGGCCGTGGGCCACCGCGGCCGCCATCTGACCGATGGAGGCGAGCTTCTCGGACTGCACCAGCTGGGCGCGCGACTGGCGCAGCTGCTCGGTCATTCGAACGAAGGCGCGCGCCAGCTCGCCGATTTCGTCCGACGAGCGGGGCACGATGGCGTGCTCCAGGTCGCCCGCGCCGACCACGGCCATCGCATGGCGCAACTCGGTGAGTGGGCGCGTGAGATCGCGGGAGATGAGCCAGGACGCGAGCAGACCGGCCACGAGCGCGAGCAGCGCCGTGACCCAGAGGACGCGGCGCTTCGACTCGACGATCGTCTGCATCTGAGTGACGGCGCCCTGCACGCTGAGCTCGCGCGCCTGCCGGTAGATCTCACGGTTCATGCCGGCGAGTGCCGGCTGCAGCCGCTCGAGCAGCTCGCGCCGCGCGACGAGAGCGGCCTGATCGCGCTGCCCGGCATCGTGCAGCTGGAAGACGCGAGCCGCGACCGCGCGGATCTCGGCTTCGATGCGGCGCACGCCGGCGGCGAGCTTGACCTCGTCGGACGGCAGGTCGGCGGTCCAGCGATCGAGCCGGAAGTCCACCACCTGGCCGGTGAGCGGGAACTCCTGCTTGGCGGTGGGATCGCCGCCCAGGTAGCGCCAGATGACCTGCGTCTGGTTGAACATCCCGTCCTCGACGTCCGCATAAGTGCGCGAGCGCGCCAGGCGCTGGCCCAGGGTTTCCAGCGTGGCGCGCTCCAGGGCGTTGGTGCGGATCGCCTGGACGCCGACGAACAGGGTCGGCACGACCATCAGGGCGAACCCCAACAGCAGCTTGCGTTGCAGGGTCACATGTCGAAGCTACTCCACCAGCAGGCCCTCCGCTCGGGCGCGGGCTGCGACGGGCTCTTCGTCTCTCTCGGGCGAAGCAGGTCCTTCGCTCGCGCGCGTTCCGCGCGCTCGCTCAGGATGACAGCGCCGCGCGGGTTCGATAAGGAAAAAGGATGACAAAGAAAGGAAGAAGGAAGGAGGGACGGCCCGCGCGCAGCCGCGCCGGTCCGGTCAGAAAACCATGTGCGACTGAACCAGCTTGTACGTCTGATCGAGGAACATGAGCGGGGTCCATTGACCGGATTTGAAGTTTGGATCCTGGGCCACAAACCTGGTCGGCCCGATGGAATACGCATACACTCGGCGCCCCCTGCGGGTCACTCCCTCGAAATGGTCGAAGAACGTGACAATCTTGGAGCAGGTGCGACTGTCCGTGACGGGAGCGATCTGACTTGGTTGCACCGTGGCGATCCCGAGACTGTCTCGCGCTCGCACAGAGGCCTGACTGGTGTCGGTAAGCACGAATGTCACATAGTGCTCGATACGTGAGGACGTGTCATCGCGTGCGCGACAACCGCTCTGAGCTGAGAGCGTGGGCGCGAGCACCAGAACGAATGCGGCGACGACCGTTCCTGGACGAGGGGCACGGGCGAGGGAAGACCTCCCGGTGGGCACATTCGCCCTCACGCTTCAGCGATCCTTCTCATCTCGTCCGGCGGCCCCCAGCACCTCGTCCAGGATGCCGAGCGTCTTGTCCACCGTCTCTTCGTCGTGCGCCATGGATACGAAGTTGTACGCCGTGCGCTTGAACAGCAGGCCCCGCGCCGCGCAGCCCCGCGCCACCTCACGCGAGATATCCTCGCTCGCGAAATGCAGAAAGCACATCTCCGCGATCCCACCCACGCCGGTCACGACGTCGCCGTGCTTGTGGTGCAGGCGATGGAGCCCATGGAGCAACCGGGTGCCCATCCGGTGGAGATGCCCGCACACATCCTCGTGCGCGAAAACGTCCAGTGTCGCTTGCGCCGCGGCGAGCGCGACGCTCTCGGTGGCCAGGGTGGAGGAGATCCACGTGCGAGCGACGCCGGCCATCAGGTCCGCCCGGCCCCCCACCAGGGCGAGCGGGAAGCCGTTCGCCATCGCCTTGCCCAGCACCGCGAGGTCGGGGCGCACGCCATAACGCTCGGCCGCCCCGCCGATCGCCAGCCGGAACGCCGTCTTGATCTCATCGAACACGAGCACCGCGCCCAGGCGCGTCGTCTCGGCGCGCACGGTCTCCAACCACTCACGCGTAGGCTCGACCACCACCACCGGCTCGATCACGACCACCGCCAGCCGATCGCCCAGCTCGCGAATCAGCCCGCGCGTACCGTCGACGTCGTTGAAGGGAATCTCGGCGTAGAGCGCCCGGGTCCCCGCGGGCACGCCTTCCCCGCCCTGGGACCAGTCGAGCCAACCGTGGTAGCCGCACCCGAGCACGCGCTCGCGCCCCGTCGCGACCCGGGCGAGCCGTACCGCCGCGGCCACGGCTTCGGCGCCGGTCTTCAGGAAGCGCATGTGCTCGAGCCACGGGATCCGCATGGCGAGCGCGTCGGCCAGCTCTTCCTCGAGTACCGGCGGGAGCGGACCGGCGACGCCGGCGGCGATCGCCCGGCGTCCCACACGCGACAGCCGGCGGCGCGGGTCATGCGGGCGGGCACACCCTCGATCGCTCCGGAGGCGGCGCCGAACAACGCGTCGGGTCGCTTACTGCCGGTCGACGTGAACCCGGGAACGCGCCAGTCGCTCACCGTATTTCACCACCTCGATGGCCATCGCCCGCACGAGCTTCACCTCCCGCTCGTCGAGCGGCGTCCGATGGATCGCCTCGCGCACCGTGCGCATCACGCCTTCCGCCTGCCGCGTCTTGAAGAACTCGATCACCCGCAGCGCCGCCTCGACGTCCGCGAACAGGCGCTCGAGATCGCCGGCCGTCGCGGGCGGGCCCTCGCGCCGCGGCGCCTTGAACGGCCGGCTCTCGTCGCCCCGCGCCACCGCGAGCTCGTACAGCATCAGCACGACGGCATGGGCCAGGTTGAGAGAAGGATACGCCGGGTTCGTGGGTATGGTGACGACGCGGTGGCACAGATCGAGCGCCTCGTTGGGGAGGCCTTTGTCCTCGCGCCCGAACAGCAACGCCGTAAGCCCGGCATCCGCCTGGCCGAGGATCTCCCCGGCTGCCTCGCGTGGCCGCTGCAGGTTGCGCTTGGCCGTGCGGCCCCGCGCCGTGAACCCGACGACGTGCACGCAGTCCGCCAGCGCCTCCTGCAGCCCCTCGAACGTGGCCACGCGAGCCAGAACGTCCTGCGTCTGATGCGCGATCCCGGCGATGCGGTAGGCGTCGTACTCCCGCGGGTTGACCAGCCGCAGGTCGCGCAGCCCGAAATTCTTTAGGGCCCGCACTACGTGCGCGATGTTGACGAGGTCTTGGGGCTCGTGGAGCACGACGGTGATGCTCATGGATCCGAACCATCAAACGCGGAACGCGGAATGCGGAACGCGGAACAGCAGGGACAGGTCGTTCGCGGGGCGGCGCCCACATTGATGTTCCGCGTTCCGCGTTCCGACTTCCGCGTTCGTTTCATCCCACCAGCTCCAGCACGCCCATCCGGTCCACGTCCTGCCGATCTCCCCGCAGCCACACCCAGCCGTTGCCGCCGCTCCAGACGAGCTGCCCGGCCCGACGCAGCCGGCCGGGCAGCATCTCGTTCACGAGCAGATCGAAGCGTACCCGCCCGCCGACGTGGGCGCGCTGCCAGTCGGGCCACGTCATGCCGAGCGTCACGCGAAACCCGCGTTCGGTCCGAAGCCAGCCGCCGCGCACGTCCCGCGGATCGCCGGACGTGTCGCTCGTCGCGCGGACGCGTAGGCCCCGCGCGTCGGACTGCGGCACAATCAGATACCCGACACCCTCGTCCCCGTTGCCGCCTCCCTCGTCCCTCGCCACATGCACCTGCACGCCGTCCGAATGGACGTCGTCGGGCTCGTTGTCGAGCCGCAGCGGAGGCGCCCCCGCCGGGCGGAAGCACAGGTCGGGCTTCGTGACGTCGACCGCGAGGTACAGGGCGCCGTCGTCCCACGCGGCGTAGGCGACGGCGGAGAAGTCCTCGGGACCGGAATACGCCTCTTCGCTGCGGCGGTACTGGTCCTCCAGCTCGAGCCGGAGCGGCTCGCTCGTGTCGAACCCGTCGAGCGTGCCGTCGAGCGGCGGCGGCTCGGTGACGCGCAGCGCGGCCGCGATCGCGGGCGTCGGGCGGTCGAGCTCGAGCAGCGGCGCGAATGGCGGCTCGGGCTCGCAGCCGCCGGCGAGCCGCACCCGGCCGGCGTCCGTTGCCACCTCCCAACCGCCCGGCGTGGCCGTATGGCGGTGCGTGCCTTGCACCGTGTCGACCTCGATCACGCCGCCGTGCGCGCGCACGCCGCGAACGACGCCCGAGTCGCCGAGCGGCTCGAGCACGGCGATGAAGCGCATCCCGCTCCCCGTGGCGCGCACGACAAAGAAGGTCGCCCGCTCGCCCGCTCGCGGCCGTCCGGGTCCGTCGGCCCGCAGCAGCTCCCCGTCGAACTGCAGGAACGCCTTCAGCCGCCTGGCACCCTCGGCGAGCTCGAGACAGACCGGACCGGCACCGTCCGGGACGAAGCGTTCGACGCGCGAGACGAACTCGTCCACCAGGTCGCCGGCCGTCCACTGGCCCCGTGCGGCGTCCCCCTTTCCCCCGAAATGCCAGGGGAGCTCGAGCAGATGATCGCTGCGGCTTCCGAGCTCCACCACGTCGAGCACGTACGCGGGGCCCGCGACGAGGGTGCGCGTGAGGTCGCCGTAGCGCCCCCGAACCCAGGCCCACTCGCCCGGAGCGTCCCACGCCTCGCACACCGCATTGCCCGCCGCTTGCGACGCCCCATCGAGCCGGGGCGCGTTGTGCGCCAGCGTCGAGCGATACCAGAACAGGTCGCGCGCGACGTAGCTGCCGGTGCCGGGGTCGGCGAGCCAGTGCACGCCGCCGGCGTGCAGCGTGAGATGCAGGCGGTCCGGATGTCCATGCCCGCCGCCGAGCTGGCCGCACTCGAGGCTCACGTAGCGATCGTCGGTCCGTAACACCGCGAGGCCCTGGGACTCGAGCAGCACGCTGCGCGGAGACGAGACCGGCACATCGCCCGGCAGCTCAGGGAGCATGCACAGGAGCGACCACCAGGACAGCGAGCGGCGGGAAACGGGAAACGGGACACGTGGCAGCGGAGCGTCATGCAAATAGGACTCCAAGAGTTCTGGTCGCACCGCGGGCGCCCGGTACAGGGTGGTGAGCCAACTCTGAAGCTCACCTTTCCCGTTTCCCGTTTCCCCTTTCCCGAGATTCCCAAGCCCCACCTCCCACAGCTCCACGTACGCCGGTTGGGCC
>WNGP01003791.1_pt1 | contig 14156 bp, 13 predicted proteins | sample 5407671 | NCBI WGS metagenome assembly WNGP01 (sample SAMN13153381, study PRJNA577476) | soil metagenome | isolation source: 40 cm soil or saprolite under Garry oak tree replicate 2 | place: USA:California | collected 2016-06-15 | reverse complement strand
CGTCCTTGACCCGTGTGATGGCTCGTTCCTCTTCCAGATAGCGACGCAGCAGGCCAAGGGCCGTCGCATGCCATTCCAGCGTTTTGTGGCTGTGGTTGCCTCCCTCGTGATCTTGCAGATAGGCGCCAATGGCATCGGCGATACTGGTCGATGTGTGGACCCTCTGCCGAACATCCTGCTGGGCCTTCTTCCTACTGGACTGCCGCACCTGGATCTGTGTATCCAGTTTGGCTCGCTGTGCGCGAGCCCGCGCCTCGGTGACGTCCTGGGTACGATACGGGAGCGCGGGATTCTGGGGAGCAGAACCCTGCACTGGCGAATGGGATACGGACATGGTGTTGATCTCTCCTTTCCCTGGCACTGGCTGTGATCAGCAACCGTTGCTCTCTCATCCGCTGAGAATCAGGCGAGGATGGCCTCTAACCAGGCGACAAACTCCACTAGCTTGAGGCGACGAGGCGGCTGTGCGCGATCAAACGGATCACTCACGATAATCTGGCGCAGTTCCTCTGGTGTATATAGATAGCTATACAGGCCATACAGCAGGTCGAGCAGGCGTTCCAGGTCCTGATGGGTGTATCCTGCCGGGCAGGGACCATAGGCCTTGAGCAGGCGCTTGCGTTTGGCTGGGCTGAGCCGTGATGATACGCTCATCTTCTAACACCTTCAAATACATACGATCACCCAGAGGGCGGATACGAAAGGAAGCAATCTGACGAGCTACACACGGATACCGACCGGGCAGGTGACTATGTGCCATCGCTTTGCAGGCGGTTGTGCTGGCGATAGTCGCTTCGGGTCGTGCAAACTGCTCCATACGCTCTTTGCTCCTCTCGTCGATCGAACTTGCAGATCTTACTCTGATGCGGAGCGAGAACTGCGCTCCGTTCTCTCTAGAGTGAGATAGGCGTTTGATGTTACTCAAGCAGAGTATAATTAACTTCTTATGTACTGTCAAACAGAAATACAACTAAAAATGCATCTATAGTAGTGTACTGGTGTCCATCACGTTCCTCTGCTCTCAATAGCGTGTCATAGATGTCTTTTCTGTTTTGGGGGAAATTTGTTTCTAAGAGAGATTGGCATACCCGGCTTCAGCAATCTTCCGACCACAAAATGACGCATGCGCGCGAATTTCTATGAAGCAAGTAAAAGCCGTAAAAGCGAGTATTCAAGCATGATGTCCATGGATATCCACTATGTCTAAAGCTCTGGACAATCATAAATCAATTCACTATACTAAAAGTATTGAGTAGTGAAATCCCTTCTGAGGAAGGGGCCGATTCGTCCGATTTCCAGGGTGGAAACCCTTGGCAGGGCTGATCACCCATGTCCGCTGTCCCGAGAGACTTTCCGAGGGTCGTCGATGAGGGATGGTCACCCGAATTCATGCGCTGAGCTATCGCGTTGGGCGAACCGCCCAGCTTCTTTCGTGAGGAAGAACAAATCAGGTGAAGAAAGGATGTGTGCTTATGCAAGCACTGACAACAAGAGTGTCCCCCCGGTCATTCCTGCCGATGCGTCCCAAACCGGTCCTTCCTGTTGATCTGGAACGGCTCACGGAGGAACTGGCAAGACTCACACGCTGCTTCTGCGCTTGCGGATGTAGCTATTCCTTTTCTTTTCACGAAGGCGCCAACAAAATCGAACTCCCTGACGGGACGTGCGTCTGTACCACCTGCTCTATCGTTTGCCTGGGGAGCGACGTGGATGTCCTTCCGCTCGACCCGTGGTGAGAAAGAGAGAGTCTATGCTCATCGCTTGCAATCGCCAGGGAGAGGTGCTGGCAGCTGAGGTGGAGCCACAGGACGGTCCATTCCACTGCCCAGAGTGCGCAGAGCCGGTCATCTTGAAGCAGGGCAGAGTCAAAGTCGCCCATTTCGCCCATTACCCGGGCGTCGATTGTACGTATGCGTCTACCAGTGAGGGAGAGAGCGAGGAGCATCTCCGGGCCAAGCAGGAGATCTTCCAGGCACTCCTGCAAGTGCCTGGGGTGCGCGACGTGAGGCTGGAACGTTCGCTGCAGGGCGTGCGGCCGGATGTGAGTTGCCAGATTAATGGCGAGATGGTCGCCATTGAGGTGCAACTGAGCAGGCTATCCATTGGCGCCATCGAATCGCGCACACGAGCTTATGCTGCAAGGCAGATCGCAGTCCTCTGGACGCCACCGATGCCAGATGGGGTACTCAAGGCACTCTACGCAGCCAAGGACTGGGAGCGCTACCTGCACGCACTTTACTTTGGGAAAGTGTACTACTGGTTGGAGGGCCTCACGCTCCGGCCGGTCAAGTTTCGGGAGTATCGGCTGGCCTCGGGCTGGTATGCCGGGACGCGACGCTCCAAACGCTATGTCTCTCCCTCGCTGCTGCCGGCAGTGTCTCTCACAGACCTCGCTCCTGTCTGGCGCAAGGCGTGGCGCGATTGGCCACGCGCAAAGTTATGGTGCGAGCCGTGGAGGGGCTGACGAGCATAAGAAAGCGCGCCTATTCTACCAGCAAGGTCATGTCGCAAGAATGACGCCAGACTTGTAAACTTCGGGGTGTTCTGCTCGTGGGGGAGGAACCTATAACATGACCACTTCCACCCTTTCCAAATGGCGTCAGAGATGACGCCGAGATGATTTGCTCTGTATCCGTTGGTACCTTCTGCAAATAGCATAACTTTGACTGATTAGCGAAAAGCAATCGTGAAAAAAAGGCATTGATCCCCCCTTAACAGAGATTTTCCTGTCTGTTTGTCGTTATTGCTCACTCTCCCCATACGTGGAGCTTTACCTGACACGTTCCATCATCGCTTCTACGAGTGCCGCCTCCTCATCACGATTCCTGCTTCTCAAGAACGAGCTATACCATTGGAGCAATTTGAGTGTGTCGGGATGATATTCGTTCCCCCGTTGCTGTTGCTGGTTGATCCGATGCAATGCAATGAAATACGACGAGTTGGCTGTGTCATCGTCGCCCTGGTACTCACAGGCACGTGCCAGATAGATCTGGAGCGTGATGATGATCGAGTGGTCAGACCCTACGACCTGTATTGCGAGCGTGAGCATTCGTTGGTACAGCGAGCGTGCTTTGTCGTATTGACGACGATCGAGATAGTGTGTCCCAATGATGATAAGATCGCTGATCACTCTAGCATGTTCAAGACCCTGCAATTGTGCTGCCAGCACGAGTAATCGTTCAACGAACTGATCGGCTTCTGAATCGTGCTCCTGTTCGAGACAGAGGAGTGCCAGAGTAAAGAGGGCATCGATCAGGTGTGGGTGCTCGGGCCCCGAGATCTTTTCGAGGATGATCAGCGCTCGTTCGCAGAGGACTTGAGCATCGTGTAGTTTTCCCGTAGAGCGATAGACCAGCGCCAGTCCTTTGAGGGCCGCGGCTACTTCAGGATGGTCTGTGCCTAAGACCTGCTCTCGGATGCGCAATGCTTTGTTGAAGAACGCCTCGGCTTCTGAGCTTTTGCCTTGCCGTTCGTAGATGGTTGCCAGGGTCATGAGAGGGTATGTCACGGCGTGGTGTTCGGGGCCGAGGTGTTGTTCATAAATGGCTACGGCTCGTTGGCAGAGCGGCTCTGCTTCGTCGAGACGACCTTGCCGTTCGTAGCATCCTGCCAGCCGGTTCAGCACGTTCCCCACCCTCAGGTGGTCGGGGTCGAAGAAACGTTCACGTAGTGCCAGGACCTCTTTATAAAGCTGCTCAGCTTCCATACTCAGCCCTGCCTGACTGTATAGTTCCGCAAGAGAGAGACGGCTACTCGCGGCGTTGAGGCTGTCAACCCCCTCCGTTTTGATATAGATGTCGGAGGCCTGTTTGAAGTGAGCTTCCGCCTCGCTATAGCGGCCCTGGTTTAGGTAGAAGGCGGCTATGTTGTTGTGGGCCGTGGCAGTTCTAGGGTGTTCTGCCCCATAGCGTCGCTCGCACCAAGTCCAGGCTTTTCCGTAGAAGTTCTCTGCTTCGGTCCGGTTGCCCAGCCGCTCAGCGATGAGTGCCAGGTCTGTACAACAGTAAGCGAGCTCTTCCTGGGGAGCGCTTGAGTGAGTTTCATAGAGCCGGAGCGACTCCCGGCACAATGCTTCCGCCTCTACGTACTGTGCATGCTCTCTCAGGTATCTGCCGGTTTTGTTGAGTAGCCGCGCTGCCTCTAAGGTGGTAATGCGGTGCTGCTTGATCGACTGGCACACGACTTGCGCGTGAGCAATGCAGCGCTGTCCCTGCTGCTGTGTCTCCGTCCCAGCCTCGACATAGGGTAAGGCCCGGTTCACAGCGTGCATGGCACGTTCTGCCCAGAGGCGCTGGGTCTCTTCCTCCATACTGTCCATTTGTACGGCCTGCACCAGGCGATGGATACCGAAGGTTTTCTCGCGAACATCTCGCTGGACGAAAGAATAGCGGAGCAGTGTTCGCATACAGTCGTCTAAGTGTACCGTATTGGTCACTTCCTGCAAAAACGGGCCAAGCTGGCGGGCGCTGTCGATGATCATTTCTTCTGGAATGGCTTCCCCATCAAGGAACGCGCACAGTCTCAAAACATCCGCGGCGGCGGGACTGGCCTGCTCGACTTTTTCAAAAGAGAGCGACCAGGTTGTGGCGACAGACTCAGGATAGTCGAGATTGAACTCGTCACGCTGCCCTAAGAGTTTGGCCCGCTGCTTTTCGTAGCGGTCGAGATAGCCGGCCAAACCGCAGCCAGTAGCGCTGATGTACGCCCCCGCTTGCACCAGTGCGAGCGGAAGGCCACCCATAACGCCTGAAATGCGCTGGGCCAGCTCCATGTCGCCGCCAGAGGCACGATCAAGCTGCTCGGCCCGGCGAAGCAGTAGGAGCGCTCCAACCTCTAGGGACATTGTATCGACCGCGATGGGGTGTGCGAGGCCTCCGGTATCTTGTGCGCGTGTGGTCAACAGCACATGACCCTGCCCCGCCACTGGTAAAACGTCGCGAACTCTCCCGAAATCCTCAACGTTATCCAGCACCAGTAGCCAGTTGCGACGTGCAGAGAGCCCCCGTTTCACGGCACGAACAAGGTTATCTTGATCGGCTTCATCCGGAATTGACACGCCTAAGAATTCGGCCAAGACTGTGTAGTCTGCCAGGAGCAAGCCTGGAGGATCAGCCCTGATCCAAAAGATGGTTTCATAGTCGTCGGCATAGTGATACACATATTCGAGGGCGGCCTGTGTCTTGCCGATCCCGCCGAGCCCGCACATAGCCTGAGCTTGCGTGAGCGCCGCCGTTGTTCCTGATGTCAGCGCTGCGTGCAGGAGAGACAAAATGTCGTCACGCCCGGTGAAGAACGGATTTCGGTGGGGAACATGCCAAAGATGATCAGGAGGCTGCTCACTCTTCTTTTCAGCCGCTTTCTCCGCTTCCTCAAAGAGGCTCGGATCTAGTCCGAGGATTTCAATGAGCTTCCGCTGGTGTTTGCGTTCCGGAATCGATGTTCCACTCTCCCATCGCCGGACGGTGGTTAGGTATACGTCGACCCGTTCTGCGAGTTCTGCCTGGGTCATCCTCTTTTGATCACGCGCGGATCGAATGGCTTCAGCCAAGCTCTTGTCTGTCATCGTTTGATTTCTTCTCTCTCACCTTCTGCTAGAGAGGAAGCAGCGTATCAGCAGTGCTATCGTCCACTCTGCAAACGTGTCGGCCCCGAATCTAATGTCCGACCTCAGGAACATTTTATCGAAAATATCTCAGGCTGACAAGACGTCTCTTTCTGCAAGCTCTTCAGAAGAGCCGAGAGGACCTCGTTAACTCCCATCGCAGCGCTTTCAGCCACGGTGCTAGATGAGCCAATCTCGTTGCATCGACCGCGCATCAGCAGAATGCGCGGTCGATGCATGGTCAATGCGCTTTTCTTGCAGCGTCGGGGCAGATAAGCTTAGACCAGGAAGGTATGCACATCCACGCATACTGATGGAGCGATATCGACGAAAGAGCAAGATTATGCAACATGAACGCGAGGTACCACCCCTTCAGCCGCTTCTGACCATAAAACAGGTCCAGAAGGCACTAGGACTCAGTCGGTCGATGGTCTATCTGCTCATACAACGTGGCGAAATACGGGCCATCCACATCGGAACAGCCATCCGAGTGCGGCCCTCCGAAATTCGCCGATTTATTCAGGAGCATGAGGCTGCTGAGCAGGCGGGGCAAAGACGGTATACACGGCGGAAAACGAAGCAACGCGAGCAAGGCGCGAAACCCCGCCATGGGCCTCCCCAGCTTCGGCGGTGATCTGCATAGCTGTGAGCAAGCAATGAGGATCAGGCTATGCAATGGGAGATAGTCTTGCTCTTACCAGGTCTGTTCGGAGAACCGCGATGCGCTGGTACATGCATGCACGTCGGGGAAACGAAGAGAGGCTTGCTCGGCATCCTCCATGCGTTAGTGGCCCTGCCGTACATATTATTCCCACGAGTGGGAAGATAAGGAGGAGGCTCTTGGCTGCATCAAACTCATCGCCTCGCGGCAGATATCCAGGCGTGGACGACTTGAGGCAAGGAGGTATCTTATCTCAGCGACTGCCAGGCTACAAAGAGCGATCCGCGCAAATCGAGATGGCGATGGCGGTCGCCGAGGCCCTGGCTACAGGCAGGCACGCTCTCATAGAAGCACCCACGGGGGTCGGGAAAAGACTGGCCTACCTCGTGCCGCTGGTGCGTTCGGGCAAAGTGGCTGTCATCAGCACCGCCAACAAAGCCCTGCAAGAGCAACTGTATTACAAAGATATCCCCTTTGTGCAGGAGCATGTGCAGCACTGTGATGCCTCTCTCTACAAAGGTGTCAACAACTACCTGTGCTTGGACCGCCTGGAGACTGCGCTCACGGAGGGACTGTCCGACGCGCAGTACCAGGAGCTGCAGCAGATCAGGGCGGTGATCGAGCAGCTTGCCGTCCCATACACGGGCGACTTTGATCAACTGCCTCGCCAGATCTCGCCTGACCTGCGCAGCAAGATCAACGGGGACAGCGACCTGTGCGCGTGGAGCAAGTGCCGCTATTACCGCGAATGCTATATCCGCCAGCGGTACGAGCAGGCACAGCGCGCGCAGATTATCGTCGTCAACCACACGCTGCTGCTCATAGACATAGTGGCTGGGGGCGCCATCCTGCCCAGCCACGAGGTTATCATCATGGACGAGGCACACCGACTGGAGGAGGAGGCCACTCGCGCCTGCGCCACGACCGTCAGGTACACGCAGGTCACCAGCTTGCTGGCGGACAAGCTCCTGCGAGCGCACGCTCCGCGCAAATTGCAGGAAGAGGTGATACGCGGTGCCGCGAGTACCTGGCAGCAGCTTGAGCAGCAGATGCCCGCGACGGGGGCGAACACCATGACCCTGCGGCACCCAGTGCCGCAAGCTCTGCACCTGGCGAAATCGTTGAGCATGCTCTCAGCAGAACTGGGCGAACATCCACCGTCGCACCAGGACGCACAGGAGGAGGTCGTCTACCAGAAATTGGTGCAGCGCACCCAACGTCTGGCTGACCGCGTGCGCCTGGTCTTTCGCGTAGAGCAGCCAGATTTTGTCTACATGTTGAAGCGTGAGGGGACCACAGGGCGTCACCTCCCCGCCCTTGAGGGATCAGCAACGCCGCTCGACGTCGCCCCCTGGCTTCGGGAGCGGCTCTTTGACAAGTGGCTCGTGATCGGCGTTTCCGCTACCCTGGCGACGGCGAGTCCCACACGTGGCAGGTCGGCGGACACTGCACCCAGCCTGGCCTATTATAAAAGGCGCGTGGGACTCGAGCAGCACGAAGTCATCGAGCGTATCATGCCATTGTCGTACGACTACCGGCACCGCGCCTTGCTCTATGTTCCGCGCGACCTGCCCAAACCCGTCTACGACGACCATAAAGCAACCCATGAGTATATCCAGGCCGTGGCAGAGCGCATGCGCCAGCTGGTCATGGCGTCGAGGGGACGCGCGTTCTTGCTCTTTACAAGCACAAGCATGCTGAACCAGGTCTACCAGATCCTTGCACCGGACCTTCCCTACCCTCTGCTACGCCAGGGAGACCTACCCCGCGCGGAACTCATCCGCCGATTCAAGGGCATAGGTAACGCCGTGCTTTGTGGAACCAGGTCCTTCTGGGAGGGCATCGACGTCCCCGGTTCGGTACTCTCCCTGGTGGTCATCGACCGACTGCCCTTTCACGCACCGGATGATCCCGTCCACGAGGCCCGCATCGCGCGCATGAAAGCCCGGAGAGCCAAAAACAAAGACGAAGAAGACTGGTTTACTGGGTATGTCGTCCCGCAGGCCGTTCTTCTTCTCAAGCAAGGCGTTGGGCGCCTGTTGCGCTCCGACGACGATCGCGGTGTCATCGCCATCCTGGACCCCCGCCTGCTCAGCAAAGGCTACGGGAAAATCATCCTGCGCGCCCTGCCTCCGGCTCTGTTGGTGATACGCTTGGAGGAGGTCGAGCGCTTCTACGTACACCCTCTCCGGCCAGGGAAGACCTCCTCATGAAGGAAGATCACCGAGAATTCCCCTGGTGGAGCCTCCCTATCGGCCTCGGTGTTGCCAGGCGAGCAAGAGAGATGCCGCTGAAAGGGCGTGAACAAGCGCCATCAGCACGGGTGATGGCTCCCTTCATCTTGCTTGCCAGAGTTCGCCGGCGACGAACGTGAAGGCCGCTGAATCTTCAGGCGCACATTATCCCTGTGTGATCGCGTGGGGGCACTGCTTGCACCGCGTGAAATCAGGTCGCGCGTGGAAGAGCTGGTAGAAGTCGTGCCGACCACGTGCGCCCAACGCTTGAAAAATGATCCGGCTCTGATACAGCCATTTCCCATTCACCGCGGCGATCTTGCCGGAGTCGCAAGCCCTGGCTACTACCGAGTCGGGAATATGGTGCAAGGCAGCAAAGCCGCGACGCGATGCCAGCGTTTTGGGAAGTGGTTTGGCTTTGGAGGTGGCTTTTTTCTGTGTTGTGGTGGGAGAAGTTGACGATGAGGATTTGCCTGCGCGATACCGTGCAAGCTGGGTTTGCAGTTCGGCAATCTGACGCTGGTAGCGTGCCTCCACCTCCGCGAGCTGCTGACGGTGCTGGGCCTCCAGTTCAGCCAGACGGTGGTCCGGCTGCTCCTGTGGGTGCGTCAGTCGTTCCAGACGCTCGTCGACCTGTATCTTCCAGGTGGGAAGACTTTCCAGCAGTGAGGTCCACGCGGTCATGCTGGCCACCTGTTGTTCGACCTGGGTGAGTCGTTCCAGAAACTCCGAGACCGTTTGCTCGCTGGCGTGCAGCGCTTGCTCGGCTGCTTCCAGACGATCGAGCAGGAGCTTATAGGTCGCGGTGGAGACCTGTTTCGGTTGCTCCAACACTGTATCGTCAAGCAGGGTGATCTTACAGCGGGCTGCCAGCAACTCCAACTGCTCGCGCGTCAGGTAGCGCGCCCGTCGATCGGCGCGGCTCCTTTGATCGCCTTGTTGGAAACCGAGTTCCTGCTTGACCAATTCCCTGAACACCTTCGGGTCGATATTGAGTAAGGTTGCACACTGGCCGAACGTGTATGTCTGCATGCTGCCGAATTCTTTCTAGCAAGGTGATGCGTCATGCCTCTCTTTGAACACGCAGTGACTGCTGCTCTTCTCTACTCTCATCGTACCATTCCGCAAGAATTCTCGGCAATGAGAAGAAAAGAAGCGGGAACTAGCAGGAATCCCGATGATGAAAGGAAAAATCCTGAGGAGAAAGAGGAATTCTTCGGGATATGAAAGAATATCATGCGAATATAGAGGGAATACGGAAGAAAAAGAGAGCAATCTTGGGGAAGTGGAGGACAAGTTTCTACCCGTTTTCCTCTGAATTACCTGTAATACAAGGTTCGATAGGAAGCGATTCTCAGCGTCTCTCGCAGAGGAGACGGGTGAACATCGCAGGAGTGGCGACAGGGGGTGCCAGCATCTTCTCAGTGGCAAAAAGCGGTAGGCCACCTGTTTTGGCAGGACACTCTACCCTCACGATGTTCTCTTGACAAGCAAACGAGGGATCGGTATAGTGTAGCATTAGAGAATATGTTCTACCAAACTGGCCGCTGAAGCACCAGCACTGGCATGCTTCGACCAGTGGAGCAAAGGGCTGCTTGCTCTGGCTCCCTTCGCGCACGAATCGCACCCACGAAGCAGCGAGACCGGCAAGAGACCGCAGAAACGAACAGCGCATCCCGCCAACGAACTGCCTCTTCCCCACTCGCCAGGGGCAGGGGACTTCTCCATGGGATACCGCTGGATCGAATCGACGGCTGGCTAACCGTGGCCACGGCAAGCGACGCCCACCAGATACCAGACCGCCTGTTGGGTAACTGCGCAGCACCGCAAAGCCGGTCAACTGGTCGGAACGACATGGAACACGTTCTCGTTGTCCCGTGTTCCACAACATGTGGCCTGGCATTGCCAGTAACGCTTGCCGGCCGCGTGTGAGACGGCATGCCTCGCCTATCCCTGACGTGCAATCCGAGCGTGCCCGCTAGTGAGAGAGGAAGAGATGATCCCATCCGAAAAGATGCGTGTCTGTCCTGGACAGCGCCTGGGTAACTATCAGATCCGCCAGGTCCTTGGACGAGGAGGCTTCGCCGAGGTCTACCTGGGGGAGCATGTGTACCTGGGTACACATGCTGCGCTCAAAGTTCTCACTGGCCCACTCGACGAGCACGAGGCAGGGGCTTTCCAGCGTGAAGCGCGCCTGCTGGCTGGCTTGATCCATCCGCATATCGTGCGCGTCCTCGATTTCGGCATCCAGGACGGGCTTCCGTTCCTGGTGCTGGACTATGCGCCTGGCGGCTCGCTGCGAAAGCTTCATCCCAGAGGGGAGCAGCTGCCGCTCGCCACCGTCATCGAGTACGTCAGCCACATTGCTTCGGCCTTGCAGTCTGCTCACAACCAGCACCTCATTCACCGCGATGTCAAACCCGAGAACATCCTGCTGGACCGGGACGGGCAGGTGCTGCTGTCCGACTTCGGCATCGCCGTGCTCACGCAGAGTATGCGGAGCGCCCACACGCAACAGATCGTCGGGACGCCCACCTATATGGCTCCCGAGCAACTGCAAGGCCATGCCTGCCAGGCCTCTGACCAGTACGCGCTGGGCATCCTCGCCTACGAGTGGCTCTGCGGTCGCCCTCCGTTTGTCGGCTCGCCGACGGAAATTGCCGCCCAGCATTGCTTTGCCTCACCCCCTCCGCTCAGAGACCGGATTGTCTCCCTTTCACCCCGAGTGGAACAGGTTATTCTGCGGGTGCTGGCCAAGAACCCGGCCGCGCGCTTTCCGAGCGTGGCCGCCTTTGCCGATGCGCTCTCGGAGGCATGTGCTTCTTCCTCTGGCGCTGTTTCGGCAAAAGGGAGCGCTTCCGCATCTGGAGGCGGGTCATCTTCGGCCTCGCCTCTCCCAGGCCAACGAGTGACCTCCTGGATGCACCCCGCGCGGGAAGCAGCTCCGACGTCACCTGCCAGGAAGAGCGACGAACACGATGCCCGAGGTCCGTTTGGCTCGACCGTTCTCGACAACGGGCAGATGGATACCCCCTCATCCTGGTCTTTCTTCAGTTGGTTCGCTCCCAGGAGACCAGTGACCTCGCACCTTGTGGCCTGGACGCTCGTGCATGGCCTGGTAAATGGCTATTTTAGTTCTGGAACCCTTCTCCTTTTCTATGCCATAGAGGGTTCCCACAAAGTAGCCGCTGCTATTGCATGGCCCCTCAGCGGCGGTGTCTTGCTGCTGAGTCTCTTCTGCGTGTTCCTCGCCGGTTGGCTGGCACACCAGCGTACCGGGAAGAGAGTGGCTGGATCGGCTGCAGGAAGCCTGGCTGGTCTGATACAGCAAATCACTGCTGGAGTCCTGAGTCATGTTGTCCCTGGCGTGGTGCTTCCTGCCAGTTTCCCACTCCTCTTGCTGCTGTGGGGGATACTAGGAGGGGTGCTTGGCCTGCTCGGAGCCAGGCGACGAATGTACTGGCACGAGTGAAGCAGGGGCGTGGCTTGCCTGCAATCGGGGGGCATTTCTCCACGATGGCCAGTGAGGTGGGCAGGAAGCAGCAATGCCTCTCCCGTCCTTTGCCGCAAGCGATGCCAGCTGTGCTCGAAGGAGGTCGTCTCTGGACTTCGCGTCCTCCGGGGAGAGCAATCGCTCTGATCAGGCTGGAGAAGATGACCACCAGCCAGCAGGAGGGCGAACAGACGCATGAGAACCTCTCTCACCGAAACCAGTGCTTTCCTCATCTGTGTCACAGGCGAGCAACGATGATTCTACGCTCCATGGTCCAGGCGCTTCTGCTCCTCAAGTCCAAGGGTTCATCTCTGCAGAAGAGAAAGAGGCAAAACCAGCAAGAACGAGTATTCGGGCATGGTGTCCATGGCTGTCCACCATGTCTATAGCTCTAGACAAATGATAGAGAGTATCTTATACTATAAGCATTGATTTGTGGAAGTAGCCTCACCCTGACGAGGCTGTAGCTGGTCCACTACCGCAGTGGGGTAACCCCTGCAACGGACCAGGTTGGTCACCTCAAGCTATATGTGCTGAGTTATCGCCGGGCTTGAAACGACGAGGCTTCTCCCCTTGATTGCGCGACAATCAAAACGAGAAGGTGGCTCCCGCCTGATGCATCTTGACCCAGCTGACTGAACTTGTCTGTGTTTCGCGGAGTCCGGCCGCAAGGCTGGCACTCAGTGGATCAAAGGGGAGTAGAACGATCGATCCTGTCGTGCTTCGTGTCGTGTGTTTCTGTTGTGCGTCCTGGCTCGCGGTGAGAGTCCCCGGGCCAGGTTGGAAGGTATGCTTGTTGCGTGTCACTGTAACCGTACTGTGTAGGATGTTCTCTGAGCGCTTTTCTGTGAGCTGTCCCACGTAGGTTGCCTGGTAGGATGTCCTGGTAGGTGATGTACCTCCATCGCTCGCTTGGTCAGGTGCGTTGCATCGAACCAACGCAGCAGATGCTCTCTGGTTGCGCTTCAGCATCAAGCGAAGTATAAACAGATGAGAGGGAACAGTGGTCGGGTTCTGAGTAAGCGGCCCGTGTCCCTGAGTCAGTAGGCAAACTCTGCAACGATTGAACGCCACCGTCGTCCCAGGAGTGCAGGAAAGAGCCATGTCCAAGCAGAAAGGCATCATTTTCGCCGCACTTGAGCGGCTCCGAGCCTTGACCGAGTACCATGCCAGCCGCTTTGAGGCCAAGGAGGCGGCACGCGCCGATGGCACCTATCGGTGGGCCTTTACCACGGGGAAGATCCATTCGACGACGACACGTACCGTCTACCAGCAGCATATCCTGGCCTTTATTAACTGGGCGCGCGACACGTATGACGTCCATCACCTCGCGCTCCTCGATGCCCATGCCGACGAGTGGGCGACGGAGTACCTCTCCCAGCACATTGCCGCTGGCCGCAGCCCGTACACGATCCAGGCCGAGCGAGCCGCCTTGCGCATGTTCTTTAGCCAGCGCGACCTGGCCTCCACGCTCACCTTGCCGGCTCGCACGCGCGAACAGATCCACCGGTCGCGCGGCCCCGTGGCGCAAGATCAGGAATTCCAGCCGCGTAACTGGCAGCGCGAGATCGCCTTTCTTGGGGCCTGCGGTCTGCGGCGCGCAGAGGCCCTCGCCCTGCTGGTGGGGGATGTCAAGCAAGCAGCGGACGGGCAGGTCGCCATCCAGGTGAGGCGAGGCAAGGGCGGTCGGGCTCGCAGCGTGCCGACGTTGTCAGGTCGGGAACAGGATGTGCTGAGCGTTGTCGCAGGGCATGAGCCAGAGGAACGAGTACTGGATCGTCTGCCTGTCCGGCTTGACGTGCATGCGCTGCGACGCCAATACGCGCAGGCCTTATATCGGCAGTATGCCCCCGACCGGGAACTGCCACCCTCGATGGGGCGACTCACACCCGGTGACTACGACGCCCAGGCCGCCAGGAACGTCTCAGAGGCCTTAGGCCACCGGCGGCTCGACGTCGTCCTGACCCACTATCTCAGATGAGGCTGACCCGCTCGTTTTCCCTGGTGCGGATTCAACCCCGGATGTGGCTTTTCTGCCCTCCTGGTGATTCGAACTCATCAGCAGAGATGCCTGGAAGTTGAAAACGCCCAGTGAACCATGCACCAGGCAGGGGGACATGTCCTGCTCTCATCCTTCCAAAGATGCTCACCCGGTGGATATCCCCT
>WNGP01008925.1_pt1 | contig 14162 bp, 12 predicted proteins | sample 5407671 | NCBI WGS metagenome assembly WNGP01 (sample SAMN13153381, study PRJNA577476) | soil metagenome | isolation source: 40 cm soil or saprolite under Garry oak tree replicate 2 | place: USA:California | collected 2016-06-15 | reverse complement strand
TTCAGGTGCCGGGGAAGCGCGATCCGGAGTCCAGGTGGCGGGTCGCCGGTATGATCGTGACCGCCGCCGTCGCCGTCGTCGCCTTGACGCACCGCTAGGGCAGGTACGCTCGCCCGAGAACTCCGTCCCACACCGCGAGGCCCGGCTTCGCGTGCAGCGCGCTATCGGCCAGCCCGAGATGGGTGAAGAGCGGCAGGATGTAACGCGCTCTTGACGTGCTCCGGCGCGGTGGGTTAGAACCCACCGCTCAATGACTCGCATGATGCGCTGGACGACCTGGATCGCGCTGTGCGCCGCGCCACGAACGCTGTGCGGCCAGACGCCCGATACCACGAAACCGGTCACGCTGGCTCCGACCACGGTGTCCGTCACGCGCGCCGATCTGCCGCTCACCCAAATCCCGCTGGCGGTGCAGACCGTCGACCGCGCGCAGATCAGCCGGGCCAGGCCGACGTGGGGCCTCGACGAAGCGCTCGCGAGCGTGCCCGGCGTCTTCGTCGCCAACCGCTACAACTTCTCGCAGGATCAGCGGATCTCGATTCGCGGGTTCGGCGCGCGGTCGGCGTTCGCCGTGCGCGGCATCAAGATTCTCGTGGACGGCATCCCGCAGACGCTTCCCGACGGCCAGGGCCAACTCACCAATCTCGAGCTCGGTGAAGTCGATCGGATCGAGGTGCTGCGCGGCTCGGCATCCGCGCTCTACGGCAACGCGTCCGGTGGCGTGATCAGCATCTGGACCCAACCGCACGACGTCGCGCGCGTGAATGAAGAGGCCCGCTTCGTGGCCGGCCGGTTCGACCAACGCGCCGGACGATCGTGGAACAAGTGGCAAAGCACGACCAGCATGCGAGTGGGGAGCGGCACCGCGCTCGTGACCGTCTCACGCCTCGACTACGAGGGCGAACGCGACCACAGCGCGGCGGACAACCGGGTGCTCAACGCGCGCGTGCGGCTGCCGCTCGGTACGCGCTGGTCGCTCGCGCTGGTGACGGACGTCGGCGACAATCCGCGCGCCGACAACCCCGGCTCGCTGACGCTCGCGGAGTTGACCGCGAACCGTGATACGGTCCCGCTCCTCAACCGCAATCGCAACGCCGGCAAAGCCGTGACACAGGTGCAGACCGGCGCCACGCTGCACCGCACCATGACGAACGGTGGCGAAGCAGCGTTCACGATCTTCGGTCTCACGCGCGATCTCACGAATCCGATCACCACGACCTACATCGATCTCGCTCGCGTGGATTACGGTGCCCGCGCCAGCGTCGGCTATCCGCTCCCCGTTGGTACCTTGCGTCACCGCCTCACGGCGGGTTTTGATTTCCAGCGCCAGCGCGACAACCGCAAGAACTTCAACTATCTCAACACTCCGGGCGACTCCGCGAAGCGGGACACGGTCCGCGCCCTCGACCAGCTCGAGCACGTGACCGAAATCGGGCCATTCGTGCAAAGCATGCTCGAGTTGTCGCCAAGAACGACGCTGACGGCTGGGATGCGCTACGACTGGGTCAAGTTTGGCGTTCGGGACAATCTAGTTTTCACAACACCGACGGATACCAATCCCGACAATTCCGGCGCACGCCTGATGCATGCCTTTTCAGGTTCGCTCGGCATCGCCACGAACCCCTCCAGCAGCCTGACGCTGTACGGCAACATCGGGTCGTCGTTCGAAACGCCGACCACGACGGAGCTCGTGAATTCACCGTCGAGTACCGGCGGTTTCAATTCAGACGTGGGGCCGCAGCGAGCGTTGAACTACGAGGTCGGGGCGCGTGGCTCGGTGGGAGCGAAGGCCAGTTACACAATCGCCGTCTTTCAGGCTGACGTGCGAGATGAGATCGTCCAGTACGCAGCCGACCAGAACCGCGCGTACTACACGAATGCCGGCAGCGCGCGCCATCGCGGCGTGGAGTTGAACGTGGATGTCGCCCCCGTTTCAGGCGTGAGTCTCGCGGCCTTCTGGACGTATGCGGACTATCGCTACACGGACTATGCACTCACCGTCGATACCGTCACGCACACGCTCGACGGACGCCCGCTGCCGGGGATTCCGCAGCACTGGCTCAACCTAATCTTGCGTGCTCAGCCCGCAGCGTTTCGAGGCGCGTGGGCCGAGGTCCAGCAGAGCTACTCGTCAGGGTATTTCGTGAGCGACACGCTGAGTACGCGCGCCGCACCGTGGTGGGCGACAAACGTGCGCGTGGGGTGGGAAGGAAAGGCCGGCAGCACGAGACTGGCCCCGTTTTTGGGGATCAACAACGCGTTCAATCATCTATATGTCAGCTCGGTGGTCATCAACGCAGCGCGCAATCGCTTCTACGAACCCGCTCCCGGTCGCAACGTTTACGTGGGCCTTTCGGTCGGCGCCGGTCACTAGGTAGCTTGGACGCATGACACAATACCCGAGCCTACTCGCCGCTGTGCTCCTGCTCTCGGCGCCGGTTTGTGCGGCACAAACTTCCACGGCGAAGCCGCAGATCGACTGCAACTGGCTCACCGTCGATACGACCGCCAAGATCGCGACATTCCAGCTCACGTCCGGACTCACACCGCTCAACGGCGGCCTGAACTTCAGCGGGTTTAACGACGGCAAGCTGACGCTGACCGTCCCCACGGGCTGGACCGTCGTGATCCGGTTCAAGAACAACGACGCGAATCTTCCGCACTCCGCCGAGGTCATCGACACGACCAAGCCGATGCCGGCGGGGCCCGTCGATCCCCCGGCCTTCGCCCACGCCATGACGGCCAAACTGATGACGGGCATCTCGGGCGGCGAGTCGGACTCCATGCGGTTTGTCGCGAGCAAGGCGGGGTCCTACATGATCTTCTGCGCGGTGCCCGGCCATGGCCTCACAGGGATGTGGATTCGCTTCAAGGTGTCGGCGACCGAGAAGCGGCCGACGCTCGTAGCCTCCTAGTACAGCGCCAGCGTCGGTGTGAACCCGGGCACCTTGCGCGCCTTGGTCACCTGCTCGAACGCGTACGCCAGCCGAAGTAACACCGGCTCACTCCAGGCGCGTCCGTAAAACGAGACGCCGAGCGGCAAGCCGAGGTGGAAACCTGCCGGCACCGTGATGTGCGGGTATCCGGAGACCGCGGGGAACTGCGAGCTGCCGGCGCCGCCCCCACCGCCGCCGCCCCCTGCCAGGTCGACGAGTGACGCGATGCCACCCGAGGGGCCGAGCATCGCGTCGAGCTTGGACTTGTCCATCGTGGCGTCGATGCCCTTGGCGCGCGTCAGCTCGATGCACTTGGCGCGTGCGTCGATGTAGGCCTGGTCCGTGAGCGGTCCCCGCGCCTGCGCGGCGATGAACGTCTCCTGTCCAAAGTATGGCATCTCTTGGGTCTCGTTCGCCGCGTTGAACGCGATCAGGTCCGCGAGCGTGCGCGGCTTTACGGCGGCGGGCATCGTGGCGAGGTAGGCGTTCAGATCCGTCTTGAATTCGTACTGCAGCACGTCGCGTTCGTTCGTGCCCAGCTGGCCGGCCGTTTCGATGGGGGCGGGGTCGACAACGTCGGCGCCCTGGGCCTTCAGGACCGCGATCGCCTGCTCCAGCACCGTGTCCACGATCGGATTGTTGCCGGTGCGTGCCAGGACACCGATGCGTGCCCCCTTCAATCCGCTCGCATCGAGAAACGCGGTGTAGTCCTTCGCGACCTTGCCTTGCGCGTCTGCCGTCGCTGGATCACGCGGATCCACCCCCGCGAGCGCCGTCAGCAGCGCGGCGGCGTCGGCGACGGTGCGAGCCATCGGTCCCGCGGTGTCCTGGCTGTGCGCGATCGGGATGATTCCGGCGCGGCTCACGAGGCCCACCGTCGGCTTCACACCGACGATCCCGCACGTATTCGCCGGGCTGATGATCGACCCGTCTGTTTCGGTCCCCACCGCGACGGCGCAGAGATTGGCGCTCACCGACACCGCCGACCCGGAGCTCGAGCCCGACGGCGTGCGGTCCAGCACATAGGGGTTCCGGCACTGGCGACCGCGGCCGCTCCAGCCGCTCGACGAGCGGCTGGACCGGAAGTTGGCCCATTCCGAGAGATTCGCCTTGGCGAGGATCACGGCGCCCGCGGCGCGCAAGCGCTCGACAATGGACGCATCCCGCGCCGCGAAGTTGCCCTCGAGTGCGAGCGAGCCCGCGGTCGTCTGCATCCTGTCGTGCGTGTCGATGTTGTCCTTGACGATGACCGGGATGCCGTGCAGGGGACCGCGCACCTTGCCGCGGTGCCGCTCGGCATCCAGGGCGTCCGCGATCGCGAGTGCTTCGGGATTCGTCTCGAGCACCGCGCGCAGGGTGGGACCCTGGCGGTCGAGCGCGGCGATGCGGTCCAGGTAGGCTTGCGTGACGCCGCGCGCCGTCAGTCGCCCGGCTTTCATGCCGTCCTGGAGTTGGGCGATCGTGGTTTCCTCGAGCGCAAACGCCTGCCTGTTTGCGCGCGCATCTGGTAGCACGGCGCCGACCACGGCGAGAGAGGCGAGCTCCGCGAATTCGCGGCGCGACAGAGGAGGCATGGTTCAAACCCTCACGTGATCCACCGGACGGCGGCGAGCACCAGGAACAGCAGCGGAGCCGCTCCTTGGATGACTGCGCCGCGACGCATAGCCGGAGCGGAGCCCGCCAGCACGACCGCCGCACCCAGCATGAATAGACAATTCCAATACACGAGCGTCCACCCGACGCGCGAACGCCCGATCAGCATGAGCGCGAGTCCTGCGAGCGTCCCGAGCGCGAGGAACAGATTGTAGAAGCCCTGATTGAACGCGAAGAGCTTGGTGGCGTCCGCTTGCTCCGGACTTTGGCGAAAGCGCGCGCGCACTTGTGGCGTGCTCCACAGCAGGCTTTCCATGCAGAAGATCACGACGTGCACCAGTCCCGCGGCGATGGCCGCCAGCCACATGATCGCGGTCATCGGACCAGCTCGAACGGGACATTCAGAATCTGATAGCGCTGCCAGTCCCGGAAGTCGAAGTGCCACCACTCGCTCGGGTTCACCGTGAACCCTTCGGCCTCCAGCACGCGACGCAGGAGGGCGCGGTGCCAGCGTTGGCGCGATGTGCCGCCGGGATAATCGGACAGGGCCCGCGGCGTCGCTTCGTCGTAGGTCGACGGCATCTCGACCGGTGCACCGGTCGCCAGGTCGTAGAGGGTGAGATCCACCGCGGCCCCGCGGTTGTGCTTCGACCCGCGCGCCGGGTCCGCCACGAGCCAGCGCGATGCCGGCGGTGTCGCGTCCCAGAACACTTTCGTCACGTACCACGGCCGGTACGCATCGTGAATCAGAATCCCATACCCGAGCGGCCGCAGGACCCGCGCCGCCCGCACGAGGGCGAGCGCCGCCGGCCGCTGCAAGAACGCGCGGGCCGAGGAATAGACGACGGTGCCAAGGAAATTTTTCGTCGTGGCGTAGCGGATATCGAGTCGGATCGTCGTATCCAGCCGGGAGGGCTCCACCAGGTCGGGCGCCAGAAGCGCGCCGGTCTCGGCGGGCGGCGTGAGCTTGTGATCGATCCGGAGCAGCTCCGTCACTGAGCGAACGGGCTGCAGACGCAGTTGTCCCCCGTCTGCCGGCCCCAGTTGGAGGCGCCGCAGGACCGCCGCTCCCACCTGGATCTCGCCGGGCCGGAAGGCGATGCGGTCGGCGTCGTATGGTCCGCGACCAGAGAACGTGAACACGGACTCCGCCGCCTGCGCGAGGCGCATGGGCGCTGCGGGCCGAAGCAGCGCGACGAGCGCGCCGCCATCCTCATAGATGTACAGCGTGTCGTGGTCCGACGCGTACGCGCCGATCCGGCTCAGCCAGGCGCTCGGCGCGACCGCGGGTTTCGGCGGCAGCGAGTCGCGTAGGGAACCCTGCAGCAACACCGCGAGTGCGATCAACGAGTTACGCCAAACGTGAATACCGTCCGCGAGCGATAGGTCGCGCCGGGCCGCAGGATCGTCGACGGGAAGTTGGGGTGATTGGGCGAGTCGGGAAAATGCTGGGTCTCCAGGCACAGGCCGGTGCGGTGTGCGTACACGCGGCCGCCCTTTCCTTTAATAGTGCCGTCGAGGAAGTTGCCGGAGTAGAACTGCACGGCCGGCTCCGTCGTGCTGATCGCGAGCGTGCGACCGCTCCGCGGCTCGACCAGACGCGCGGCCGGCACGAGGCCCCCCCCTCCCCCCGCCGCGTTGCTGCGGTCCAGCACCCAGTTATGGTCGTACCCGAGGCCAAAGCGGAGCTGCGTATTCTCCTGGGCAATGCGTGCCCCGATGGGAGTAGCAGTACGGAAATCGAATGGTGTTCCAGCTACAGATGCCAACTCTCCTGTCGGAATCAGAGTCGAGTCGACGGGTGTGAACGCCCCGGCGTTCAGCGTCAACACATGGTCGAGGATCTCGCCGCCGTTCGAGCCGTGGAGGTTCCAGTAGGTATGCTGTGAGAGATTGACGGGGGTCGCTTTGTCGCTCGTGGCCTCGTAGTCCACCACCAGCTCATCACGCGACGTCAGCGTGTACGTCACGCGTGCGGTGAGTGTCCCGGGAAAGCCCTCCTCCCCGTCTTTGCTCGTGTAGCGCAGCGTCACCCCGACGCCGCTGTCGTTCTGGAACGGCTCGCCGGTCCATACGACTTTGTCGAACCCCCGCACTCCACCATGTAGCGTGTTGGGGCCGTTGTTGGCGGGCAGGTGATACGTCGCGCCGTCGAGGGTGAACTGGGCCTTGCCGATGCGATTGGCATAGCGCCCGACGATCGCGCCGAAATAGGGCGAGACCTTGAGATAGCCTGCCAGGCTATCGAAGCCGAGGACGACGTCGTCGAGCCGGCCGGTCTGGTCCGGTGTGCGGATGGCGGTGATGATCCCGCCGTAGGTGATCGCCTGAACTTCGATGCCGTGCGCGTTCGTGAGCGTAAAACGCTCGACCCCTCGCCCGTCGGGTAACTGCCCGAATGGGGCGCGCGTCACGCGAGCGCGCGACGTGTCGCGCAGCACGAAGAGCACGGACGGATCAACCGGATAGCGACCGAAATGCGCACCATAGATCGCGAGGCCACCTGGCAGGGAAGGATCGACCTCCAACCTAACGATCATCTCACCGCTCTGGGCTCCCGCCCGGATCGCGTCGGCGGAGATCGGCACGCGTAACAACTCCCCGTACGAGCCTGCTTCGTACAGACGCCCGTCATGCGGCTGGGCGTGCCAGCTCAGGATGCCGCGCGAATCGGCCGGATCGTCGGGCAGCTCCCAGCGCCCAGCGGGTTGACCGTTCACGCGCACGCTGACCGCGCTGGGAAATTTGGTGGCTCCCGTCATCGGATAGCTGTTGGGATTGCGGCTCGGATCGTGGAAGCCGCCGCCGCGCATGTAGTCGCCATTGGCCGCGGCGGTCGAATCGCGATCCTTGCCGTTCAGCCGCTTGGCTGATGCCTCGACCAGAAACGTCGCGCTCGCGACGTCGCTCGAGTCGAGCCCGGCAGGCCAGGGAATCGCGTACTCGAAGAACCCACTCCCCGCGCCATTCAGTTTGCGGTCGCCGAGCACGGCCCACTGCTTGAGCGTCCAGTGGCCATCGCGCACGGCGGTGGCCGGAACCCGAGCGACGCGGATGTCCGGACGGTCGGGCAGGGTGCCCTCGACGATGAAGGTCGTAAAGTTGCGCTGCAGCACCGAATCGTTCGCAGCGACGAGCCGCGTGGCCAGCACGACTGTCGCGGGCTCGTTCGGTAGCGTGATCGCGAGCGGCGCCAGGGGCTGCGACATCCACGGCCGGTACGGCACGCGCCGCTCCGACGTCTCCCACGTGCGCCGTTCCCCCAGTGAATTCCAGCCGAACAGCTCGGTACGCAGCGTGAGCGAGTCGCCGAATTTGGTGCCGGTCAGGAATGACGCGTACAGCGGAACGTCCACGTGCTCGCCCGGACGGACCGTGCGGCTCAGCTCGGGATCGCCCACCGCGATGTACAGCGGCGCGTGCAGGTCCCGCAGCGACATCCCGGGCACGATCTCGCCCAAGCCCGTCTCTTTCCACGAGCGAACGCGTTGATCGCACGATGGTAGTCCCAGCTCCAATCGACGTCGCCGGTGCTGCCCTCGTAGCCCCACACGTTGCCGAACTCCGAATTGCACATCGGCTGCCCTGCCTGGCGCCACGCGGACCGGAAGTTCCAGGTGGAGCCGGGGAAGGTGCTGTCGCTCACCTGTTGATCGCGCGCCTCCCAACGCCAGCCGGGCAAATAATCGTGCCAGGTGTTGAGGTCGGTCTCGGTGTGCCCGCTGCCGCAACAGATCGAGTTGTCTTCGACAAGCCGCGTCGGATCGAGTGACTTGGCCAGGCGGTAGTCACGCGCGACGCGTCGTTCGGTCGCGGGCAGGTAGCGATTCTTCCCGTCGACCTTGGTCTGGAGTCCCCATGTCTCGTTGAACAGCACCCAGCTGAACACCGACGGATGGTTGTAGTCCCGCGCGATCATGCCGCGCAGCGCGGCGTCGTGCTCCGTGAACGCCGCGGAATCGGGTGGGCCCCACCAGTTCGGCACGTCGGCCATGATGAGCACGCCCAGGCGATCGGCCCAATACAGTTTGCGCGGCGCCTCGATCTTGATGTGTTCGCGCAGGCCATTCAGTCCGATCAGGCGCGCCCGGGCGATCTCATCGCGCAAGACGCTATCGCTGGGAAATGTGTAGTAGCCCTGCGGGTGGTAGGCCTGGTCGAGCGCCAGCTGCAGATAGATGGGCGAGCCGTTGAGCGCGACGTAGCGGTACGTCGTGCCGGGCAGGTCGACGACGCCGATCGTGCGCAGGCCGAAATAGGTCTGGACCAGGTCCTGAGCGAGTCCACGGCCGTTCACGCTCACCGCCACCTCGTGCAGGAACGGATCGTCGAGCGACCAGCGGCGTGCGCCGGGGAGGGGGATGTCGAGATGGGCGGTACTCGCGCCGCGCGGGATCGCGTGCGTGACCACGGGGCGATTGGTGAACGCGATGCGCAGCGTCAGCCCGCGCGGCGCCGGCTCGTGGAGTCGCACGTCGACGCCGACGCCCGCGAGGTCGGGCTGCGGGGTGAAGTGCACGAACTCCAGCGGGTCGCTGCCGCGCGCTTCGAGATACACGGTCTGCCACATCCCCCGCGCTCTGCCGTAGCCCTGCTTTCCTTCGAGCTTGAACGGGTGCGGCGTGTCGTCGACGCGGACGACCAGCCGCTGTGACTCGCCGAGTCGCGCGTGAGTCAACTCGAAGGCGAACGGCGTGTAACCCCCCTGGTGCTCGCCCAGCTTGTGGCCGTCGAGCCACGCGGTGGTGCGCCAGTCGGACGCCCCAAACACGACAAAGACGCGACGGCCGCGCCACGCGTCGGGTACCGCAATGGTGCGGGCATACCAACCGATGTCCCCGCTGTCCGGGACGCCTGAGAGCGGCGCTCCCCACGAAAACGGGACGAGGATCTCGCGTCCGGCAGGGAGCCCCCGGGTTGGCCACGCCTCGCGTTGGCCGCCGCCCGGCGGATCGAACGCGAACTGCCACCGGCCGTTGAGATTCAGCCACTCGGCGCGCTGGAAATCGGGACGCGGATGCTCGGGAAGGGGAATGCTGTCGGCGGACACAATGAGGAGCGCGAGAATGAGGTACATGTGCTTAAAGCTTCCACGACGATGGCTCGGGGCGCAACTGTGACAAAGAAACCGTGGCGTCTGAATTAGCGTTCAGACCCTAGACCCAAATCCATGAGCGCAACCCAGCGTTTGACGCGAGCGGCCTTCGGGGCTGTGCAGCGCGCCTCACCGCGCCTCGCCGCGGTGTGGGCGGAGCGGATTTTCTGCACCCCGCCGCGCCGCCCGATCAGCGAGCGGATGGCCACCTGGCTGCGGGAGGCGCAGCCCTTCACGGTCACCGTGGGTGGACGCCGCGTCGCCGCCTGGTCGTGGGGGGGAGCCGAGCGCGGCCCCAGCGTGTTGCTGGTTCACGGCTGGGGCAGCCGCGGCGCCCGCTTCGTCGACCTCGGCAACGCGCTGCTCTCCGATGGATACCGCGTGGTGACCTTCGATGCGCCGGGACATGGCGCGTCGTCCGGCAGGCTCAGCTCTGGCCCGGAATTCGCGCGCGCCGTGCAGGCTGTGGCGAACGCGGTCGCGCCGGTCAGCCACGTGGTCGGGCACTCGCTGGGAGGGTTCGCCACTGCGCTGGCGATGGGACGCGGCCTCGCGATCCGCCGCGCCGTGTTCGTCGCCCCTTCGATCGACGTGAACAGCTACAGCGCGCAGTTCCAGACGCTGCTTGGCATTGCGGCACCGGTGATGGCCTCGATGCGAGGTCGTCTGGAGCGTCGGCTCGGGTTCTCGTGGAAGGACCTCGACGTCGCCGCCTGGGCCCCGGGGATGCGGGCGCCGCTGCTCGTGATGCACGATCGCGACGATCGCGAGGTGGGCTGGAGTAACGGCGCGGCCATCGCGAAAGCGTGGCCGGGCGCCGAGCTGGTAACCACCACAGGCTTGGGGCATCACCGTATCGTGAGCGATCCTGCGGTGATCCGTCAGGTTGTGGCGTTTCTGAATCGAACTTGAGCTCCTCTATCCGGAAGCGGTCCGTCGCTCCACCTTTCGGTATCCCGCACGAGCTTCGCTCCACTTAGGAGACATGCAATGGCTCGTACCATCACCCGAAAGAAGGCCGGGCGTGCTCGTCCCGTCGCTCGCGAGACAATTCCCGAGAGCCGCTCCAGCGCGCCGGCGCGTCTCTACGCGACGAAGCACGACCTGGCGGAGGCGACGCGAACCGAAGTCATTTCACTCCTCAATGTGCGCCTCGCGGAGAGCATCGACCTGCAGACGCAATGCAAACAGGCCCACTGGAACGTGAAGGGCCCCGCGTTCATCGGGCTGCACAAGCTGTTCGACGACATCAACGAGGACGTGGAGCAGTACGTGGACCAGATCGCGGAGCGCATCGTGCAGCTGGGCGGCATCGCCGAGGGCACGGTGGGCGCGGTCGAGGGGCGCTCGACGCTGCCCGATTATCCCCTCGCGCTGTCGACCGGCGCGGAGCACGTGGCGGCGCTCTCGGATGTGTTGGCCGCGTTCGGTCGCACGGCGCGCATCGGCATCGAAGAAATGAACGAGCTCGAGGATGCGGGCAGCGCCGATCTCCTGACCGGGATCTCCCGCGGCATCGACAAATGGCTCTGGTTTGTCGAGGCGCACCAACAGGCCAATGGCTAGCCGCGGCCGCGAAGGGGACGACGCGCGCGCGAGCGCCGCCGCCGAAGTGGCCGATCGGCTGCGGCGCCGGGGCATCGCGGTGACCGGGGCCGAGCGCACGGATGATCTGGCGGATCTGCTATCGGCGGTGGAGCGCTTCGAGGCGGCCGTCGAGGCGCACGGCGGTGATCTGATGGTCGACGACCTGAAGAGCCCGCAGCCGGACGATCGTCATTTCGTGCTGCCGCGCCGGACCCACGGCGAACCAGTCCAGGCCTACATCATCCGCATCGATGAGGCCGCCGATCGGCTGCATAAGCATCCCCGGCGCCCGGACTGATCAGGGGAGTCGAGCCGGGCGAATTAGGGTAGGGGCGCAGCATGCTGCGCCCCTACTATTTTCTCACTGCCTACTGAACCTCGACGCCTACTGAACCTCACCGCCTACTGAACCTCGACCGTCCCCTGCATCTGCGGATGGATGTGGCACGAGTAGGTGTAGGTGCCGGCGACCGCAAACTCCCGTTCGACCGCCACGTTCGCGTTGTTGCCGGCGATATCCGCCGGTGCACCCGTCTGTGCGGCGAACGTGAACCTGACAATGTCGCCGGCGCTCACGCGGAGCGTCGCTGGTGTGAAGGTGATGGCGTTTGTCGCCGCCACGGTGTTGGCCGGTGGAGGCGGCGCCGCCGTCGAACCGTAACCACTGCCGCATCCGGTCAGCACGACTGCCAACGTAACGAAGGTGAAGCGCGTCTTTACCGTGAACATGTGACCCTACCTGGTATGTGGTGCGATCAAGTTCACCGGGAAGCGGCCCGCAGTATTGAGCGGAACTGCCGTGTGCTTTTGAATGTTCGTGCTGCATGAGCGAACCCGTTCTGCTCGAGTCGATCGTCGCGCGTGGCCAGGTCACGCGGCGCGACAGTCACTCCGCGATCGTGACGAGTCAGGCGCTGGATTGGCCGGGCATGCTCGTCGAGGCCGGGCGCAACGACGTCGCAGCGGTCGACGACCTGGTGGGCGATCAACACTACCTGTCCCTCAACCTCGACTCGGCACCGTTGCAGCTCGAGGTCAAGCAGCCGCACGGGTTCCAGCAGTACACCGTTCCCCCCCAGAGTCTCTGGGTGAGCCCCAGCGCCGATCCGATCACGCTGCGACTCAACAGCACGCTGCATTACCTGCGCGTGTCGATCGATCCGCTGCACCTCGGTCGTCTGATCAGCCCGTCGCTGGACGACGTCGGGCCCGTGCGCCTGCGCCGCACCTACGCGGTGCAGTCCCCGCAGATGGCGCACTTGATGCTGGCGTTGCGAGCGGAGGCCGACGATCGCAATCCGGGTGGGTTGGCGACGATCGAGGCGGTCACCACGGCGCTCGGCAATCTGCTGGTGCGAGCAGCGGGCATCGAACAACCGCGGCCCGCCCGCGTGCACGGCGGGCTGTCATCGCTCGCCAAGCGTCGAGTGCTCGAGCTGATCGATGCCGGCCTCGACGCGCGGTTGACGATCGAATCACTCGCCCAAGAGGTCGGCCTCTCGGCCGCGCATTTCGCGCGCGCGTTCAAGCAGACGCTCGGCCGGGCGCCGCATCAGTACCTCCTGGGACGCCGGTTGGAGCGGGCCCGCCAGCTCATCGAAACGACCGATGCGAGCCTGTCGGACATCGCGCAGCGCACGGGGTTCGCCGATCAGCCTCACTTCACGAGACTCTTCAAGCGCGCCTTCGGCACGACTCCAGGCGCGCTGATGCGGGCAATGCACTAGCCGCGCTACGGCGTCAGCAGAGCCGAGGGCATCAACAACCAGGCCGCAGGTTGCTGGACCACCGAAACGGCGTCACTTTATCGCCGAGTGTGCATTCTGGAACTCTGGGCGTGCAGCGCGGTAGGCGTAGGGTTACAGAGCCTGCATGTGGGCGAGGAGACCGATCAGATGGCGAAGACAATTGAAAAGCAGGAGCTCACCGAGGTCAGTGAAGCACAGATCGCGGTGCATTGGAAGGAAGAGGGGTACTACCAGCCTTCCGAGCAGTTCAAAGCGCAAGCGAACATGCGCGACCCCAGAATCTTCGAGCAGTTCACCCTCGACAAATTTCCCGACTGTTTCAAGGCGTACGCGGACATGCTGACGTGGTTCGAGCCGTATCGCACGGTGCTGGACACCAGCGACGCCCCGTTCTGGAAGTGGTTCGCCGGCGGAAAGATCAACGCCTGCTATAACTGCGTGGACCGCCATCTCGAGCAATACCGCGATAAGCCTGCGTTCATCTTCGTGGCCGAGCCGGAATCCGAATCGGACGTGAGGATCACATACCAGGAGCTGTACGAGCGCGTGAATGAGGTGGCGGCGCTCCTCCGGGGCCTGGGACTGAAGGCCGGAGACCGTGTGACCCTGCACATGCCGATGGTGCCGGAGCTGCCGATCACCATGCTGGCGTGCGCGCGGCTGGGAGTGATCCACTCCCAGGTGTTCGGGGGGTTCAGCGGCCAGGCGTGCGGGTCGCGCATTCAGGATTCGGGCAGCCGATTCCTGATCACGATGGACAGTTACTGGCGGAACGGCGCCCTCGTCGATCACAAAGCCAATGCGGACATCGCCGTGCGGACCGCGACGGAGCTGGGCCAAGATGTGGAGAAGGTCTTGGTATGGCAGCGCTACCCCGGGAAGCATTCCGCCAAGACCCCGATGGTGGCGGGGCGCGACGTCTTCATGAACGAGCTGCTGCGACAGTACCGCGGCCAGAAGGTGGACGCGGTGGCGTTGCCGTCGGATGGCGCGCTGTTTCTGATGTATTCGAGCGGCACGACGGGCAAACCGAAGGGGGCACAGCACAGCATCGCAGGCTACCTCGCGTACGTCACCGCCACCTCCAAGTGGGTCCTCGACATTCATCCCGAAGACATCTACTGGTGCATGGCCGATATCGGCTGGATCACCGGGCATTCCTACATCGTGTACGGGCCGCTGGCGAACGCGGCGACCAGCGTG
>WNGP01002984.1_pt1 | contig 14166 bp, 8 predicted proteins | sample 5407671 | NCBI WGS metagenome assembly WNGP01 (sample SAMN13153381, study PRJNA577476) | soil metagenome | isolation source: 40 cm soil or saprolite under Garry oak tree replicate 2 | place: USA:California | collected 2016-06-15 | reverse complement strand
CTTTGACTTAGTGGGGCGCACGAGTGCTGTCGCCTTGTTGTGAGGCTAGCTGGGTTCTTCACGAAGAAAGCAAACTCGCTAGGATTTTCCGGTGTCGGTGGTGAGTCCCGGTGCGGGTGATTGTAAATTATGTGTACCTTTAATCATCTGAGTGCGGTGGCGCTTAAGTTTTCTAAAGATTGCTCGATGTTTTTCAGAGTTGATATCTTTGAAGCGCAGTTGCCAGTATCATGATGTTTGTGGGTTTTGGCCCAATTATGGAGACGGTCACCCCAAAACAATCCGCACCGATCCCCCGACAATCCCTTTCTGCTGCTGTTGTCGAGAGGCTCACAGAAAAAATCCTCAGTGGCGAATTGCGCGAAGGAGAACAACTTCGGCAGGACGCCATTGCCACCGAATTTCAGATCAGCCGTATTCCTGTGCGTGAAGCTCTCAGCCATCTGGCGGCTGAAGGGCTCATTACCATTGTCGCAAATCGAGGCGCTGTTGTTTCGGCTCTCTCTCCCGGCGAGATCATGGAGTTGTTTGAAACACGCGCGGTCCTGGAGTGCTACATGCTGCGCTGCGCGATCCCTAATATGAAGGAAGATGAGTTCAAGCGCGCTGAAGACATCCTTCGCCAGTACGAACAATCTCTTGAGAATGATTCGGAGGTGAAGTCCTGGGGCCGGTGGAACTGGAGTTTCCATTCCGCACTCTATGCACCCGCCAATCGTCCGGTCATGCTGTCGTTCTTGAAGAAACTTAACATCAACTGTGACCGATACACTCGTCTCCACTTGGTCTTCACACGTGACTTGCACCGCGCCGGCCAAGCGCACCGCGAACTTCTGGATGTCTGCAAAACGAAAGATCCCGAATTAGCCTCTGCCGCTCTGTGGAAACATATTACGGACGCCGGCGAATACTTGAAGGAATTCATCAAGCGCCATCGCGAGCAGCACTCCTGAACAGTGCTGCGGTTTGTTCCTTCTAGTGACCACAAGTTACGTCCTTTGGGAGCATCCAACCAGGGTAGCGCCAGCTGCCCATGGTAAGTGATTCGCCAGGGATAAAAGCCGGGAGGGCAGATCGATGGACCGTCGCCAATTCTTGAAGGACCTTGCGGTTGTGACTGCGGCCACTCATTGTCTGCCGGACGGTGTCAAACCAGGAGAGACAGCGGGCGAGACTCCCGATCTCCCCACATCTTCCGACCCGCGCTCGACTTTGGGAGCCGCCCCGGATATCGATGGTCACACCTTGATTTCTGAATTCAAAATTGACGCGACGATGTGGAAAGTATACGAAGACTTGCGGACTCGCGAGGGAGCGATCACGTTTGTTTCTTCAAAGGATGGGGTGCGCGTACTGAGGAAGAGTGCAGAGGCTACATTCCCGGGGGCCGACCCAGCCTATCTGGGATTGAACTTGAAGGACATCGGTACAACGGGCGCGGATCTTCTGGCAGAACGCCTTCTTGCAAGCGGGGGTGACCCAGATCCTATGATGGTGAGGTCCGCTGCTCCACCTCTCGGATCGACCTCATCAGAGCGCTCGGGTTGGAAGCTGCCCTGGGACACGATTGTGGGGACAAAAGAATGTTTTGACACCATGCCGGTGTTCCCAGCGGGCAGCACGAGAACTTACCATCCAGTGCAGTACTTCCCCGAGCTAACCAACCAAGCGGCCCGAAAACGATTCGATGGACTCATCGGTGGCTGGATGCCTGCAGTGCGAAAGGTCGTGACAGTTTCCGAAACCGCTTACGACGAAATCGTGGTGTTCGGCGACGTGCAGGCGCGCGACAAATTCATCGTGCAGACGTGGCATCGCACAGCGCGTGTCGAGAATGGCAAGATCACAAAAGTTGTTTACGGCCATACCTACCCAGGTTTCCACCCGCGGCGTGAGGACCCCAGCCCTGAACAGTTCTACCGCGCGCTCGCAGCGTTCACTGGTTACTGGGAGAAGTTGTTAAGCGATTTCTCAGCGGCTTCCGTACCTGAGGATGACTGGATCGACATGTCTAAACATGCGTTTGCAAAAGAGCTCATGGTGCGGCCTGGCGGCGTTTATCCGAAATATGGGGCGGTCGACCGCGATTACTATGGCTCAGAATACGACGGGTTCCAGGATATCTTCACGATGAGTGTTTACGCGAATCTCGAATGGGGGCGCTTCGAGATGGCAAGCACGGTGATCGACAACTTCTTTAGCGATTTCGTGGACGCCACGGGGGTGAACAACATGCGTGGGCCGGAGATCGCGCAATTCGGTCTTACGCTTTCGCTGCTGGCACGACACTTCAACTATACGGGAGACGATGCCTTGTTGCTGCGACATCGCGACAAGATCGCAGCGACGGCGGCTCTGCTTGTGGATCTTCACGAGGAAAGCCTGCGCTTGCCAAAGGACGATCCCGGCTACGGGTTGATCCACGGCTGGAGCGAATCGGATTCTTGCCTGGCCCCGAAACCCATGACTTGGTGGCTGCCTTACTTCGCGAACAACGCATATTCTGCGAGGGGGCTCAAGGATATCGCCCGAGCGTGGACCGAAGTTAGCCGATCGAAGCCCTCGCCGGCCATGGAGAAGATGGCCGTCGATTGGATGGAGCGAAGCAAGGTACTCCAGGACGCTCTTGTGGCAAGCATGGAAAAGAACGTACGAAAGGATCTGCATCCGCCATACGTAGGGCCTTTCCCGGGAACCACGCTGACATTTTGGGAATCGATGCAGAATGAAAGGCCGAGCCCGCAACAGTGGGCGCACCGCGCCTATGCCGAACTGCTGCAGGCTGATATGCTGCCCACCAACCTCGCTAACGTGGTGATCGACTGCATGCGCGCTTACGGCGCCACAACGCTTGGAGTCGTTGCCAACGTAGAGCGGCCGCATCCTGAGGGCCGCGACATTCTAGGTTTCATTTCATACGGCTATGCGCAGATGCTGCTGCGGTTGGACCGCGTTGAAGAATACCTGCTGTTTCTCTACTCGCACCGTTACCACGACCACACTCGGGGGAGTTGGACTGCTGGTGAAGTGGCTGGCATTAATGGAGACACCGCGCTGTTTTGCATTCCCGCGCAGCAAACCATTCCGCTGTTGATTCGCTGGATGTTGGTTCTCGAAGATTCCGATGAAGAGAAACTGTACTTGGCAAAAGGAGTTCCTCGTGACTGGCTGGCCAGCGGGAAGGAAATTCGAATCGACCGGGCGCCGACGCGCTGGGGCAGAATTAGTTTCAGACTGGTAGCGATGCCTGCGGAGAAAAGCCTCGTTGCTAGCGTGCAGCTATCCCGCCCGGGGTCGCCCAAAGAGGTACACTTGAAACTGCGACTGCCCCTAGAAAACAAATTACTGAAAGTCAGAATCAACGGCCGGGTTGCGAATCTTCGCGGTCCCGGCAATGACACTGTGCTGATCCAAACTCAAAAAGAGAGTCGATTCGAAGTTGTTGGCGAGTTCAACTGAGTTGAGCCAAGATGAAGAGGGTGTTTGAAATGGACTGCATGCAGAGGCCTGTAACACTGCTCCGCGGACGAGATTTATGACCGTGCGGAGTTCTGGCGCAGTAGAATAGGAATTCCCCGGCCACTCCGCACCCATGGTTGCCGCCCTTCGAGGAGTTCTCAGCTCGAAAAGAATTCCTGGGCGCCAATCGTTAAGCGATGACGTTTCTCGGCCTCATGCTCCTGCTTTATGCTTTCGCGCATTCTTTTGACAGCCGAGGCCTACATGTCCCGATCGCCGTTGCAATGGAAATCCGAATGCAGCGCCAGCAGATTCTACGCCGCGAACACGTTTCGGATCATGAACCATAAGTTCGCCGGGCGTTCTGCCAGCCGGCGCACGAACCACGGATACCAGTAGCTTCCGTAAGCGACCAGCACAATGGAAGTGCAGCCCTCTCTGGCCAGGCGCTCCTGTTCGGCTCGTTGGATGCCGTAGAGCATCTGGATTTCCAAATCCCTTCTTAGAAACCCCTCCGCCGAAGCAAAACTAGCCAGCCGACGTATCAGCGCCACGTCATGCGTGCCGAAAGCGGCCCGCATGCTAGAATTTGCTTTCTTGGCCCGCAGCATTTGCTTTCCAAGCTCGAAATAGTTTTCGTCGACGTCCTGTTTACGCGGAAACGCAATCTCCGGCGGCTCGTTGTATGCCCCTTTCACCAATCGGATCGAGGGCCGCAGCGGCAGAAGTCTTGCCAAGTCCTTCGTTGTCCGATGGAGATATGCCTGCAGGCACACACCAACGTTCGAATGCGCGGCCAGGACCCGGCGATAGAGGTCCAGCGTCGCGTCCACATAATTGCTAGCTTCCATGTCCACCCAGACGATGGAGTCCTTTCGCGCGCGTTCAACGATGACCTTTAAATGTTCGAAGCAAAGGTCCGGCGAAAGGTCCAAACCGAGTTGTGTCAGCTTCACCGAAATTTCGGCCTGCAAACCGCTCTCTCGAATGCGCTCCAAGACTTCGAGATAGTGCTCCATAACTTGTTGAGCCTCAGAGCGATCCTGGATATTTTCGCCCAGATGTGTGAAGACCGTCCCGATCTTCTTCCCACGCAAAATCTGTGCAGAGCCAAGCGCATCATCGAGCGTTTCGCCGGGCATGAACCTGGATACAGTGCGCCTGAGAAACTTGTAATGTGCCGCGCGATCACGCAACCACTCGTTTTGAGATGCTGCGAGCAACATCGATCGCATGAGACTCATGAGTTCATGGCCTCTTTGCCTTGGAATCGACTCCGCTGGGGCGCCGCTTCGCTGGAAAATATGAGTTTGCACATCTTCTCCAGGAAAAAGTCTTTTGGCCCGGCGAAGGTACCCGGTGAACGGACGAGGCCCGCGGAAGTGGCGATTGTGGGCAAGAGTTCACCGATGGTGAAGAACACGGAATCCCGTCGCTGCGAACGAGTGTCCAGCATCGCGGCAGATGCTTTTTTCCAATCCTTGGCGCCCATGCTGCGGTAGCGAATGAGAAGGTCACTGAGCGTACGGCCCGCCGCAACGTAGTCAGTGTCGTATTGATCATGCACGCGCTTGAGGCTGATCAGGCCGGAGGACGAGTAAACCAATTGAAGGGGGGAGATGTGATGGGACTGCGCCACGGCAGTGGACACTCGAAGCAAGCGCTTGCAATGTAGCACGCTGGATATATTATACAATCCGAGAAAGGAGCTCAAGGCGCCTCGTAACAGCCACAATCGAGGCGGGTTTATCGAAGTTGGGCTCGGCCAAACCACACGCGCTGTCGTCTTCGAGGGAGAGTCTATCGAGGTATCGCCCTAACGGGCGTTCGCCTCTCTGGTCAAAGGTTTGAAAAGGCGGCCTAAGCGTGAAAACTGAGTTACGCACCTCATGACAGGATATTTCCGGTGATCTCCAGACGAGGTTTTTTGAAGACTGCAGGCGCAGTTCTGGTCGGCTCGCGTGCAAGACTCCGGGCCGGCGCGGCGGTGAACGCGGTTAGGTATGTCGACGTTGCGGGTTCCGCGGGTATTTCTTTCCAACATGACAACGCAGCATCCCCTGAGAAATACTTGATTGAAACGATGGGGTCGGGCTGCGGATGGATCGATTACGATCAGAATGGATTGCTCGACCTTTATCTTGTCAATGGAGCATCTCGGCGACCGAACACGTCCAAGCATGCGCTGCGGAGCGCCCTCTATCGCAACAACGGAGATGGAACGTTTACAGACGTCACGATAAAAGCTGGCGTGGACGCGGAAGGTCTGTTTGGAATGGGAGCTGCCGTGGGCGATTACGACAACGATGGATGCCCTGATCTATTCGTTCTCGGTTATGGGCGGTGCATCCTGTTTCACAACAATGGCAATGGAACGTTCACGGATGTGACTGACCGCGCTGGTGTCGGAAACCTCCGGAAATGGGGTTCGAGTGCTGCGTGGTTTGATTACGACAACGACGGCCTGCTGGACTTGGTGATCGCTAACTATGTGGATTGGTCGCCGGAGGAAAATTTCTGGTGTGGAGACAAGGGACCGGGATTGAGAAGTTATTGCCACCCAGACGTATATCGCGGCCAGCCGCCAACGCTATATCACAATAACGGCGACGGTACGTTTTCCGACGTGAGCAAGCGCTCCGGAGTGGGAATCAGGCCGGGGAACGGGCTGGGTGTGGTCACTTTTGACTATGACAACGATGGGTGGCAGGACATTTTTATCACCAACGATCAAATGCCGAATTTCCTGTTCCATAACAATCGTGACGGCACATTTCGAGAAATAGGTTACTCGGCAGGCGTAGCGGTCGGCATCGATGGACAGTTTGAAGCGGGGATGGGAACGGACGCCGCCGACACAACCGGGAGCGGCCGGTCAGATCTAATAGTTACGCACCTGGATCAACAACTCGCGCGCCTCTACCAAAATGTTGGCGAAGGGTATTTTGAGGACGCCACCTTCCGATCAAAGATTTCGTATGCCACATTTCATCTGAGTGGGTTCGGCACGCGCTTTATGGACTATGACAACGATGGCGCGCGCGATCTGTTCATGGCCAATGGACACGTTTTGGACAACATTCAGCGCTACCACGCCGAGACAACGTACGCGGAACCCAAACTCATGTTCCGCAATATCGGTCATGGTGTTTTTGAGAATGTCAGCGATCAGCTCGGACCTGATTTTCTATTGCCGCGCGTCAGCCGCGGGGCGGCCATCGGGGATTTTGATAACGACGGAGATCTCGACATCATCATTAGCAACAATGGGCAGGCCCCGCAGCTTCTCCGCAACGATGGCGGCAACGCCAATCACTGGCTCCAGCTTCTTCTGATCGGCACGCGTTCGAATCGCGACGCTGTCGGAGCTCGCGTGAAAGTCACTGCCGGCGACCTGGTTCTTTACGATGAAAAAAAAGGGGGCATGAGCTATCAATCCGCGCAGGATCCGCGGCTGCATTTCGGGCTCGGCCAGCACTCCACCGTCGAAGAAGTCGAAATTAAGTGGCCGAGCGGCGAGCTGACCAAACTCACGAACATCAAATCCGATCAGATCCTGGCCATCGAGGAGGGCAAAGGGTTGGTCTACCGGCCCTTTCCCCGCGTCCCTGTCAGATCCGCTTGAACCGGTTTTCGGAACCGCGATAGTTCTTCATTCTCTCTGCTTGCGGTTTCTGCTCGCCTCGACTCGCACCTGAGGCGCCTGGGATTGGTTTGCTGTCGCCGGGAGCTGTCCGGATTCTTTGGGCCTGCTCCTGATTCAGTTTGGCAAGTATTCCCAGCATCGCTTCCGCTTGGCCGGGCTGCCCGCTCTTCCGATACGCCGCCGCGAGCAGCGAATACACCGCAAGGTTTTGCGGACTGAGCCGTCGACCGGTTTCCAAATGTTCGATCGCTGCTTTCAGCCGTCCATCCAAAAGGTCCACATGGCCCAGCGCGATTTGTGAGCTCGCGTAATTAGGTCGCGCAGCGACCGACTTTTCCAGCGCGTCGCGCGCCTCCGCAAATTCGACTTGACCAGGGCTTGCTCCGACGCGGATCAGTGCTTCCCCTAGAATTGCCAGCAATTGGTAATCTTGTTTGCCTTGCGCGGTGGCGGTTCGCGCCACGCGAATCGCTTCTGCAAGGTTTCCGCCAAACAGGCTCTCTTGCGCTTTCGCAAGATATCCGATCTCGGAGCCCGGTGCGATTTGCGCCGCCCGCTCGAAGTCCATCCTCGCACCGTCAAAGTCATCGAGCATCGCAAGCAGATAGCCTCGTTCGTAGTGCAGTCGTGCGGATTCGGGAAGATGTTGGAGACCGAGTTCGATCACTCGAAGACTCTGTGCAGGCTCCTCACGTACCAGGAATGCGCTGGCAACGAACAAATAGAGTTTTTCATTTTTTGGTGTAGATGCCGTCGCTCTCCGTAGCGCTTCGAATGCCTGCCCCTCCTGACCGTCGCCCGCGTACGCCTGTGCGAGCAAATTCTCAACGCTGGCGTTCTCACGCCCTTGCCTACGCAACCCGATCAGAACGGAAATCCCCTTTTGAAATTGCCCGGTGCCGACGTAGCAAAGCGCTAAGTTGAATTCGGCCGCGTAGTCGTTCGAAACGCGTCCTTGCGCCTCGAGAAGATGCGCAATCGCCTCCGCAAAATGGCCGCCCCGGGTTAGCTCAATGCCCGTTTGTAACTCGGATTCGGCCAGAGCATTCTGGTCCGTTCCCGATGGCTTCATTGCGGCCGCCGGCGAATCGAGCCGGGCCTGCGCCCGCGTCAACTCGCAAGTGCCCAAAATGAAAAAAATGCCTGCAATCGGGGCCACCCGGATTCCTTGCGGCATGAATCTTATTCCGTACATCTTCAACTCTTACGTCCAGCCACCATGGCCCTCCACAATTGTAATGTAACGATCGATGGGAAGACCCGTGAATCTCTCAGTCTTCCCGCTTGGATTCGGCCACTTCACTTCCATCCAATCAATCTTGGCCTGTCGGCCCAGTCCCAGAACGATACGAGGATCATGGGCAGAGAGGTAGCTACCCCCACCCACTTTCGAATAGTGGCGCAGAAGATCGCCAGATTGGTAAACCACCTTTGTTCCGATGGCGTCTATATTGGCTTTGCGGCCGATCAATCGCAGGCCGAGCCAGTGATTCCGACGGCCAGCGTAGTTCCGCAACAGTAGAGGCGGTCCCGCATTCTGCGTCACCAACACGTCAACCGAACCATCGTTATCGAAGTCTCCGAGCGCCAGGCCACGCGCCGCCAAATTCTTTGAAAAAATTGATCCACTCTCAGCGCTCACATTCTTAAGGCCTGACCCGCTGTTTCGAATCAAAAGCATTGGCTCACGATAGGTCACATCCTCCATGCGCTTTTCCACCATGGTGTCGGGGTGCCCGTTGCATAGCAGCAAGTCCAGATTACCGTCGTTGTCATAATCGAAAAACTTCAGTCCCCAGCCACTGAGCCGGCTCGTCAAGGCATCAATGCCAGTCTGAATCGCAACATCAGTAAACGATTCATCTTTGTTGTTGTGAAAGAGCGCGAAAGACTCGTGATCCACATTTGCGACGAATAGATCGAGCCAGCCATCCTGATCATAGTCCGCTGCATCGACACCCATCCCCGATCGCGCCAGGCCAAATGAGTTGTAGCCCACGCCGCCCAGCGAACCAATCTCCTCAAACCGACCCTTGCCACGGTTGGCGAATAGAAAATTCGCAACCGTGTCATTGCTGACGAAAAGGTCCATCCATCCATCGTTATTGATGTCTGCCGCCACCACACCCCAACCTTTTGCCGGCGCCCCGCCAATCCCTGATTCCTTGCTAACGTCGGTAAATGTACCGTCGCCGTTGTTGTGGAAGAGCCAGCAAGGCATCGGCTTGTACGGAGTCGGCTTGCAGTACCACCGGGCGTTTGTTGGTCCATAACCGCAGAAAATGTTTTTTGACTTGTCGAAGTCCACGAAGCGGCAGACAAATAAGTCCAGGCGTCCATCATTGTCGTAGTCGAACCACACGGCGCTCGTGCCCCAGCCCGGTGCGCCGACGCCGGCCTTCGCCGTAACATCCGTGAACGTGCCGTCCCCATTGTTATGATAGAGGATGCTGTGCGGATACTGGGTCACGTAGAGATCCGGCCAGCCGTCGCGATCGTAGTCACCGACCGCAACACCCATGCCGTAGGCGTTTCCCGGCACGCCGGCCTTCTGCGTCACGTCCGTGAATGTGCCGTCGTGGTTGTTGCGATAGAGCGCGTTGCGGAGTGGAGTGGCCGGGGTGTAGAAATCGCACGGTCCGCCATTCACAAGGTAGATGTCCATCCAGCCGTCGTTGTCGTAGTCGAGGAACGCGCACCCGGGACCTACGGTTTCCGGCAAGTACATTTCCGGCGACTGACCACTGACGTGAACCCAAGATATACCGCTGGTCGCGGGCGGAACTTCTTCAAACGCGGCAAAGGAATCCGTGCCTGCTCCGGCCATTGCTCCTGGGTCTATATGGCCGAGCGCGGCACTCATCCCAGACCACCCGAGAATCTGCAGGGTTCGCCGCCGAGAAATTATCTGACTCAATCGCATTTTCCCGCCTGGTTTACGTATGCAGCGCAGCGCCGCACGCTTCGGCTACGGCCGGACCCCGCCTGGATTCTTCTCGGAGACTTGCCGTTGAATGGTCATCTCGCGAACAGCGTCCTCTTTACGCCCGGTGCGCGCATAGGCGATGGAAAGCTGGTAATGTCCGGCAGGGTCCGCCGACAGCATCTTCACGTAGCGCTCCAGAGGGGCGACGGCTTCCGAAAAGCGTTCGGCGGAATTCAAGGACATGCCCAGGGCGAGGAATGCTTCGGCAAACCCCGAATCCAATCTTGCCGCGGTCCCGAAGTGCGAGATTGCTTCATCCCACTCTCCGGCGCGCCGTGCGATCTCTCCCAGCCAAAAGGTGGCTGCCGCGTTGCTCGCATCAATCTTTAACTCCGCTTCAAACTCTTTTCGGGCTTCTTCGGTGTTCGCCGCAGACTCGGTCTTCGAAAGTGCCACGCGCCCCAGCCGGTAATGAATCCCCGGCAGGTTGGGGTTCTGTTCAAGAATCTTTCGATATTCATTTCCGGCGGCGTCCCAGTTCTGCTGCGACTCGAGGGATTCCGCTTCAAGTTCGTGGGCCTGATAGGAAGTAGGAGCGACGTCAGCCATTTCCTGAGCCGCACGCGTAGCAAGCTGCGAGAAGTAGTGCGTCATAATGTAGAGGACTTCGGGATCTTTCGGAAAGTCGCGCTTGAGGATCCACAAAGCATTGACTGACGTTTGCGCCTGATCAAGGCTCATGGCGCAACGCGCCGTAGCCATCGCGGCACGGTACTCCAGTTGCTTGTCCGTCATACGGGAAATCGACCTCTTCAATATGGGAAGCGCCTCAGGACACCGCCCCTTGGCGGTGAGGTTGATCGCACGCTCAATGGAGGAAGTAGCTCCTTCTGGGGCCTTTTCTGCAGTCTGGGCTGCGAGGAAACTGGCCGACAAAATCACGGCCAGCGGAACCTGCAGCGTGAGGCAAACCAGTTTAATCATAATTCCGCAATATAACCCACTTGGAGGAAACTCTCTTACGTTTGATGCACCGCCGCGCTGATGCGGTTTCCACCTAAACAACGGGGCAAATGCCGCGTCGCCTTCCTGCAAAACAAGAAAGGCATTCACTGAGCTTCCCGGGTGTCGGGGAAGTCTTGCCCAGTGAATGCCTTTGCAGGTCAGCAATGAGCTGGCCTGTCCGAGGTTAGAATTCGATGTTGGCTCGGAACCCGATCTGGCGTTCAATGGCGCCAGTCATGAGATTCCGAATCACATTGGTCTGTCCGAATCCCGAACTTTGAATTCTGGTGTTGGGGCTGCCCCATACCGGGTGATTCCACACGTTTACGAGTTCCGTTTGGAAACTGAAACGTAGATTTTCGCGGATGCGAAAGCCCTTGGTAATGGCCATGTCTTGGAAGAATTCATGCGGGCCATAGATGAACGGATTACCCGACGATGTCCCAGCAGCAGTGTTGGGCGAAATGAAAGCCCTATTCGAGCCACTGCTGCCAATATACTTCGTCGGATCCAGTCCGAACCCATAGGTTTTCCCCGGAGCGGAGAATACCCCGATTCCATTTTGTAATTGCGAAACCGTGACGCCCGTCAAGACCACGCCGCCGTCGCCCAAGTCAAAGCCGCCCGGCCCATCACCAAAGGGAGTTGCAGCAGGACCATTGGTAGTGCGGTATCCGCCGATCAACTGCGAAGGCAGGCCGGTCTGGTAAGTCAAAATGGTTCCAATGCTCCAACCTCCCACGATCCTGTCGGAAACTCCTCCGCGGTTAGCCATGGCCTTACCCTTGCCGAAAGGCAAATCATAAGTGCCATTGGCATGGAAGACGTGCCGGATATCAAACAGCGTGGGGCCGTAGCTTTGGCGCAAGTTACGCATGGAAAAGAGCCGGAATGCTCCTGTCCAGGTATTCCCCGGCTGGACGCCCAGCGTATGGCTCCAAGTGTAGTTTGCTTCAAACTGCATACCGTGCCATTGTCTCTGACGCCAATCCACCTGCAGGGCATGGTAGTCGCCAAATCCCGGATCCGTTAGATAGCCGGTCGCCTTGCCCGCATTGTACGGATTGGCCTGGAAGAAGTTAATGGGATAGCCGTGCCCTGGATTCGCTGTACCGTTGATCGCGCAGGGCGAAAAATTCGCGCTTCCGACCAGATTGCAGAGGTAAGTGGAGGAACCCGCCAGTGAGCTTGCGAAGTCCCCCGCCCGCCCGTTATTCAGGTAATTCACAAACGTCCCGTTAGAGAACCCTGCCGGATCCAATCCGCCTGGGTTTGTAAATGCAGCAGTAAGAATCGGTAGCGGAGATTGTCCGGGCAATCCGTTGTTTGCAAACGTATTTCCGTTTCCGTTTGCCTGGTTAATAGCCAGGTTCTGTTGTGCCAGCTTGAATTCAGCCAGAAATCCGTTTTCGAAGATATTCACTTCGTTCGGATTCAGCTTGACCCACTGGTGAACGCTGCGGTTCCCCTGGTAGCGGACTTCGATGACGTTACTTTGGCCAACTTCACGCTGAATGCCCAGGTTCCAGGACTCAACATAGGGCTGGTGGATGTTGGGATTGATGCCGTTCACTCCCGTCCAGTAACCGAAGAAGGTTTCATTGGACTCAGGAATGACATTCTGGTAGGTGGGAGGGCTTAGCGTGTACGGCGCCGGTTGGGCGTTGCCCAACTCATAACTTCCGGCATAGTACCCTCCTGTGGCCGGAAGTGGCGCGCCGGGAGTGACCGGGCTTAGGTTGAAGGCTTGATAAAACGCATAGCCGGAGTTCGACGCCGAGTTCCAGAAGAACTGGTAGGGTTCAGTGAAACGGCGCAGGGCAAAGCCTGCGCGAACCACGGTCTTACCACCACTGAATATCTTCCCCATAAACCCGTCTTTATAAGTCGGGTTCCAGGCAAGGCCGATCGAAGGCTGCGGGCTGACATTCCAGGGTTTGTAAACATGTACTCTCCCAACGTAGGTCGGGTCTAGGCCCGCCGGGTCGCTGGTTAGAACCCCGGGCTTAAAGATGTTGTTAACCCCGGATGGCCCCCAGATCCCGACCGCGTCGGCGCTGTGGTAGGCACCGGTCAGGTCATGGTCGTCCCCCGTGAAATCCCAACGAAGCCCCAGATTCACGGTGAGATCCGACTTCAATCGCCAGCCATCCTGGAAGAACAAACCCCAAGCCGATTGCAGCTCGTTGAGGTTGTAACCCCCCACCGTCGTGCTGTACTTTCCCGCCTTGACATCGTACGGGAAGCCTGCGCCGCCGGGATTGACGGAACTGATCCTGCCCCGCAAGACACCGTACAGATCTTCGGCGTTGGACCGATCCGTCGACGAAGCATTCGGGAAGTTGGTTGCAAAGTAGTTTTCAATCGCCGTCGTTGCCGGATCGTCGGTGACCAGGCCGATATCGTTGAAGGGGAACCCCGCCGGCGCATTGTAGTAGTGGTCTTGCTCGCGATAGTACGAAAACCCAAAGTTCAGAAGGTGCTTGCCGCGCTGCCAGGAAACATTATCCGCGGCATTCACAAGCGGATAAAGTGTTGTGATGGGAAGATGATTGTCGAACACTTGGCCCGAACTACCAACCGAACCTGGCCAGTTGATCTGCGGATTTGTAAGCCATCCTGGGCTGGCGTCATATCCGAACTTCCCACGATTGAACAAATATCCGCCCCGGAACTGGTTAACAATGGTCGGCTTGATGGTCAAGTCAAAGCCAATTGCGGCCGTGAAATACTCGTCTTGATTCGAAGCCCCAAAACTCTTGAATGCGGCACCTGGGTAAGGCGGCGGTGTGGCACCGGGCTGGTTAGACTTCGTCATGTTCCACGAGAAGTACATTCGCAGGTTGTCTTTGATGTTGTAATCGACCCGCACGGTCGGGTAGTACTTCGTGATGGGAGACTGCTGCAAAAAAGTAATGTTGTTGATATACGGCAGGTTAGTTGTTGTGACCGTTCCCCCGGCCAGCGAACTGTCGATGTTTTTGAACAGACCAGCGGTCACTGGATTCACTGTGGAAGGCAGACCCGCGGGCCCTGCAACGTCCGTAAGCAAATTAACCGTGTGTGTTCCGTTCGCATCGGACCAGGTGAAGTCACCCCCCTGCGCCGCCTGCGTGGGGAAGTTTGCGCC
>WNGP01003624.1_pt1 | contig 14170 bp, 6 predicted proteins | sample 5407671 | NCBI WGS metagenome assembly WNGP01 (sample SAMN13153381, study PRJNA577476) | soil metagenome | isolation source: 40 cm soil or saprolite under Garry oak tree replicate 2 | place: USA:California | collected 2016-06-15 | reverse complement strand
ATCGACCCACCTTGTCAAGGGTGGCTAGTTTAAGATAATGAAGAGATTGGCATGAGTTACACTACGAACCCATTCGTCAAGTGGCTATTAGCTCGTTCATACGGGCAAGGTGGTGCGGTCGCTCTACCAAACTCTAAATCGCCCGGCCCGGATAACGATGGTGTCTCAGTCCCCATCACAAGAAGTCCTGCCGGTGTCCAAGATGTGCTAGATCAGCTCTGTAATCAATGCGCTTCGTGGCCTCTGCCAGAAGGTACTGATATCGGGTGGTGCTTCCTGGTAGGGGGACCAGGAAACGGGAAGTCCGAGGCCTTGCGTGCTTTGGCCGGGGCTCTCAATATTCCCCTTCCACCTAAAATACTGGGAGAGCCTGCTCTCAGATCTATTCCCGCCGCTTGGCCAGAAAATGCTTGTCAAGTTGTCCCAGGCCCAGAGATAGTTTTCATCAACGATGCTTCCATTCCACGCCCTGGGACTGTAGGTAACAAGCGGTCTAGCTCCTTGTGTCTTGATATTATCGATGGCATCAACCGATTCCTCGGTGAGGACACACCAACCATTTTGTTTGTTAATGTCAACCGGGGGATCCTGGTCGAAGAGCAAGCAGCTTTACAAATTGCACCTTCCTCCTCGCAATCTAGAGTCAGTGACCTAGCGAAAGACGTGATAGACTGGCTAGTTGACCCACTAGCTCTGACAACTTCGCCCAGTAGTCGGAATGACGGTAATAGGCGCATTGAGATTCTTGCTACTCCGGAGAGTGTTCAGCCATATTACGGTCAAGTACGCATCCCTCTCAGGAACCAGGGAGCCAAGTACAACATTGTTGTTCACGCCGTGTTCTTGGATGCCCTTTCGCTCCTTGAACCCACTCCCGGGGTTCCTGGGCCCGCCATTGATTTTTCTTCTAACTCTATAGAGATTGCTCCTTATCAAACCATCGGGGGGTTCAGCGATAGAGGAACGTCGAGGGACCAAACCATTGCAGGTGAACGGCTCCTCTCTTTTTTAGAAGACGAAAATTGGCATGGCAAACACTGCGTCAATCCTCGAGATGGGACGTTATGCGAAGCCTTTTCCTCTTGTCCTTTCGCCCAAAATGCTCGGTGGCTTCGAGAACCGCTGCTGAGGCAGAGATTCTTGGATACTCTCCGGGCGACCGAAATCGCTGCAGCGCGCCGCTTAACATACCGCGATATGCTTGGCTACTTCTCGCTTGCTGTACTGGGACAGCCAGAAAGAGAATGGTTGACAGGTACACATCCTTGCAGGTGGGTTGAGAGCAAATTACAAATTATCGCCTCTGGAAGAATTGGGAAAAAGAGCGCGGTTGCAGACTTAGCAAGCCATAGGATTTATACTAATCTTTTCACGTTGGCCGATGTACGTGAGCTTGCTAGCGCGAGACCTCTCCAGGGGGAAACTCTTTACAGAAGTATAATCAATCGAATAACGCTCACAGGTGAATCTCCCCCTTCGCGCGCCTTCGAGTGGGCTCTTAGCCAGATCGATCCCGCGCGTGATTTTGATCCTTGGCAAGACAGAATTCGTTTAAGGGTACTGGAAGCGGTGGAGTCGCTCGAAATAGTATACCCATCAGACCAGATATCCAGATGGCCTGAGTTGCCTGTTGAAGTGCATAGTGAAATCGAGCGTGCCTTGGACCAGTTACTGCAGGGAGAAATGATTGATGAGCTGGGGGAACCAGGGAAACGGTCCCGCGAGGCGACACTACGTGTCCAGTTTTTACGCAAGTGGCGAAGTATTCTTCTCCTGAGGCAGGTTGGGTTAGCTCTTGGCCAGATGACTTTTCGAGATGTGTTTGTTGCGTGGCTCGCTGAACAAGAGAGCGCGCTTCAAAATCGAGAATTGTTAGACTTGGGTCTAGGTATCCAGGCCTTGATTCTTCCTCCTCCAGGGAAGAGCGAGTTCTTGCTAGCTCCATTGCGCGCTCGTACCTATAACCTTAGTCCAGATTCTCTGAGAAATACCGTCCTCGTAATCATTCCCGCTGGTGATTTGCGCGTGTGGATCGTCCCCCGAGGCGACATGCTTGTAGCAGAGATACAAATCTCCAGGCCACGCGAAAGGAAGCCTCCAGAACTGGTAGCTTCTCTAGTGATTGATCTCCCAATCGCGAGGGAGGCTCTACTTCACGCAGATGGTAAGAAGGCATCTTTCACAGAAATCGGCGACTCAGCATTTGCACGAATAGAACGTGTCCTCGCTTCTCTCGTCGGGCGAAGTTTAATGAGAAACCCAACACCTTACTTCGCTGATGAAATGGGAAACCTTTACCGAGTAACTAAGAATTCTGCAGGGAAAGTTCCTCTGCGTATATCACCGAGTGAGAGGCAAGGATGAGTACATCTACATCATGGATAAATACAATCCTTCCTTTGCCAAGACCAGAGTATGCAAAACAACCCGAGTCCCTGCTAACAGACCTGCTCTGGCACTCAAAGGGTTCTAACCTTTCCAGTATACCAACTGGAAATGGCACGTACTTAGACGAATTGACAAAATTACGGCAGGACAAGAAAGATCCGCCTACCGACCGCTTGATACCTCTGCGCGCCCGTGGAGGCAAATCGAGCACAACAGAAACTATCCCAATTGCTGAAGGAACTTCCATAAGCGCGACAATCGCGTCAGATAGTGCAAGTCAGGAGCTATTACGTGCCTTGCTCGAATCTATCCTTGCTCCCCGCTCGCGGGGGGATCGATCCCTTACCTGCGTGCCTATTCACCCCGATGCTGTTGTCTTGCAGACACTACAGGGTTTAGTAAACAAGGACAACCCACCTGATCTAGCAAAGGCAATAGAGGTGGTGGGATGGCTTGGTGGTTCGAGCGGTCAAGGCCACGTAGCTTCACTATTCTTAGAAGCTTTTAACAGGCGCTCAGGCATTTCAGAGGGGCTGACTGGCCTGCTGGATAATAGCTTTCCAGTTGTTGCCCAGCATACCTGGTCAACACTAATTAGCAGGGCTGCATCCTCTTCCCAGCGGCCTCCAGCTTGGCCGAGCGTTTCATCCTTGCCTATCAGTGTTGCCTCTCCATCAGCTCTGGCAAATAGTACGAGAACTCCCTTTTACTGGTTTTGGAAAAAGTGGTCCGTGCTATGCAACGAAGCAAATGGATGGTATGATAGGCTTCCTACTCGCCGCTTCGTTGACTGGGCGACCTGTCTTCTTCGTACGGGATTGGCGTTTGCTTACTTGTGGGAGGCAAATTTTTTCTGCCAGATCCATAGTGTTATTATGGAGCAGTCAAAATCACCCGGTGAAACACAGGCCATGTCCTCTTTGCGTTCTATGATTAGGCAGGGCAGTGTGTTAGCGACGATAGAATCGCCCCAATTGCCCGCCACGAAGAAAAACGTTTGGAATGCTCTCAGTAATTTGCTCGCCAGGGGATACGTGGCGAGAAAGGCCTTCGAGGATCACTTCTTAGAAGAAGATGTCCCTTTTCCCGCATCTCCCGGTGATGATGTCGAGGTGACGGTAGAAAAATGGATAGACTCGCTTGCTGCTTCGGGTACACTAGCTAAATTTGCTGTTCCTTTGCAAATAGGATCCCAGACGGCGAATAATGCCCGGGAGTTTGTTAGGTACTTGTTACAGCCACGCTCATCAAACGATGACTCGGCGGACCAAGCTGACTTTTACTACTTGGCGCGGACCAATTCAAGAAGCTCTTGGTTTCAACCAGGGCCAGAGTGGTTAGTCGTGGTGACGAGCCTATTGTGCGGGCGTGTTGGCGGTCAATGCACCCTGGGTATGCTTTTAGACGATTTGGCACAACTTGGTATACGAGTTGAGCGGTGGATACTTGTCGGTATGCTGGAAAACGCTGGCCTTAGCGTAGATAGCCCAGACGCTGACAATGCACTTTTAATTCACTCTGGCTTTTAATCAACTAGCCGTGACTAGAGGAAGAAAGAGATGGTTGTATCTGTGCTAGGTGATGCGATTGCTTCCCATCTTTCAAAGCGCGAAGGTCTTTATTCTGTCGAACTACCCGCTTCATTAGAAAGCGAGATACTCGGTTTTGTGCATAATTGTAATTCGACCGAGCCAACACGGGCTATATTGGTGACTGATAAAGCATACACAAGTGATATTCCTACATCTACATGGGCAGAAGTTCTCAAATGGAGAACCGACGATGACCGTAGTTTTATATGGATGCGGGGACCACGTGAACCCGATAGTTCATTCCGCAGTGCCGTAAAGCCCTTTATCTCTAGCCGCTTTCCCGGCGACTTGGGATGTGAATGCACACTCGATTTACTCGCAGAGATAAGTGTGAGCGAACTGTGGAGGCGGCGAGGAAGGCAAACTATAGAAAATGCTTTCGAGACTTTTCATCGAACAATGCAGTGGGTAGCAGGTGTCCTTTCGAATTCTTTTGAGCAAGCGGGCAGCGACCTCAACGTTCACTGGAGCGATAAATTCCTGGTTCACTGGGCTAAACTGCTTAAGCTACTCGACGAAGGAATTGCTAACTTTGGCCAGATACTTGAGCCCCGCCACGCCTGGGAAATTATTCGCACAGCTGGCCTACCTGTCCCTTACCAACTCGTACAGGGGAGCAACCCATTTTGGGGGGCCCCGGACAACTTGTCCGAAAGAGAGTGGCCGAGCTTCGTAAAGCAATGGCAACAAATCGCCGGGGAGTTTATGCAGGCAGACGGGCGGATCGCAGTTCTTCTAACATCTCTGGATGCAAGAGTTCCCGGGGCCAGGAAGATTAGCTCCTGGAGAGGACTACCCTGGGAACTCTTAGAGTCACTTCCCGCGGATGCAACCGCTCCTGAGCGGGGGATGGCGATTTTTGCAGCACCATCCTCCCCGACGATGCTGACAGTGGAATTCCCGCAATATCCTGTTGCCCCCGTTCCCTCGTGGTGGGGAGTTACTGACAAACACCTCGAAGAGGCTGTTCAAGAACTTCGACAGGCTATCACATTTGAGCCTGATTCCTCGTGTACCAGTCTTGTACCCGTCTTCCAAGCACCCTCGACCGTATACTGGCTAGACGTGGGCAACGATATGCCCATCTATAACACAACCACCCGAAAATGGAACGCTCGCTTTACGGTGCAAGACATCCGCCTGGTTTATAAAGAGAATTGGCGCAACCTGTTTGTATCTCCGCTACCTCCAAGTGGAATGTCCGATGGAGACGCCTGGATCAACCCAGATCGGCTGTCTCTAGACGTCAAGGGCAGACCAGTGGTGGTGGTTGACCGGAGAGCGACTGCCGGACCAGGAGGCTCACTTATCATACGGTGCAATCTTGTTGTCGATTATACTGCGGCCATTAAAAGCGGCGCGGTGGTGCCAGACGTAGACGCGGCAGTAGGCAGTTGGAACCCTCTTTCCTCTCTACACTTGGGGGGATTTGTGCAGGATTGCATTGAAGGCAGTTGGGGAGCTGGGCGCCGTATTAACTCGTCCGTATCTTTGGCAATTCCCAGCCCCCACAGCCCGACCATTTTCATACGGAATGAAAAAAACATGGTATTTGCGCCGGACAGTCAAGATACTTTCGCAGCTAATATTGCTTCAGCAAGCAAGTGGAACTCACTCTCTACGCCAGATATTCTTCTTCAAGAAGAAGGGCCGTACGAGATAAGCGTATACGACGGTAGCCTCGACCCAGCAAATCCCCGTTTTACACAAAGTACAGGAATAAGTATTAACGGTTCTTTACTAGCAGCTAAGTCAACCAGGACCTGGGGTACAGAGTCTGAACTGGACGATGGTGATGTGTTTGGAGCAGAAGATTCTAGCGGCGGTACCTCCGATATTGCCGTGGTAAAAGTCAAAGAACGCGCCGGAAATTACTCTTCCGGTCTGCTTTCCGCTGTTCGCGGGCGACCCGCCGGGCGAAGGCCCCCGTCGAGCCAGGCCAGAAGCAGTTTACTTGGGCAATATCAAGACCGGGTGGCTGCCGCGCTAACTAAACTGGACAATAATCTACCTAACTCGCTTTATCAGTATGTCATATCGTCCGCAGAGACTCCCATCTCATGGTCTGAGCACAGAGGATTACCAGCTCCAGAATTTCTTTTTAACCGTCCATCACAGTTTTCTCTGCCCGGTATAGGCAATGGACCCAGTCCAGAGATGGTGATTTGCCCCGAATGGGGTGATTTCATGAGGTCACTCGCAGGAATATGTAGTGATATAGGACTTAATCCAGGGTCGAGAGATTTCTGGCTATCCGGCTTTGATCCTAGTGCCATAAGTGCTGTTCGCCTCAAAGACTACGTCGAGGTTCACCGAAAACTTGTGCGGGCGGCCAAGGGCATTAGCAAAGCAGATACCTTTTGGGCCTCGTATCCACTATCACTAGTGATAGTAAACGGGTCTCCGGGGTCCTCGCTTGGCCAACTCCTCGCGGTGCTCCTTTCTCCACTGCATCCCGCAAGGTTGGCCTGGGCATTTGCCGTTGCATTTACTGCAACGAAAGGGGGAATGAGTCAAGGACTGCTCGGTTTCGCAGAGGGGTGGAACATACCCTATACGGGCGTTGCTGTCAACTCCACTGGCCAGGAGATTCCACTGGTTGCTGTTCCAACTGACCCTGGTATAGAGCAGGATTTCGCGGCATGGAGCGCACTCGCTGTGCTCACTAATACGGGCTTGGCAGCGTTACCTCCATCTGCTGCCGACCTGCCTTTACCATGGGGTGGTCGCACCGGCATAAATCAAAGGGTCGTGGAACGGGCCCTCAAAGATTACCTAAACGTGCATTCTCACATAAACTCTTTAGAAGTTGCTATACGGTCGGTAACCGAGGCTCCCAGGTCCCAGGAAATCGATGACGCCCTATTGCTTATGCTCGGGGGTGGAACACTCGGCGAGGCGAACAAACTGAGCGGAGGAATACGCATTTGGGACTCGGATTACCGGCGCGGAACTGCGCCGACGAGGGATAGGCTTATCCAGGTTCGAGGTGAGAGTGAATATCGTCGGCCTTTCGAATGGAGGAGCTATCCTCCCGCCACGCCTGTGAGCGCCGATGTTGCCTTTGTAGAAAATGCAAATGTCCTTCTTGGTGTTCAGGATGGAGAAACCAGCGGGTTGCTAGGGCCTCTACCATTGCGCAGATTCTGCCCTCCCGTGCTGAAAAGCCTCGGCCCAAACAACCTCGTTCTGGACCAAAACTATTCTACCGCTTCTGGTGACGACTTACTTGGCCTTTCGGATCTACTTGCTGAAATTGAGCAAGAGGGATTGCATGCATTGAGGTCTTCACCAGAGTCTCAAGCCCTGGGAATAGGCCTGGATGCTCGGTGGGAGGTGCTGGGTACTTTTAACATGGATCCCTTACTACTGTCTTCGGTCGTAACTAAAGCTTCTAGTTCGCTGAGTACTGACAAGAGATTACTCTGGGAATGGCGTCCGTCTTGGTTGAGCCAGGGACAGAGAAATGAAAATGACCTGGCCAAGCGGCCATATTACGTAATAGCCAGAGTACCCTCGTCCTTGCTCAAGGCGCTAGAGAGCCGGCAAGGTCTTTCCGAGGCGCAGGCAAGTGAATTACTCTCAGAGTTAGGATACCGAGGGATAGGCCTAGCTTCTCTTTATGCCATTGGAGGGTCTCAAGAGAGCGCCGCCGCTGGTTTCTTTTATGCCATGAGGCTGCTGCTGCCACCAAGCGAAATTTTTCTCCAGCCATCTTGGACGGCGAGGACTGATGTGCGTGCGATTCATTGTTTGCTTCCTATAGATCCCGTGTACTCTGTCCTCGCCGAGCTTGCCGGAAACAGGGCTTCGGAACAAAGGGCTGATTTACTAGCGATCCGGGTCAGCGAAGAAAGTGACGATTTTACCCGGGTGTGTCTGGTTCCCGTAGAGATCAAGCACCATGGAAATCCCCAAAATCCAGAAGCGCTGCCACCTAATACCGACCCAGAGCTGAAGCGCGCTAGGGAGCAGTTAGGCCAGATGTCCATGATGATCGAGGCAATCTCAAAGGCTATCCATTCAAGGGGAGACGCGGACGATGATTTCGCTGCCTGTTATACAAAAAGATTAGGGTTTGCTATGCTACTAGACCTAGCGATGAGTTTAGCACAAATCCCACTGCAAGCTGCTGACAGAGCCAGGATCATCCGTAATGTATTGAATGGCCGAGTTTCCGTTGGCTGTGGAGGCTCATTGCTCTTATGGTTTGCTCCCGGCTCTGTAATTATTAACAGAGATGTATACTCCGTCGATCCTCATGGACCTCAAGTGCAGAACAATCGTCCTCTGCGGGAAATCTTCCTCGATCCCACGCCTATCTCAGGTCTTTGGTGGAGTAGCGAAAGTGTAGGTCCTGGATCTAACGAGGAGTTCATTAGAAGAGCCGTTGACCAAGTAATGACCGAGGTAATGTCTGAGTGTTCTCCGCCAGGAGATTCACCCGTTACCGACCTTCGCGCCGAATTAATGCAATTGCTTGGCCTTAGCTCCTCAGGCAGTTTAACGGATCAACTCACTGAGCTTCCCATTCCCAGTGAAGGTGATGGTGTTTTAGACGTGCCAATTATGCCTCCTGCACCCAAGAAGAGTGATCAAGACCGGGTTGATGAGAGCGCAGGGAATGGTCTGAGTTCGGTGAAGGAGATTGCTAAAGGGCCTGAACCTCTTACTCTATGGGAAGATAGATCAGGAGAAAGCCACTATCCCGGCCTCAGAAGCAATTCATCCGCAGGCGTTTCCATGGAGGGGAGCCCGAAGGGACCAAAAACCGTGGATGGGCCGCGCTCTTTTATCGGTTGGACCTCGGAAACCTCCCGGTGGACGTTGATAGGTAACCTTGAAGGCACTAGCGAATATGTAGCCTTAGATCTTGACCATCCAAAGGCCATGGGGATCTTTGGTTATATGGGGTCTGGCAAAAGTTATCTACTTGGAACATTGATAGAGTCCTCCTTGGAGGCCATTCCAGGGATAAATATGCTCCCTGGTCCACTATCCGTTATCATTTTCAATTACCGTCGTAATGCCTTTGACAGGTTCGAGTTGTCTTCACTAGTCCAGCCAAACGAGAACGGAGCCGATATGGAACGGCTCGTAAATGAGTACGGAACACTCCCTCGTGCTCTGCGTGACATTTACGTGCTTTGCCTACCTGGGCAGCGCATCCCGGCACGCTTGCGAGAATACAGTGAAATTCCATCTTCGGAATTGCTCTTTGATCCTTCAACATTGACCGTGGAAGACTGGGAACTGTTGATGGGCGATCCCGGAAGTGAAGCACTCTTTGCTCGCACTATACGACATGCCCTCGGGGAGTTGCGAACTACGGGAGAAATCACCTTAGAGAAGCTGGAAGAATATGTCCGACCACTGCTTCCTACACAAAGCCGTAGATCTGCTGACATTCGTTTTAGGTTTGTTCGCAAGTATCTTTCCCCTGCCAATGGAACCAGATTTGACGAAATCCTCAAACCTGGCCGAGCTGTAATAATTGACTTACGTGATCCCATTTTTACTAAAGAGGATGCTTTACGTTTCTTCCTCGTATGTGCCAACCACGTCAGCAGGGTCCAGGGGCGCTTCAATAAAATGATAGTTTTTGACGAAGCCCATGAGTACTTGAGCAACGAGTTCGGTGAAAAAATTGAATCGCGCATCCGGCTTATGCGCCACGAGGGCACATCTTATGTTTTTGCAACCCAGGACGTGGCATCGATACCTACAGCTATACAGCGATTCATTACGACCAAGTTTGTCTTTAGCCTTGGTACCCGTCAAAACATCGAGGACTTAGTACGTTTCTCCCCGGAGTTCAAAAATCAACAGTTGCTCGGGATACCTCCTGGCTATTGTCTTGTCCAGTCCAGCGAGTCTGCAGGAAATCTATTTGCGCGCCCTCGCGTAGTTCGTATCCGGCCGCGAATTACCCAGCACGGTGGAGCTACGCGGATCTTCTCAGCGGGTGGTCACGAGGAGGGCAAGTCATAAAATTTCGAAAGAATGATATAGGACGTAATTTAAAAATGGAACCTGACTTTGAAGTAGAAATAGAGTATGCTCGTTCATAGCTCTTGGCGGCAGTAGACAGGGGCAAAGTGGGATTATATGGGGAGCGAGTGATCCAAATTGCGTAATTATTACCCCTGGTGGTCGCCACTCAAAAAGCGCTGGGTAAGGCAAGTAAGGACTCACCTGTTTGACGAAACAAAGTAGAATTCTACCTGAATACAACTTGGAGTTCGAGGTTGTCAGTCGAATTCCCTGGTTTCGCGCCAAGTTACTAGCTTGGTTTAGCATGCATGGTCGTTCTTTTCCTTGGCGGGAACGGGGAAGTACTGGCTATGAGATTTTGGTCGCCGAGATTTTACTTCAGCGAACGACAGCAGCCAGAGTAGCGCAGGCGTATAACGCTTTTCTTGGTCGCTACCCCTCTTGGAGCACACTGGCACACACAAGCCCCAAGGACCTGAGAGAGTATCTCAAGCCTCTAGGCCTGTGGCTACAGAAAGCCCAAGCTTTTCAATCACTTGCCACTGCCATTGAGGAACGTGGTGGTTCACTTCCCGCGTCACGCTCCGAGTTAGAGCGACTCCCAGGGATAGGGCAATATATCGCTAGTGCTGCCCTCTTAACGCTCTACAACCAACCTGAGCCTTTAATAGATGTCAATATGGCAAGAGTTCTCGAGCGCTTTTTCGGCCCGCGCAAGCTAGCAGATATCCGCTATGATCCCTACTTGCAGACATTGGCTCGACGCGTCGTGAATACAGAAAAAAGTTTACAAGTGAATTGGGCAGTTCTAGACTTAGGTGCTTTGGTATGCAAGAATGGTATCCCGCTCTGCTTGCAGTGCCCCTTAAGGGCGAAGTGCGAGTTCTACAAGCAGAGCGCAGCTAGACAAGAAGGGCTACCGATGATGCGCGTAGCAGAAGCGCCAACGGTCTATGGAGTCGCAAGCAGTTTAGGCACCTGCATCTCCGAAGCATCAGCTTCAACCGAGGTAAGTTCTTCGCTATGCTCTACTTCTGAGCTACCAGTGGTCAATCCTCCTCCTGTGACAGAGTAAGAAGTATCTGGAGTAAGTAGGAGTGATACTCTTGCCAAGTATTCCCGCAAGGCTAGTCCAACCGCTTCAGCTAATAGCGGCGGAACTGCGTTCGCCACCTGTGTGTAACGCGGAATTTGTTCGCGCCGGTACTTATCGCCCGTAGTATACTTCGCTTTAAATTCGAACCAATCGGGGAAAGACTGAATTCGTGCGTATTCTCGGACAGTCGGTATGCGAGGTTCGCTGTAGTGGACAAGGTCATCTGGTAAGCTGGTTAAGGTATGGCAAGCCTCGCCAGCAGCTAAAGGAGCAATTCGGTGCTTGTTTAGTCCTAATTTTTTCCGCTCCTCGCTGCTTAGTTGGATACCTGGGCGAAACTCGTTAATAATCCGGCGAAACCTTGCCTCGATCTCGGGTGTGTGATTCGCAAAGCGGTGGCTGTCGGCAATCTGGCCCTTTGGTATTCGGTTTCCATCCCGGCATTGCCGCATAAGCGCTTGGTACGAGTTACCCTTCTGGGTGGGTCCATATTTACCTTGACGGAAGTGCTCCATGCTTGGTTCAACGCATGGTGCGTCCCCGTGAACCCTTTCGAGGTCGGAGATTGCCTCTCGCAATGTGATTTCTCCGTCTTTCGGTAACTCTCGACGTCCTAGGAATTCTTCACGCAAGTTCCCATACAAAATCTTGAAGGGGTCAGGGAAAGGGATAGATCTCAACAAGTCTTTGCGAACAGCGATGAGAATATAACGGGGACGGAGTTGTGGAACACCGAAATCTTTGGCTTTCACGTTAGCACGTACAAATGGTATATAACCCAGTTTAATGAGTTTCCGTCTCAGTTCCTCGTCAGCATTGAAGCCATCCTCTTCGTACAATTTCTCGCCCTTGGTGCCCCTCTCGGTTTTTGTGAATGTTTTCGCGAAGCCCTGGACATTTTCAAAAAGTAACAATTGAGGCTCGATCAGCTTGACAAGCTCAAGATACTGTTCAAATAATCTGTTTCGTTCATCCCCATTCTGGCGTTTTCCGGACGAAGAGAAGCCTTGGCAAGGAGGACCTCCAGCGAGTAAGTGAATGCCTTTGAGTTCTTTCAGTTGTTCTTTGTATTTTTCTAGGAGCGTTTGAATGTCGATAGCCTCTTTGGGTAACCAGTCAGGCCAATAAAAATTGCAGTTATCTTTCTGATCAATGAGATTATGCTTTAACGTTTGGAAGGCCATGGGAGATTTTTCGACAGCAAATAAGCCCTTCCAACCAGCCATCATAAGACCCAAGGACAGGCCCCCAGCCCCTGCGAATACGTCTATAAAGGTGGGCACAGTCGTTTCCATGCAAGTCGTCGCTCCGTGTAACAATTTATCCACCCCTCGCCGCGCACGTCTGCCAACCGACTTGTTAACAAAGGTAGCCCAAGGGAAATAAATAAATGATTAGAACCCAAGTACTACCATCATGACAAGTATACACTATTGTAACGAAGATGACCATGTGCTAAGAAAGAATTTGGCGAATTTCCAAACTATGATGCTATCTTACTTAAACTGGCTTGCTCTCGTCTTTTGCTCGCAGCATCAAGATAGCTTGTCTTGAGAAACCGGTGCTGCTTTCCCACATGTCATCTTATGGCATGATCTCTCTATCCAGCGGTACAAAGTCAAGTTACTCATACTCAGGAGTCGTGCTGCTCTACCGAAGATAGCCGTTCTGGTACCACTGCAAGGAATCATCTTTCAATATTCATGTAGTAATATCATCTCTGAAAAAGGGCTTGTCCTATTCCAAAGCAAAAGCATCTACTGTTTTTTTGCTGAAGCAATGGAGCAAACATTTCAGATCATGCAAGCGAAGCCGCGTCAAGAGAGCCTGCGACCTTGACACGGATGAGTGGCATGATACACTCCCGGACGCCATCGCTTACTGGATGATAATCGTCATGAGTAGGCAAAAATAAAGGTCGTTCAACAGTTGCTTCTCTTCATAGAGAGGAAAGCACGCTGATCTTGTCCAGATCGCGCTGGACTTCGAGCTAACACCCTTCCTCACATCCCTTCACCCCAACTTCTCCAGCAACCCCCTAAAACGTCCCCGGTCAAACACCTTCTGCTCATGCAGCACGCCCCAGATTTCTTCCACCAGCGCAGAACCAATCATCTCCATAGCCTGCTTCCGCGAATATCCTGCCGCCAGGAGCCGCTCGAACGTCTGCCGCGTCTCGGGAGGATCACCGGCACGAATCTGGTTCTCGACCACATCCAGGATCAGCGCTTTAAGACGAGGATTGGTCGCCGTTCCCTCCTCGTACGGTTGGCTTGCTCCTCTGGCCTCTCTTATCGGCTCAAGCCTCTTGCGGTCCTTCTTTCTAAAGCCAGGCTTGTATTCTACGAACGTCTCGCAGTGTGCTATCCTCGCGTTGAGCGACTGGGCATTGCATGTCCGTCCCTGGCAATTCGATCTATGAGGACACGTTGGGGAAGCTGCAGCCGCTCAGGTCTGGTCATACTCAATCCCAGGCTCGTACAGACTCCCGTGGACTGCATTGACTACGTCCTACTTCATGAATTGTGCCATCTTAAGGAGCATAATCATGGTAAGCAGTACTATCAACTGCTCGATCAAACATTACCTGATTGGCGGGAGCGACGGCGGAAGTTGAACCAGTTTGAGTTCTACTAAAGCGGGAGCTTGCCCCCAATTTGGTAGAATAAGGAAACCCGGAATATAGTATATTAAATCAGGGCAAATGTGACGAACTCTTGTCGTTCGACATGATTAATGTTGTTTTTCTGCCAAATAACGCCTGCTGCACTACTCGCGTCCAACGTTCTCTTTCATCCAGGCGGCGAGCGCGTCGTCCAGCGCCTGCAAGGCGCTCTCGAGGGTGGTATACACCATGCGCCCTTCCCAGACCATCCCTCCGCCATCCAAGGCCCGGATGAAGGAGCGATTGTAGTCATCGTAGCCGATTTCGATCCAGCCATGAGTCGTGACCCACTCCGTCAGGTGCGGGAACGCCTCGTCCACAGACCGGGCCATGGGCTCCTCTCCTTCCATGTAGTGAATGTCGCGCGATACGGGTGTTGGTAGCGGCAGCGTCCCCAGGATTAATTCACTTCCCAGAAAGGGCCTTCGGTGATGT
>WNGP01005154.1_pt1 | contig 14176 bp, 9 predicted proteins | sample 5407671 | NCBI WGS metagenome assembly WNGP01 (sample SAMN13153381, study PRJNA577476) | soil metagenome | isolation source: 40 cm soil or saprolite under Garry oak tree replicate 2 | place: USA:California | collected 2016-06-15 | reverse complement strand
AGGTGATCGAAATCGCGTTCATCAGTTTCCTCCAGGGCTGGTCACGCGCCGTTCTCGCATTGACTGCAACCCGTTGTAGCCGCACGAATTGCGCAGCTTCGCCTAGCGCAGCGCGGGCGCCCTGCGCCGTATCCGTTCGCAACATCGGTAAACGAGGGATAAGTTAGGCCGCTGGGGTAGCGACCCGGTCAAAAACGGGTCAAACGGGGCCCAATGCTAGCAGTGCGGGTGTTCGGCGGGCTTGCAGTGGAACGAGACGGCGCCCAGTGCGGCGGCGCCGCCGCGCGCCGTAAGACGCTCGCACTCCTGGCCCTGCTCGCCGGCGCGGGCCGCCGCGGTCTCAGCCGCGACAAGCTCACCGCTTACCTGTGGCCTGAATCGGACACCGAGCACGGTCGCGGCCTCCTCAAGCAGGCCTGCTACGCGCTGCGCCGCGACCTCGGCGCCCCCGAGCTGTTCCTCGGATCGACCGAGCTGCGGCTCAACCCGGGGCTGATCTCGAGCGACGTGGAATCATTCGAAGGCGCACTGGACCAGCACGACCCGGCACGCGCGGTCTCCCTCTATCGGGGGCCGTTTCTCGACGGCTTCTACCTGAACGGTGAGGGCGATTTCGGTCGGTGGGTGGAGGGCGAGCGGGCGCGACTCGCCAAGCTGATGGGCGACGCGCTCCAAGCGCTGGCCTGCGCGGCCAGCGAGCGCGGCGAGCACCGGACGGCCGCTGACTGGTGGCGTCGGCTCGCCGAGCTCGATCCATTCAGCTCGCGCGCGGCGCTCGGCTTCATGACCGCGCTGGAAGCCGTCGGCGAGCGCGCCGAGGCATTGCAGCACGCGCGGCTTCACGGGACGCTGCTCCATCAGGAGCTCGACGCCGCGCCCGAAGCAGCCGTCGTGGAACTGGCCGAGCGGCTGCGCGCGGAGTCCGACGGGGGCCCCGTGCGCCGCTGGTACTCGCGTCGGGGCGGCCGGCGCAGCTCGGACGGCGTAGCGCCGGAGCTCGCCGCGGTGCCCGACCCCGCCGTGCCCCCGTCGCCACGCCGTGGAGCCGCCGTTACCGTGGCGAAGGTGGCGCTCGGCGTAGCGCTGATGACGGCAGTCGGTGCCGCGCTCGTCTCGCGCGCCGATCGACACCTCCGATTGGACCCCGATCTCGTCGCGGTCGCGCCGTTCGACGTCCTCCCGCCGCAGCTCGCGCTCTGGCGCGAGGGGCTAATGGACGTCTTCTCGCGCGGCCTGGACCGGGCCGGTCCGCTGCGCGCCGTCACGCCCACGCTGGTGACTCGCGAGTGGCGCGGCCGGGCCGATCCCGCCTCTGCTGCCGAGCTGGGCCGACGCACGGGTGCGGGCCTCGTGTTGTACGGGGCGCTGCTCGGAGCGGGGCCGGATTCCGTGCAGCTCACTGCGACGCTCGTGGACGCCGCGTCCGGCCGTACGCTCACGGAGCTTGCGTACCGCGATGTCGTCGACCGCGTCGATCGGATGAGCGACTCGGTGATCGCCGCCGTGTCGCGCGAGCGGCGCCGCACCCGCCCGATCGTGGCGACGGCGGCCGGCCGGCGGCATCGGATCACCACTAACGTGCTCGGCCCGGACGGCAGCGCGTCCATCTGCGGCCTCCTGCCGCAGGGAGCCCAGGTGCCGGTGCGCCTCTTCAATTCCACCCCGCCGCCGTTGCTCGGGGGCTACGGCACGTTGGCCTGCCCCGAATCCCGGCTCCACCTGTCGGCCCCTGCCGGCAGTTGGTACCTCGGGGTCGAGCTGCCACCTGCGCCGGGGCTCGGTGCGCTGCCGTGGCGCTATCTCGCGACCAGCCCTGTGGCGATCGGTGGCGGCGATGCGTCCCACGACATCGTGATAGAGGAAGGCTCCCGGCTGGGTGGCCGCGCCACGTTCGAAGGGAAGCCCGTGGAGGGGGTCGGCCTGACCGTGAGCTACGAGTCGCAAGGCATGATGGCGGCCTACGGCGGCAGCGGGAAGGACGGTCGCTGGGTGGAGTTCTTCGGCCGTTCGCCGGTCGTGCTCCAGAAGGGCGTGCGGTACACGTTGCGACCGTCCGCGTGCGAGTTCCTCGGCGCCAAGCTCGTGAACAAGGCGCCCACTGGCGGGTTCCTCTTCCCATCCGAGTTAGCGGCTATCGACTGCACCCTCGTCAGGGCACCCAGTGCGCGGTTTACGCACGACCTGACCAGACTGGTCGTGACGGCGATGCCGGGCGACATCGGGGGCCTGTCGGATGAGTTCGTGCACGACCTCGGGTTCGGGTGGGGGGTACAGTTCCCCGTCGCCGCGGGCCAGTCCCCATCCCACGACCCCTCTGTCTCTCAGCTCTCTTCGGGCGGCCTGATGATCGGCATCGCGCCCGGCCGCGTGCTCAGCGGCGTGACTCGGCGGGACCTGGCCGCGTGCGGCGCCGCCTGCCGCGACCTCGGGTTGGACGGCCGGGTGCACGTTACCGCCTCGCGGCAGTGGGGGAAGAGAGTCACATGGCGGTACTCGGACGCGCGGTCACCCGAGGGCGTCGGGCTCCGCGTCGTGCAACAGTCGTTCGACGGCCGCCCGCCTGCCGACTACGTGCTGTTCGACTTCACCATCACGAACGCCGGGCCGGCGACGACCACCTTCCATGCGGGATTCTTCGGCGATTGGGACATCGGCGTGAACGACAACGACGACGTCGGGTTCACCGAGATGGGCGGGCGGTTGATGTATCAGACCGACAGCGACCTGCGAGGGCCGTACCTGGGAACGTTGATCGTCGGCGACGCGCCGATCACCGGCAACTACTTCTTCACTAAGGCGGCATGGCCCTCACTCACGGAGCAGGTTGACGCCCTGGCGGGACGCCTCTCGCGCCCAACCAGCGACGCGCCGGGCGACTCGGCGGGAGACATCGCGAACCGGCGGAGGCGCCTCTAGAGCTCCCCCGCCACCCGCGCCGCCAGCAGCACCCCCACCACCACGCTCACCGTCGCCGAGCCCAAGTGCAGTACCGTTGCCCAGCGCGCGCCCCGCCCGGAAGCGAGGCGCACCAGTCCCGCGAGTGAGAACGACACGAGCAGCATCCCGAGCATCGTGCCGGCGGCGAAGGCGAGGAAGTAGGCGAGTTGCGCGGTGCGAGTGGGCGCGGCGGCGACGAGCAGTACCAGGATCGCGGCGCTCCCGGCGAGCCCGTGCAGCAACCCGAAGCCGAGCGAGCGGCGGGCGTCTCCCTGCGGGTGCGCGTGCGCGTGCGCGGCATCGTGGGCGTGGCTGTGAAGATGAAGATGCGGACCGCCATCGTGTGAGCAGGCCGACCAGGAAGTCGGCGGCGGGCCAGAGCCGTCGCGGCAGCTGCAGCCCGAACAGCATGATGGCCCCCACGACGACGCCCACGCTCAGGCTGTGACCGACGGCCCACGCGACCCCCAGCCGGCAGGCGTCGAGCAGCTTGCCCTGGCGCGTGGCGAGGGTCGAGACCGCGGCCAGATGATCGGGCTCGAAGGCGTGACGGAAGCCCAGCAGCAGGCCGAGGCCCGCCAGGGCGAAGAAGCTCGTGTTCATCGGCGCGGCAATCTAGCGACCCTAGCCGCCGCCGCCCAGCCCCGTCACCTTCCAACCTTTCGGGCCTAAGCCCTATCCAATGCGGCACATGGAGCTCACCATCCCCGGGGTGGCGACACTGCACAGAGATCCAGACCAGGCGGCGCGGCGAAGTGGGCGGGGGGGGCGGGGGAGGGACGCGGAAACGGCCGACGCGGCGCTCGCCGCCGCCGGGGACGGCCGCGCCTTCGAGCGGCTCTACCGCGCGCACGTCGCGCGCATCCACAGCCTCGTGCGCCGCATGATGGGGCCGGATCAGGCGGACGACGTCACCCAGGACGTGTTCGTGCGCGCCTGGAACAAGCTGGCCACGTTTCGGGCCGAGGCGGCGTTCGGCACGTGGCTCCACCGCCTCGCGGTGAACGTGATTCTCGCGCGCCGCACCACCCTCGGCACCGAGCGCGGGCGCTACGACGACTCGGAGGACGCGCTGGAGGTGGTGCCGAGCCGCCCGGGCGCGGGCGTGGAGCTGTCGGTCGACTTCGAGCAAGCGATGGGCCGGCTGCCCGACGGGGCGCGCCAGGTGTTCGTGTTGCACGACATCGAGGGCTATCGCCACGAGGAGATCGCCGACATGCTGGGGATCGTCGAGGGCACGTCGAAATCGCAGCTGCATCACGCGCGCATGGCGCTGCGCAAGCATCTCGAGCGCTGAAGGACCGGGGGGAACGATGAGAGACCAGTGGACGGATCGACTGAGCGAGTACCTGGACGGCGAGCTGGCGGCCGCGGAGCGCGCGGCGCTCGAGGGGCACCTCGCGACATGCGCCGAGTGCGGTGCGACGCTCGCCGAGCTGCGTCGCGTGGTGGCGCGCGCGGGCGCGCTCGACGACCGGCCGCCCACCGCCGACCTGTGGCCCGCGATCGCACAGCACATCGGCGTGGTGAGTCTCCCAGCGCGGCGCGCCCGGCGGCGCATCGCCTTCACGGTGCCGCAGCTCGCCGCGGCTTCGGTCGCGCTCACCCTGGTCTCGAGCGCCACGGCGTGGCTCCTGATCCGGCCCGGCGCGGGTGGGCCCGTGGCGGAGGCGCCCACGCCGGCGCCGAGCGCGCCGGCGACGCTGGCGACCGCCGCGATGTATCCCGACAAGCGCTACGCCGCGCAGGTCGCGGATCTCGAGCGCGCGCTCGAGCGCGGCCGCGGGCAGCTCGACACCGCGACCGTGCGGGTGATCGAGAAGAACCTGCGGATCATCAACCGGGCGATCCGCGAGGCGCAAAGCGCGCTGGCGGCTGACCCGGCGAACTCGTATCTCAACCTGCATCTCGCCCAAGAGATGAGGCGCAAACTGGAGCTGTTGCGGCAGGCGGCGGCCCTGGCCGGAGCCCGAAGCTAGAAAGGACAGACGGAATGCTCACCACGCTCACGACCCTGGCGGCTCTCGCCCTGCAGCAGACCGACACCACGGTGCCGGTGCGAAGCGGCGCACGCCTCGAGGTCAACAACTTCGGGGGCGAGATCGCCGTCAAGACGTGGAGCCGCAGCGCGGTGCGCGTCGCAGCGAACCACTCGAGCCGCGACCGCATCCAGATCGTGGCCTCCGACCAGTCCGTGCACGTGAAATCCGAGGGCGGGCGACACGGGCCGGGCACCATCGACTACAACATCACGGTGCCCACGTGGATGGCGCTGAACCTCTCGGGCGTCTACACCGATATCAAAGTGGACGGTGCGCAGAACGAGGTGACGGCCGAGACCGTCCAGGGCGAGGTGACCGTGCTGGGCGGGTCGGGGACCGTGTCCCTCAAGTCGGTCCAGGGATCGGTGACACTCGAGAAGGCGAAGGGCCGTATCGATCTCAACTCCGTGAACGAGGAGATCAAGGCGACCGAGATCTCCGGCGACATCTCCGCGGAGACCGTGAACGGGGACATCACGCTGCTGCAGATCGAGTCCGCGAACACCGAGGCCAATACGGTCAACGGCGATATCACGTACGACGGCACGATCAAGGACGCGGGCCGCTACCGCTTCTCGACCCACGACGGTGACCTGCGCATTTCGGTGCCGGAGAAGGCGAACGTGTCGGTCTCGGTGTCGACGTTCAACGGCGATTTCAACGCCTGCTTCCCCGTCAAGTTGACGGGCAAGACCAAGCATCGGTTCAGCTTCACGATCGGTTCCGGAAGCGCCCGCCTCGAGGTCGAGTCGTTCGGCGGCGACATCAAGATTTGCCGGCCCGGGCAGGTGAGCAAGAACGAGAGCGACAAGGACAAGGACAAGGAGGAAGAGTGACCATGCGCACGCCAACATTGCTGCTCGTCGCCGCGGGTCTGGCCTTCCCGGCCCGGCAGGCCGCGGCCCAGAACGAGTTCCACTGGAAGGGGAAGGTCGCCGCCGGGAAGGCGATCGAGATCAAGGGCGTGAACGGCGACGTGAGTGCCGTCGCCGGATCGGGCGACGTGGAGGTCACGGCGGTCAAGCACGCGCACCGCAGCGACCCCGACGAAGTAAAGATCGCGGTCGTGGAGCACGCGGACGGCGTGACCATCTGCGCCGTTTACCCCAGTGACGGGCGGCGGGAGAACACGTGCGAGGCGGGTGAGCACGGGCACATGAGCACCCACGACAACGACGTGGCGGTGGACTTCACGGTGCGCGTGCCCGCGGGAGTCCGTTTCGTCGGCAGGACCGTGAACGGCGCGGTCGAGGCGGCGCATCTCGCGAGCGATGTCGAGGCGAATACGGTGAACGGCGCCATCCGCATCTCCACCTCGGGCTTCGCCCAGGCCGGGACGGTAAACGGGTCGATCACGGCGTCGCTGGGCCGCGCCAACTGGAGCGACGCCCTCGAGTTCCGCACGGTGAACGGCGGGATCACGCTCGATCTCCCGGCCGATCTCTCGGCAGAGGTGAATGCCAAGACCGTGAACGGCGACATTGTGACCGACTTCCCGCTCATGGTGACCGGCCGGCTGGGGCCGCGCAGCCTGCACGGCACGATCGGCAGCGGTGGGCGACGGCTCGAGCTCGACACTGTGAATGGGACGATACGACTCAGGAAGACCTAATTCCGCATTGATTCGCTCCTCGCCGCAACAACCCGGTACCTAATCCCGGCCCATCCCGTCCCACCTTGGGGCCGTCCGAACCAGGGGCCCCGTGGTGCTGCGGGATCTTCTCGCCCGCACCGAGCAGATCGACGATCTTCGCCACCTCTTTGGGGCGCTCGGTTTCGCCGCGGCGTGGGAGAACGTGCCACCCGGGCCCTGGCTCGGGCTGCCGCACGCCGAAGCGGCCGGCGTGACCCGCGCCGCGCTGGTGGCGCGGCACGAGGCGTTCCGGGTGTTCGCCCTGGAGGCACGGGACCCCGAGCGCGCGGCGCGGGCAGCGGCGGAACGCCTCGCCGCACGGGCGGAGCGGGGGCTCGCGTGCGCCCTCGCCGCGAGCGGCTCGCCGGAACGACTGGTGTGCGCCAGTTGGCGCGTGGGGGCGCGCGGGCCGTCCGTGCGGCTCGCCACGATCCCCCTGAAGCGGCCGCCCGGCGGCGCCCTGGAGACGCTCGAGCGATTCGCGCCGGTCCCGGGTGAGACCTCCCTCTCCCTCAGCCTCCGCGTCGGCGAAGCGCTGGCGAGCGAGGCAGTCACCCCGCGCTTCTTCCAGGCGTTCCGCGCGGTGCTCGAGCGGCTGACCGATCGCCTCGCCGCGCCACGCAGCCGCACCGAGCGCCACGCCCTCACGCTCACCGCGCTGACGCGGGTGCTGTTTCTCTACTTCGTGCAGGCCAAGGGCTGGCTCGACGGCGACCGGCGCTACCTGATCCACCGCTTCGACCAGGGCCTGGCAGGGCACCGTGACTTCCACCGCCAGGTGTTCGACCCGCTGTGCTTCGGCGCGCTCAACCGGCCCGCGACCGAGCGATCGCGTGCCGCCTGCGCCCTGGGACGGTTGCCGTTCTTGAACGGCGGTCTGTTCGAGCCCACTGCCCTGGAGCGCTGCCACGGCACCGCCCGCTGGAGCAACGCCGACTGGCGTGACGCGTTCGACGACTTGTTCGAGCGATTCCACTTCTCGGCGCGCGAAACGGAGGACGGCGATCTCGTGGCGCCCGACATGCTGGGCCGGGTGTTCGAGGGCGTCATGGATCCCGACGAGCGGCGCAAGAGCGGCAGCTACTACACGCCCGCCAGCCTGGTGCGCGAGGTGGTGCGCGCCGGGCTCGAGGCAGTCCTGGTGCACCGTTTCGGGCTCGCGCCGCGGGCCGCCGAGCGCTGGGTCCACCACGACGAGGCGCCCCAGTCCCCCGCCGAGCGGCCGGACCTGCGCAGGCTCACGGTGCTCGACCCCGCCGTCGGCTCGGGCGCGTTCCTCCTGGGCGCGCTGGAGGAGCTGACGCGGCTGCGCCGCGCCGGCGGTGAAGGCCCGCCCGGCACAGTGCGGCGCGACGTGCTGGCCCGCTCCCTGTACGGCGTCGACCTGAAGCTCACGGCGGTGCGGCTGGCCGAGCTGCGCCTGTGGCTCGCACTCGTCGCCGACGAGGCCGAGACCGACCTCACGCGGATCGCGCCGCTTCCCAACCTCGACGGGCACGTGCGTCAGGGGGACGCGCTGATCGACCCGCTCGCGCTCGCGCGCACGCTGTCTGGACGCCCCGGCCTGACGGCCGGGGCCATGGTGGTCGATCGACTGGCGGCAGCCCGCCGTAGCCTGTTCGACCTCGCCGGCCCCGCCAAGCGCCAGGCACAGGCCGAGCTCCAGCGCGCCGAAGCGGCGTTGGCTCGCGGGCTGTTCGACGAGGCGGTCCACGCGCTCGACGGGCGTATCACCGAGCTCGTCGCGGCCGCGAAGGACCGCGACCTGTTCGGCCGGAGGCGTGGACTCACGGCGGACGAGCGGGCTCGGCTCCGTCGCCTGCGGGCGAGCCGCCGGGAGCTCCGCGGGGCTGCACGCACGCTGCGTCGCGAGGGCGGCGCCCCGTTCTTCGCGTTCGAGTCGCACTTCGCCGACCTGCTCGCGCGCGGCGGGTTCGACCTGGTGACGGGAAACCCGCCCTGGGTGCGCGGCGAGCGGCTGCCCGCGCAGGTGCGCGAGGCGCTCGCCACGCGCTACGTCACCTGGCGCCCTGCACCCGGGCCCGGCTTCGCCCATTTGCCGGACCTGGCGGTCGCTTTCGTCGAACGGACGCTCGAGCTGGCCGCGCCGGGGGGCGCGGTGGCGCTGCTGGTACCGGCGAAGCTCGCGTCGAGCGGCTACGCCGAGCCGCTGCGGCGCCGGCTCGCCGACACGACGCGGCTGGAGCGGGTGGCGCGGGTGGATCGCAGCGAGAGCGCGTTCGGCGCCGCGGTGTATCCGATGGCCCTCGTCGCGGCGCGCGCGGAGCCCGCGAGCCGCGAGCAGGTCGCCACGCTGCTCGGCCCGAAGGGCCAGGCACCCCAGATCGCGCAACGCGCGCTCCAGGCGGACGGCCCCTGGATCCTCTATCCCGACGCGATCCGCGTGGCGCGGCACCTGCGGGGCGCATTTCCCACCATCGGCGACCGGTGGAGCCCGCAGCTCGGCGTGAAGACTGGCGCCGACGACGTATTCGTCGTCCCCCATCCGGACCCGGCGACCCGTCCCGCGGCGCGGGGCCGTGACCTCGGCCCGTGGCGATTCACACTGCGGGCCCACGTGCTGTGGACGCACGCGCCCGACGGGCGGCCGCTCGAGCGGCTCCCGCCCGAGCTGGCGCGCGCGCTCGGCCCGCACCTCGATCGGCTGCGACGCCGCAGCGACTACCGCGCCGGCGCGCCCTGGCAGCTGTTTCGCACCGCCCTGGCGCACGCCCCGCACCGCGTGCTGTGGCCGGATCTCGGCCGGCGGCTCGCGGCGGTCGTTCCCGAACCGGAGGTCGTGCCGCTCAACACTGTGTACGGGATCGCGACGCGCACGGCGGACGACGCGCACGCGTTGGCCGCCCTGCTCAACTCGCGCTGGCTCACCGCGCTGGCGCGACTGCGCGCCGACCCCGCCCGCGGGGGCTTTCACCGCTTCAACGCGCGGGTCGTGCGCGAGCTGCCCGTGCCGGCGGATGCGGCCGCGTGGTCCGCGCTCTCGGTCTGCGGACGCGCTCGCGCGTCGGACGACACCGCCCTCGCCGACGCCTACCACCTCGACGCTCGAGATCGCCGTGCGCTGGCCGTCCTCGCCCCGGATCCTGTCTGAGCACCTCGCGCCGCTCTCCGAGCCGCTCGCCTGTCTCCTCACGCCGGGCGAAGGGGCGGCGCTCAGGCCGCCGGGCGTCGTTGCCGCGCTCGCGGCGGGCGCGCTGCTCGACTTCGAGCCGGTGGCGGCGCAGCCGGGGGACGCGGCGTGGCTCGCCCCGCACCAGGTCCCCGCCGTCGCGCGGCTGCGCGCCATCCTCGCTCGTTACGGCGGCGCGCTGCTCGCGGACGCGGTCGGCCTGGGCAAGTCGTATGTCGCGCTCGCGGTGGCACTCGGCACGGGCGAACCCTTCGCGCTCGTCGTGCCTGCGGTGCTGGTGCCCCAGTGGCGGTCGCTCCTCGCTCGGCACGACTCGCGGGCGCCGATCCTCACGCACGAATCGCTCAGCGGGCGCTCTATCCGCCTAACCGCCTATCCGACTATCCGTCTGCTTGTCGTCGACGAAGCCCACCGATTCCGGAACCCCGAGACCAACCGCTACCGCGCGCTGGCGCGGCTCGCGGCGGGCGGCCAGGGGGGCCAGGGGGGCGGGGGGGTCCGGAAGGTGCTGCTCGTGACGGCGACGCCGGTGCACAACCGCGTGGCCGAGCTGTTCCACCTGTTTCGCCTGTTCCTGCGGGATCACGACCTGACGGCCCTGGGCGTGCCGTCGCTGCGGCGCGCCGCGCGTGGCGACGTGGCGGCGCAGACGCTGGCGGCGGTCGCGGCGCGACTCGTCGTGGCACGCTCGCGCACCCGCGCCCGCACGGGGTATCCCGCCGGTCCGGTCGCCCACTGCTTTCCCGAGCGGGCGGCGGGCGAGGTGATCCGCGCCGGAACGGCCCCGGAGCGGCAGCTCGAGGACCTGGTTCGCGGGGTCGCGCAGCTCGAGGGGTCGGCGGCGCGCGGGGCCGCCGGATTGTTGCGCCTCACGCTGCTCTCGCAGCTGGCCTCGAGCCTGCCGGCGTTCCGCGCGTCGCTGGCGCGCTACGAGGCGTTTCTCGATCTCGCGCGCGCGGCCGTGGCCGAGGGGCGCTCACTCGGGTCGCGTGAATTCCAACGGCTGTTTCCGCGAGGCGAAGCGGCGGACTTGCAACTCACGTTGCTGCCCCTGCTACTTCCCCCCGGCACGGCGGCGGCCGGCGCGCGGGATCAGGCGGTGGTGCGTCGCTTGCGCGACCTCTCCAGCACGGCCTCCGACCCCAAGGCGGACGCGCTCGCACGCCTGCTCGCGGAGCGCGACGGCAAGACGATCGTGTTCGTGCAATCGCGGGCGACGGCGCGCTATCTGCTTCGGCGGCTCCCGGGACGGCGTGTCGCGGCGGTGATGGGCGAGGCCGGACTGTTCGGACGGGAGGTTGCAGGACGATTCGAGGTGTTGCGGGCCTTCGCGCCGCGCGCCCAGGGCGCGCCGTCGCCGGCCCCCGCGCTCGAGACCGACGTCCTGATCGCCACCGATCTCTTGAGCGAGGGGTTGAATCTCCAGGACGCCGTGCGGGTGATTCATTACGACCTGCCGTGGAGCCCCGCGCGGCTCACCCAGCGGGTGGGCCGAATCGATCGCGCCGGATCGCCCCATGCGCGCATCGAGACGATCACACTGCTTCCCGCGCCGCCGCTGGCGGAGGCGATCGCCCTCGAGCGTCGCCTGCTCGGCAAGGCGCGGGCGCAGGCGCGCGCCGGCGCCGGGCCGCACGCGCTCGACTGGTGCGACCGCCTGCAACGGCTAGCCGCGACGGTGGGCGCAGCCGGCGGGCCGGCGTGGGCCGCCGTCGCCGAGCGCACCAACGCGGCCGTGCTGGTGGTGCGCATCGGCGGGCTCGTCGAGGCACTGGTCGTGACCGAAGAGGATGCGGCGCCCGACCCGGTGCGGGCGACGTCGCTGCTCGAGCGGGCCGCGCGCGCCCGGCCCGCGACGCTCGACCCCGCGGCCCTCACGTGGGCGATCGAGCGCGCCGCACCGCTGGTGCGGGCCCGCCTCGGCGCCGTCGAAGCGGCCCGGTGGCGTGCCGAGGATCGCGACCGGCTGGGCCGGCGGCTCATTCCCTGGGTGCTCGCCGCCGCCCGGCGCGCCGCCCAGCAGCGCGAGCACGCCGAGCTCGCCCGGCTCGACGCCCTCGTCTCGCGCCTCGCCCTCGGCATGACCGCGGGAGAGGAGCTGCTGCTCGAGGATCTCCTGGCGCGGGGCGGCCCGCTGGCGGTGCGCGACGTGCTGGCGTGGCACGAGCGGCTCGCGCCGGCGGCGGCGGGGGCGGACGCCCCCGACGTGCAGCTCGTCGCGGCGGTCGTGCTGCGGCGGCCGCCGTGAATCAATCCGGCTCGAGCAGCAGCTCTTCGAGATCGAGGTCGCGCTGCACGCGCCGCATCACGGCGTCGTTGATGGCTCCCTCGTCGCGCATCCGGAGCAGCTCACGCCGCTCCGCCACGAGCAGCTCCCGCGCGAGCCGCCGGTCCGCGGCGGAGATGGCCTCCTCGCCGCCGTCCGCGACGCCCTTCGCCTGACCGTGCAACCGGCGCGCGCGATGACGGTAGCGGTCCCGCGTGTGCGCTAGGGTCTCCGGGTGCATCCACTCGACGGTCGCCAGCTCGTCGAGCCGCGCGAGCGCCACCTTCGAGGCGCGCAGCCGGGCCGCGGTCTCTTCACGGCGCTCCTCCTCGCCCGTCTCGCGCACGCCGAGCCAGCGCAACAGGGGCGCGAGGGTGAATCCCTGTCCCAGCAGCGTCACGAGGATCACGGCGTAGCTGATAGCGATGATGGCGTCGCGGCCGGGGAAGGGGGCGCCCGCCGCCGTCGTGGTGGGAACGGCGGCGGCCAGGATCAGCGAATCGCCGCCCCGCAGGCCGGCCCAGCCGACGACCGTGAGGATCTGCCACCGCGGCCGCGGCTCGCGCGGTCGCAGCCGCCGACCAAAAAGCCAGCGAAAATTCCCCGCAGGGTAAATCCATACCAACCGCGCGACGATCACCGCGAGACTCACGAGCAGGGCGGCCCGCGCCAGCTCCCGCGCGACCGCACCGCCGAGGCTGCCGAGGATGGGCCGCAGCGACAGGCCCATGACGATGAAGATGAGCCCCTCGAGCAGGAACACGACGACTTCCCACATGCCAGAATTCTGGACCCGCGTGTCGGCCGCCACGAACCGCGGGCCCACCCGGCTGAGGTAGAGCCCCGTCGCCACGACCGCCAAGATGCCCGACACTCCGAGGCGCTCGGCGGGCAGATAGGCCGCGTACCCGGTCAACAGCGAGATCGTGTTCTCGACCTCGGGATCGTGGATGCGACGACGCAGCTGCGCCAAGAGCCACCCCACCGCCAGCCCGACGACGATGCCCCCGGCACCCACGGCCAAGAACCGCATGCTCGCCTCGCCGAGCGAGAACGTGCCGCTGACCGCCGCGGCGATGGCCATGCGGTACGCGACGATCGCCGCCGCGTCGTTCACCATGCTCTCGCCCTCGAGCACTGTCACCACGCGCCGCGGCATCGGCAGTCGCCGTAGGAACGCCGTCGCGGCCGCCACGTCCGGTGGTGACACGACGGCGCCCAGCACGAACGCCGACGCCCAGGGAAGGCCATGGACGGTGCGGTGCGCGACCCAGGCCACCGCGAGGGTTGCGAACAACACGTGGCCCACGCCGAGCGACAGGATCGGCCGCAGGTTGGCGCGCACGTCGCGATAGGACGCGAGCAGCGACGCGCGGTACAGGAGTGGCGGGATGAACACGAGGAACACGAGCTGCGGGTCGAACCGGACCGCGGGCAGCCCCGGGAGCAATGCGACGAGCAGGCCGCCCGCGACGAGGATGGCGGGCGTGGGGACGGTCAGCCGGCGTGCCAGCAGCGCCAACAGGGCGACGCCGACCAAGAGCGCGAGGACGATCTCGAAGTTGTACATGGCGCGCGGGCTCCCCAAAGTTAGCTTCCGGCGTGGCGCTCTCCACCTTCCTGTTCGACTTGGACGGCACCCTCATCGACTCGATCGAGCTGATCCTGCGCTCGTACCGCCACACGCTGCGCGCGCACCGCGGGCTCGAGCCGCCGGACGAGGTCTGGATGAAAGGCCTCGGCACGCCGCTGTGGGTGCAGTTCCGGCACTGGACTGACGATCCTGCGGAGATCGAGGCGATGGTGGCCACCTACCGCGCTTACAATCTCGAGCATCACGACGCGCTGGTCCGGCCCTACGACGGCGTGGTCGTCGCGGTGCGAGCGCTGCGGTGCCAAGGGAAGACGCTCGGCCTCGTCACAAGCAAGATGCGCAGCGGGGCGCTCCGCGGGCTGCAGGTCGCGGGTCTCGACGACGCGTTCGACGTGATCGTGGGCTCGGACGAGGTGACGAACCCGAAGCCCCACCCCGAGCCCGTGCTCACGGCGCTCGAGCGCCTGGGCGCGCCGGCCACGGGCGCGGTATTCATCGGCGACTCGCGCCACGACATCGAGTGCGGCCGGGCGGCAGGGGTGAAAACGGCAGC
>WNGP01012369.1_pt1 | contig 14177 bp, 16 predicted proteins | sample 5407671 | NCBI WGS metagenome assembly WNGP01 (sample SAMN13153381, study PRJNA577476) | soil metagenome | isolation source: 40 cm soil or saprolite under Garry oak tree replicate 2 | place: USA:California | collected 2016-06-15 | reverse complement strand
TCGCGAAACCCGGCGATGTTCAGTCCGGACGGGTTTTGCGTGTCGAACCCGCATGCGGTGAGCTCAACGCAAACCGCGCGGGCCCCGAGGCCGGCCAGCGACTTGCCGAGCTCGCGCGCGTGCCAGTCCGGCCGGTCCGTGACCAGCGCGATCGACAGCGAGGAAGTGCCGCCGTCAGCGGCGAGCGCGTCACCGGAATGCGGCATCGAGCAGCCTCAGGTCGAGACCGCCGGCGTGAAAACTCTCGCCGGTTTCGAGCGCGGTGACGATCACCGCGGCGGGCGCGAACAGCATCGGGTCGATGGCATAAAAATCCCGGTTGAAGCCCGCAAAGATCTCCGCGAACGGTCGGCCATAATCGCGCGAGCGCCGGCTCGGCAGGCGTTCGGCAAGCTCCTGCGCGTCGGTTGCCGGCCCCTTCACGAACAGATGCACGCGGCCGCCGTAGATGATCGCATCGTTGGTGCGGCCCATCGCGACGACGAAGTCCGGATGGGGCGGCGAGAGCGGTGCAGCTCCCATGCCGTCGGCGATGCGATCGAGCGGGAACTTGAGCTCATGGGTCTTGTGCAGAGCAACTTCCAGGACCCGCGCCACCACTTGGACGCCGCCGGCGAGGCTTTGGGTCGGAGCATAGAGGAAGCGCAGGCGGTCCGGCGCGAGCCCGCAGTCCTCCGCGACCTTGCTCACGATTGCGGCCGGAGGCGGGCGGCTGCTCTCCAGGACCAGTGCCGCCGTCTCCGCCTCGTCGCGATACGCGATTTCGGCGAACAGCGGCTCCTTGCGCGCCAGCGCCCGGGCGGGTCCGGAGCCGAGCGCAAAGAACGCGTCCTTGCCGGTACCGTGCGACAATTTCCAGCCCGCGTATTGGCTGGCAAGGCACGCCGTGACCGGATGCGAGGAGCGCACGATCAGCGTCCAAGGCCAATTCGGGGTCTCGGCGCTGGCCGTGATCTCGACCCTTCCGAGCCCGCCCATGCAGATCCGAGCGAGGCGCAGACCCGCGGCGATGCTGCCCTCGCATCGACTCCCGGCGTCGATCAACATTTCACCGAGCTCGCCTTTGTCGACGGCGACGCGGAGCTCCGCCGAATCCGATCGCACTTGCTCGATCAGCGCCGCCGCCCGGGCATTCACGCTAATTCGCGGCGAGTTCATCATGGAGACGCGCATCCAGCATTGCCAGAATGGCCGCAGCTCTTTGCTTGACGATTTGCCCGGCCTCGGCCGCGGCCGGCGCGCGGGCAAACACGGTGCAAAAGGGATCTCCGGCTCTGACCGAGCTCGCGGGTCTTTGGCGATCGGCGGCCCAGGCCGGCCAGTCCAATGCCGGCACCGACCGGATATCGCGATCAGCGTAGACGATGCACGCGGCCGCCGCACCCACCAACTTCGGCGGTGTCGCGGGAAGCACGCCTTCGCAGCCGGCCACATGCAATCCGAACAGGGAACCCTCGTCCGGCTCGAAAATATCCAGGGTCGCGCCGGGCCGGGGATTGATCTCGAGCAGCCAGAACGCGTCGTGGCCGACCATGAAGTCGAAGCTGAGGCCGGTGAGCGGCACCGCGGCGGCGAGACGCTCGACCGCAGTGGTCAAGTCGGCGCTGAGCTGCGGACACAACGCGGCAGGCCGAACCGCGCCGCCGTAACGAAACGGGCGGCCTTTTGCGGCTGATGTCCATTGGGCGCTGAGTCCGAGCATGATCGCCGAGCGGCCATTGCCCAGCACCAGCACGGAGACCGGACTGCCGGCGACGCGACGCTGGTAGTACATCGTGCCGCAGTCTTCGTTACGATTGGTCGAGGTTCGCACATGCGTGCCGCCGGCGCCGCCCGCGCGCTTGGCGACCCAGCCGGCCATCTCGGTGGGCGGATCGATGCTCGTCTGCGGATGCGGAACGGCACAGTCGCGGCAGAGCGCCGCGAAGGATACCGGATCCTTCAGACGCGCAATCGTTTCCGGAGCATTGCCGAGAAGCCGCCATCGTCGCGCGATGCGGGCGAGCAGGCTCGGCCGATCCTCGAACCCGGTGCCGCATACGACCCCAATCGGATCATGCGACGCGGCGAGCAGCTCCAGACCCTGCAGTAGTTTCTCGGCATCGATGCCGCGCCCGGCATCGAGATCGAGATGTACGGCCAGCGTGTCATCGTCGCCGAAGCAATCGGCAACCAGCGGAACCAATCCCGCCCGGCGCGCCGAGGCGGCGAGCGCACGGCCCGACACGGCCGCGATCAGCACGGCGGCTTGCTCAGGCATTCAGCTCACGCGCGAGCGCAAAGGCGTCGCGAAAATCGAAATGCACGGGTTTCGTCGCGGCGATCAGTTTTTGGAACAGCCCGGCCTCGGTCTTGTATTTGATGCCGCCGATCGCCAGCGGCCCGATGCCGAGCGCGCCTGCCGACGTCAGAGGCGTGTCCTTCGCGTTTGCCTCCAAGCCTTCGATTCCGGAAGGCGGCACTGCATTCACGTCCGCCGCAAGGATCAGATTCCGCGCCGCTTCGAGCTGCGCTTTCGAAAGCACGCGCACACCTGCCCGGCCCGCGCTGAGCACCACCTCGGCATTGGCAAGAATGCTCGCCTTCTTGGCGTCGTCGCTGCCGTCGGCCGGTGCGACATCGGCGCCAAACCGCGCCTTGATCTCCTTGGCCGCGTCACCGACGCGGCGAATCCCATCATAGCCGACGAGAACGACCTCGGCGCCCTCAAGCGCGGCAATCACGCCGGCCGAGAACCCTACAACACCAGTGGCGCCGAACACGGCTACCTTTCGGCCGCGCAGATCGCGGTTTTTCTTTTCCCTCAGGGTTTTTTCCACGCAGGCGACCAAGGCCGCCGCCGTGGTGAACGATCCAGCCGGATCCGCGAACAGCGACAAGCCGAACGGAGGCAGCAGCGCCGTCTTGGCCTGCGCCATCATGTCGAGCGCGAGCACGGCGTTCTTGCCGCCGAAGAACATCCCGGTGCGCGCCCCCGTCTTCGGCGGGCGAGAGAAGATGGCGTCCTGCACCAGGCCGGCAATCTCGCCGAGGCTCACGTCCGTATGGGTGATGACCGCATCGCAGCCGGCGTCGACCGCCATGTTCACGTCGAACGGGCTCATGTGCTTGAGCGGCGTCACCATGTGCAGAATGTATTTGTCGGCCATGATCCCGCTTCTCCGGAGCAATCTCATTCGCTTCGCGAATCGAGCGCAGGATGCACGTCGATTTGAGCTCCGCGATTGAGCCCCGAGCAGACGCGGATGTCCAGAGCCCGCAGGCGCGCATCGCCACGCAGAAGCGCGGCGAGCCGGTTTGCCTCCTGCGCCGACGAAGCGAACGCAAACCCGGTCGGCCCCCATGAGCTTTGCCCGATGCCGTGCGCTCCCGCCTCGTCGAGGCGAGCGAGCGCGTCGGCGACATCGGGGCTGGTGAAACGGCTGCCGCCCTGAAGCGGCGCAAAATAATCCCCGACGCGTAACTGCAGCTCCCGGATGGCGGCACCGAAGCTCGCCAGGTCGCCTTCGGCCACCGCCGGCAATGCCTTCATGAGAATGAGACGGCAATGGTGCGCGGCTTCCCGTTCTGGGAAGGCTGGAAGCGTTGCGAAGGCTGCGCTTTCTTCCGGTCCATGCACGCCGCTTCGGCTTGGATCGAGCACCAGGATGACGCGCCATGGCTCCGGAAATCGCAGACGGCTGATGATCGGTGGTGTCGTCGTCTCCGGGCCGCGCCCGCCGTCGAGGATCAGGCCGCCGCAATCGAACACGCCGATGCCGATGCCCGAGCGACCGCCACGCCCCAGCCGAACGGCGTCGCCGCGCAGATCGAGCGGCAGATCGTGGAGGCGCCGGATGCCCGCCGCGACCCCGAGCGCGATCTGCGTTCCGGACCCGAGACCCGCATGGGAGGCGACCGTTTGCTCGATCTTCGCCGCATAGGCGCCGCTCAGTCGCAGATGCCGCTGCATCGCTTCGAGATGCCGCTCGACGCGCGCGTGCTCCTGGCCCTCGATGCGCGCCGAAGCTGCGGTGCGGATGCTGATCCGCGTGCCCAATCCCGCGATCGCGAGCCCGATGCTGGCAAAACGCCGCCCCAAGCCGCCGCTCGGATCGAGAAAGCCCAGATGCAGCCGCGCCGGAGCCGCTATGGTGACGCTGGTCGCGGTCGGCGCAGGTTTGCCGCGCAAATCGGTTTCTCCCGGTGTTCTTCCATCAGACGGTTTTTGATAGAATACTGAAGACGAACTCTACAAGCGATCGGCGCGGGACGGTTCGCAAAGGTTGGTCACATGAACGACGCCAAAAAGGAACGCACGTACAGCGATGCGGAGGTCGAGGCGCGGCTGAAACAGGACCTGCCGCATTGGTACCTGGAGGGCGGCTGGATCCGGCGCCGGTATCGGACCCACAGCTGGAAGGGCACGCTGATGGTCATCAACGCCGTCGGGCATCTGGCCGAGGCCGCGTGGCACCATCCCGACATCACCGCGTCCTACGCATGGGTCGAGGTGCGGCTGCAGAATCACGCCGCCAAGGGCATCACCGACAAGGATTTCGAGCTCGCGAAAAAGATCGAGGAAGTGGTGCACTGGCAGCCGGGCAAGCAGGGCGGCGCGCTCGAGGGAACGCCCGAAAAGGACCAGCGCTTCGCCTACATCAAATATGATACCTGAGCGCCCAACCGCGCGGTGAGGAAGCGGAAATGGCCGACGCCTGGATCGACGGCAGCCCCGTGGCGTTGCGCGCTGCCGCCATCGAAGCTGCGAAATTGCTGAAAGCAAGTCGGCTGCCGCTGGTCGCCGGACTGGGAACCGACGTGGACGGCGCGCGCGCCGCCATCGGGCTTGCCGCCCAGATCGGCGGCGTGATCGACCATGTGCACTCCCAGGCGCTGCTGCGCGACCTCGACGTCGCCCGCGGGAGCGGCGTGATGATCACCACTCCCAACGAAGCGGCGCTGCGGGCCGACACGCTGCTGATGGTCGGCCCAGGGCTCGAGACCGCATGGCCGGAACTTCACGACAGGCTGGTCGAGCGCCGGCTGGCGCCGGAAGTCGCCGCTCGATTTCAGCGCCGGATTTTCCAGCTCTGCCCGGGGACCAAGGCTCAAGGGCGCCATGCGCAGGAGGCCGTGATCGGGCGCGCACGAAAAGATCTGCCGGCCGTGCTCGCCGCCTTGCGCGCGACCCTTGCCGGCCGGCCGTGCCGGAAGCTGCGCGACGCAACCGCGGTCGATCGGCTTGCGACCGCGCTGCGCGCGGCGGGCTTCGGGGTCGCCGTATGGTCCGCCGCGGAGCTCGACGTGCTCACGATCGAAATGCTCTGCGGTCTGGTGAACGATTTGAACCGAACTACGCGTTTTTCCGGATTGCCGCTGCTGTCTGGCGATGACGCCGCGGGCGTGCTCGAGGTTTGCGGCTGGATGACCGGGTTTCCGATGCGCACCGGATTTGCCCGCGGCTTTCCTGAGCACGATCCCTGGCGGTTCGAGGCAAGCCGCCTCGTCGAGAGTGGCGAAGCGGATTGTGCGCTGTGGATCTCGGCCTACCGCGCGGCGGCTCCCGATTGGGCCGGGAATTTGCCGACCATCGTGCTTACCGGCGCGGATGCGAGTTTCCGCTGGCGGCCGCCTCGGGTGCATATCGCGGTCGGCAGGCCGGGTCTCGACCACGATGCGGTCGAGCATTTTGCCCTGACGGGGACGCTGGCGCGAATCCAGGCGAAGCAGAAGAGCCAAGCGATTTCGGTCGCGCAGGCGATCGGCCAGATCGCATTGGCGCTGGCGAGCGACAGGGCATCGTCTTGCTGACCTGCATCAAAGGCGGCCGCATCATCGATCCCGCCAATGCTCGCGACGCGGTCGCCGACCTGTGGATGCGAGACGGAAAGATCGTGGAAGCGCCGCCGGGGGATGCCAGTGCGGACGAGGTCTACGATGCGACCGGCAAGATCGTGATGGCGGGCGCGATCGACATTCATTCTCACATCGCCAGCGACAACGTGAATCGGGCGCGCCTGCTGTTGCCGGAACTCCACCGCGCTTCATCGCCCAACCCCGCGACGGGCCCGCTCTCGAATGTTCCCTCCTCCACGTTCGAGACCGGGTGCCGCTATGCGACAATGGGGTTCACCAGTGTGGTCGAGCCGGCGGTCGCGCCCGACGCGGCGCTTCACGCGCATCTGGAGCTCGCGGACGTTCCCATCATCGACAAGGCGATTCTGGCGGTGCTCGGCAACGACGATTTCCTGCTCGATCTGCTGCGCAGGAACGAGACGCCTTCGATGCTCGCAGATTACGTGGCCTGGACGCTTGCGGCTTCCCGCGCGCTCGGCATCAAGGTCATCAATGCGGGCGGCGCGGCGGCATTCAAGGCCAATGCGCGGGAATTCTCGCTCGACGACATCGTGCCGTTCTACGGCGTCTCCTCGCGCCAGATCGTCAAGACGCTGCAGCGCGCGGTCGACGAGATCGGCGTGCCGCATCCGCTGCACCTGCATTGCAACAATCTCGGCTTGCCGGGGAATGTCGAAACCGCGCTCGCCACCATCGAGGCGGCCGAAGGCCTGCCGCTGCATTTGGCCCACCTGCAATTCTATGGCTACGGGCGCGAGGGACCGCGCGGATTTTCGTCCGCCGCCGCGCAGGTCGCGGAGGCGGTCAATGCTGCCAAGAACCTGACCATCGACGTCGGCCAGGTCATGTTCGGACAGACGGTGACGATCTCGTCCGATGTGCTGCGCCAGTTCAATGCCCGCACCCAGGCAAGCCCACGAAAATGGATGATTTTCGAGACCGATGCGAACGGCGGCGGAATCGTGCCGTACCACTATAGGGCCGGAAATTTTCACAACGCAGTTCAATGGGCCGTGGGCCTCGAATTGTTTCTGCTCATCGCGGATCCTGCACGCGTGTTCTTCACCACCGATCATCCCAATGGCGCGCCGTTCACGACCTATCCGGAAATTCTTGCGCTGCTGATGAACCGCGATTTGCGCGCCGAATGGATGGCGCAATTGCCTGCGGAGGCGCTGGAGGTCACGACGCTCGCCTCGATCACGCGCGAATATTCGCTCGTCGAGATCGCCATGATGACGCGGGCCGCGCCCGCAAAGCTTCTCGGACTGCAAGACCGCGGACATCTCGGCCCGGGCGCGGTCGCGGACGTGGCGGTGTATTCGCCGGCGGGCGACCGGGCAAATATGTTCCGGGCGGCCGCGCTGGTGTTCAAGGACGGCGAGCTGGTGGTCCGCGACGGCGAGGTGACGCGCTATCGCTGGGGCCGTGCGCTCTGCGTGCACCCCGAGAACGAAGCCCGAAGCGTTCGGCATGCGGGCGACGGCCATCGTGATCACGGCGGACAGCGCGCGGTGGGCGCGCCAAGCGGCGGATACGATGACCGGCTTCGGCACTTCGGTGATCGGCTGCGGCTGCGAGACGGCGATCGACCAGGAGCTCGCGGTCGGCGAAACGCCGGATCGCCGGCCCGGCGTGCGCGTCCTGCTGTTCGCGGTCTCCACGGCCGAGCTGCAGAAGCAGCTGCAGACCCGGGTCGCGCAATGCGTGCTCACCAGCCCGGGGTCGGCCTGCTATGCGGGGCTTGCAGGCAAGGACAAGCTCAAGCTCGGCAACGCATTGCGCTATTTCGGCGACGGCTGGCAGATCGCGAAGCGATTGGCCGAGAAGCGCTATTGGCGCGTGCCGGTCATGGACGGCGAGTTCGTCTGCGAGGCGACGACCGGGCTCACCAAGGACGCCGTGGGGGGCGGCAATCTGATCCTCATGGGCAACGAGCGGGGCATGACGCTGGCGGCCGCCGAGGTGGCCGTGAAAGCGATCCGAGCCGTTCCCGACGCCATCACCCCGTTTCCCGGCGGTATCGCCCGCTCGGGCTCCAAGGTCGGGTCGAAATACAAGAACGCCCCCGCGTCCACCAATGACGCGTATTGCCCGACCTTGAAGGGCGCGGTCGAAAGCACGCTCGATCCCGACATCGCCGCGGTGCTCGAGATCGTCATCGACGGGCTCACCCCGGCGGCGGTGGCCGCGGCGATGCGCGCCGCGATTGCCGCAGTGGTGAAGCTCGGTCCCAAACAGGGCGTCGTGCGCATCGGTGCCGGAAACTACGGCGGCAAGCTCGGCCCCCATCACTTCCATTTGAAGGACCTGTTGCCGTGAGGCCGCTGGTGCTGAGCTTGCGGCAGCGGCCGGACCAGCGGCTCGACCTTTCGCCGCTGGTGCCGCATCTGCTCGCAGGCAAAGCGGCGACCGAAATCGAGCGGATCGAGTTGCAGACGACGAAGCAGCGCGTGACGGTCGGCGATGCGTTTCGACTGCGTGCCGGTGATGCCGATCAGATGCGCATCGAGGGCGCTTGCGAGCGCCTCGACCGCATCGGGCAGGGCCTGCGCGACGGAGAGATTCTGGTCGAGGGCGATGTCGGCATTCAGGCCGGCCGAGGCATGCGGGGCGGCCGGCTCGCGATCGAGGGCAACGCCGGCGCGTGGGCAGCCTCCGGCATGAGCGGGGGCCGCATCGAGATTTTCGGGAAGGCGGGAGAAAGGCTCGGTGGCCCGCTGCCCGGCGAGACGGTTGGGATGCGGGGCGGCACCGTCGTGGTTCGCGGCAACGCCGGCGAGCGCGCCGGCGATCGCATGCGCCGGGGCATGATCATGATCGAGGGCGATTCCGGCGCTTATGCCGGCAGCCGCATGATCGCCGGCACGTTGATCCTGTGCCGCAAGTGCGGCGTGATGCCCGGCTATCTGATGAGCCGGGGAACGATCGTGCTCGGAGGCGATTGCGAGGAACTCTCGCCGACCTTCCTCGATTGCGGCAGCCATGAGCTCGTCGCCATGCGGCTGATCGCGGAGTTTGCGAGGATGTACAGCAAACGCGCCGCTTCGGTGGTGAGCGGCAAGTTGCGCCGGCTGGCCGGCGATATGGCCGTGCTAGGCAAGGGAGAGCTCTTCGTCAACGATCGGGGTTAGGCCCTTTCGCCTTCACGACCACGATTGCGTCGGCCATTTCCGCATCTGGTCCGAAAACAACGAGTTCCGCGGGAGTCGAGCATGGGACTGATCGAGCTGATTGTGACGGTCTGCGCGACGGCGCACATGAACGTTTGCGAGGAGCAGCATCTGCAGTTCGCATGGAGCGGCTCGCTGCGGCAGTGCACGCTCGCGGCGCAACCGTACATCGCGCAATGGATCGGCGAGCACCCGAAATGGACGGCGGTGCGCTGGCGCTGCGAAGATCCGGCCGGTCGGAACGAGAAGAGCTGATGCAAAACCATGCGCACGCCAGGCGGGATGCCTTTCTGGGCAAGATCGGCTCGCGCGCGATCATCATGGGAATCCTGAACCTGACCCCGGACTCGTTCTCCGACGGCGGCCGGTTCCAAGATCTCGACGCGGCGCTCGCCCAGGCGAGCAAGATGGTCGCTGATGGCTGCGACATCGTCGACGTAGGCGGCGAATCCACTCGGCCAGGCGCAACCCCGGTGCCCGAGACGGAAGAGCTGGCACGGGTGGAGCCGATCCTCGCCGAGCTCGCACGCGTGCTCGATGCGCCGCTGTCGATCGATACCTACAAGGCGGCGGTCGCCCGGCGCGCCGCGGAGCTCGGCGCAATCCTCATCAATGACGTGTGGGGATTGCAGCACGATCCGGGGATGGCCGATGCGGTGGCGGAAACGGAAACGGCGGTCGTCGTCATGCACAACCGCCCGCAGCGGGACGCGGCGATCGATATTCTGTCCGACATCCGCCGTTTTTTCGATCGCTCGCTCGCGCTGGCGGAAGCCGCAGGCATTCCCAGAGCACGCATCATCCTCGATCCGGGCGTGGGCTTCGGCAAGACCTCGCGGCAGAACGTCGAGGCGGTGGCTCGGATCGGGGAATTGCGCGACTATGGGCTGCCGGTCCTGATCGGCGTTTCCCGCAAATCGTTCCTGGGCTCGCTGGTCGAAGTCGGCATCGAGGGACGGCTGATCGCGACCATCGCGGCGAACCTCGCGGCGGCTGCGAGCGGCGCCGCGATCTTCCGCGTGCACGACGTGGCCGAGCACGTCGCGGCCTTCAAGGTGTTCGATACGATCCGCGGCGCGGGCGCCGGATGATCGTTTGCATACAAGGTCGTCATCCCGGAGCCCGAGCGAAGCGAGGGAATCCGGGATCCATGACCACGGTCCAATCTGCTCGATCAATGGTCATAGGTTTCGGGTTCGCCGTTTCGCGGCGCCCCGGAATGACCGTTCACCTCCCGCAGTCGGTCAGGTCCTTGTCCTCGATCGAGAAGATGCCGTTCTCCTTGATCTCGATGTTCCGCACTGTACAGGTTCGGCCGGCCTTGTTGGCGAGCCTGACATCGTAACGGCCGGGCGAAACCCCGGTGATCCGCAGCCGCTCGTCATGGTCGACCGCTCCGTCCGGATCGTTCGCACATTGGTTGGCTCCCCAGGCATTTTGGCCGGCGGGCGAGAGCTGCAGGCTCGTCACGGTGGAGGAGGTGAGATTCCAGAAGCGGATGCCTTTACCCTTGCCGTCGGCCGCGAAGCTCGGATTCCAGCACAGTGCCGCAATCATGATTGCGAAGAGCAACGTGCGCGGCGTCGCGCTGTGGATGAGGCCGGCGATCATTGCCGCACCGCGCGCTGCAGGTTCTGGGCCTTATCGAGATTCCTGGCCGCATCGAGCCCGGTCGGTGCGATCAGCTTGGCCGAATTGAAATCCGCTCCGGCGAGATCCGCGTCCGTGAGCGTGGCCCCGCTGAGATCCGCACCGCCCAGCGCGGCGCCCACGAGCGAGGCGCCGGTCAGGTCGGCGCGCCTGAGCGAAGCGAATTCCAGATCGGCGCGGGCGAGATCCGCGCCCCGCAGGTTCGCGCCTTCGAGATTGGCCGATCTGAGCACGGCGCGCATCAGCCCCATCGATTGATTTTTCATATCGGCGGCAAGATTGGCACCCGCGAGCGAGGCGCCGACGAGACTCGCGCCGGAAAGGTCGGCCGCAACGCGGGCGCCGGAAAGATCGGCCCGGTCCAGCTTCGCCCGCTGCATCTGCGCGGCGAAGATATTGGCCGTCTTCAGACTCGCGCCGCTCAAATCGGCCTCGAGCAGCCAGGCTTGGTCGAGGATCGCCCCGTCGAGCTTGGCGCCGACGAGCTTGGTCTTGTTGAGCCTGGCCGCGCGCAGCACAACGCGGGAAAGATCGAGCCCCGACAGATCGAGGCCCGACAGCTTCTTGCCGCTGAGATCGACGGGCGGTCCGGACCTCGCCGATGCGAGCGCGGCTTCGACCTCCGCCCGTGTCATCTCCGCGCTCGTCATTTCGGGCGAGGAAAGATCGATATGCCGCATCAAGTCCTGGGCGCCGGCGGTCGCCACAAAAGCCAGAATGCCGATTGCGGGAATCCAGCGCGCTGCAGCGGTCATCGACCCTTCCTCGATGCCGTGCTTCCGCCGCGCCTTGCATTCAGCGTCACTGTGGCCTCCGGTGCTAGATCTCTGTGCGTTCGGACCGCAGCCTGCTGGGTCCTTGCCCGCGCGTGATCTGCTGGCTAATGGTGTGGCGCCCGGCTGGGCGCCTCCCGTCGATAGCTTGATATCGGTGGCACGATTCTGGGAACCATGAGATGAGCATCCGATCACTGAGTCTGACGTTCGTTGCCTTCATCGCCCTCAACGGAACGGCAATCGCCCAAGATGTTGCGGCAGGCGAGAAGGTGTTTGCGAAATGCAAGGTCTGCCACCAGGTCGGCGAAAGCGCCAAGAACGGCGTCGGGCCGGTTCTCAACGGCATTATCGGCCGCCAGTCCGGGTCGGTCGAGGGCTATAATTACACCCCTGCCAACAAGAATTCCGGCCTGACCTGGGACGAGGCCACGATGAAGGAATACCTGAAGAACCCGCGGGTGAAGATACCCGGCACCAAGATGGTCTTTCCCGGGCTCCCGAACGAGGCCGACATCGATAACGTCATCGCCTATTTGAAGCAGTTCGGTCCGGACGGGAAGAAGTCCTGAGAGCGGCGCGGATGGCGTCATTTCGGTCGGCGTGCGTCTCGTTGCTGGCGCTCGCGAGCTTCATGGCCGCTGGGCCGGTGCACGCGGCTGATCTCAACGATTATCCGACGTCGGCCCGCGCCGATTATGTCTTTGCCTGCATGAAGGCCAACGGCGAGACGTACCAGGTATTGCAGCAGTGCTCCTGCTCGATCGACATCATTGCCTCGATCCTGCCCTACGAGAAATACGTGGGGGCCGAGACGGTGCTCTCGCTCTCGCAGGTACCCGGCAGGTTCGGGGCGATGTTCCGTTCCCCCGAGGAGGCGAAGGCGGCCGTCACCGAGCTGCGCCGCGCCCAGGCTGAAGCCGAAGTGCGGTGCTTTTAGTCTAGCTTTTTTGGCGGAACGACGCCGGCAAAGGCGTGAAGCTCACATGTTCGGCGCGTTGGCCGGCCATTCGCCGCGGAACAAATGGTCCTCAGTGTCGATGGCTTCGGCGCGGAATGTCCTGGCGCCGTTGGGCACGTAACTGAAGCGAATGTTGGGATCTTGCGAGATCGAGATCCCGCCGTCCATCGACAGCACCAGATCGTCGCCCTGCCAGACCCGCAATTCGCGAACGAAATAAGCCGGTATGTAGAGCCGCGTGAGCTGGTCCATCTGCAGGCCGGAGTTGTTCGGGTGCCGGATCATGATCTGCGCTTCCCGCGACCCAACCTCAGCCGATTTTGCGAACAGCCGAAACTTCATCTGGCCGAGCGTTGCGGTCGCCGCATCGGCGTTCTTGAGCGCGGGCGCCGAGCAGCCGCCGGAGGCCTTCACATAGGTCCTCGCCACGTAGAGCTTGCCGTCGCTGAGCTCGGCGACCGCGTGCACATCGGTGTAGCTGTCCACGCGCACCCGCGTCGAAAGCGAGGAAACGCCAGGACCGAGCACGAAGCTTGCCGCAACCGGGGCAGGGTTCTGGTCGACGACGAGGGTCAGTCCGACCACGCGCCGCGGGTCGGCGGCCGGCAGCGTGGCGCGGACCGTGATCGGAACGATGGCGGCATCTTCGGCCCGCGCCGGCATGTCGAGGGCGAGCAATCCGGTTCCGTCTTCGAGCGGGCGGCCCTTGAAGATGTCGTTGGCAAGTCCCGGCCAGGGATCCTCGGCCGCCCGGGACGGCTCGGCCGCCGAGCCGAGCGCGCATGCCAGCAGCACGGCAATGTAGGTTGCTTTGCACCATTTCGGCACAGGCTCAACTCCCCGACCGGCTATTCCCATTCGAGCTCGGAATAGGCCGCCGTGGCGTTCCGGGCATTGTATTCTTCGAACAGCTGCCAGCGGCGGCTTTCGGCCTCAGCCGCGCCCGCCGCCGCGGCGATGGGCACTCCCCGCGATATCAGCCCGCGGACCTCCTTCGTCAAGCGTTCGAAATAGATCCGCTGGTCCTCGATTGCGCGGCGCCAATCCTCCGCCACCGTGCCCCGGCACGACGCGAGCCGCCGGCGCGTCCGCCAGATCCCGAAGCACCGGCAACCAGCCGATGATGCTGCCGTCGAGCACCGGAACGTGCCGGACGAACAGCAGGTCGCCGGCGAACAGCGTTGCGGTCGTTGCGTCGAGGACGGTGAGGTCGTTGTCGGTATGCGCCGCCGGCCATGCCTTGAGGGCGAGAGGACGCGCGCCGAGATCGAGCACCATCGCCTCTTCGACGAGCTGGCCGGGCGGCACGATCTTCACTTCGTCGATCAGCGCGTCGCCCAAGGATCTGCGGAAAGCGTTGAGGTAGAAGGGCGCGCGCATCGCCAGGGCGCGAGGCAGGTTTTTGTGCCCGACATAGGTCGCACCCTCGGCGGCGAACGCGCCGTTGCCGAAGACGTGATCCGGATGCATGTGGGTGTTGATCACGTATCGAATGGGTTTTTGGGTGACGGTGCGGATCGCCGCCAGGAACCGCTTGCCTTCCCGCTCGCTGCCCCCGGTGTCGATAACCGCGACTGCATCCTCCCCGACGACGAACCCGAGGTTGGCGATGCCACCCTCGTTCCCCCGGCTCATCGTCGCCATGGCACCGAGGTGCACGAAGACCCCGTCGGCGATCTGCAGCAATTCCAAAGGGGTCGACGCTCCTTGCGACCGGCTGCCGGGAAGTGCGGGCCCGAGCAGCATCAGCAGGGCGCCGGCAAATGTGGAACACACACGGGT
>WNGP01002973.1_pt1 | contig 14193 bp, 15 predicted proteins | sample 5407671 | NCBI WGS metagenome assembly WNGP01 (sample SAMN13153381, study PRJNA577476) | soil metagenome | isolation source: 40 cm soil or saprolite under Garry oak tree replicate 2 | place: USA:California | collected 2016-06-15 | reverse complement strand
TCAAAGCATTGTAGATCGTCACATCAAGATAGCTGTGTTTGCCTGTCTGCCTATCGGTTTTCTCGGGATCGTATAACCCTGACTGCTGAAACAGCCGTTTGGTCTGAGCAATGTCGTCATTCGTCCAGTAGAGCAGCCGCAAAACAAGGGTAAAATCTGCCTCGCTTTTTGACCGGTATCCGGTGGTATCGCCTTGCCAGAGTGCGGTAAAACGCTCACCGTTTCGGGCAGACTGCGCTTTGTCTACCACCTCCGCATCTGATCGGGTTGGAGAGCGCCGGGCAAGGGTCTCACCGCCACCCGCTCCCCTACCCCTAGTGTTCTCACTTCTTTGTTGAGGTGCTTCCTCACCACCAAGAGACGCGTACAAGCTCTCTTGCTGCGCCTGGCGGTCTGCAATCGTTCGTGGCGTGCCTGGCACATGATCGGTGGTGAGCGTAAAAAACCTGCCTTGTGCATACTGTTCAATAGAACCAACTTTTTTGCCTGCTCCTGGCAGGGTTGCCCGGGTGAGGATATGCACGCCTAATTTTGACGGGGAATACTCGGTGTAGGAGGAAAGGGAAGCGATAATCTCTTGCGCCCATGGGGCGATACTGCCGTCTTTGGCAACACATGCATCAAGATCCGTGCCGGTAAAGGGGTCTTTGTCGGAAAAGACAAAGCCAATCCCATTGTAGCGCCCGGTTGCTAGTGCTTTCAAGGATGGTTCTGCTCGCGCCCAGGTGGTTGGGTCGTTTGTCCTGGCTGCTGCATGAGTTCGCGGGTTGAATGGCCGTTTTTTCAGCTTCCCTTCTTCCACAGTATATTTCCAGACAACAAACTGCGGGTAGGCTGTCAGCTCGGAAAGGAGGCCTGATTGCAGCCGCTCTCTGAGGTCTTGGGCTATCCTTGCATAACTTCTCCGTTCTTGTGGTGTGTATCGTGGCGTTCGTTCGTGCTGCATTGCCGTTGTCTCCTTGGGAGAGTAGCCTGTTCCTAAATGAGTGTCAAGTGAAAAAAGTTATGTAATATGATGCTTCGCAAGCAGCAACCGCAAGCGTTGTAACATCTCATCTAATGGTAAAGTGCCTCCGTTGTGATATATCCCATTCTCGGTATCTTGTGGCCGCCAGGTACCAGATCATATCGCTGATGCTGAAACCCGCCAACGAGTGTACTCCTCGCGCGGCATAGGTTGCTGTCCATAACTGCAGGAAGATGAATATGAAAGCTAAAAGGAGCATGGCACGGAAGACAACTTCCCCCATATACGCTAGGTTATTCGCTACGCTCAACTGCAGCACAGCCATGTATTTTTGCCAGGCCAGGTCGATCTTTTGTCCCTGGCTTTGCCCGTGGCTTTGCCTCTGACTTTGAAGGCCTGTGTTCATACGCTTTCCTCTCGTCCTTTCTCGCCGTAAATCCTGGCAATGATCTCTTCCATGGGCGGGTCGGAGATCGTCATGTCGAGGATGTGGCAGTGCTGCATAATGGCGGCAATGATTGGTTCCAGCGGGCAGCGCGAGGTATCGATCTCCAGTTTCAGCCCATGCCCTTTCGCCTTCAGTACCTGGATGCCCTCTGTCACCAGCATTTCCTCGTGAATAGATGATGGCAACTGGATGCTTAAGCGCTGCTCGTCACTTGCAGTATCTGTTTTCAGCAGTGTAGCCGCGGGTTCCTCTAGCAACAGATCGACCGTCTTGACTTTCAGGTAGTCTCGTTTCATTTTTGCCACCGGGGTATCCAGGATGATCTCTCCATGGTTAATGACGATGGCACGGCGACATACTTGCTCGATATCACCAGCATCATGCGAGGTCAGAAAGACCGTGACGCCCTCCTCCGCGTTCAACTGCCCTATCAGGTCACGGATACGCTGCTTAGCGATGACATCCAGGCCAATGGTCGGCTCGTCCAGGAAGATGACGGAGGGCCTGTGCAGCAAGGCGGCCGCCAGTTCACAGCGCATACGCTCCCCCAGGCTTAACTTACGCGCCGGTGTGCGCATGTAGTCCGCGATATCGAAGACATCCACCAAAAAGTCGCGCCGTTTGCGGTACTCGTTCATATCGAGTTCGTAGATGCGTGCCAACAAACCAAAGGTATCCTGGGGCGGCAGGTGATACCAGAGCTGCGACTTCTGGCCGAAGACGCAGGCTATTCGAAAGGCGAGCTTGCGCCGCTGTTGCCACGGCGTCAGACCAAGCACATGCGCCTTGCCATCTGAAGGGTAGAGGATGCCGGTCAGCATTTTGATAGTTGTGGACTTGCCTGCGCCATTTGGCCCTATGAAAGCCAGTATCTCTCCTGGCTCCAGGGAGAAGCTGATGTGCTTGACTGCTTCGCGTTCGCGATACTGTGGGGCAACAAATGAGCGCAAACTGCTTGTCAGACCTGCGGAGCGTTCGCGAGTCCTGAATGTTTTTGCTAATCTTTCAACTTCAATGATCGGCATGTCTCTCCTCCTTGTACAGAAAAAACACAAGGGATGACTCCTCCCACAGGAGACCTATGCATGCGATGGGATGACCCCTCCCACGGGCGACCATAAAGGTCCCCTCTCCGCGCCCTCTCCGCTCCCGCCCCTACGCGATATATTTACCAGTCTCCGCCGCTGAAAGCCCCTGCGATTTATCCATGGGGATGAAAGCGGCGTTCCTTGTTTGGGGCAACGGGGTTGGGTTGCCACTTGCCACTTCACATCTGTCCTCATGTGTGCGATAATCCATGCATGCGTAAAACCTTTCAGTACCGTGTGTATCCCACTAAGAAGCAAGTTCACAGGCTCAACGAAACGCTTGATGAGTGCCGTTGGCTCTATAACCACTTGCTTGAAAAGCGGAAAACTGCGTATGCACAGGAAGGAAAAAGCCTCTCGCTCTACGAGCAACAAGCCACCTTTGGGGGACTCAAAGCCGAACGCCCTTCTCTCACCACCGTCCGCTCTCAGGTCCTTCAAAACGTGGCGGTGCGCATTGACCTCGCCTTCAAAGCCTTCTTCCGCCGCCTCCGTGAACACGCTGACAATCCAGGGTTTCCCCGTTTCCGTGGGCAGCAGAGATACGACTCCTTCACCTTCCCGCAATCGGGCTTCAGCATGACTCATGCTGATCGGGTGTGCCTCTCTAAGATTGGCTCTCTCAAGATGGTCTCTCACCGAGCGCTGAGAGGCACACTCAAAACCTGTACCATCCATCGTTCCTCGACCGGCAAATGGTACGTCTCCTTCTCGGCAGAATGCGACCCTCTCCGCTTGCCCGAAACCCCTACTCACGTGGGGATTGACGTCGGACTGAAAACCTTTGCTACTCTCTCCACTGCAGAAGAGATTGAGAACCCCAGGTTTTTCCGTCAAGAAGAGAAGGCCTTGGCTCGTGTGCAACGTAAGCACGCCACACTTGTCAAAGGCTCCAAAGAGCGGCGCAAGCATCGCAAAGTGGTCGCACGAGTTCACGAGCGTATCGCTTTCAGGCGTGAGAACTTTACCCATCAGGAAAGTAGAAAGATCGTTGACCGTTTCGGTGTCATCTGCATGGAAGACTTGCAGGTGAAGCGTATGACCCATAACCATTGCCTGGCAAAAAGCATTCATGATGCAGCGTGGTCGGCCTTTTTCTCTCAACTGTCGAGCAAAGCGGAAGAAGCTGGCAGACAGTTCATCAAGGTCAACCCTGCCTATACGTCTCAGGAGTGCAGCACGTGTCACTATCGGCAAAAGATGCCTTTGAGTGAGCGTATCTATCATTGCCCCTGTTGTCTCCTTTCGATTGATCGTGATCTGAATGCGAGCCTGAACATTCTGAGCGTGGGGCTACACGCTCTCAGTATCCAACCTGTAGAAGCCCCTTGTCTTTAGACATGGGGAGTAGTCACTCTGTAAGAATGCGTGGAAAGAGCAGAGGCCCGGGGACTACCCGCGTTAGTGGGCGACTGCCCCAGGTTCCTTCATGCACCCAAGCGACATTACCCACGGGGCCAAGGCCGAGTTGGGCGAGGATACGGTTGCTGGCCGATGGGATATAGGGAGCCAGGAAAATCGCAAGTAAGCGCGTGGCTTCTGCTGCCGAGTAGAGAACGCTATCCAGGCGGCTCTCCTGGCCAGCTTGCCGGGCCAGATGCCATGGCTCACTCTGTTCAATGTATTGATTTGTTCGCCGCACAAATTCCCAGGTGATATTCAAGGCGGCGCCAATATCCCAGCTCTCCAACGCTGCCGCGGCACGACGAGGGGTCTCTCCTGCGACCTTTTGAAGGTCTTCTTCCAGTACGTCAACGGGTCCTGGCGCGGGAATGGCTCCGCCTCGATAACGCTTTATCATTGAAACGACGCGATTGAGCAGATTGCCCAGGTCGTTGGCCAGTTCGTCATTATAATGACGGATTAAACCGGCGCGCGAGAAATCTCCATCCGAGGCAAACGACAGGTTGTGCAGGAGGCTATAGCGCACAGCATCTACTCCGAACTCGTTCACCAGCTCCACCGGGTCGATAGTGTTGCCAGCAGTTTTGGAGATGCGCTGGCCTTCCAGGGTGATAAAACCATGTACCGCTACCTGCCGGGGAAGCGGCAGCTGGGCCGACAGCAACATGGCGGGCCAGTAGAGACAGTGAAAGCGCGTGATGTCCTTGCCAATAACGTGGGCGTCAGCGGGCCAGTAATACTCGAATTTTGCTCTATCATCAGGAAAGCCGACGGCCGTCAGGTAGTTTGTCAAAGCGTCAAACCACACGTAAATGACGTGCCGTTCATCCCCTGGAAATGGTACTCCCCATGGGATCGTGCCAGGACGTACAGGACGTGACACAGAGAAGTCCCGTAAACCCTGGCGGATCAATCCTAAAACTTCTGCCCGCCTGCTGGCCGGCACAATGAAGTCTGGATGCTCGTTGATGTAGGCGAGCAGTTGATCACTGTACTTTGAGAGGGCGAAAAAGTAGTTCTCCTCCTCAAGCCATTCTGGATCCAGTGAGGGGTGCTGAGGGCACTTGCCTGCCACAAGCTCGTCGTCCTTGTAGAAGGTATTGCAGTTCGGACAGTACCAGCCGGAGTACGTGGATTTATAGATGTCACCCCGTTCCTGGGCCCGTCGCAGTACTTCCTGCGCGGCTCGGAAATGCTGCTCTTCCGTCGTACGAATCCAGTAGTCGTATGATACATCCAGTTTGGACCAGGCCAGGCGAAAAGCTTCATCCATGCGCTTCGTCCATGTAACAAGGTCGGTGTTATGTGCGCTTGCAGCCGTCACGACATGTTGACTGTTCTCGTCAAGTCCCCCGCTGAAGTAGGTATCGTGTCCTTGCAAGCGATGGTAGCGGGCAACGACGTCGGCGGCAACTTTCTCTAGAGAATGGCCGATGTGCGGAGGCGCATTCGGGTAATCAATGGCGGTTGTAATGTAGTAACGTTTACTGATAGGGTTATCCTCATGTGCATTGAACATGTGTTACCTCTTTATTTCCATATATGATGATGTCACAATCAAACAAAAAGAAGGGGCGCAGGTTTGTCGCCTGCGCCCCTTTTTACGTTTCCTGTGTTGATAAGTTCACTCAATCAAGTGAGCATGATCGGTACGCGGAAAAAGGACAGCGACCAGCGAGAACCTGGTGCTTGCCATAAGTTCAGGCATGCAGTAGGAATGGATGGGCATGGGCATAATAAGGTTGATATTCGTCACGATTGTTGTCCTCTTTTCCTTCAAATCAAATTCTAATAGTGTTAGGGCTGCTGATGATAGTTTGCAGTGTATACATGAATATACACGTAAATGTTGCGATTTGTCAAGCTTGATATATGTCTTGTCATGGCGGCTTGCGGGTGCGGGAGCAAAAGAGACTGGGGGACGCTCCCAGGCCCCCCACAAAGGGGCGGCTGCCCATAGGCGCGGACTTAAGCGATTCCTTGCCGCCTGCGGCGGCGAGAGAGGAGAAGGAGAAACTGGGGTCACCCCAGACCCCGGCAGGGGACTTCGCCCCCTGCACCCCCTTAAGTCCGCACTTATAGGCGGCTGCCCCTTTGAACCCCGCTTACGATCTTGCAACAGCCCTGATGTCTTGTTAGAATATCATAACTCGTCAGGGTCTATGCCAAGGGAGCGCAATTTCTCAGCCATGAGTTGACCTCGCCTGGCCTCTATCTCTGCTCGCCCAGCTTCTATCTCCGCTCGCCTGGCTTCGGCTTCAGCTTGAGTGAGGCGCAGGTTGCCTTGACGGTTATAGAGGCGCAGATGATCGCTCTGGGGTACCAACACGCTCTGCAAGTGAGAACTCCACAGACTGCCATCTGCACGTAAGCGCATCTCTCGCATGACGCCTTCTGTTGGATCAAGCTGCCAACCAAAGAGGCGCCGTCCCGTCTTGCGATCGAGGGGCTGCTCATTGGGGTCGTATGCAAAGTATTCGGTGACACCCATGCGGGCATACTTGCCAGGCTTTTCGTGCAGGTCGTTGTTCCAGGTCTCCTCCGAGGCAATCTCGAAGACGACCTGTGGTGCTGGCCCCGTCTTCCCCACGCGCCAACTGCGCACATATTGGAAGCTGACCCCTTTGATCACCGCAATATCGGGGGCGAGAGGATATTCCTTTGGATTCGCTGTTTGGTAGAAGTTGAGGTTTTCATAGATCGCGCATAGCTGTCCCTGAAAGAGCCATTTGAGAACCAGGGCCAGGGAGTCGATCAGGCTGCGATGAAGTGAGGTTTCCCCCATTAGATCCTCTTCGGTGGGGTGGAAATCGTAGTAGTAGGCTATCTCGTTTTCTATGTGTTTGGCCATTACGCATGCTCTCCCTTGATATGTACAAGTCACTTATCATCTGCGCAGAGCCCGCAGCATCACCATTGGCACCAGCACACCTCCCAGAGCACGCCTGTACTCAATCTCAAAACCAGCCTCGGCTACCGTACGTTCGGTATTACGGTTCCAATGGCAATTGCCAGCGATTCTCGTCGTTACAGGCACAAGTATATCCTGTATAAGACCCGCAATGGTTCCTTGAGAGCGCACATGCTCTAGCAGCAGCAATTTCCCACCTGGCTTCAAGACACGCCAGATCTCGCGTAGCCCACCTGCTGGATCGCTAACAGAGCAAAAGACAAGCGTTGCTATGACACAATCAAACGTCTCATCAGCAAATGGCAGAACCTCCACCGGAGTCTGGGTGAGCGTAATCGGTACTTTTGTTATTGCTATGCGTTCGCGTGCATAGCGCAGCATCGCCGTATCGGGTTCAATAGCTTCCACCCGTTCAACCAGGCTGGGGTCGTAAAAAGCGAAGTTGAGTCCATTGCCCGCACCTATTTCCAGCACGACACCAGATGCCTGCCCGGCAATCTCCTTACGCAAGGGCTCCATGAAGTCGCGCTCCGCTCGACTACGGGAGACGCGTTCATAGTAGGCTGCAAATAGGCGATGTGCTGTGGCGCCCCGTTTTTGATCATTATCAGGTGTAGTCTGACTCATCAATTGTTAAACTCACTTTCTTTAGATGATCCTGGAAAGATGAGCGTTTCTACAAAGGTTACGCTTGATTAATGGTATGGGTTGTAGTTCCCCTGGATGAAATCAAGATTTACAAGGCCTTTGTGCTCGGATTGGGGGCAGATGCGGATCCGGCCGACGTGGCCATTGTGCAAGCGGTGATAGCGATGGCACGTCCATTGCGGTGTGAGGTGGTGGCCGAGGGCTACTATCTCTCTCGTCCGCTGCCCGCGGCTGCGCTCGAGCAGTGGGCATGGACTGCTCCCTGGGGGGTGGGCAGACAAGATGTGGTGACAGCCGCATAGGCCCTGGAGATCCTTCGCTTCGCTCAGGATGACAGGAGAGTGCCGCGATGGCTCTCTGGGGCCCGCATTGGCACTGGAGATCCTTCGCTGCGCTCAGGATGACAGGTGAGTCAGTCGCGGTGGCCCGCTGAGGGCTTCTGAGGCCCTGGGCGGGAGTCCAGGGGTGAACCTGTTAGAAGATCATAGCTGGTCAGGGTCTATTCCAAGGGAGCGCAATTTCTCAGCCATGACCTGCGCTCGCCTGGCTTCGATCTCTGCCCGCCCAGCTTCCATCTCTGCTCGCCTGGCCTCGATCTCTGCTCGCCTGGCCTGAGCATCAGTTTGCGTGAGACGCAGGTGACCTTGCCGGTCATAGAGGCGCAAAAACTCGCCCTGGGGTAGCAACACACTCTGTAAGTGGGCACTCCATAGACCGCCATCTGGACCTACAGGCATCTTTCGCATGGCTCGTTTTCCCCGGTCGAGTTGCCAGCCAAAGAGCCTGCCAGTAGCTTCTCTTCCAATTGGGGGCTCGTTGGGATCGTAGGCAAAATATTCCTCCACGCCCATAAGGGCATACTTGCCGGGCTTCTCCTCCAGGTCCTTTTTCCAGGTCTCTTCCGAGGCAATCTCGAAGACGACTTGTGGAGCAGGTCCAGTCTTGCCGACACGCCAACTTCTCACATGCTGAAAGTCTACCCCTTTGATGACGGCGATGTCTGGAGCAAGGGGATATTCTTTCGGATTAGGTGTTTGATAGAAGTTGAGGTTTTCATACACCGCACATGTCTGTCCCTCCAAGAGCCAGGTGAGGACTTCTATCAGATAATGGACGAGGGTAGCATGAACCGAGGTTTCCCCCATTAGATCCTCCTCGGTGGGGTGGAAATCGTAGTAGTAGGCTACCTCGTGTTCAATATGTTTGGCCATGGTACTCTCCCTTCATGAGCACAGGTCGTTGCCCCAGGTCTCCGATGCCCCCATCTTTGTGGTTGTGTGTACTCTGTGGCTCCTCCCTGGCTGGTCGATAGGGAGGGCTGTTAGTCCTATGATAGCATATGCTTCCTGTTGCTACAAGCGTGAATGTAAATATCAGCAATCATTTCCTCGTGACATCATTTGACGTCGAAAAGAGAGGCGTGATATGGTGGACTGGCAAGTTTGACAGCAGGCTCATCATTTGGCTGGCAGAGCAAGAAGGTGAGCTACGCAACCGCTATTTCTTACGAAAGGCCTGAGCTTTTGGATACTCCTCACCCTACCTCTGTCGATGTCACGCTTGACCTGGGTGAGGCTGGTTGTGGCCAATAGGAAATAAATTAGGAAACAAGCTGAATTGCCCGGCCAGCATGGAAAAGTTGAGTCGAAGAGGTAGGCGTATGCAGTATTACATATAAGTACTACATACGAGCGAGGAAGGGGATTCTATCTTTGCCTTCCCATCAGAGAAAGCGAGATAGCCTATGGCAAAAATAGACGTGCGTGAACAGCGACGGGACATTTTGCAGCAGGAACGGCAAATAGCTAATGCATTGCAAGCATGCCTGGTTGGTACTGAGGGCGTGAGCGCCCATGCTACAACCTTAGAGCAAGTCATCGCTTCACTCAACGAACTCTTCCTGTTGGTGATCGTCGGTGAGTTCAATTCAGGTAAATCCGCCTTGATTAATGCTTTGCTGCGTACACCTGTGCTTGCAGAAGGCGTCACACCAACAACGGCAAAAATTACGAAGATACGCTATGGAGAGCAGATTAGACAAATCCAACTGGACAGAGAGACTGTTGAGCAGTTTTATCCGGCCGATTTTTTACGCAATATCAGCATTGTAGATACGCCTGGTATCAACGCTGTGCTACGTGAACATGAACGTATGACGAGAGATTTTATTCCACACAGCGATTTGATCCTGCTCGTTACCTCAGCAGACCGGCCTTTTACGGAAAGTGAGCGTGCATTCCTGGAGGGCATTCGCAACTGGGATAAAAAGGTGATGATTGTGCTGAACAAAGCCGATTTTTACCGTACACAGGCAGACCTGGACAATGCCGTAACATTTATACACGATAATTGTAAAAGACTGCTGGGTTTCCAACCAGAGATATTCCCTGTATCGGTATTGCTGGCACAGCAATCTCATACCGCCGTAGGACATGAAGCTATTCGTTTGTGGGAGAGCAGCCGTATCGGGGCATTAGAGGATTATCTCTTCCGCAAGCTGGACGAAGGAGAACGTGCGCGCTTGAAGCTACTCAGTCCTCTTGGGGTGATGCAGCGCCTGATTGCAGAGACGCAAAGCGCAGTAGAGCAACGCGGCCGCCTGCTCAGCGAAGATGATCGCACGGTAAGCGCCATCGAAGATAATTTGCAGCAATATCGCAAGGAAATGGAGCAGAACTTCTCACATCGACTTGGTGAGATCGAAAACATCGTGCTGGAGATGGGCCGACGGGGAGACCGCTTCTTCGATGATACCATTCGTTTAAGCCGCACCTTTGACCTGGTCAAGGCCGACAGGATACGCCGGGAATTTGAAGAAACGGTGGTAGGCGATAGCGCTTCGCGTATCGATGGGGCAGTGAGGGATTTAATCGATTGGCTGACGGACCAGGAGCAGAGACTGCGCCAGTACATTATGGAGTACCTGGACCGACGACGTAAGGAGAGCAGTGTCCGCGACGAGCAATTGATCGGGTCAATCAACAGGCAATTTGACTACAACCGGCAGACACTCCTGCGGGCTGTCTTCGAAAAAGCCAGTAAGCTGGCGGATTCCTATCATCCTAAAGAGGAGGCACAAAAACTCTCAGAGGAACTGCAAACAAGCGTGGTGCAGGCCCTGGTTGTTGGTGCAGGTGGACTAACCCTGGGCACAATCGGAGCCGTAGCGGCAGCAGCCATTGGTTTCACATTTCTCGACGTGACCGGCATTGCAGCCGGAACAGTAGCGCTTGTTCTTGGTCTCTTTATTATTCCTGCACGCAGGGCTAGCGCCAAACGTAAATTTGATGAGAAAATGCAAGACCTGCGTCAACGCTTGCACACGCTTATGAACGAACAGTTCAATAAGGAACTGAACGGGTCTATTCAGCGTGTCTATGATGCCCTGGCACCCTATATCCGTTTTATACGTGCCGAACAAGAAAAGATCGTGAGTATGCGCCAGCAGCTAACCCCCCTGGACGCTGAGGTACTAAGACTGAAAAGCACCATTGAGAATATCTAAGCACTACCCCAGGGCGCTCTCAGAACGCTGCTGGCGAATGCGACTGGTAGGCGAAATGGCACCTCCAGGTCTGCTAGAGATCGGGGGCGGCGAGGCCGTGCGCGCCAAGCGAGAAGGAGAGTTCGCCTCCATGGTGGAGGTCGTGCTCGATGACGTGCCAGATGACCCACTGGCGTGAGAGTTCGTATGGCTCGCCCCCACGCTCGCCTCTAAAGATATACTCCAGGTCTTCTGGCGTCCAGCGCTCCAGGCAATCCTGCCAGGCTAGAAAGGTTACTTTGAGGTCGCGTACCAGTTCAGAGGTGGGTGGGACGTCGCCTTCGTACTCCCACTGGGCGATGGCCGCCACGTCTGGGTCACCTTCGCCCATGAGGCCGTTCAGCCAGCGGGCACGTGTGCGTATGATGTGCCTGGCGAGCGAGCCAATGGAGCGGAGATTGGGGGATATTTTGAGTTCCAGTTGTTCGGGGGTGAGTGGTTCGATGGCTTTGATGAGGTGGTTCTGGTAGGTGTCCCAGCCTTTATAGAAGTTCCATACTGTGAGAGTGTTGTGCGCCATGCTTTCTTTCTCCTTTGCGATATTTTGCAAGATCTGTTGATTTTTCCTGCTGAATGTCTCTGTAGTGTATCACAGTTCTGTGCGAACGGGGAGAGCTTCCTGCTTGGTGTCCGCGCAGGGCACTACCGGAGTTTTATAGGGTATAATGTGGATGTTGCTGTTATAGCGGCAGGAAAGAGCTTATTTAAGGAGGTAGATTTATGACGGTAGTACGTACGTCGAATGTTGACTTGAAGGTCAATGGGGATAATGCCTACGCTTTTGTGGCAGAGCCTGATGACAATGCCAGGCATCCAGGTGTAGTAATGATCCAGGAATGGTGGGGGATCGAGCCACATATTCGCCAGCTGGCTCAGAGGTTAGCAGCTGAGGGGTTTGTGGTTGCGGTGCCCGATCTGTATCATGGCAAGGTGGCGACCGAACCTGATGAAGCTCAGAAGATGGTCATGATGATTCGCGGCAATGTGGAGAAAGCGGCCAGAGAGATTATTGGCGCCCTTGATACGCTCAAAGCGATGCCTAACGTTGAGCCTAAGAAACTGGGGCTGATGGGCTTCTGCGTTGGCGGATTTTTGGCTTACTACGTCGCGTCTCGTTATCCTGATTTAGGAGCAGTTGTTCCTTTCTATGGCGCGGGATACGATCCTACCCCTGAAGAAGTGGCGAAGGTCAACGCGCCAGTACTGGCCTTCTATGGCAGCAGGGATCAAAGTAGTCCCATGGAGCAGGTGAGGAAGATCGAGCGTATGTATAAAGGGGCCGGGAAGGAGATTACGGTCAAAGTGTACGATGCCGGTCACGCTTTCCTCAATCCCGATCACGGGATGGGCAATGAGAAGGCGGCGGCAGAGGCCTGGCCGCTGGCTGTCAATTTCTTGAAGCAGCATTTGAAGTAGGTTCTTATAGTGGCGGTCAGCAAGATGGGGCTCCATAATCGTCAAGTTAAGGGGGCGGATGGGGTCCTGCCTTGCAGGCATTCCATGACTGTAAGCAGTATATAGACGAGTATCCTTCTCAAATCCTTATCAAAGTGATAAGCTATTGAAGTGGATGGATGAGCTTTCTGCGCGAGCGGTGGCCAGCAAAATGGAGCACGGTGCTGCAAGAAAGAACACCAGGGCTGTGAGAGGCAAAAGTGTTGTGTGTAGGGCGTGGGAAAGTGCATGTCTGATCTCCTTTAAGGGAGCAGCTAACGGGGGGATGGTTGCGCTTAGAAGACTTCCTGGGAAGAGGTCTTTCTACTTTCATTGTATCATATGGCACAATCTTTCAGGTTTGAAGGGTGCTGTTTCAGCTAAGGAAGAACTCTTTCAAGGCGGGGGCGAGAACTTCGTCAGCCGGGCCGTGGTCTTGACCTTCCAGGGTGCGATGCTGCGCATGGGGGAGGATGGTGGCAAGCTCTTGCGCCGCGTGGTGCAGAAACACATGACTTTCCGCACGACCCAAGAACACCGTGCCGTCCATCACGAGGGTGGGGACTGTGACGGAAGCCCACTTCCTGAGCGTCGATGGGTCGCCTCTCTGGGTGTCTCCCATGATGGTGGCGTCGTACGCGAGCGTGTGCGCCACTTCCTCTAACCCCAGCCACATGGGCGATTGCCGCATCTGGGCCACCATTTCGGGAGGAGTGCCCACCTCTGTCATGAAGTATGCGACTGCTTCGCCCCGGCGACCCGAGGAGACCAGTTCGGTGAGGTGCCGTGCGTAATCCTCCGGGGCGGGAGGACGACTGTCGTCGATGATAAATGGGGGCTCGTACAGCGCCAGCTTCGTGATTTTGGTGGGGAGCAGGCGCGCGGCCTCAAGGGCCAGCACGGCTCCGGAGGAATGGCCGAAGACGAACGCTGATCCACCAGCCTCGGTGATCAGGGCGTCGATATCTTCGACTTCGCGCTCGACGGCGTAGGGTGCTGTGTCCCCGCTCTCACCCCGGCCACGCCGGTCGTAGGCGAAGACGGTGAAATGTGGAGCCAGGGCTGCGGCCAGTGATGCCTCGGCTAAGCGAGTGGCGGTCGCGCCGGCGACCAGGATGATTGCGGGCCCGTGGCCAGACTGATCGAAGGCGATGGGTGTGCCGTCTTTGGAGATGACTTTTCTCATGGTGTTTCCTCTTTTGTAGGTCGTATGTTGTTTTTCTTTTGCATGTAGAGACAGTTTACCACTCTGGCCAGAAAAAAGCTTAACTCCCTGCCTCATGTGTAACCTGCTTGCGTATCTTCTAATGGATATGTCGGAATGACTCTATTTTTACAAAAGGTGGGATGATTCCGGCTATCTCATGCCGAAAAGACGTTTCGGCAATGCATCAGAGGTATTTGAACGAGGAGGAACTACATGCTACGATATCGTGCGTATCTATGGACCGTGCCTCTGCTGTTGGTCAGCGTTCTGCTCGTCGCCATGGCATTTGTGCCGGGAGTGACACGGGCCACGAGCGGAGGGTTCTATCAGCAGACGAACCTGGTCTCGGACATCTTCGGTATGGCTACGTTTACCGATCACAATCTGAAAAACCCGTGGGGATTGTCACATAGCCCCACCAGCCCCTGGTGGGTTTCGGACAACAATGCAGGCGTGGCCACGCTCTATAAGGGGGATGGCAGTAGTGTGCCACTTGTGGTCACCATCCCGCTGCCTGGAGGTGGGCCTGGTGGAACCCCCAC
>WNGP01010582.1_pt1 | contig 14203 bp, 12 predicted proteins | sample 5407671 | NCBI WGS metagenome assembly WNGP01 (sample SAMN13153381, study PRJNA577476) | soil metagenome | isolation source: 40 cm soil or saprolite under Garry oak tree replicate 2 | place: USA:California | collected 2016-06-15 | reverse complement strand
CCTTCCTCGACCACCACATGAAGTGTGGCAACTCCCTCATCGGCGGCAACGTGCAAGAGGTGCAGGATGCGCTAACCTTTAGCCTTTGGGGGAGTCAATTTACCTATCTGCTTAACGCAACCGAGCTCATGCGTAAAGTGGGTGAACTCTCAGACGTAACTGCCCAGGAAGTAGCAGCATCACGCCAGGCCTACAAGGGAGCCTACGACGCCCTCGCCCCATTCAAACGTCTGCTGGACGTATGGATAAGTGAATATTTCGGTAACAAAGGGGCGAAACATACCACTCAAGAACGTGCAGATGCAATTGTTGCCGACAATTATAGTAAAGCTAATCAGGTAGATAAAAAGGCAATCAAAACTGCTTTAGAACTTGCCCAAACCAAACGCTTCTTTCACTGGGAGCTAGAATTCCCCGAAGTGTTTTATGATGCTGAGAAACGTAAGGAAAACGGGGGATTTGATGCGGTTGTGGGGAATCCGCCGTATGATGAGTTGTCAGAAGATGCCAGGGGAAGCGAAATTGATGAGATGCCATATCTACATGCCACATCACATATGATACCAGCATTGGGTCATCGCATCAATCTCTATCGGTTGTTCATTGCAGAAGCACTCGGGGTACTTCGCGTTGGAGGGTGGCATGGCTTCATTGTTCCTTTATCTCTGTTAGCAGACCAATTCACGCTCAATCTGCGAAAATATCTCCTGGAGACCATACAGATTAAAGTAATCGAGCAATTTCCTCAAAAGGACGACCCGCGTGACCGCGTATTTCCGGATGCGAAGTTATCCACATGTCTTTATGTGATCCATAGGGAAGCTCTAAAGGGGAATCAAGTTTATGTCCGTACCCACCCGGGACGTTACATCCAGAAAGAATCACCAAGCTATGTTACTTCCCAAGGAAATTTCTGTAAGTTTGATCAAGACAATTTATCTATACCTGGATTGAGCCAACAAGCTTGGGATATTGTTTTAAGTCTGTCAACTAGTAACAGAATTTCGAAGATGGCCGATTATGCGAAGGCATTACCAGGTGAGTTAATGATCAATCGTCAATTTGATCCTTATCTAACCGATGCCGACCAAGGGGAAGAGATTATACGTGGATCTCATATTGGGATGTATGAACTTATTGAACCTAAGCAAGGCGAACCTCTCTATCTTTTACGAGAAAAATACATCTCAGAGCATGCTAATAGCATTAAAGCATTCCATTATCAGAGGGAACGAGTTGTTTACCAGCGTTACGCTGCAATAGACAATTTTCGCCGCCTTATTGCTATTATACTGCCACCAAATTATTTTTGTTCACATACCGTTGGCTACTTAGCTGATGTCAAAGAATGCAAACTGAGTTTCTTGGTAAGCCTACTAAATTCCATCCTATTGGATTGGAGATTCAATTTAACAAGCACAAACAATAATATCAATGGGTATGAAATCGAATCATTACCAATTCCTCGCATCAAGTTCACTACTTCACCTAAGCAGCGCTCCTACTACCTCGAAAAAGCCAAACACCTCTACGAATACTGCCTGGACAAAAACGACCAGGTCTGCGTTCTAGGCTTCGTCAATCATCACCTATCTAAAGAACCAGAAGAGTCAGACGTCGTGCATGACCTTCTAGCATTCCTGGCCGAAGAAATGATTCGCCTCAACAAAGAGAAACGAGTCTTGCAACGAGAGTTTCTGAACTGGCTGGTAACGACCCTCAAAGTATTACCGGATAAAGAAGGCCGTCAGGGAATAGACGTAGTAACAAACAAAGCAAAACTCACCGATTACCCTGGCGACTACCAGAAAAACGAACCATTCCTTACTACTGAAGAATTGCTCGGTATCCTGCGCAATAACAAGAACCACCTGGGCGTGAGTTTGAGCGATGTGAGCTTGGTTGATCGTATCAAAAAAACCTACGAGGAAAGCCTGCAAATGGTATTGCCGCTCAAAGAGAGACTGGCCCGCACTGATAGGTTAATTGACCAGGTGGTGTACAGGTTGTATGGGCTGACGGAGGAGGAGATTAAGGTGGTGGAAGGGAGATAGCCTTACCAACCACACACTGTCCAGGCACTATATCCCACTAGGGCAATCGTAAGAGTTGTTCCTACCATGGATGAAGTGGCCTAGGCCTTCACATTATGAGGCAACGGGAGATGTTTAATGCTCAGACAGGCACGCTGAGATTCAGCACATATCGACCCAGAAGCATTTCTCATTATTCAAGATGGAATACACATTAAAGGGGGAATTTGAAAGTCATGGCAGTAGACATATTAGTAGCATACCCGGAATGGAAACAAAACTTATTGACTGAGATTGATGCACAGCCCCACGCAGTTGCAAAAGGGGATGCCTTTGTGAGCCAGATTTTGCAAGCTTATTATAACTTGTCAGAAGATGATGCCATTAACGCAACTGAATGTGCGGGAGCAGGTGATAAGGGAATAGATGCGTTGTATATATTCCCACCAGAAGAGGACGGTATTCCTCGTGCCCTAGTTGTCCAGGGAAAGTATGGAGCGGCAGGAACTGGATTACAGTTATACCAGGAGGCATCGAAATTCATCTCGGCGTTAGAAAACGCTTACCAAGGCAATACTGTCACTGATGCAGTTGACACGGTTGCCAATATGTTCAAGCATTCGGGAATAGTGAATTATATCATTGCCACTGTTGAACCACTAAACGATACCCAGCGCAATGACCTGGAAAACATCAAGAAACTGGTCATGGCTAATAAAAATTTTGGCGAAAATCTAACTGTTGAGGCGATTAGTCTTGAAAACATTTATGCTGTACTGACGCCAGAAGAAAAGACCATAACCGTAGATTTACATTGTAAGGTGGTACATGCTACGGACAATTCTTTTGTTGGAGTAGTGAGTTTGATAGACATGTTCGTCATGCTGCTTAACTACGATAAACGTAGCGGTGGAACTATTGATAGTATCTACGATCACAATATCCGTAAATACATCAAAAGAAGTGCCAGCGCAGTGAATCGAGAAATTTACAAAACGCTGGAACTGAATTCATCACTTTTTATTGCCTATAACAATGGAATCACTATAACATGCCATAAGGCACAACAGACTGAGTCAGGGCTACAATTGGTTAGCCCTCAAATAGTGAATGGATGCCAAACGACTCGGACATTGTACGAATTCATGAACAAGCACTTTGCAGGAATTGACCCACTGCACGATACCGGAAATATCATGAAAGCGTACAAAGAGGCCTTTATAGCGGTCAAGGTACTAGAAGTACCGCAAGACAAAGAAGGCGTCACCTACGCAAAGAATATCACTCGGTTTTCAAACAAGCAGAACGTTATTCGTGGAAAAGATTTTATTGCCTTGGAGGACATGTACCGAGAGATCAAGAATCTACTAATGAAGAGAGGTTACTTCCTGGAAACACAAAAGGGTGAGTATGCCGCGCTATCCAAGGCCCAGCAAATGAAATATCCCAAACAAACACGTGTTATTGATTCTTTTGAAGCGACGCTCTTTTATGCGGCAGGGATACTGGGTAAACCTCAGGACGCTTTTGGAAGTAGTGGTGATTTTGCCCCCGGTGGTAAGAAGTTTGAAAGCTTTGTAAATGATCTTACCGCTGATAGCCTTTTTGTTCCATGGATGATTGCAAAACATGCACAAACATTAGGCTACACGAAAGAGAAATCCATACATAATCCAAGTTTCGGTACTGGTCACCGGGCACAGACACGCCATTTGTTCCTGTACATGTTCTTCCGCATTATTCGAAAAGTTATTGCAGATGCAATAGCAAAGAAAAAAGTTGCTTTGGTAACAGAACAAGAAATTCACTGTGTCCTTAAAGTGATTTTGGCTGACTATGGCAATACCTCTTCAACACAACAGCCACAGCATCCATTTTACCGACTTTTATCGTTTGCAGATCAAGCTGTAGCGACTTTTATGAGTCTTGCTGATCAACTGCAATGGTATACCGATCGAAATGCGTTTTTGAAAGGCCCAGCCTTAATGCAGGAAGACCATCTTATTATGGCAATTGCCCCTGTCACAATTCACCTTGACACGATTGCGAAACAGGTGCAACAGATTGTGGGCAATACAAATCCATAAGTTTCCAGGGAAACTACCCTCATCAGGACAACTGCAAGGGGTTGCTCCTACCATGGATGAAGTAGCGTCTGTGGCCTATTCATAATGAACAGTGGAAACATTGGTCCATGGTAGGGGCGCTCTCGGTGGAGGGACAGGGGTAAATAGGAGAGATATAAGGATACATTGTTATGCATAACATCCCATTTGTCATCGACAACCAGCAACACAAATGGCCGACGTCCTCAACGACCTTTTGCACCACCACGAGGGACAATCGCTCGATGTATCCACTGCCTACTTCAACGTCAGTGGCTGGCAACTGCCGCGCGAGTTCCTGGACTGGCTGGTAACGGCCTTCAAAGTATTACCGGATAAAGAAGGCCGTCAGGGAATAGACGTAGTAAGTAGCGAGCATCGGTACAGCTACATTAACCGGTGAACGTGCTCACATCCCCTGCCCTTCACTCTCCTCATGTACTCCGACTTCTACAGGGGAAGGCTTGTCAGTCTGGAGTGAGGAGATTGCCGTCATGGTGGGCTGGCGCACCCACAGAGAGACATGGGAAGGCTGCATCGTTTCCCGGACAACAGCTACCAGCTGCTCACTCAACTCGTGCAAATCGACTTCATTGCGTAATGTCGCACTGAAAGCGGCGAGAGTCTTGGCCGCATCGTACTTGTGGCGATAGAAGCGACGGTCGATGATGCTCTGGATGCGTCGACGTAGAGGCTGGAAAAGGGCTGCGATCGCCAGCGTTGAGCCGACTATGACGAGAGGCGATTGCCCCACCTGTCCCGTCACTCCACGCACCAGATGTTGGAGGAGAATCACGCCACCAAAATAGATCAGGACAAGGATACTTGTGAGCGTGCCGTAGACAAGTGTGCGATTGATGAGGAGGTCGATATCCCATAGTCGGTAACGCAGAATGGAAAAGGCCACGGCCAGTGGGATGATGAGTACGGCCAGGTAATAGCTGGCGTTAGCGAACAGGAAACCGAGCGAACGGGCTTCCTGGATAGTTGGATTGATAGTACCGATGATGATGATTGCGAGAAAGTAGATTATCGTTGCTATGACGCCGAAGACGATCCACTTGGTCTGCTGCCGTTGGACAGGGGTGGATACCCGCAGATAACGATAGACCTGTGCGAAGAGCAGTGTACCTAAAAATGCGAGCGTCAGTACTGTTTCCCAGAGAGTGGGCCAAGTAGCTACTTTGAAGGGCGAATTGGGAAAGAAGGTGCTTCCTCCTATAAAAAGCACCACCAGCAGCGCCGGCCAGCGTATCCAACGGGGTACAAAGCGCCCATTCGGGAAGAGATAAAAGAAGAGGGATATGATGATGAGGGCAACAGAACTAACCAATTCACTCGGCACTTGCGCGATGGGATAAGCTGTGGCGAATAGTTGAGGATTGCCAAATACAGCGGTTGCAAATGTGACAAGGCCGAGGGAAACGAGAAGGGCTATCCAATCGTTAGATTTACGCCAGGCAAGGATGGCAGCGATTCAGTATTGAGCATAGTTCAGCGGGATAGAAGCAATCAAGAGCGCCAAGGCTGACACCACGAGAATCGCCCATACTATCCTTGCAAGAATGAGCTTGCTTCCATGCAGTTGCGTGTCTGCTGCACTTTGTGTGTTCGGGCTTATGATCTTCCCCTCCAATACTTGTGGAGAATTCATGTCCTGCTCCTCATTATACCTGGGTGTTCAGCCTTAAAATGAGAAAGGAGCCTACTCCTACGCATAGTATCATATTACTCTGCCGTCGTCTCGAAATCGTTACGGCAAGTGTTACGATTTTTTCACCAATTAATGGGACTGTACCGCGAGCATTCATCTAGAGGGAAATTGGATAAATTTAGTCAGCCAGATATTGAGAGCGTTCTTCACGCATCTATCTGATAAGTTCGGTGGAATCGTCAAAGGTTTGTCCGGGATGGTTTCGTTTGATGCGCTCACGTAATTGACGTAATTCTTCAAATGTTTCATGAGTCATAGGACGCCCTTGTGAGGTACTTGTCTCACGAGACATAATTCCCTCGAGGACTTCTTCAAGGTACTCCCGGATAGAAAGGTTTTTCTGAGCAGCAACAATCTTGACTTGTTGATAGAGCTCAGGACTTATACCAACCATAATATCCAGGTCTTGTGTTTCCATTGTTTCTCCTGTATTCTGCCTGAAATGTGATTTACTCAGAGAACTTAGCAAAGTATATCATAACTATTCATAACTATACACAAGTCTTGAAAGGCTTGCAAAGCAAGGCCAAAGCGGATACAGTAGCAGCATGACACCAGAAGAAGTACCGATCCTGCTTCGGCAAGAGAAACAAGCCCTTTGGGAGAAAGCCAGTTTGCAGCAAGAGAAGATCGACTTGAACGAACTTCATCTACACTAACACTGGAGGAAAAGCTTGCAATGGAGACCCTCATCCTGAACTCACTTAAGATCCGCAATTTTCGAGGCTTCCACCACCCTACAGATCGAGCGCCTGGGTCGAGTCAATCTCACTCCGCTTCCTTTCCATCGCCTGAGAAATAGTATGTGGCGCAATTTATTGAGGTACGTTAATGCTGAGTAAAAAAATTTATGTCGCAAAATCGGACAGAATAATGCACATTTCTCTCGCACGAATCGAGGCCACCTTATGACCATCCCATTCGTCATCGACAACCAGCAGCACAACATGGCCGACGTCCTCAACGACCTCTTGCGCCACCACAAAGGCCACTCGCTCGACGTCGCCACCGCCTACTTCAACGTCGGAGGCTGGCAACTCCTACGCGCCGGACTCAACGTGCTGAGCAACTTCCGCCTGCTACTCGGTGACGAACCGGAAGCCGGCTCAGACCTGGGACTGCGCGAAATCGGCGCAAAACCCGTCAAGGGACTTATCCGCGATTTAGCCAGGGAGAACTTTAACGAAGCTACCCTGCGGTTGGTCGAAGACCTGGTTGCCTTCCTGCGCCAGGACCATGTGCAGGTGCGCCTCTACACGCAGGGTTTCCTGCACGCCAAGTGCTACATCTTCTCTAGTGGTGGTGGCTTCGAACGCTTTCTACCGCTTGCTGCCATTGTCGGCTCTTCCAACTTCACTCGCCCTGGCCTGCAGACAAACAAAGAACTCAACTTGACGCACAGGGCAAACTTGTCGCCCGAGGAAGTGGAACCCGACCGTGTAAGAGCCTTCTTAGAAAGTGCCGACCGCCAGCGCCTGGCGCAGTTGGGCGAAGTCGAACGCGTCACAGCAGCCAACGTTCCAGGTATCTTAGCCATCAATGAACTGGCCGCATGGTACGAACGGCAGTGGGAAGCGGCCCGCGACTTCAAGGAAGAATTGATAGACCTGATCGATTCCTCCAAGTTTGGACGGAAAGAGTACACCCCCTACCAGGTCTACATGAAAGCCATCTTTGAGTACTTCCGCGACGACCTGGAAAGCGAGGCGGATAGCGCAGCCAGCATTCGTTCTGCCGTTGAGTTGAGCGAATTTCAGGAGGACGCGGTGAAAAAGGCTCGCAAGATCCTGGCCAGCTACGATGGCGTCATGATCGCCGATAGCGTGGGCCTTGGCAAGACCTGGATCGGCAAGAAACTCCTCGAAGATTACGCCTACCACCAGCGCTTCAAGGCCGTGGTTATCTGTCCCGCTGCCTTGCAGAAGATGTGGCACGATGAACTTTTGAGCGCGGGGATTGCCGTTCGCATCGTCACCCAGGAAGCGCTCGGGCGAGATGAATTTGACATCAGCGATGCGCAGGATGCCGATATTCTGCTGGTGGATGAAAGCCACAACTTCCGCAACCGTAGCGCCCAGCGTTACGAGAACCTGGAGCGCATTCTCGCTGCGAACAATCGGCGTGGGAAGATCAGTGGCGAGCGCAAGAAACTCATTCTCATCACTGCCACTCCCATCAATAACAACGTCTTCGACCTGTACAATCAAGTCAACCTCTTGACTGGCGGAGATCGCAGTTACTTCGCGGCCGCGGGCATCGGTGATCTCAATAGATACTTCCAGGTTGCCCGGCGTGCCAACCTGCAGCAGGAAACGGGCATCGCCCTCTTCAATTTGTTGGAAGAGGTCGTGATACGTCGTACGCGTCCTTTCATCAAAGAAGCCTATCCCAATGCCACCATCAAAGGCCATCCCATTCGCTGGCCCGAGCGCAAACTCAAGACCATCCGTTATAACCTCGAAGCCACCTACGGGGGCATCTACGAGAAGCTGGTGAACCGTATCGAAGGCTTGAAGCTCGCCCCTTATCGCCTGGAAACCTACAAGAAGCAGGGCATAACCCGTGACCAGTTCGAAGAGGGGCGCGAAGAAGCCTTGGTCGGTATCTTCAAAAGCCGCTACCTCAAACGCTTTGAGAGCAGCGTCGATGCCTTCCGCATCAGCATCCGCCGGGCGTTGGAGTTCCTGGAAACCTTTGAAAGCTATGTCCTGGAGGGTAAGGTACTCAACAGCGCGAGTTTCCAGAAAGCCATGCGCTTCCTTGCTCGTGAGGATGAAGAGGACGATGCCACGCCCAGTTCTCTTTCAGAACAACTGGATGCCCATGTGGAAGCTCGCCAATTTATTGAGACATTGCCGACTCTTAACGCCGAACTGTACGACCTCAAGCGATTACATAACGATCTGCGCAAAGATGTGAATGCCCTGCGCGAAATCTGGCATGACATTGCCGCGATTACGCCCGCCGAAGATGCCAAGTTAGCAAAACTCAAGGCGCTTTTGGCAGGTGAACTCAAGGGGCAAAAGGTCCTGATCTTCACCTACTACAAAGATACCGCTCGCTACCTGTCCAGGCAATTGGGCAGCGATGATCCCGCCGCTGCCCAGTGGAAAGCTAGCGCCGGCTCGCCACGTATTCGACGCATGGACAGCGGAGCCGACGCTCGGGAGCGAGCTAGACTGGTGGCCCAATTTGCACCTCATGCCAACAACAAACCTGAGTATGCAGGGAGCGACAACGAAATAGATCTACTGATCTCGACCGATGTGCTCTCGGAAGGACAGAACCTGCAGGACTGTGGAGTGCTCATCAACTATGATCTGCACTGGAACCCCACACGTATGGTACAGCGGGCAGGGCGCATTGACCGCATCGGCACGAGCTTCGCCACACTCTGGGTGCTCAACATGTTCCCCGACGCGGGCCTGGAAAAGCTGCTCGGTTTAGTAGAGAGCCTGTCTCGTAAGATAGCCAGCATTGACCGCAGCGGCTTCCTGGATGCCAGCGTTCTTGGTGAGGTGGTTCACCCGCAGAACTTCAACACCTTGCGCCGTATCGAGGAAGAAGATGGCAAAGTGGTCGAAGAGCAAGAACAATTTGTCGAACTGGTGAGCAGCGAATACCTGCTCCAAAATCTAAGAAACCTGCTGGACAGCGGCATGCGCCAGATGCTCGAGAACCTGCCAGACGGTATCCACAGTGGCCTGGTGCGCCAGGGAGCCACGGGTATCTTTTTCTATTTCACTGCGAAGGAGAAGAAACACGGCCAGAACGTCCAGAATGGAAGACGGCAACACTACTGGCGCTACATAGACCTGTCAGAAGACATGAGGGGCGGACGCGTAGAAGACAACCGCTACGTCATCACCAATCTCATCCAGTGCCAACCCGATACATTGCGTTTCGTGCCGCTTGATAGAGAGGTAGATATCTTTGCCCTGCAAGAAAAGGTGATAGCTTCAATCGTGCAATCATCAGAGGTGCAAGTAGCTGTAGAAGAAGCTCCTAAGCTGCTTGACCCCATCCAGCAAACGATTGCCACCACCTTGCGCGGCTACATAAACAGCCCTGCCATTAGCCGCAAAGAAGTCATAGCTGCCATTCAGCGCTTAAACGAACCACAGCCCGGTGTCTATATCAGAGCCCTACGAAAAGCATACGAAGCTTTCACCGTCAACAGTCAAATTGACGAGCTTTTCACGGCCGTGAAAAGCATAAGTTCTAGCACAGTGACTCCTGACGATGGCAGCACCCCGAGCTCCGAAAGCAAAAGTCCTGTGAAGCGCGAGGATTTGAAATTGATCTGCTTTGACTACATATGGCAATAAAAAGGCAGCTGCTGATTCCCCCTAAGTCCGCTAGGCCACGTGGGGCAAGGTGGCTGGACGAATGCCGCCAGAGATCCTTCGCTGCGCTCAGAGCCTGCCCTGAGAGCAGCGAAGGTATGACAGCCCTCCCTGACTTCGGCGACGCCATCTGTTATTATCGCTACTACCGCTTTCCTGAAGAACTCGAGCCGCCTGAACCGCAGGAGCAGAACCAGCGGCGCAAGTCGAAGCTCACCAATGATGAACTTCGCGCACGCCTTACTGCAGCCACACAGGCCCTTGATAGCCTTCTCCAGGAATTCGTCCAGCAGGGCTATCGGGCTGAAATGAGCAACCGTCTGCAGGAGATTGTCAACCATTCGTCGCTTAACTTGCATCTCTTCGAGGTTTACGTGCTCCCTGGCGATATGGATGCTCTGCTCCATTTCGTTGGCAACCCTCTCGCCGACTACGACGCGTATGAAACCGAAGAAGAAGCCGAGGCTCATGCCCCTGCTTTCGACCTGAGCAATCCCGAGCATCGTGCAGCCCTTAAAGAGAGCATATTTATGGTAGGTCGCTAGCCGCCGCGGGTGGTTCCCAACATCATGAGTGGTCGCGGGTTTGCCAGCCACAAGCCGGCAAACCCGCGACCACTCAAAAAAACATTCCGAGTCCTTCACATTGCTTTGAGTCGATTGGTACAACCATATTAAGATATTGTTGGCCTTCGTTTTGAGCGCACATCAATGCTTCCTATCCCAGTCTTGGCAGGCATCATTGAGCGTTGCCAAAGGCCCTGTTCACATGCAAAAAGAGGAGTATAATGAATTTGCATATTCGACTTTTCTCTCCTGATGATATGGAAGACGTGGTTCAATTATCATTGTTAGCGTGGACTCCCGTTTATCACTCATTTGAGCAAGTACTGGGTACCAAAATCTATTCCCTTCTTTTTCCAGATTGGAAAAAGACCCAGAGAGCAATCGTTGAAAAGATTTGTCGAGAGCACGAGAAAACGCTGGTTTGGGTTGCAGAAGCACATGGAATAATTACCGGATTTATAGCATATACCTTAAATAGTCAAGAAAATGGTCAGGATGACACGGGGGAGGTTGAATTGCTTGCCGTGCATCCTGATTATCAAAACCATGGCATAGGTACGGAATTGAACCAGTTTGCTCTCGGAAAGATGAAAGAAAGCGGGATGAAGCTCGCTCTTGTGGCGACAGGGGGAGATCCAGGTCATGCACCCGCCAGAAGAACCTATGAAAAGGCCGGATATACGGCTTTACCTGGAGTTCGGTATTATCAAGACTTGTGGAAGTGAAACATGCAACCTCTTTTCGCTCATAATCTTCTGCTTCTGAGTGTCCTGCTGGCCAGCCTTCTCATCTGGAGAGTGATGGAAGCGAGCGTGGATATCAGGACGCTCAAACGCCTCCGTGCTGGCGCCCGGCGCCAGGATAAAGGATCGCATGCGGTCCTCATTGGCTTGGTCACGCTCGGCATCCTCCTCGGCACGCTGCTGGCGTTTAAGGTTCCTGCCACCGCCATCACGAGCGCTCGCACCTTTCTCTTCTGGCTGGGCATTCTGCTCATCTACGCGGGGATCGCGTTGCGTCTCTACGCCATCCACGTGCTCGGCGCCTCCTTCACGACGGCGGTGGCCGTCGCCTCCGAGCAGACCGTGATCGAAACGGGTCCCTACCGACTCATTCGTCATCCCTCCTATACCGGCTTTCTCATCACGCTGCTCGGGCTTGGGCTCAGCTCGACGAACTGGTTGAGTCTGGTGGTCCTGATGGGATGTGCGCTCATTGGCTTGAGCTACCGTATCCATGTGGAAGAGCACGTCCTAAAGGAGCAGCTGGGCCAGCGGTATCAGGAGTACATGCGGCGCACAAAACGGCTCATCCCCTTTGTCCTGTAACGGAAGACAAGGTTCCCTCGCGCTCCGCTCATCCCCTCCTGCTCTCGGGGCGTTCGCCTGGGAACTGGCATGCGCTCCTCCTCTGCTTTTTTGCGAGACGCGCGTACTGCCTCCCCTGAATCTGCGCATCATATGCGCCGTGTCCTCTGAGGATGCCTCATCTTTTCGGGGCGATTCATTTACACCATTCCATGCCGATACCCCAGATGTGGAGCGATTTGCTCAGGTACTTTCCTCTCGGTGCTCATGATTGGGGGGCAAGTGCTTATTATCTGTTTGCCACATTTCGATCGTGTTGGAAGACGCGTTTTTGGCAATGCGCTGCGGTAGCCCTGCGTGGCAAAATGAGCAAGATAGAAGAAGATTTTTTCGGGTCCGCATGCTATACTTCTCAAGAGGCGCCACTCGACTTCTCAAAGACCAGATGACCAGAGCCATCTACCTGATGCTGAGAGAGGAGCATCATCCAGATGAAGCAGGATGAGAAAGGCGGAAAGCGATCTGCCGATGGAGTTGGCGAAAGCAAGCACGCCGGGCGCTTGTCGGGGCGGGCTACAGGCGACTACCCATGCGCACCAACTTCAGAGTTGATCCAAGGGTTCCCGTGCCACCCCAGAACTCTCCACTGGCTTGGCAGGCTAATCCGTCGTATAGTAGGGTTGACCCTTGCGGTCAACCTTGGGAGGTGGGGCTTATGGGCGGGCTTGGCGGTACCGTCTTTCCCCCATCACCCAACGATTGAAAGGAGCCGAGCAAATGAGCAGGCCTTTTGACTTATTGCTTGGCAGGAAGACCTATGAGATATTCGCGGCGTACTGGCCGTACCAGAAAGACCCCGGTGCGGCCGGACTCAATACCGCAAAGAAATACGTGGCCTCAACAACACCCCTCAAGCTCGACTGGAGCAATTCTACGCTCCTACAGGGCGATGTTGTCCAGGAGATTACAAAGCTCAAGCAGCAAGACGGGCCTGAACTACAAGTCCACGGCAGCGGTAACTTCATCCAAACTCTTTTGAAGCACGACCTGGTGGACGAGCTGTGGTTGAAAATATTCCCGATCACGCTGGGCATGGGCAAGCGCTTGTTTGCCGAAGGTACCACTCCGGCAGCATTTACCTTGCGCGAAGCGAAAACTTCGCCGCGCGGCGTCATCGTCGCCTCCTACGACCGCGCGGGAGAAGTACAAACAGGATCGTTTGCCTGATCGTTCACGATCAGGCAAAAACAAAGGTCATCCTTCACTTCGGGCGTCATTCTCATGACTGTCTTCCCTTGAATCGTGCTGAAATCGCGTGTCTCTTTCTCCCTCAAGAGCAAGTCTCCCTGAGATGTGCCAGAAATGCGACCGTTTTCAGGCATTTCTTGGCGCATCTCTCATCTATCTTGGCGAACGAGTCGCCGGGTCTGACGAAAAAGAGAGGTCTCTAATAGCTCCCGGTTCGCTCATTTTTCCAGGCAAAAAATGAATTGCGTTCCCCTTTTGCGTACGAGAAAATGGTGTTCTTCACCCATGGAGTGATCGGGATTCGGCACAAGGGAAAGCATAAGTGACCAAAGTGGGTCATGGTTACTCCTTCACGACTCGCACGTTCCACACATTGGGACCATTCATTTTTTCCGTCATTGGGATAACCCACATAGTACCTAAAAATCTAACCATGTATTGCGCTAGATTCATGGGACTACCAGCGGGCCTCTTCGGAGGCAGGAGTTGAGATGGTCACGACACCACCAGATGGTGCTCCAGTCGGGTGCAACTGTCGGCATTCATTAAGGGTAGCGGAAACGCAAAGGTGTGGATGCCATAAAAAGCCATTTTAACATTCGCGAGGGGCATCATACTCCGAAAGGAGAGCTTAAAGCATGTCAACTCTTGTTTATGTGATCAATCAGAATGGGCATTCACTTATGCCTTGTCAACCTTCGAAGGCACGCAAGCTCCTGCGGGATCGGCGTGCCAAAGTGATCGATCACAGTCCTTTCACGATCAAGCTGCTCTGGGATTGTGAAGAGCAGGTTCAAGAGGTGACCCTCGGCATCGATAAGGGCAGCCATGTGACCGGCTTCTCCTGTATCGGGAAGGGACAGATCCTCTTGTCTGGCGAGATT
>WNGP01006805.1_pt1 | contig 14205 bp, 15 predicted proteins | sample 5407671 | NCBI WGS metagenome assembly WNGP01 (sample SAMN13153381, study PRJNA577476) | soil metagenome | isolation source: 40 cm soil or saprolite under Garry oak tree replicate 2 | place: USA:California | collected 2016-06-15 | reverse complement strand
GGCATTGGTAAAACAGGGGGCAAAACGGAGGGCAAAACAGAGCCGTTTTCTTGACTTGGAGAGGCAGGGGCCTCGATAATGCTTACGTGAGTTTCTGGGTGACCGCCCCGATTCTATCGGGGTAAACTCCGCAAGCGGTCAACGACGATGGCGCCGGAGGCGCTCCAGAAATGTTCCTCGACGTCAAAGAGCTTGCCGTCCGTAAACTGCGCATCCGGAAGAGTTACGCGCCCGGGAGCGTGGATTACCACACGGGTGAATTCAAGCAGCTCGGTCCGCTGGATGTAGAGGCTACGGCCGAGTTGCTGGACGGGCAGATCCGCGTTTCGGGCATGCTGGATACCAAGATCGAGATGGTTTGCGCGCGCTGCATCGAGCCGGTGGTGGAAGAAGTGCATCGCGAGTTCGACCTGTTTTACCGGCCGCTGGCGAACTCAGCCCGGCCGAACGAAGAGGCACGCCTGAAGCTGGATGACACAGAGGTTGGGTTTTTCCGGGGCGAGGGAATGTTCCTCGCCGACGTGCTGAGCGAGCAGGTGCTGCTCTCGCTGCCGATGAAAGTGATTTGCCGGAGCGACTGCCGCGGACTCTGCCCGAGCTGCGGCGCCAACCTGAATCACGAAGAGTGCCGCTGTGAGACCCACGCGACCGACCCTCGCCTGGCTCCCCTCGCGCGACTCAAGCAGGACTGGCTCAAAAAACAATAGCTTTTCCGGGCGAAACGCCCATACAATCCGGCCCGATTCAGAAAAAAGAACCGGGGAACGAGGAGTGTTGGTATGCCGAACCCAAAACGCAGGCATTCGAAGGCGCGCAAAAACAAGCGGCGCGCTCACGATCATCTTTCCGCGCCCGCGCTGGCCACGTGCCCGAATTGCCACGAGATGAAGCAGCCGCACCGGGCGTGCCCGCATTGCGGTTATTACAAGGGCCGCGAGGTGCAGGACACTTCGGCATAGCCTCTCTTGTCTGGCTCCGACGCGACGGAGCAGGCCCAGAAACGTCGGGAGAGCCGCGACGGATCGGGATCAGCCCCGGAAAGCGGGGCAGGCCAATAATTCCGGGTCAAAGTCCCCATGATTACAATCGCAGTGGACGCGATGGGCGGAGACCATGCGCCCCGCCCCGAGGTCGAAGGCAGCGTTCTGGCCGCGCGGGAGTTTGGCGTGCGCGTTCTGCTGGTGGGACAGCCGGCGGCGCTCCGTCCGGAACTGGCCAAGCATGCGGACCCGAACGCGCACATCGAAATCATTCCGGCCAACGAGGTGATCACGATGGAAGATCACCCCGCGCAGGCGTTTCGGCGAAAGAAAGACAGCTCGGTGCACGTAGCCGCGCGGCTGGTGCGCGACGGCAAGGCCGACGGCATGGTCAGCGCCGGGAACACCGGCGCGGTGATGACCGTGGCGCGGTTTACCCTGGGCACGCTGCCGTCGGTGGATCGCATGGCGCTGGCGGCGCCCTTTCCGAACGCCAAGGGCGGAGTGAGCGTGCTGCTGGATGTGGGCGCGAATGTCGATTCGAAGCCGGAGCACCTCGAGCAGTTTGCCGTGATGGGAGAGATCTACTACCGCGTGACCTTTGGCAGCCGGAGGCCGCGCGTGGGGCTGCTTTCCGTCGGGGAAGAAGAAATCAAGGGCAACGAATTGACCCGTGAGGTGTATAACCGTTTGAAAGAAAGTCCGATTCATTTTGTCGGCAACGTGGAAGGCGGCGACTTGTTCTCCGGCGACGTGGACGTGATCGTTTGTGACGGCTTTGTCGGCAACATCGCGCTGAAAATCTGCGAAGGCCTGGCGGTGCAGATTTTCGGCTTACTGAAGAAGTCTATGAAGAGCTCCTTGGCGTCACAGTTCGGCTCCTGGTTTTCGCGGGCCGCATTCCGGGGCGTCCGGAAACGCATCGATTACACGGAATACGGCGGGGCGCCTCTGCTGGGCGTGCGCGGAGTGTGCGTGATCGGGCACGGACGCTCGAACGCCAACGCGGTGAAGAACGCCATCCGCGTGGCCGCGGGGCTTGCCCGCGCCCGGCTGAACGAGAAAATCAAACAGGAGCTCTCGGCTGTCGTCGCGCGCGCGTGAGTAAGCCGAAACGGAATTCCCATGGGCAAAACCGCATTCTTATTTCCGGGGCAGGCGTCGCAATACCCGGGCATGGGCAAAGAGCTCGCGGAGAATCATCCGGCGGCGCGCGCCGTGTTTGACGAGGCGGATCGCGCGCTGGGATTCTCGATTTCGCAGATGTGTTTTGCGGGGGCCGAAGACGAATTGAAGCTCACGGCGAATACCCAGCCCGCGATCCTGACATGTTCCGTGGCCGTGCATCGCATTCTCGAAGAGAGGGGAATCCGGCCCGATTACGTGGCGGGCCATAGCCTGGGTGAATACTCCGGGCTGGTGGCCGCGGGCGCGCTGCCGTTTTCGGATGCTGTACAGATCGCCCGCAAGCGCGGAACGTACATGCAGGAAGCAGTGCCGCCGGGCCAGGGCGCCATGGCGGCCATTCTGGGGCTTTCGCCGGCCGTGGTGGCCGATGCCTGTAGGCGCGCCGCTCAGGGAGAAGTTTGCTCCGCGGCAAACCTGAATTCTCCGGAGCAAACCGTGATTTCGGGAAGCGCGGGCGCGGTGAAGCGCGCGGTGGAAATTGCGTCTCAGCTTGGCGCGAAGCGGACCGTGATGCTACCGGTTTCGGCGCCGTTTCATAGCGCGCTGATGATGCCGGCGCAGGAGCGCCTGGAAAAAGACTTGCGCGCGGCGTCGTTCTCGAATTTGCGGGTCCCGCTGGTGACCAACGTGGATGCGGATACGGTCTCGACGGGCGACGAGGCACGCGACGCGCTCGTTCGACAGGTATCCATGCCGGTGCGCTGGGAGGAGTCCGTGCGCTTGCTGATCGACGAGGGCGTGACCACATTCGTCGAAGTCGGGCCGGGGCGGGTGCTGACCGGGCTTCTGCGGCAGATCGAGCGGTCGGTGGCGGCGCTCAACGTCGAGGACGAAAAGAGCCTCGGCGCGACCCTCGACAAGATCGCCCAGGCGCGCTCCGACGCGGCGTAGGGCCCGCCGCAAACGGCGCCGCGCACGAAGAGTTTTCAACGAATGTTCAGCCTAAAAGACAAGGTTGCGCTGGTCACCGGCGCGTCTCAGGGGATCGGGCGCGACACCGCGCTGGCGCTGGCCCAGGCCGGCGCCAAGGTGGCCGTAGCGGCGCGAACTGCGGCGAAGCTCGCCGAGTTGGTGCAGGAGATATCTGGAGTGGGCGGCCTGGCGCTGGCAGTCCCGATGGACGTTGCCGACGCCGAGCAGGTCAGGGCGGGCTTCAAGCAAGTTCTGGAGAAATTCGGCCGGCTGGATATTTTGGTGAACAACGCCGCCATCACCCGCGACGCCCTGGCCGTGCGCATGAAGGCAGAGGACTGGGAGGCCGTCCTGCGAACGAACTTGACGGGCGCGCACATGTGTATCCAGCAGGCGCTCGGGACAATGATGCGCCAGCGCGCCGGGCGGATCATCAACATCACTTCGGTGGTCGCGCAATCGGGAAATGCCGGACAGGCCAATTACGTGGCGGCCAAGGCGGGGCTGATCGGATTGACCAAGGCAATCGCCATCGAAGTGGCTTCGCGCAACATCACGGTGAATGCGGTGGCGCCGGGATTCATTGAGACGCCCATGACGGATGTTTTGTCCGAGAAGGTCAAAGAAGAGCTGAAGACGCGAATTCCTCTGGGGCGAATGGGCGCGGCGCGGGACGTAGCCGCGGCGATTGTCTTTTTGGCGAGCGATGAGGCTGGTTACATCACCGGGCACACGCTCGACGTCAACGGCGGGATGTATTTGGCTTGATCGGGCTTTCCGCATGCTCCCAAGGAGGCTTGTAAAGTTGACCTTGCAAGGGGCGCTGACTAAAATGAACAGGTTATTCTGGCAAGCCCACAGTTACAGTACGAGCTACGGCGGTTGGTGCGCCGGCGGGCCATCGCAGTAGAGATCGCGGAGGAAAACGCATGCCAAGCGTGGAAGAGCGCGTCAAACAGATTATCGTCGAGCAGCTCGGCGTGGATGAAAGCGAGGTGACGCCAACGGCTTCATTTGTGGACGATCTGGGAGCGGACTCCCTCGATCAAGTGGAACTCGTGATGGCGTTTGAAGAGGCGTTCGGCATTGAGGTGCCGGACGAAGACGCGGAGAAAATGACGACGGTGAAGGACGCCGTCGCGTACATTGAGAAACACGCCCAAGCCAAAAAGTAGCCGGCGGGCCCCGAGCCGCTCGGGGCGGGCCGTTCTTTCATAACAGGAGCATGGCACCTTTGACACGCCGGGTTGTCGTTACGGGCGTCGGGCTGGTTTGCGCGCTGGGTATCGGCACGGAGGAAACCTGGAAGAACCTCCTCGCCGGGCAGAGCGGAGTCGCCGCTATTACCCTGTTTGATCCGACGTGCTTCGACTGCCGCATCGCCGGCGAGGTCAAGGGTTTCGATCCGCTGAATTGGCTGGAGAAAAAAGAGCTCAAAAAAATGGGCCGGTTCATTCAACTGGCCCTGGCTGGCGCCGACTTCGCCGTTCGGATGGCGAATTGGAAGCCGGAACAGTCGGATCTGGACGAGGTCGGCGTTTACGTTTCCTCGGGGATCGGTGGATTCGACATTATCGAACGCGAGCACGGCAAGCTGCTGAGCGGCGGACCCAACAAGATCTCACCTTTCTTTATCCCTTCGGCAATTATCAATCTGGCTTCGGGGCAGATTTCCATCCGCTACGGCGCGCGCGGGCCGAATTCCGCTACGGCAACGGCCTGCTCGGCTTCGGCGCACGCCATCGGCGATTCGTTCAAGATCGTCGAGCGCGGCGCCGCGGAGATGATGATCTGCGGCGGTACCGAGGCCACGATCACGGCCATGGGCATCGGCGGGTTTGCTTCGATGAAGGCGCTCTCGACCCGCAACGATGAACCGGCGCGCGCGAGCCGTCCGTTCGACGCGCAACGCGACGGCTTCGTGGTCGGCGAGGGCGCGGGCATTCTCATCCTGGAGTCGCTTGAGCACGCTCAGAAGCGCAACGCGCCCATCCTGGCCGAGATCGTCGGCTACGGCATGTCCGGCGACGCCTATCACATGACGCAGCCAGCGGAAAACGGCGACGGCGCCTATCGCGTGATGAAGGCAGCGCTGAAAGACGCCAAACTCGCTCCGGAGGCTGTCGGCTACGTGAATGCGCACGGGACGTCGACGCCGATCGGCGACGCCATTGAGACCACGGCGCTCAAGCGGCTCTTCGGTGAGAGCGCCAAGCAGGTGCCGGTGAGCTCCACGAAATCCATGACCGGGCACCTGCTGGGCGGCGCCGGTGGTCTCGAGGCGGGGATCAGCGTATTGGCGCTGCGCGACCAGGTTCTGCCGCCGACGATCAATTACGAGAATCCAGATCCGGCGTGTGACCTCGACTACGTGCCGAATCAAGCGCGCAAGGCTTCGTTCGACTACTCCCTGTCGAATTCCTTCGGATTCGGCGGAACGAACGCCGCGCTTGTCTTCAAACGCTGGAGTGGCAAGTAATCCACGCGGTCTGACGACTGCGGCTATAGCAGTTGGATTTTCCTCTCATTGATTCGGGAAGGGACGCTCCCGTGAAAATCATTGTGTGCATCAAACAGGTTCCCGCCAAAGATGCGCCGCTGGCGATTGCCGGAAATTGGATCAAGGAATCGGACATTGGCTTCGAGATGAATGAGCCGGACAGCTACGCGCTCGAAGAGGCGCTGCGGCTCAAGGAAAAGCACGGCGGCGAGGTGATTGCGCTTTCGATGGGGCCCGAGCGCGTGAAGCAAACAATCAAGGAAGCCCTCGCGAAAGGAGCCGACCGCGGAATCCACGTCGCCGACGACAATTTTCATCAGCTCGATCCGCTCGGCTCAGCGCGCGCCCTGGCGGCGGCCATTCAAAAGGAAAACGCTGAACTGATCCTCACCGGCTTGCAGAGCGACGACCACGGCTTCGGCCAGACGGGCGTGCTGCTGGCGGCGCTGCTCGACCGGCCGCACGCGACGATCATCATGCAGATTGAAGTCCAGGACGGGAAGATGAAGCTCAAGCGCGAGCTGGAGGCCGGCTGGTTCCAGTGGATGGAATGCCCGCTGCCCGCGGTCCTCTCGATCCAGTCCGGGATAAACAAAGTGCGATACGCCACGCTCAAGGGCATCATGGCCGCGAAGAAAAAAGAGATTGCAACGATTCCTCGCCAGTCGTTGGGCGTTTCCAGCGAAGTGACGCAGCGCGTGGAACGCATTTACGTGCCCACCAAGTCGAAGAAAACGGAGATGCTCACCGGCACGCCGAAGGAAGTGGCGGCGAAGCTCATCGAGAAGCTCAAGTTCGAAGCGCGGGTGATTTGAAGCGGGGCGATGAACCGCTGTTCCGAGCCCGGGCGCGGCTTGGATAAACTCCGCGAGGAATCTCTCCGATGAAAATCATGTTCGTCACCGAGCAGCGGCAGGGGAAGTGGAACAACACGAGCTTCGAGACTCTGGCCGCGGCGCAGCAGATCGCGGCGGACGCATCGAATATCGTGAGCGGACTCGTCATCGGCAAAAGCGTGGCGGCTCTCGCCGACGAGCTCGCGGGAAAGAAGCTCGAGGAAGTGCTGCTGGTCGAGCACGACCTCCTCGAGTCGTACACGCCTGACGGCTTTTGCCTCGCGCTCGCGCAGGTGATCAACGCGGCGAAGCCGGACCTGGTGCTTTTTCCGCACACGTATCAGGTACGCGACTTTGCGCCCAAGCTCGCCGCCACGCTCGGCAAGGGCATGATCGCGGACTGCATCGGCGTGCGGCACGACAGCGGCAAACTCGTTTTCGTGCGCCAAATGTTCCAGGGCAAGACCGCTGCCGACGTGACGTTTCAGGGTGCCTCGCCCTGGTTCGCGTCGTTCCAGTCCGGTGCGTTTCGCGCCGATCTCGTCGCCGCGCATCCCTCCGGAAAAGCGCCGGTGAAAAAAGTTGCGGTTGACTTGAAGCCCGAACAGATTCGCACGAAGCCGCTCGAGCTCTTCCGCGAAGCGAAGCAGGCGGTGGATTTGACGCAAGCGCCGATCATCGTGGCCATTGGCCGCGGCATCAAGGCGCCGGAAAATATTCCGCAGGCGCAAGCGCTGGCGAAAGCCATTAGCGGAGAGATCGCCGCGTCGCGGCCGATTTGCGATGAAGGCTGGCTGCCGATGGATAGACAAATCGGCAGTTCGGGCCAAACCGTCGCGCCGAAGCTCTATCTGGCGCTCGGCATCAGCGGCGCCATTCAGCACGTGGTCGGCATGAAAGGCTCGCGCTGCGTCGTGGCCGTCAACAAGGATGCCAACGCGCCCATCTTTGAGATTGCCGACTACGGCGTCGTCGGCGATATCTTCGAGCTGATGCCCGCCCTCACCGAAGCCCTGGAAAAGGCCAAAACGGCGTAGTTTGGCAGAGTTCATTCCGTTTGACTTATACTTGGCCTAGAACCATGAAGCTGGAAGATTACAAGACTATTCTCTACCGACAGGAAAATGGGTCCTGGGTCGCTGAAATTCCCTCGATACTTGGCTGCTACGCCCTGATGGACACACCTGATGCCGCTCTTGCTGAGCTCAATGAAGTCTTCCGGATGGTCGCCGACGAATATCTCGAAAAAGTCTGAAAGCCTCCCTCCAACGGGAGGGCCCGACTTTAGTCGGCCGCCAGCAGCCAATTTCTCCAGCGCTTTAGCGCCTGAGGTACGCGTGGCCAAACCTCCTCACGACTATTCACCGGCTAGAACGAACAGCTACTTTGTTACCGCCAAAACCTGGCAGAGTGTTCCTCTATTTCAATCGAGCCGGGTTGCCGATCTATTCTTGAGAACACTTTTTGCCTACCGAGACCAAGGCAAATTTCACGTCCACGAATTCGTTCTAATGCCCGATCATCTTCACATCTTGCTCACGCCTGGACCCCACACGACTCTCGAGCGTGTGTTGCAGCTAATCAAGGGCGGATTCTCGCACCGGGCAGGGAAAGAACTCAAATTGCGGCGTGAGATTTGGCAGCGCGGATACGTCGATCACCGTATTCGCGACGGACAGGACTACGCATACCATCGCGTCTATGTCCATCAAAATCCGGTCCGTGCGAATCTGGCAGTGGCCGCGCAAAACTACCCTTACTGTTCAGCGTTTCCGGGCTTTCGGCTTGACCCTGCCCCGCAGGGGCTAAAGCCTGACTAACAAGTAGCTGCCCTCGGCACGACTGAAGTCGTGCTCTCCCGCACGCGCAGGGGCATTTTGATAGGATTAGAACAAACCATGACCCCTCAGCGCGAACAGCTCGAGGCGGATGTGCTGATCGTCGGCGCGGGGCCGGCGGGGCTTGCCTGCGCGCTGCATCTCGCGAATCTCATCAAGAAACACAACGAGGCCGGAGTCAAGACGGCCGGCGCGCAACTTTCGCCGGAGAACATCTACGTTCTCGAGAAAGGCCGCGAAATCGGCGCCCACCAACTCTCCGGCGCCATCATGAACCCAAAGGCGCTGGCTGAGCTCGTGGCGGATTATAAGAAGAGCGCGCCGCTCGATACGCCCGTCACGGACGATGCCGCGTTCTTCTTCACGAAGAATTCCGCGTTGCGCTTTCCGATCACCCCGCCGCCCTTCAAAAACAAGGGAAACTACGTGATTTCGCTCAGCAAGCTGACGAAATGGCTCGGCGGCTTGGTGGAAAAAGCCGGCGTCAATCTCTTCACGCAATTCGGCGGCGCGCAATTGATTTACGAAGGGGAAGGCATTGTCGGCGTGATCACGGAAGACAAGGGTCTCGACAAGAACGGCAAGCCGAAAGACAACTACACACCGGGCTATGAACTGCGCGCGAAAGTCACGGTGCTTGCCGAAGGCACGCGCGGTTCACTCACGAAACAGCTCGTTGCGGCAAAGAAGCTCGACAATATCAATCCGCAGTCCTACGGGATCGGCATCAAGGAGCTGTGGGACGTCCAGCCGGGGCGCGTGCAGCCGGGGTTTGTGGCGCACACGCTGGGCTGGCCGGTCTCGACGGACATGTACGGCGGCGGCTGGATCTACGGTCTCTCCAACGGCCGCCTTTCCATTGGACTCGTGATCGCGCTCGAATACGCGGACCCGCAGTTCGATCCGCACGCCGCATTTCAAACTTGGAAGACGCACCCGTTCCTGAAACGGATTCTCGACGGCGGAAAATTAGTGCGCTACGGCGCGAAGTCCCTCCCGTACGGCGGCTGGTACGCCATGCCGCGCACCTACGTGGATGGCGCGCTGATCATCGGCGACTCGGCGAGCTTCCTCGATTCGCAGCGGCTGAAGGGTATTCACTTGGCGATGAAGAGCGGCATGCTCGCCGCTGAGACGATTTTCGAGGCGCTGCTGGCGGGCGATTTTTCGGCAAAGAAGCTCTCCGTGTTCATCAAAGAGGAAATGTGGGCAGTCCGCAATTTCCATCAGTCATTTCAGCGCGGCTTGTTCGGCGGATTGCTTCACGCGGGCCTGCAATTCATCAGCGGCGGACGCGGCCTGATCGATCCCATGCGCGCGCACGCGGGCCACGAGGCCTATCACAAAATCAACGGCCGGCCCGCTCCGGAGCGCTTCCACGGCGACGGCAGGCTCACGTTCGACCGGCTGACGGACGTGTACCACAGCGGCACGCATCACGAAGACAATCAGCCCTGTCACCTTGTCGTTGCGGACACGAACATTTGCTCGACCAAGTGCTTCATCGAGTACGGAAATCCCTGCCAGTATTTTTGTCCCGCGGCTGTCTATGAAATTGTGCAGGAAAAGGGCGCGCCGCAACTGAAAATCAACGCCGCGAACTGCGTTCATTGCAAGACCTGCGACATTGTCGACCCCTACCAGATCATCAACTGGGTCGTGCCGGAGGGCGGCGGCGGACCGAATTATGAAGGGATGTAGTATTGGTATCTCTAACCAAACTTCTCTTCAAGACGTCAACACATCTGTATTTTGCCGATGTCCCAGCTCGCACACCCTCTGTCTCGGGAATTAGTTCGGCAGCAGCCCGTACACGTCGAGTTCCGTGCGCGTGCCGACGTACACCTTGCCGTTGGCGACCGTGGGCACGGTGAACTTGACGGCGTTTCCGGCCAGGTCGCGATTATTCGCCGCCTGCGCGCTGTTCCAGAGCTCGTTAGCTAGATTTGTCGCGTCGTAGGCATGCAGGACTGTAGGTCCTGAGCCATTTGGCGTGGGCGGCCCGTATTGGCTATTGTCCAGCACCCAAACGATACCGTTTGAAGTTCCATTCGCTGAAACCGAAGGAGTCGGGCCCGAAAAGTTGAATACGTGCAGGCTCATAGACGTCGGCGAAGTGGAGAGCAGAAACTGGCCCGACGCGTCGGCGCTGAATGAGAAAGCCTTCAGGCTATCGCCGCTCGTCCCGCCAATCTGAGCGCCGCCGAAATAGAGAGTTCCGTTCCAGTAGGCGGGCGTTCCCCACATGCCATTGAGCGCGTTAGGAAGTTCCTGGACGATTTGCGTATCGCTCAAGCAGTTGCTTGGTGGGTTCGGGTCGCAGTACTTCCCCAGATTGCTGCGGTCCAGCAAGTAAATCGTTCCGTCTTTTCCCACCTGCACGAGGAGTTGCCTGTGTGTCCCTGTGGTCGGATCGGGCAGAACCACGCTACCGCCTGCGCCAAGGTCTCCGTCAATTGCACTCAGAGATGCCTGATTGAATGGCGTGAAATAATCGAGCAGGGGTAAAGTTCCCCCGCTCGGCTCTTCCAGCTTGAGGATGCTGTCGCCGAACTCGTCCGCACCGTTAAAACTTCCGTTTCCGGTGGCGAAGTACATGTTGCCGCTGGTGTCAAAGGCCGGGGCAGCGGCGCTCATCCAGATTCCGCCGAGGCCTCCATTGGGCGTCGTGTTGAACACGGCGGGAGGTAAGGTGAGATTTGCAGCGTTGTACGCCAGCACCCAGCCGTGATACGGGAACGTGTCTTCGTGGGAGGCCCAGGCGATGTAAACGTTGCCGCCAAACAGAGCCAAGCCCGGCCGTTGGTTTTGCGACTGCGCGTCGAAGGATAGAGTGCTCCCAGACGAGCCGTCACCGGTTCCCGCGACAGAGGCAGCGATAGCCACGGGGCCACTAAGTTTTTCATTTCCTGTCGCCAGGTCCAGCGCGTGCAGCCGCTGGAAGAATACCGGCGGCGTAGGGCTCGCGATGACCGACTTGCTGACGACGTAGAACGCACCGCTTGCCGGGTCAATCACGGGAGTTCCCGTGACGCCTACTTCGGGGTTGATGTCGCCGAATCCGTTGCCGACAAGGGCTCCGCCTCCCGAAGACGGCACCGGCGTCTCACCCGCGGTTCCCCCGTGGGCGGGATCCAGAAGGTTTGCACGCCAGAGCATGGTGCAAGGGTTTGCGTCCGCGTCGAAGGCGTACACGCTGTCGTGCTGCGTGGCGGCGAAAATGACGTTGCGCTTCGCGCCGTTGAGCGTCAGATTCGCCACCCAGAGCGGCTGGACATACACAGCCCCATCAACGGCACAGGAGAAGAGCTTGCCGAACATCGCAGTTGTGACGAACGAAGGCGTCAACGCAAACTCTTGAAGGTTTTGCCCGGTGCGCGCAAGGTCGTTGTGCCAGGTGAAGACGCCCGCGAGGTCGGTGACGCCGAACGTCGCCGAGGCGTCCTTCGTCGTGTCGGCCTTGCTCGTCGCCGTAATTGTGAACGTCCCAGCGGTTGGCGGAGCTGTGTAAACGGCTGTAGTGGCCGCCTGATTCGTGAAAGCGCCTCCAGTCGCACTCCAGGTTACGCCGAGACCCTGCGAATCGTTGGCTACCGAGGCCGCTAGAGTGATGGACTGTGTGACGACAAGGCCGCGCGCCGGAGTAAGTGTCACACTCACTGGCGGAGGCGTCTGTGTTGAACCGTTGTTACAACTGCCGAGGAAGAGCGGGCATGCGGAAAGGATTAATCCCCTCCCGATCGCTCGCGCTTTTGGCCCACGAACACAGTCTCGCATCGTCGCAGGACCCCCTGAGAGGGAATAGAAATGCCGGACACGCCTGCCGCCGTCGGCGACGGCTTGAGGTCAATGATATGTGCTCATCCACCCCTGTTGCTAGCGATGACCGAAATCTGCCAGACGCTTGAAGTTTGGTGAATCAGGACGCGGGATTCCAGATGCGCCGGAGAAAATTGCGCGCGCGAGAGATCACCGATTCGTTCGCGCCATTCGACGCCCTCGTATGTGCTGACGTTGCGCGGCTCCCCGGCGCGAGCGGATTGGGGGTGACCGCGGCCACTTGATTGGCGGGCGCACTTGTCGGAGCTTCGCCCTCGACGCGTCCCTGGAAAATGAGAGTCGGCCGCACGCGTACCCGCCGCACCAGCAATATGAAATGCGGATCCGGCTCGGGCTGCACTTTGGCCGCAGCGTCATACGCGAGCGGCGGCATGAACACCTGATAGACCGGTTGCTCAAGCGGAGCCTGCGTCTCCAGCGGCGCGCCCCTTGCGCGAACGGCAGCCGGCACTTCCCGAAGCAGTTCCTCCGCAGAAGCCAGCACGCTGGCTTCGGGCGGCTTCGGCTGCGGCGTCTTCACCAGTTGAAGCTGGCATTCGCACTTTGCCGCGCCGGGACGCATCGTCTCGAACTGCGCGTTCATGAGCTGCACGTCGCCGCCCTGCGGCACGATCACGCTCTGCCCGGTGAGCTGTTGCTCGATGCGCACCGCGCCGGACGTCGCGCGAATGCACATCGCTCCGGAAGAGTCCAGCCCGACGAGCGCGTCCTGCGGAGCGTCGCCGATGGCGATGGGTTTCGCCTGAATTTGCGGGGTGTAAACGACGACATTTGGCCCGCGCTCCACGCGGAAATGGATCGTTCCGCTATCGAGCGCCACGGTCAGCGAGCCGCCGGATTTCAGCACCGAAAGATGCGCCGGCCCGCATATCGAAATTACGCCGCCCTCGACCAGCTCGATGCGCGCCTGTCCGAATTTCACGCGGATGTCGCTGCCGCTGCGCAGATTCGTGCGCACCTGCCCGCGCACCACTTCCACGTTCATCGGCCCTTCGACGGTGATGGCCTCTCCGTCGATCGAGCCGACGAAATCTTTGCCCGGCTCATCGGGGAGCGCGGCTCCGGAGCAGAACAGGGCAGCGGAACCCAAGACGACGCCCGCCGCAGTGAAGAGCAGTCGCCGCGCCGATTTCGAGCTGTATTCACCAGGGCTCATTCCGTCTCGACCTGCGCCGCAGAAATTCAGACGCGTCGCCTATACTATAGGAAGATGACGCTGTCTTCTACAGCATCGGGCTCGCCGCCGGAGCCGCCCGGCGCCCACTACGATACGCGCCTGCCCGATTTGCCGCTCTTTCGCCGCATGCAAATTCCTTTCATTGCTGCAGCCGTCTATGGCCTCATCCGCGCGCTCGGCCCAACGCTTCGCTATGATGTCCACGGCTGGCAGAACGCCGAACGCGTTTACGCCTCCGGCCAGCGCTGCATCTTTGCCTTCTGGCATCGCGCGATCCTTCCGACAGTCTGGTGGGCGCGCAACCGCGGCATCGTGGTGATGAATACGACGCACTTCGACGGGCAGTGGACGCGCAAGGTCATCGAATGGCTCGGCTACGGCACCGCTCAGGGAAGCTCGACGCGCGGCGGTTTGCGCGGCTTGGCCGTCATGGCCGAGCGCCTCGAACAAGGTCGCGACGTTGCCTTCACCATCGACGGCCCGCGCGGCCCGCGCTACGTCGCCAAGCCCGGCCCCGTCATGCTCGCCAAGCGCACGGGATTTCCCGTGGTGGTCTTTCATGCCGCCGTCGATCGCGGCAAGACCTTCGAGCGAACCTGGGACCACTTTCTTCTTCCAAAGCCATTCGCGCGCGCGGTCATGTTCTACGCCCCGCCCATTTACGTCCCCAAAGACGCGGACACCGCAACCCTCGAATCCAAGTACGCCGAAATGCAGCGCGAACTCGAACGCGTCCGGGACCTCGCCGAATCCTGGTTTTCGCTCAGCGAAGAAGCGCGCGCCCGCCACCAGGTTCAATTCGATCGCTAGCCCATCTTCCCGCTTACAAGGCTCATGCTTGGTGCCGACAAAAGCGGCCCAGGAGGCGAATCCCAACGCGATCTGGTCGCTCGAGAAGACTTTCTATCTATTAGAATGCGGAGTTACAAAAAGG
>WNGP01002966.1_pt1 | contig 14208 bp, 8 predicted proteins | sample 5407671 | NCBI WGS metagenome assembly WNGP01 (sample SAMN13153381, study PRJNA577476) | soil metagenome | isolation source: 40 cm soil or saprolite under Garry oak tree replicate 2 | place: USA:California | collected 2016-06-15 | reverse complement strand
GATCAAGCCGTAACGCGCCAGCCGCGCCTGAAACTTGGGGCCGACGAGCGGGATGTCCGCCAGCGTGCACGATCGCAGGAACGCTTCCTCGGCGCCCGGCTCGATGATCACGACGCCGGTGCCGCCCGCGCTCGGCTTGGCGCGATCGACCGCCAGCTTCGCGATGAGCTTGTTCGTGCCGCCGCCGATCGAGAGTGTGAGTCCCGTCGTCTCGCGGAGCGCGGACCGGATCCGCTGCGCTGTCGTCTCGAGCGGCTCATGGTGATAGACGCCTTCGGTGCCCGTCAGGTCGAGATACCATTCGTCGATACTCGCGCCCTCGACGACGGGCGAGAACTGATGCAGCAGCTTGCGGATCTCGGCGCTCTGCTGGATGCAGGCCTTGAAGGGAACCGGGACGCACACCGCATCGGGGCAGAGGCGCAGGGCGCGTGCGATCGGCATCGCCGAGCGGACGCCGAACTTGCGGGTCTCGTAGGACGCGGAGCAGACGACGCCGCGGCTTTCGCGCGAGCCGCCGACGATGAGGAGAGGCGCCTTCCCGGCGCCGTCGGGATCGACCGCGCGCGCGACAGCGACATAGAACGCGTCTGCATCGGCCAAGAGAATGCGACGCATGCCCGAACATATCCCGAATATTCTAGGGATCAACCCTGTGACGTTTGGCTCGGTTTTGGTTGCTCGGGGAAACACGGCTCGGCATTGTGTGCGTCTCGCCATGGCCCGCTCGGAGGCTTGATGCGCAGGATCGTGCTTGCCGCGCTCGTGATTGCCGCATGCACCAATGATGCGACGCAGCCGACGACGGTCGGGCTCTCATTCTCGGTGGTATCTGGAGACGGCCAGTCTGGCGTCGTCGGTCAGGCGCTTCCGAATCCGTTGGTAATCAAGGCGACCGATTCCCGCGGTCGCCCGCAGAAGAACCTCCAAGTGAGCTTCATCATCACTTCCGGCGGCGGCTCCGCGAATCCTGTGTCTGCGCGCACCGATCAGAATGGTTTCGCGCAGACGGCGTGGACCCTTGGTACCTCGGTTGCCCAGGCGCAAGGTCTCGAGGCGCGCGCGGGCAGTGCGTTGCTCGGTGCGTTCTCCGCGACGCCACTGGTTGGTCCACCGGCGCAGCTTGCGATTCAAGCGGGTGATGGTCAGTCCGCTGCACACAACACGCCAGTCTCTGTTGCGCCGTCGGTGGCGGTGCGGGACCAGTACGGCAACGCCGTCCCCGGTGCTTCTGTGTCATTCACGGTTACGGCGGGGGGCGGGAGCGTGACGGGCTCGCCCGCGACGTCCGCCGCCGACGGCGTTGCGACGCTCGGCAGCTGGACGCTCGGTTCCACGGTGGGGACGAACACCCTTCGGGCCAGCGTCGCGGGCGCGAGCCCGACGACGTTCACCGCCACGGCAACCCCGGGTGCGGCGGTGAGATTGACGCTGGCAGCGGGCGACAATCAGACGGCTGAGGCCAACACGCAGGTTCCGATTCGGCCCGCCGCCCGCGTCACGGATGCCGCGGGGAATGCGATAGCGGGCATCCGTGTGACATTCGTTCCGATTCTGGGCGGCAATTTCGTCCATCCGGATACCGCCTCGTCTGGACCGGATGGTGTCGCGGCACCGAGCTTCTGGATGTTGGGAACGAGGACCGGCTCGAACACCATGCGGGCGACCGCGTCCGGCATTGCCGACACCGTCATATTCCACGCGACCGCTACGTCAGGGCCCGTCGACGCCGACCACAGCGCCATCGCCGCGCAACCGGACAAGATCACGACGAGCAGCACGAGTCGCATTTACGTGATTGCGCGATCGGCCATCCTCAATCCGGTCCCTGGTGCCACGGTCGTCTTCGAAGCGACTGGCTCAGGGAATACCATCGTCCAGCCGTCCGCTCCAACCGATTCTGCTGGATACGCGGAAGGTCAATTCAGCTCGACGGTGCTCGGACAAAAGCTCGTGAGCGCCACGATCAATGGAATCCGGATCACGCCGACGTGGACCGTGACCGTACAGGGCGGGCCTCCGGCGGACCTGAGTCCGTACGCCGGCGACAATCAGACGGCGCAGGTCAATACGAATGTGCCGATTGCTCCGGCGGTGCTGATTCGCGATGCCAACGGCAACCCTGTCCCGGATGTCATTGCGACGTTCGTGATCATCCAGGGCGGCGGATCCGTCGGGGGCTCGCAAGTGGCGCAGGTAGCGTCGGGTCAGAACGGCGTCGCCGCAGTTTCGTTCTGGCGCTTTGGGACGACAACCGGCGCGAACAAGCTGCGGGCTACAGTGCAGGGCATTGCGGACTCCGTCGTCTTCTTGGGGACAGCCACCGCCGGGCCGCCCGCGTCGGTGACGATCCGCGCGGGCAACAATCAGGTCGGATACACCAATACCGCGCTCCCGACGAGCCCTTCGGTGACCGTGAAGGACGCGTTCAACAACCTGGTCCCCGGTGCCGCGGTCACGTTCGCCATCACTGAAGGCAACGGAACGATTGCCGGAACCAATCCCGTGCCGACGGACGCCGCCGGTGTTGCGACCGTGGGCGCGTGGGTCTTGGGTCCTGCGATCGGCACGAATCGTATGACCGCCACCGCGGGCGGCGCGAGCCCCGTGACACTCACGGCGACCGCCCAGTCGGGCCCGCCGGCGTCCGTTGAGATCCATGGCGGCAACAATCAAACGGCAAAGCCCAACGAGTACCTGCCGCTTGAGCCCTCCGTCCTGGTGCGCGATGCAAGCGGCAACCCGGTCGACGGCGTCCGCGTCAGGTGGGCCGTGACATCAGGCGAGGGTTCGCCGGGAAACTCGTACCCAACAACGGTCGCAGGTGGCATCGCCGCGGCGATCTGGCGGCTCGGGCCGGTGCTCGGTACCCAGACACTGGTCGCGACCGTGGAAGGCGAGGGCATCAGCGGAAACCCGGTCACCTTCACGGCAACGGCCGTTGGCGATTTCTGGAGGCGCCTCGCGTCCGCGCCGACGCATCGCATGGACGCTGCGGGTGAGGCCATCGACGGCAAGCTGTACGTCGTCGGAGGAATCCCGTTCGCCGATCCGCTGCAAGGCGCGGGAGACATGACCGGGCTCGTCGAAGTGTACGATCCCGCGACCAACAGTTGGACGACGAGGTCGCCGATGCCCACGCCACGCGCGTCGCTGGGCGTCGGCGTCATCAACGGTATTCTCTATGCGGTGGGTGGATGGCACGGAGGACCCCTCGCGGCGGTCGAGGCATACGATCCGGCGACGGATACGTGGACCCAGAAGGCCCCCCTGCCCACGGCGCTGTACGATCTCTCGGTGACGGTGATCAACGGCGTCCTCTATGCGGTGGGTGGAGCCAAGCTCGTCGAGTGCTCGCCGAGTGACCCCTATTATCCCTATTGCAACAATTACGAGACCGTGGCCACCGTCCAGGCGTACGACCCCGTGACCGATACCTGGACTCAAAAGGCCGACATGCTCACGCCGCGGCAGTTCCACGCCTCGGCTGCGGTGAACGGCATCTTGTACGCTTTCGGGGGCCAGTGGCACGGCGTGAATGACTATCTCGCAGCGGTGGAGTCGTACGATCCCGCGACGAACACGTGGACCGCACGGGCTCCAATGCCCACGGCACGGTTCGGACACGGGGCGGGGGTCATCGGCGGAATCATCTACGTAGCCGGAGGCTCCACGGTCAACGAGGCCTACGATCCCGCGACGGACTCGTGGACGACGAAGGCGCCGATGCTTGAGCGGCGTCAGGAGTTCGCCTCGGCCGTGATCAACGGCGTGTTCTACGTCGCGGGTGGGACCAGCAGTTCAGCGAGCAACTGGAGTCTCAAGCTGCTCGACGCTTATCACCCCTAAGCGCACATCGTAAAATCAGCCCCGCAGCGGTGTTCCGTTGCGGGGCTTTTCCTTCCCTCTATCTTCTTCTTGCCACTATGAGCAAAGGCACTATCGGTATCCTCACGGGCGGCGGCGACGTCCCGGGTCTCAATCCCGCCATCCGTGCCATCACGATTCGCGCCCTGCGCGACGGCTACAAAGTCATCGGCATTCGGCACGGCTGGGGCGGTCTGGTCGACTACTCACGCGAAAAAGATGCCGACAACAGCGAGCAGATCCTGCCGCTCACCGAAGCGATCGTGAACCGCGCCGGCCGCACCGGCGGGACGTTCCTGCACACTTCGCGCGTGCGGCCGAGTCATCTGCCCAAAGAACGCGTGCCAGCGCATCTCAGCAGCTACGGAGAAAAGACGAACGACATCACCAAGGATGTGATCAAGAACCTCGAGCACATTGGCGTCGATGTCCTGATTCCGATCGGCGGCGACGACACACTCAGCTACGGCAAGCGACTGCACGATGAGGGATTGAAGGTCGTCGCGATCCCCAAGACGATGGACAACGACGTCTACGGCACTGACTACTGCATCGGGTTCAGCACGTGCGTGACGCGCACGATCGAGCTGACGCACCGGCTGCGCACGTCGGCGGGCTCGCACGAGCGCTTCCTCGTGATCGAAGTGTTTGGCCGGTACGCCGGCTTTACCGCACTGCTCCCGACGATGGCTGGCGCGGCCGACCGCTGTGTGATTCCCGAGTATCCCGTTGAAGTGGAGCACCTCGCCGAGCTGCTTGTGCAGGACCGCAATAAGAACCCGAGCCGCTATTCGGTCGTCCTGATTTCGGAAGGCGCTCGACTCACCTCGCACGAAGGGATGAGCTTCGAGGGTGAGGAGACCGACATGTTCGGGCACCGCAAGCTCGGCGGCATCGGCGACCAGATCGGTACGGCGCTCAAGGAATCGTCGGCGAAGCTCAACAAGGGCCGGAAGATCGACGTCGTCAACCAGCGCCTTGGTTACCTCGTCCGTTCGGGAGATCCCGACGCGCTCGACTCGATTGTGCCGATGGCATTTGGAAACCTGGCGCTCGACTTGATCGTGAAGAAGCAATACGGCCGGCTCGTAAGCATTCACAAGGGGTTCTACGACACCGTGCCGCTATCGAGCGTCACGTCAGACAAGAAGGTCGTGGACGTGTCGAAGTACTACAACACGCAGCGCCTGCGGCCCATTTACCAATTCGACGGGGCGCCGCTGTTTATCATGACGAGCGACTGATTTCCGCCGACTTCAGGGGGGGAGCAAGCGGTCTGGAAAATGAGATGCTCCAAGGGGGCCTGAGGTAACGCGAGTAGAAATGTGTTGCACAACCGCTGTTGTGCGCAGACCACACGTCGCGCTCCGCGCCACAGTGTGATCGCCGGCACGCATTCTCGGGGTTAACCCTAGTGGCTCGACAGTAAGGAGATACCTACCTACGTCGTAACGCGCGGGGGATGCGAGGTCTGGCATGTGCCTTGCGCGCTCATCCTAAGAATCTGTTCGCCAATCCTAAAAAAAAATCGCACCGACTCGGAGAGAGCGCACCGTGCAGCGCGATCCTGGTTCCTCTTTACACGTTATCCGCGATGAGGCACTCGTCGTCCCGCCCCCCGCATCGCCGACCCCGTCGCCCATCGCACCACCTTCCGCCCCCGCCACCCGCCCGCCTGAAGGCCCGGCGACCGTACGGGGAAAGTTTTTCTTTGTCGGAGACCAGAAGCTCTATCTCCGCGGCGTGACATACGGGACGTTTCGCCCGCGCGCCGACGGCAGCGAAGTGCCCGAGCCCGACGCCGTCGAACGCGACTTTGCGGGCATGGCGGCGCACGGGTTCAATACCGTGCGCGTGTACACCGTGCCGCCTCGCTGGCTGCTGGACACCGCCGCGCGTCACGGTCTGCGGGTGATGGTGGGCGTGCCCGTCGAGCGCTACATCGGTTTCCTCGCCGACAAACGCAAGGATGCACCCGACCTCGACGCCCTCGTGCGGACCGCGGTACGCGACTGTGCCGACCATCCCGCCGTGCTGTGTTATGCGATCGGCAACGAGATTCCCGCGCCCGTCGCGCGCTGGTTCGGCCGCCGCCGGGTCGAGCGCTTCCTGGAGCGGCTGTATCGCGTCGCCAAGGAGGAGGCGCCCGACAGCCTCGTCACCTACGTCAACTATCCGTCCACCGAGTACCTGCAGCTCGATTTCCTGGACTTCCTCTGCTTCAACGTGTACCTCGAGTCGCAGCAGCGGCTCCAGGCCTACCTCGGACGGCTGCACACCCTGGCGGGTGAGCGGCCCGTGGTGATGAGCGAGGTCGGTCTGGACAGCCGGCGGAACGGCGAGCACCAGCAGGCGCGGACCCTGGATTGGCAGGTCCGCAGCGCGTTCGCCGGGGGGTGCGCGGGGGCGTTCGTCTACGCCTGGACCGACGATTGGTATCGGTCCGGCGAAGATGTGCGCGACTGGGACTTCGGCGTGACGCGCCGGGATCGCCGGCCGAAGCCGGCGCTCACCGCGGTGCGTGAAGCGTTTGTCCACCTGCCTTTCGCCCCGACGCTGCCGTGGCCGCGCGCTTCGGTCGTGATCTGCTCGTACAACGGGTCGCGAACCCTCGCCGACTGCCTCGACGGTGTCGCGCGGCTCGAGTATCCGGACTATGAGGTCGTGGTCGTCGATGATGGATCGACCGATCAGACCGCGGCCATCGCGCGGCGGTACGACTGCCGCCTGATCCAGACGCCGAACCGTGGCCTCGCCAGCGCGCGGAACACCGGGTTGGCCGCCGCCACCGGCGAGATCGTCGCCTACCTGGACGATGACGCTCGGCCCGATCCGCACTGGCTCGCCTATCTCGCCGCGACGTTCCTTAGCACGTCCCACGCGGCGGTGGGCGGTCCCAACGTGGCGCCTCCCGGTGACGGACCGATCGCCGATGCGGTCGCGCGCTCACCCGGCGGTCCGGTGCACGTGCTGCTCACCGATCGCGAAGCCGAGCACATCCCCGGCTGCAACATGGCGTTCCGCAAGGAGTGCCTCGCGGCGATCGGAGGCTTCGACCTCCAGTTCCGCGTGGCGGGTGACGACGTGGACGTCTGCTGGCGCCTGCACGAGCGCGGCTGGTCGATCGGCTTCCACTCGGCCGCGATGGTCTGGCATCATCGCCGCAACTCCATTCGCGCGTATTGGCGGCAGCAACTCGGCTACGGGCGTGCCGAGGCGATGCTGGAGCGGAAGTGGCCTGAGAAGTACAATGGGCCTGGGTACGTGCGTTGGGCCGGTCGCCTGTATGGGCCGGGGCGCCCGGAAGCGCCGCCGTGGCGCCGCGCCCGCGTCTACCACGGCATCTGGGGCGTCGCACCCTACCAATCGCTGTACGAGCCCGCGGCCGGCGTGCTCGGTGCACTCCCGCAGATGCCCGACTGGCATCTCACGCTGGCAATCCTTGCCGGCATCGCCGCTCTGGGGGTCGAGTGGCCGCCGCTGCGCTTGGCGCTGCCGCTGCTTGGCTTCGGGGTGTCCATCTCCCTGGCACGTGCCGCCATGAGCGCCGCGCGCGCGTCGTTCCCCACGACGCTCGACCGGTGGCGTCGTCTGCAGCGCCGTCTGCTCACAGGTGTGCTGCACCTCCTGCAGCCGATCGCGCGGCTGCGCGGGCGGCTCAAGGAGGGGCTGACGCCGTGGCGTAGCCGCGGCGTCCGGGGCCCAGCCCCGCTGTGGCCGATCACTACGAGCGTGTGGAGCGAGCGCTGGCTTGCGCCGAGCGCGCGCGTGGAGACGATCGCCGCAGCATTACGCGCCGTCGGCGCCTGCGTGCTGCACGGTGGGCCCCACGATCGCTGGGATCTCGAGGTCCGGGGCGGATTCCTCGGAGCGGCGCGCGTGCTGATGGCGGTGGAGGAGCACGGCAGGGGCTGTCAACTGGTGCGGGTCAAAGCGTGGCCCGTGATCCCGGCGCGCGGCCCGCTGGTCAGCGTCGCGCTCGCGGTGGCGGCGGTCGCGGCCTTGCACGATCACGCCTGGAGTGTGGCGGCCGTGATGGGGCTGTCCGCGCTGGTCCCCATCATGAAGGGCGTCTCGGAGACCGTTGCCGCAATGGCGTCGGTGCTCAATGCCCTGCGTCGCGTGCGAGATACCGAGGCGCAGCCCCGTGAGTGACGTCGTCCTATCCCGGCGGGTTCTGCAACAGGCGCGACCATACGGCCTGCATTTCGTCGCGCTGTTTGCGGTGGGGTTGCTGGCGAGCCCAGTCGCTTTGCTCACCCCGGTGCCGCTCCGCATCGTCGTCGATAACGTTATCGGCGGGCGACCACTGCCGCCGCTGCTGCGCGCCGTGCTTCCCGCAGCGGCTGTGAGCACGCCCGCCGCGGTCCTGTTCGCGGCGTTGTGCCTGCTCGTCCTCGTCGCGGCCGCCAATCAAGCCCAACAGCTCGGGGGCACATTGCTGCGCACCTGGGTCGGTGAGCGGCTGGCGCTGGACATCCGGTCCCGGATGGTCGATCGCATGCAACGGCTTTCGCTGCAGTATCACGATTCGCGTGGCACCGCGGATTCGCTGTACCGCATCCAGTACGACGCACCGGCGATCCAGAACATCCTGGTCGACGGCGCCATTCCGTTCGTGACGGCGACGATCACGTTGAGCACGATGATCGTCGCCACGGCGCGCCTGGACTGGCCCCTCGCGCTGGTCGCGCTCGGCGTGTGCCCCGTGCTGTTGGTCCTGTCGCGTGCCTACCGCGGGCGCATGCGGCGGCAGTCGCGTCACGTGAAGAAGCTGGAGGCGGCGGCGCTGGCCGTGGCGCACGAAACGCTTGGGGCGCTGCGCGTAGTGAAGGCTTTCGGCCAGGAAGCGCGCGAGACCGAGCGGTTCGTGGGGCGCTCGCGCGAGGGCATGATCGCGCGGCTTCGGTTCGCGCTGCTCGAAGGACGCTTCGGCCTGTTCGTCGGTCTCACCACCGCGGCGGGAACGGCCGCCGTGCTGTTCATCGGCGTGCAGCACGTCCAGGCCGGCCTCATCACCTTGGGCCAGCTCCTGATGGTCCTGGGATACCTGGCCCAGTTGTACGATCCCCTGAAGACGATCAGCCGCAAAGCAGCAGGGATCCAGGCGTATCTCGCCAGCGCCGAGCGTGTGTTCGCGCTGCTGGACGAGCCGTCGGACGTCCCGGAACGCGTGCGCGCCCGACCGCTGCCGCGCGCCACCGGCGCCGTGACGTTCCGCAACGTCTCCTTCAGTTATGACAGCGAGCGCCCCGTGCTGCGCGAGGTGTCGTTCGAGCTGCCACCGGCTGCGCGCGTCGCGGTGGCGGGGGCGACCGGCGCGGGGAAGACGACGCTCGTCAACCTCCTCACCCGCTTCTACGACCCGACCGAGGGTGCGATCCTGCTGGACGGTGTCGATCTCCGCGAGTATCGCCTTGCAGATCTGCGGAATCAGTTCGCGATCGTGCTCCAGGAGCCTCTGCTGTTCTCGACGAGCATCGGCGAGAACATCGCCTACGGAAGGCCCGGAGCGACCACCGCAGAGATCGAGCGTGCCGCGGCGGCCGCCGGGGCGCACGACTTCATCGTCCGCTTGCCGGAGGGGTACGAGACCCCCGTGGGCGAGCGCGGCCTCAAGCTCTCCGGCGGAGAGCGGCAGCGCGTCGCCTTGGCGCGCGCCTTCCTCAAGGACGCTCCGCTCTTGATCTTGGACGAGCCAACCAGCGCGGTCGACGCCAGGACCGAAGCCGTCATCCTCGACGCGATGGACCGCTTGATGGAAAGGCGCACCGCGTTCCTCATCACTCATCGCGAGCGCGCGCTCGCCGCATGCGATCTGCGCCTGGAGCTCGAGCGTGGACGACTGCTCGCCGGCGCGACGGCCCTGGCATGACCGACACCGTGAGTCGCCCGAGCCCCCCGAGCCCCCCGCTCCCCCGACCGACCCCCTCCCGAGGGGCGGTCCTGGTGGGCAACCTCAAGGGGCACGCGGCCGCTGAGGCCTGGAGCGCCGTCTGCCGTGACGCCGGAGCCCCCGAAGCGATCGAAGTGCTGCGCGGTGGAAAAGAATCGGCCACGTATCGGCTGACGGGTGCCGGCCCGCGCGGTGAGGCCGTCATCGCGCAACGCTGCACGGCCGCGCGGGCGGCGATCGAACGCACGATCCACGAGCACGTCTTGCCGCACGTGCCCGTGACAGTCCCGCGCTACTACGGGTTTCGCGAGAATCGCGACGGGTTCGTGTGGCTGTTCTTCGAAGACGTGGGCAGCGAGCGAGCTTCGAAGACCGATCCCGCGCATCTGGCCCTCGCAGGGCGGTGGATCGCGCAACTACACGTCGGCGCGAGCAATATTCCGGCCGCGCGAACGCTGCCCGAGGCAGGCCCCAATCGCTATCGCGAGCACCTGCTTGTGGCGCGCGACACGATCCGTCCGCGGCTCGCGAATCCAGCCCTGGCCGCGGCCGACCTGCGACTCCTGAAGCGGCTGCTGGAGCGCCTCGAGCGTCTCGAGCAATTCTGGCCGCACATCGAAGGCGCGTGCGCGGGCATACCAGCCACACTGACGCACGGCGACTTCCGCGCCAAGAACGCCATCGTGCGGGCCGGAGCGACTGGACTCGAGCTGTTCCCGATCGACTGGGAGACTGCGGGCTGGGGCATCCCGGCGGTCGATCTGACGAAGATCGACCTGAAGGCCTACGGATCGGTTGTGCGTCGCGCATGGCCTGATGCTCGGCCCGAGGTGCTGCGGCGGCTCGCTGCTGTCGGTCGCATCTTCCTCGAGCTCGCCGCGATCAGCTGGGTCAGCCCGCAGTTGGCTTACGACACCCCTCTCTACCTGGTGCGTCCCATGTCATGGTTACGCGTTTTTCACCGACAACTCGGCTTGGCTGCGCGCCCGCTGCGCGCCCTGGTATGAGCCACGCCATCGCCACGTTGCGCAATCTCGTTCCCGGAACCGCCGAGCCGGGCTGGCGCGAGCTGTGCGATGCCCTGGCGGACGTCCTCGATGGCGCGAGCGCCAACGGGCGCCCGATCGAACTCGACCGCCTGAAGTCGCGCGTCTACCGCCTCCGGGCGGGAGAGAACGGCACCGTACGCTCCCTCGTCGTGAAGCGCTACGATCCGTGGCTGGCGCGGCGTAACGAGCTGGTGTTGCGGCGGTGGCTGCCCGCGCTGGATCTGAGCGACCGTGCTCCACGCCTTCTCGCTACGGCGGTCGAGCGCGGCGGGGCCTGGGCGTGGCACGTGTACGAGGACCTCGCTGGTGCCCCCCTCGATCCGCAGGACCCGGACCCGCTGCAGGTCGAAGCGGTCGTCGACTTGATTGCGACGTTGCACACGCGCGCCGCCGGCCACGCCGTCGTCCCGCAATGCCGGCATTTCTGCGGCTCCCTGGGCGCGGGCTTCTTCGCGGCCAATGTGCGCGACGCCATTGCCGTTCTCGAAGCCCTGGCGCCGCCGCGCATCGAGCCGACACCCGCGCAAGGCGAGCTGCGGGGGCGATTGCTCGATCGTCTCTATCGGCTCCGCGGTGAGATCGGCGGGCGCACCGCCCTCCTCGAGGCACGGGGTGGGCCCGATACGCTGCTGCACGGCGACCTCTGGACCACAAACGCGCTCGTGCACTCCGATCAGGCGCGCGGGACGCGCGTCGCGCGCCTGATCGACTGGGATCACGCGGCAGTGGGGCCGGCGACGTACGACCTGTCCACGTTCCTGTACCGGTTCCCCAAGGCCGAGCGTCCGTGGATTCTGGAGATGTACGCCCGCGCGCTCCAGCGCGCGGGCTGGCGGTTGCCGTCGGTGCGGGAGTTGAACGCGATGTTCGAGACCGCCGAGTACGCGCGGTACGCGAGTCGCATCATCTGGCCCGCGGTCGCGTTGCTGGAGGAGCGGGCGGCCTGGGGCTTCGATCAGCTCGCCGAAGTGGAGCGCTGGTTCGACGCCCTGGAGCTCGTCCTGCCTGAGCCATGACGACCGTGGTGGTATCGCCATTCGACGTCGTGAGTTTTCCCGACGGAGCCGGGCATTTCTGGGTGTACATGCAGTACGTGCAAGGCCTGCGGCGCCTCGGCTGCGACGTGTATTGGCTGGAGCAGGTCCAACGCGGTAAGCATCGCGACTCGGGCGCGCTCGCGACGTTCCGCGAGCGGATGGAGTGCTTCGGCATGGGCGACCGCGCCCTCTTGTACACGCGCGGCGACGGCACGCGGAACGCGGGCGACGATGCCCCGATCGAGTGGCTCAACGGGTCCGAGACCGCCGCATGGGACGTGCTGCGCCAGGCCGATCTGTTGCTCAACTTCCATTACGGGATCGACCCTCGGATTCTGGGCGGCGCGCGCCGCACGGCGCTCGTCGACATCGATCCAGGACTCACTCAGATCTGGATGAGCATGGGCCAGATCCGCGTGCCTCCCCACGATACGTACTTCACGATCGGGGAGACGGTGGGGACAGCCACCGCCGCCTTTCCCGATTGCGGCCTCGCGTGGCGACACATTCGCCCCCCCGTGTGCCTCGAGCTGTGGCCCTATGTCTACGACCCGCACTGCGAGTCGTTCACCACGGTCGCGGGGTGGTGGTCGGGGAAATGGGTCAAGCTGCGCGAGAACGGCACAGAGATCTGCATCGACAACAACAAGCGCGTTGCGTTTCTCGAGTTCGCTGAGCTGCCGGGTCTCACGACGCAGCCGCTCGAGCTGGCGCTGCATCTCGCCGACGGCGACGGAGAGGACCGGCGCCTGCTCGAGCAGCGATGCTGGCGCGTGCGCCACGCCCGGGAAGTGGCCAGCACGCCGCAACACTATCAAGCGTACATCCAGCGCTCGCGCGGCGAGTGGAGCTGCGCGAAGCCGTTCTTCGTCAAGCTGCGGAACGCCTGGGTGAGCGATCGCACGGTGTGCTACCTCGCGAGCGGCAAGCCGGTGGTCGTCCAGCATACGGGGCCCAGCGCCTATCTGCCGCACGGCGAGGGGATGTTTCGGTTCCAGACCGTGGACGAAGCCGCGGCCTCGCTCGATGCCATCAACACCGCCTACGAGCGTCATTGCCGGGCGGCGCGCGAAATCGCGGTCCAGTACTTCGACGCGAAGCGCGTGCTGGCCGGCCTGTTGCACGAGGCGCTGCAATGACGGTCCGCATCGGATTATTGATGCCGCACTATTCATCGCGGAGCCACAGTTACTGGCCGCTCGTCTCCCAGGCACTCGCGGAGTCGGGCGCCGTCGTAGACGTCGTGCATCCGCCGCGCGGGGCTCTCGATCTCGCGACCCTCCGTGTAAACCACGATCTCTATATCCTGCGCAAGCTCAGCGGACTGGCACTTAGCCTCGCCGGCGCGTTGCACGAACTGGACGCCGCCATTCTGAATCCCTATCCCGCCTCCGCCGCACTGCGCGACAAGATCGTCGCCAGCCGCGTCCTGCAGGAGGCCGGGATCACCACGCCGGCCACCTATGTCGCGTCCGATCCGCAGGAGTTACTGCCCCATCTCGACGAAGGTCCGCTGATCGTCAAACCCTACCTGGGCGCAGGAGGACATCACGTGCACGTCGTCCGCACCGCCGTCGAGCTGGCCGCCGTGCCGGTCAAGCCGCGGGAGCCGGTGTTCGCGCAGCGTTACCATCCGCCCGAGGGGCGCGACCGGAAGATTTACGCCATCGGCACCGAACTATTCGGTGTCAAGAAGATCTTCCCGCGACGCACCGACGCCGACAAGCTCGGCGAACCCTTCGACGTCGGCGCCGAGCTGGCGGACATCGCGCGGCGCTGCGGGCGGGCCTTCGGCGTGGAGCTGTACGGCGTCGACATCATCGAGAGCGGGGGCCAGCCGTACGTGGTAGACGTCGCCAGCGTTCCCGGCTACAAGGGCGTCCCGGACGCCCCCGCGCGGTTGGCACGGCACATTCTCGCCACCGCCGAGCGGGCGCGCCACGGCGCGGCGCTGGTGGCGGCCTCATGATCGCCCTGCTCGCCGTGCTGGCCCTACAGACGCCGACGGTCACCGCGGTACGCGTGGATCGCGCGCCGCAGCTCGACGGCCGCCTTGACGACGCCGCGTGGGCCCAGGCCACGCCGGTCCACGACCTGCTGCAGAGCGTGCCCGACGAGGGGCGCGCCGTGTCCGAGTCCACGGAGGTGCGGATCGTGTACGACGCGGACGCCCTGTACGTCGGCGCCCGGCTGTTCGACGCCGAGCCCGGCAAGATCGTGCGGCGGCTCACGCGGCGCGACGCCTCGTCGCACAGCGACGAGTTCCGAGTGCTGCTCGACAGCTATCACGACTACCGCACGGCGTTCGAGTTCACGGTCAGCGCCGCGGGGGTCCGCACCGACGTGCTCTACGGCGGCG
>WNGP01002961.1_pt1 | contig 14217 bp, 8 predicted proteins | sample 5407671 | NCBI WGS metagenome assembly WNGP01 (sample SAMN13153381, study PRJNA577476) | soil metagenome | isolation source: 40 cm soil or saprolite under Garry oak tree replicate 2 | place: USA:California | collected 2016-06-15 | reverse complement strand
TCGGCCGCGGTTTTGAAAGTGGCTCGATCCTGAGCACTTGCAGGATGCCAATCCGCGGGTCCACGGTCTGTCAACAAGGCACTGGCGAATGGAGAACCATTGATGATTCCAATTCCCTTCGCCTCGGCCATGGGCAGCAGTTCTGTCATTCGCGTGTCGTTCAGGCAGTAGTGGTTATGGACCAGGCCGGCATCGACATCGAGAGAAGAGAGAATTCTCACCCAGAGATCTACCGGATAAATTCCGAAGCTGACGCCGCCTATACGCCCTTCCCGCTTCACCTCCAGCACCGACTCATAGCCCTCGGTGAGAGCCCACTCGGTGTGCTTACGCCCCTGGTATTCGATATCGTGGATGTGAATCAGATCGAAATAGTCAGTCCCCAAGCGTTCAGCACTCTCCTCAATCGACTTGCGAATCCGAGCGCGTGAGTAGTCGAGTGTGTCTTCGCCGTAAGTGCCGGGCTTGGTATACTTGCCCACTTTCGTCGAGAGATAATACAGGTCGCGCCTGACGCCTCGTAATGCCTTTCCGAGAACTGTCTCAGAGACTGTCCCCGCATATGCGGGCGCCACGTCGAAGTAGTTGATCCCGCATTCCAGTGCCACATGCACCGCCTTGATGGCTTCCTTTTCATCGACAGAACGGAAAACGCCACCAAGAGAGGAGGCTCCGAAGCTCAGCCGGGAGACCTTCATCCCGGTCCGTCCAAGAATATTGCGTTCCATAAAAACTCACGCCTTGATATCGAGATTCAGCGCACAATGACGAGTCGAGCGCGCCATGAGGTCGAGCGTTTGTTTCACAACCGCACTGCTTTTTATTTCGTGGTACTCGACGCTGGACAGCATCGTGCTAATGCGTCCGGGGACTGGCGAGCCCACATTGGAGCTCGAATACGGCTTGCCTGCTATCCATCGCTATCTCGAACTTCCACGACCGCTTTCATCATCCCAACTTTTTCGGAGAGCTCTTTGAAGCGCGCAGGCACTTCGTCAAGGCTGATCCGATCGGTAATCCAGGGCTCGGTATTAATCTTATTTTCTTCAAGCATGCGGATAATAGGTGGGAATTGTCCGCAACTGTTCCGGCTCGCATAAATCGTGATTTCGCGCCGATGTAGCAGCGCGTCATCAATGCGTACGGGATCACGCGTTAAGCCCACGAAAACAAGCCGCCCTCCAGGAGCTACATGGTTCAGACTGTCTGCCATGACGGCCGCGCTCCCCGTAGCATCCAATACCACGTCAGCTAGTCGTCCATCTGGCGTAGGTAAGGCTTCCACACCCAATTTGTGTGCAAAGTGTCTGCGCCAATCGTTGGTTTCTATGACTGCCACTTTCGCCCCGATGGCGGCGGCGAACTGACACACCGCCAGTCCGATGGGGCCGGCTCCGACCACCAGCACCTCTTCACCCGCCCGCAATTGGCTTCTGTTTACGGCATGAGCCCCAATTCCCAAGGTCTCGACCAGAGCGAGTTGATCAAGCGACAGCAGTTCTGATTTGTGCAATAGCTCAATCGGGACCCCTAAAAAGCCCTGCATGCCGCCATCGACATGTACACCGAGAAGCTGAAGCTGTTCGCAACAGTTCGTTCTTCCCATTTTGCAGGTGCGGCATTGGCCGCAACTGATGTACGGTTCGATCGCGCATCGATCGCCCGGGCGGAGTCCTCGCTTATTCTCGGGCACTTCCACGATTTCGCCGGCAAGCTCGTGTCCCAGGACACGTGGGTAGGTGTATATTGGGTGTCTTCCAGCAAGAGCATGGAAATCGCTTCCACAAACCCCGACTCGATGAACTCGAACCAGGACTTGTCCACTGGAAGGCACTGGGCGTGGAACGGTGAGGTCGACAAACTCGCCCGGAGCATTCAGCCGAATTCTTCTCATAAAAGGACTCCTCGAAGTGCGGCTAGTCGGAGAGTTGTCGATATTGGTCCAGCCATACGCCGCGGTGAATTGTAGAACACCATCCATCCTCGGTCAAGCCATACTGGTGGGCTCACGTCAGAGACTACTCTTGAGATTTCTTAGCAGAACACTGATTCAAAGGGCCGAGTAGGATCTTCGCAATGCGGAAATCTTGACATTCAGAATTCATGAGTGGTAAAGTTCGCGGTCGTATTGGCCCATCCAAACGCCGTGAAGCGATGCGCGGTGCCATCTATTGGACTGGTCACCGCACTGTGCGACCCAAGATTTGTGCGGCAATGGCTCACAAGACTTTAGGAGCAGCGGCAAGCATGTTTTTTTGTGCAGAATCTCAGGCGTAGAGCGAGTTTTCTGCCGAACTCCTCGCGTCAAATAGCTCAGCGGATGCAAAGACCATATGACCAAACGACTGCGTACACCGATCGCATGCCTCCTACGACACAAACGAGCAGGTAACGTGCACCCATCAACTGCTCGCACTGGATCTTACGAATGAGCTACGCCGTGCAACCTACCCTTACAATCCCTGCGCTCGACGTCGCGATTATTCTGCTGTACATGTCTGGCATATTGACCATTGGCCTGCTGTCAGTGCGTCGGATCAAAATCACGGGCAACGTTTTTTTTCTCGCCGGACGATCGCTGTCATGGCCATTAGTCGGTGCGGCTCTGTTTGCTTCCAACATTTCGACCATCCACCTGGTTGGACTTACGGCGTCTGGTTACAATGAAGGTCTTGTTTGGGGGAACTTCGAATGGATGGCATCGTACACGCTAATCCTGCTATCGCTCGTTTTTGCGCCGTTCTATTTTCGAACCCGTATAGCAACTTTACCGGAATTTCTGGAGCGCCGGTATAGTCCCGCGTCGCGCTCATTCTTGGCCTTCATGGCAATTGTCGCAGCCCTGTTCATCCACATTGGGATGAGTTTGTACGCCGGAGCTGCCGTTTTCCACCGCTTTTTCGGTATTAACGTCGTCACGTCGATCGTGATTATTTCCGCAGTCGTCGCGATTTATACCGTGCTCGGGGGGCTACGAGCCGTGGTCATCACCGAGACTGTCAATACTGTGATCCTGATACTGGGAGCGCTATTGATTTTGGCGTTCTCGCTGGCCGCATTGTCCGGCCACGGTATCCATTCCTTAGAGCAGTTCAGGGCTGCTGCGAAGCCGGAACAATTATCGATGCTGCACTCGCACGACTCGGCTGGTCTTAGCTGGTATGCCGTGCTGCTTGGTTACCCGATTCTCGGCATCTGGTATTGGTGCACAGACCAAACGATTGTTCAGAGAGTGTTAGGAGCGCGCAGCTCAGAAGATGCACAATTGGGCCCCCTCTTTGCGGGATTCCTAAAGATCCTGCCTGTTTTTCTGCTCGTGCTGCCTGGCGTCATCGCATACGTACTGTTTCATAACATCATCGGGAGCGAGAGCAACCAGGCGCTGCCGGTGCTCATTGAGCAATTGATCCCGACAGGAGTGCGGGGGGTGATCACTGCGGCAGTCTTAGCAGCCCTAATGAGCGCCGTCGCAGCCGCTCTCAACAGCATCGGAACCCTGGTGGCGGTTGACATAGTGGCTCGGCTACGACCGGGCACATCCGATCGCGCGCAGGTGACAATCGGCCGAATCAGTTCCGTTGTCGTCATGCTGCTGGCTATGGCTTGGTCAACCCAAGGGGGGCGATACTCGAGCATCTTTGAAGCGATCAATGCCATCGCGGCTGACTTGGCACCTCCGATCACCGTCGTTTTTCTCTGGGGTGTGCTGTGGCGGCGAGGCACCAAGCAAGCTTCCCTCTACACGCTGATTTGCGGCTTTGCGATGGGAGCGATCGCGTTCATCCTGGACCTCCCTGCGTTCGGCACGGAGAAGATCGTTACTCACCGCTGGGGTATTCCGTTCATGATGCAGGCCTGGTGGATGTTTTGTATTTGCAGCGTCGTCTACGTTGTGGTCACCCTCCTCACGCCGGCACCTCCGCACGAATCGGTGGATGGCTTTACCTGGGATCACCCCCTGTCCGCTGTCACTCAGGAACCGTTTAAAGGCTTGCGAGACCCGCGCTTAATCGCAACGGTCCTCGCAGTGACGGTGGCTGTTCTGTACTACATCTTCCGCTGACGCCTGAGGTCGAGTATTCGCTCAGAAACACAAACGTAACTTGGGAACCTTTCGCGTTACGCGGATTCTCTTCGGAAGGACAAACCGCCTAGCCGAGTTGGGAATTGTGGCTACGATGAAAATCGATACGCACCAGCATTTTTGGAAATATAACGTTCGAGATTACGTGTGGATGGGCACCGGCATGGACAAGCTCCGTAAGGATCACCTGCCGACGGACTTGTTGCCGCTTATCAACGCCGCTGGTATCAGTGCTACCGTCGCAGTACAAGCTCGACAATCTCTCGAAGAGAGTACTTGGCTTCTGCAACTCGCGGACGAATATTCTTTCATCCGCGCAGTAGTGGGCTGGGTAGATCTCACTAGCGAGCGCGTTGTGGAGCAACTTGAGCAGCTTGCTCAGCACCCGAAATTCCGCGGAGTCAGACATGTCGTCCACGACGAAGCGGATGACAAGTTTATGTTACGGGAGAGTTTCCTTCATGGGTTGAGCCAGCTGAAGCGATTTGGGCTCACTTACGACCTGCTCCTGTTCCCTCGGCATCTTCCCATAGCATGCGATGTGGTGAAGCGATTTCCCGACCAACTTTTCGTGCTGGACCACATTGCCAAACCTCCGGTTCGAGCCAAAGAAATGGAGCCATGGGCACGTGACCTCAAACGACTGGCAAGTTTTGCCAATGTTTCTTGCAAAATTTCGGGGCTCGTAACAGAAGCCAAGTGGAGTTCATGGGAAGCGCAGGATTTCGAGCCGTACCTCGATGTTGTACTTAACGCATTTGGCCCGCATCGACTCATGATCGGCTCGGATTGGCCGGTGTGCACTTTGGCGGCAGACTATACCGCTGTGATTAACTTAGAAACTGACTACATTGCCCGGCTTTCGGGCGATGAACAGCATGCAATCTTGGAAAAGAACGCGATAGGGTTTTATTCCATCCGGTTCTGAGCCGGTGCGTATTCCCTGCGTCCCAGACCAGCAAAACACGCCGATGAGATTATGAATTTCCGACGATCCACGTAGCGTCGCTCCCTTGAGAAGATTGCACTTTCGACAACCTAGACCTTGCATGAAGACTTGAGAATGAGCTTATTTACCGCAATGCGCCTCCCAAACTTGAAGCCGCTTGGGGAGTCTAGCAGGAGTGGATCCCTGGTTTCGCACCTTTGGCTTTTTGATCTTAATTAGGATAAGCGGTTTCGCACAGCGGACAGGTTTTCATAGAGATGCGCACCTAGGTCCCGAGCGGTAAATCACCGAGGCGGAGCAACGAGTTACGGCTTCAATTCCTCGAGCGCTTTGCGCGCAAGGGAATTTCCCGGGACTCGTGCCAGGAGTTGTTGAAGGATCTCCCGAGCGAGGGTTCGCTTACCCGTGGCAACGTAGAGCTTGGCGAGGTTCAGGTAGGGTTCGTCGAAATCGGGTGATACTCGAATGCATTCTTGAAATGCTCTAATAGCATTTTCCAGATCCTGGGTTCGCCAGTAAACAATCCCCATGTTGTTGAGAGCTTCGGGGAAATCTGGGCGCAATTTCAACGCTGCTTGGAGTAATTGTTGGGCTCGCTCAATATTTCCTTTTTGGGCAAAGAGCAACCCCAGTTCGTAGTTTGCTTTTGGATTCTCCGGATCGGATCGAAGAGCCTGCTCGAGGGGCCCCTGCGCCTCCGCGAACCGGCCTTGCAGCCGATACAGGGTTCCAAGACTCATCAGTGCGCCTGCGTCATTGGGGTTTTGACGAATCACGCCCTCGAAATAATGCTGGGCTTCCTGCGGCTGCCCCGCCTGCGCCGCAATGATTCCCAAGTTAATGTTGGCCTCAGAGTAGTTGGGTCGGATTTGAAGTGCTCGCTGCAGTGGCTCGCGAGCTGCGTCGGGCATTCCCTTCATTAGATACAACGTTCCAAGGTTGTATTGAGTCGCGGCGTCGTCAGGGTTGTCGCGCACTGCGAGCTGGAATAGCTTAAGGGCTTGGTCCAGGTAACCTCTCTGGTAGAACGCCATCCCATAAGCCAGGTTGTCGCGACGAAATCCTCGCTCGGGAGAAATGCCTTGAAATGGCAATCCCATGCGTACTCGCTCTTCCAAGGACTTTGGAATGTGGTACAAGTCGTCCGAGACGCGGTCCGGGCTGAGGGTCCCCTGGTAGACTTTGACAATGTCCCCTTTTACGTCAATCAGGAAAGATGTCGGGATTCCCAAGTCCCTCCGCCGGGCGAACATATAACGGTAAAGAACATTGTAGATACCCGCCATGTCCACCGAACCAAGCACGGTGATGAACGAGAACTCCTGTTCCCGGACGAAAGCCCGGACCTTGTCCGCCGCCATTGGCTCGTCGACGTTCACAGCGATGAAGTGAAGTCCGGCGTCCGCCCACCTGACCCGCTGCCGTTCGAAGGTCTCCAGGACCTTCAGGCTGGCAGGACTTTCCAAGGCCCAGAAACTTAACAAAACCCGACGCCCTTGGAACTCAGCGAGAGTGTGTTTGTGGCCCATGGGATCCGGCAGTTCGAAGTCGGGAGCAGCCACCGGGTCGAGCAACCAGGTTTCGCATGTTGTTGGCGAGAGCAAATTCTGCTGAGGCTTGGGACGAAGCGAAGATCGCCCCGAAAGCGCCCGAAAGGGTTCGGCGTGGAAGTGCTCGGCCCCCTCTTCAATTTCGATCCGGTGATTCACCGGCAGGCCTCGAAATTCCTGAAGTAGCCCATTGGGCCAGCGGATCCGCGCGTGAACCGGAACGCCGCCTTTTCCCAGTCCAAAAAAAATCTCCTTCGAATGTTGTGAGCAAAACCCTGTGCCCGCTTGCAGAAACCTGGTCTGAATTCCTTGTTCCGTTTCCAAGCTTATCACCGCCCCGATCGCATCCCGGTTGCTCTTGGTGCCGCGCAGGCGAAAAGCGATAGAGTACCCGAGATCCTGCATTTCACAGCGTAGAAGCCGGAGCTGTGGTCCAGTGCGATTCGTCAGGAAGGCTTCAAGCCGCCCATCGTGGTCGTAGTCAGCGAGGGCAAAGGCTTGGCTGTCGTCGATAAAGTCCAGTCCCAGTGCTCCCGCGCAGGAGGTAAACGTCCCATCATGGTTGTTCAGGTAAAAGACGTTTCTCTGATAACCTCCCCAAGTGCCGTCGGAACGGGTCAATTCGTTGATCGCGTTCCAACCCCTCTGGTACGCTGCAGGACGGTCAGTAGGGTACGACTGCGCAACCGCTTGACGCCAGTAGAAGCTCGCCAGGTCCTGCTTACGGGGGCCGGAGATCAGGCCGTTGGCGATGTACAGGTCCGGGTAACCATCATGGTCGAAATCCCAGGCATGATTCGACCACGACCAGCCGCTCTGCTCAGTCCCTGCAGACACGCTGCGATCCTCGAAGTTTCCATTCTTGAGGTTCCGGTATAGCGAATTGCCCTGGGCAAATCGGCGATAAAGCGCGAGGATGTCGCGCGGCATTTGCCTGGAAAAGGCTTCCTGCGAGGTGAGACGCAGACCTGGCGCCTCCCACATATTGGAGATGTAGAGATCGAGCCAGCCGTCATTGTCGTAGTCGAACCAGCACGCGCTCATCCCAGGCCCGATATCTGAAACTCCGGCGTTATCGGCTACATCGGTGAAAGTTCCGTCGCCGTTGTTGTGATACAGGTTGTTCTTCCCGAAGTCATTCACGACGTAAAGGTCAGGCCAGCCGTCGTTATCGTAGTCGGCCCAGTGGCAATCAAAACTGTAGCGGTTGTTGTTCTGGTCAAGACCGGTTCGAACGGTTACGTCAGTGAAAGTGTTATCGCGGTTATTGCGGAAAAGGAAATTGGGCGGTCCATTTTGCGCATTGTAGTAAGGCATCGGGTATTGATTTTGAGTGAGGCCTTGGTAGTAGCTGTAAAGACAAAAGTACACATCGAGCCATCCATCGCGGTCGTAGTCTGCGAATGCGGCACCTGTAAATGTACCTAGAGGTTCGTCCGCGAACCGAAAGGCATCAGGTTTGAGCCGGAAGGTTCCATTTCGCTGGTTGAGAAAGAGCAGAGGCCCGGTTACTCGCACCACGAGGAGGTCCTGATAACCGTCGTTGTCCACGTCAGCAAACAGCGCGCAAGGGGTAGCGTCGAGCACGCCGACACCAGCCGCTTCCGTGATGTCCTCGAACGTCCCATCGCCCCGATTGCGGTAGAGCCGGTTGGGGAGCCCAGACGGCTGGCACACGTAGAGATCATCAAACCCATTGTTGTCGATATCCCCGCAGGTGACGCCGACACTTCCATAGACGTCGATGCCCGACGCACCGTCGAGGACCGTCCGCCAGTAGTCGGTTCCACGGAGAAGCTGCCCGCTGTACGACGCGTTGCTATCGAACGCTTGCGAGGTGATGTCCACAAACGCCGCACTCGGCGTGCGGCAGCGCCGTTCTCCGAGCACTTGCCATTCCAGTACCCGCCACTCGCCGCCGGGCTGCTGGCCCCATTTGATAGCCCATTCCCCGAGCCGCTCTTCGCGGTGGAAATCCGATCCTGTCAAAACCCAGTTGTAAAACACTCGCGTCTGGGCGATGAGGAGCGACGAAGAAATCACAGAGAGGGAGGGTATCGTGAATTCTGCCACCAGAAGTCGGCTTGAAGGATCCAACAGCGTGCGGAGTTGCATGACGAGTGAGTTGTGACGCAGGCTTTGAGCGCTTGGAAACAGAAGCCGACAAACCTCAAGCGGGGGGCCCGAACGGATCTCCTTGACGTCAGAGGCTACCACGGGAGAGGCCATTATGTCGGGCGAGAGTGAACTTTCAAGTGGCTCAAAATCAGGGGGAGACTGGCGTAGAGCCTCGCCCCAGCGAGCAAGAATGGCTTCAATCTCTTCCGCGTACTTCTCCGTGGGAAAGATGTCCAGCTCCGAGTGAACTTTCCGCATCACGTCATCGAGCGGCGCCCCCGCGGGGTATCGAGGTGTAAGGCGATAGTCCAGTGGGGTGGACAGCGTGCGCTGCTGTTGGGGGTTTGGTTCCTGGCCAACCACTAGAGGCGCCGCGGTGAAACTTGCGGGTAGCCAGAGGGCTGGTACGCCGCTGCACCACCTCAAGAATTCGCGGCGCGAGGGCATCCGGTCCTGGCTCGACCTTCGGTCATTGCCCAAAGCAGGGTGCTCCTGAAACGCTTAGCATTACGCTGTTAGGTGATTCGAAATCCCCTGCCAACGCAGGCCCGGAGGCCGAAAAAATGCAGCCTATTGCGAGAGCTCTATGCTTACTGGCCCTCACCGAGCCATCCCCACCCCGTTTTTGTTAATAGCGGAGAGCCATCATTAATAGAGGGCCATCGGTGCGAACTTCAGGGCCTTTCGAGAGCTTCCTTCGGGGGCTGCCTGGAGCTCGCCGGATCCCGCACGCCGCATAAGATCACCTATCTTGCCCCTCCCTTTGAATTTTCACCGCGGTACAGTATCCCCCCGACCCGACAGTTAAATGTGAAACTCAATCGGCCTACGGCGACTGAGTGCGGGAGTTTGGAACTGTCAAAGTAATCTCCATCGGCTTCGTCGTCTGCTGCTGCACAAAGACCGCCAGGTCGATGCCGTCCAGGTTGCGTATCGTCCCGACCCGGACAGTTCCTGCTGGCACCGCACGACCATCAACTGTGACCCGCGCCGGATCGGCATTCCAATTCTTCACCACGAGGGCGGGATTGAAAATTGGAGAATCGTCGGAGGCTTGCAGTTTCAACTGCAGTTGCGGAGAAGCCCCGACATGTTTGCCAGAGTGAGCGCGTCATTCTGGACATTATCCTCAGGGCGCGTGCCCGGACCATTCACAATTATGGTCTCCTGCCACTCGTGCCACATGTCCGGCGGCTGCACGCGGTCACTATGGTGCAAGACTTGTTTTCTTCCGGCAACTCCGTCAGGATAAACCGTGTAATACTGGTCAGCCCAGTCCGAACCACCCGGTGAGCGGGTCCTGATGTGCGCCACGATACAGAACGTCGGCCAGCGCATAGCGCCAGTGCACAAGCGCGCGGGCGGACTGCTTTCCATAATATTCACCCGTGAGTTACGCGTCTGTTTGTCAGACATCGGTTCGGCGTCGTACGCTCCCCATTGCTGGGACCTGCTTTGCGAGTCGTGTGACACCTGTTGTGTATCCGTCGAACTACAGCGCGCTACCAGACACGCTCCGAGCATATGCGCAGTATCCACTCACGCTGTCCTCGACGCCGCTGATGGGGTCCCTGGTTTTGGCTCCGCTTGACTGATCGAACTCCCACCGGGCCACAGGACCGTTTTGCTGCCCGACTGCCAGTCCGGCGAGCAGCAAGATTGGAAATACCGCCCTCAACATTCGGAGATGCGAATTGCTCATTATGCGTAATATCCTTGCCCGTTGAGAGTATTCAATGCTGATCACAATTGGGTGTACCAACTATCCTTGAGGACCACTATGCTAGGATGTGGTGTTGATGCCTGTCAACGCTGATTTATTGCAACAAACACTTGACATGGGCGCACTCTGCAGCCAGCAAGACAGCCACTGGACGTGGTTCGACCATTTATTTATCAAGCCAGGCTCCGCCTTGAACCGTGGCCTCAGGCCTCACCCTTACATCGCCATCATTCTCCTTGCGGGCATTTGTGCGTAACAGATACGCGCCTTCGCGCGCCTCCAGCCATTGTTGTTGCTCCGGCTTCTGCCGCCACACCAGGCGTGCGTAACAGGCGACTCTGCGGCCGACCTTTGGAAAAAATACATACAGCTGACGGAAGTGGAAGCTGCATTTCGCACGCTCAAGAGTGAGCTGACGATCCGGCCGCTGTTTCATCAACTGGAAAAGCGAGTGAAAGCCCACGTGCTGGTGGCCTTTCTCGGCTACGCCCTGCTGGTGACGCTGAAGCATCTTCTGAAGCGGAGTGCCTCGGAGTATTCGCCGGCCAAAGCCTTAAAGCGATTATCCGAGTTGCACAGCGTGGATATCGTACTGCCCACGGTAGAAGGTAAAGAAATTTGGTTGCGCCGCATCAGCAAGCTGGATGAGGACCAGCAGAGGATTTTTCACCAGCTCCAACTGCGGCTGCCGGAACGACTGGACCCGATCCAGATTCAAAAATGTAGTGCAGACTTTGTTGTAGCCTGAACTGATTTCAAAGCACTTAACCCTCTTTTTGGCCCCTTAGTGACGAACTTGGGTTAAGGACGATATTCCACGTCCAACGCAAATTCTCTTGACAATCATGGAAACTGTGAGGTAAGAAGTCCCAGTTGGATTGGTCCAACCACTTAGTCCAACCAATGATCGTTCTGGGAGGGGTTCTTATGGAGCGTCTAACAACAGCTTCGGTGGCTCTCGTCCTCGCTCTGTTCATCTCCGCTTCTCTGGGCTTTGGTCAGACGCCGACGGGCGGAGTCAATGGCGTTGTCACAGACTCCACAGGCGCCGCAATTCCGAGCGCCACACTGACTCTCACCAATCCGGCCACCGGGATTGTGACTACCGCCGTAACGAACGCAAGCGGAGTCTACGCTTTCGTGAATGTGGCACCGAGTCTTTACAGTCTCAAGGCAGAAAAATCCGGTTTCAGGGCGTCCTCGGTAGCTGCCTTCAGGGTAGCTGTCAATGGGACTGTCACGTTGAATATGACTCTTTCTGTGGGGCAAGTTTCGGAAACGGTGCAAGTATTGGGCGAAGCTCCCTTGCTCCAAGCCTCCACATCTGAATTGGGCACGGTCATAGGAAGGGAGGCCGTCGAGAACTTGCCGATCAATGGCAGGAACTTCACTGAAATGACAATGCTGGTTCCCGGCGTCTCACCAGTGAACACCTCGCAAGAATGGGGCAGCACGGTCGCTCTCCCTGGCTCCGCCTGGATCAAGCCAAGCGTTGATGGGCAATGGAGTCGAAGCAATCTGTATTTGATAGATGGCATTATCAACACCGAAGGCGAGACCGCCGGTTACAGTATTCTGCCCAGCCTCGATGCGATTCAAGAATTCAGTGTTGATACACACAATGCTAAAGGTGAATATGGCTTGGTCATGGGCGGCACGGTCAATCTCGCGACGAAGTCCGGGACCAACACGCTTCACGGATCGGCGTTCGAGTACCTGCGCAACCAGATTTTCGACGCACGGGATCCTTTTACCGATATAAGCACCGACAGTGCAGGAAACATCGTCCCCATTCCTCCTGCGACATTTCGACAGAACCAATTCGGCGCTACTCTGGGTGGACCCGTGTACATCCCTAAACTCTACAATGGCAAGAACAAACTTTTCTTTTTCTTCAGTTATGATGCCTGGCGGTATTCGGCAGCGGCAAAATCGCTCTATCACGTCCCCACAACGGCGGAACTCGGTGGAGATTTTTCCGCCTGGCCCGTTCAAATTTACGATCCTGCCACCACCCGCGAGGACCCGTTGAACCCCGGAAACTTCATCCGTGACCCGTTTCATGGGAATATTATTCCGAGTGATCGCATCAATCAAATGATGTTGAACACGATGAAGACCCTGTACGACCAGCCGAATATACCCATTGAATCCTTCGACAATGGCTTCAACAATGTGATCAATAACCGGCCGAACGTAAACAATGCCAATGCTTTTGAGGGCAGAATTGATTATCAAGCCGCGTCAAAGACGCGCCTGTTCTTCCGGGTGAATCATTTTAGTCAATGGGACCTCACGGCCGACACCCTCAAGAACGGCGGCTTCGACTATCACTGGCCCAATCAACTAGCTCTGGGCTGGGATCAGACGTTCAGCCCTAATATTTTTCTCACGACGCGCCTGGCAACGACAGGTACTCCTTGGACCCGGAATCCGGAACATCCGTTGTCCGCATCGCAGTGGTCCGACCTGGGGTGGACTCAGATCAACAGATACGGAGGCCAGATCAATCTGAACGTTGATGGCCTCGGGCCGACCGGAATTGAAGGTGACCCGAACAGTATCGCTTCGGAGCGGAATTACCAGTTTGCTCCGGATTTCAGCTGGTTAATAAAGAATCACCAAATGAAGTTCGGATATCTGTTCTTCCGCCAGCACTGGTGGGGGTCCGATCCCTACGCCGGAGCGGATTTCGGAACCGACCAGACCGCCGATCCAGAACAGACTGGTGGAGTGCTATCAGGGATCGGCCTCGCTTCCGCCTTGCTCGGAGTTCCGAGTGACACGTTCGGTTCGACCCAGTATTACAACCAGACGTACAACACCTGGGGCTTTTATGGTCAGGACGAGTGGAAAGTGAAGCGGAACCTGACAGTGAACTACTCGCTGCGCTGGGAATTTGTCGACCCGCCGAACTACATCAAGGTCACGGCCGGCGACTTCAATTTTGCCACAGGAGATTACTGGATAGGTGGCAAAGCGCTGCCCGCGGCGTGTGGAACGCCTGCAATTCCGCCGTGTATCCCGGGTGGAGACTTGTCGGCCCTTCCTGGAGGCAATCACATCATTCTTGCACCACGTCCAAACATTAAAGCGACTCACCGGAAGAATTTTGAGCCGCGCGTGGGATTTGCCTGGGAGTTTACGCCCAAGACGTTGCTGCGGGCAGGGGCCGGACTGACTTACGACGTGTTCTCGGGGATCACTCAGGAGAACAACAATATCCAGGCGCTGTGGCCGAATAACAATTTCGGGGGCGCCACCTTCAACCAGATAGGACAGCCGGTAACCACGATTGACGCTGCTCAGGCACAGGGACTCGATTTTGGGCCGGATCCCACCGGCCCCTGGAACTCGATAGCCTTCGGCGGCTTTCCTTTTGATCCCAACAAGAAACCCCCTTACTCGATTCAGTACCACGTACAACTCCAGCGCCAGTTCACACCAGACCTCACGCTCTCAGCGGCCTATAGCGGAAGTGTCACTCGGAGATTGGACTACGGCTATCTGGCTAACGCTGCTACCACGCCTGGACCCGGGTCAGCTGATCAGGTGAATGCTTTGCGCCCGTTCCCATACGTCGGAGCCCCGTTTCCCTATAGCTTTAACACTGGCCGCGCCAACTACAACTCACTGCAGGTTGAACTAAATCGGCGCTTCAGACGGGGACTGATGCTACTCGTTGCCTATACCTGGTCGAAATCGATTGATAACGGTGCCAGCGGCTGGTTTGGCTCTGAAAATGGTGCCAGCGGCACGTCGTCCATTCAGAATGAGTACGACATGAAGTCCA
>WNGP01003710.1_pt1 | contig 14220 bp, 14 predicted proteins | sample 5407671 | NCBI WGS metagenome assembly WNGP01 (sample SAMN13153381, study PRJNA577476) | soil metagenome | isolation source: 40 cm soil or saprolite under Garry oak tree replicate 2 | place: USA:California | collected 2016-06-15 | reverse complement strand
CTCATAGAGCCACTTGGCATTGCCCGAACGCGTATGGATAAGCGTGGGCAGGCGGAAGGTGGGGATCAGCAGGTACTCGCCGCGCGCATGATCGATATTTGAGGGATGGACATGGCTGGTGGTGATACCCGGCACGCTGTATTCAGGCCAGCCCCACTCTTTGAGCGTCGCCGAGTAGAACTCCAGCTTGCGCGAGGGCGTAGGGAAGCCTTCGCAGGCCTTGCCGTCGATCATCACGCCGATGGTTGCGCCGTTTCGACGAACGATGCCGTTCTGCTCATTCACCTGCGCCTGCTCAAGGACGGTGGCCTTCAGTTCGCGCTCATGCAAACGGAAGACGGGTGATTTTTCTTGCGGAATCTCAAACGCCCCGTACTTCTGCATGTACTCCAGGGGGGTCAGTTGCTCGCCTTCCGCCGCCTCCGGCAGACCGGGTACACTATTCTCGAAGATCCAGCGATAATACTCGAGGATGCTCAGCTTTTCGCCAGGACGATAAGGTGACTCGAAGTAGTGCCGGATGCCCAGGCTGCCGTCGGGGTCGATGCGCCACGACAGCTCGATCCAGAACTCATCCTCCTCCCACACCTCACCGGGATTGGCCTCGAAGGTGAATTCCACCGGTTCGCCATGCCGCTCTTTGTAGACACGCAGCACCGGCTGGCGGAAGCCGATCCAGCGCCCGGCGTGCGTCTCCTGGCTCATCAGATCATGGCGCTCGCTTGCCACGCCCATCGGCAGCACATAGTCAGCATACCAGGCCGTCTCGCTCCACACCGGCGTGAGAGCTGCGTGCAACTCAACCTGCTGCTCGTTGGTCAGCATCTCGATCCAGCCGGTACCGTCGGGGTTGGTCCAGACGGGATTATAGACCCGTGTAAAATAGGCGGCTAACTTTCCCCGCCCTTCGCGCAAAAAGTAGGGCAACAGGATGCTCATTTCGTAGTTCGCCAGGGGATATTCCGGTGGGAAGAGCAGCTCGTTCCACACCTCGCTGGGGGAAGGTTTGAGGAATGGCGCGGGGACGAACTTATTCCAGGCGTTAGGAGCTGTTCCGCCAGCTGTGCCAATGCTGCCGGTCAGGACCGAGAGGAACCACAGCGCGCGCGAGACCTGCCACCCGCCAAGGTTGCCTGCTGTGGCTGCGCGCCAGGTGTGCGCCGCAAAGGCCGTCCCGGCACGTCCGATCTGCCGTGCGATATCGACGATCACCTCTTCGGAGAGCCCGCTCTCTTGTGCCGCAAACGCCAGTGTATACTGCGCGTACAGGTCGATCAGGACTTCGATGAAGTGGTCAAAGGTCTGCGGCTCACTCGCATGTTCTGCCGCCAGATATTCCTGCCAGTTGACCCAGCGCCGCACGAACTCGCGGTCGTACAGCCCCTCGGCCAGCAAGATGCGTGCCATCGCCAACAGCACCGCCGTTTCCGAACCGGGCCAGGTGGGCAGCCAGTAATCGGCCATGCTGGCTGTATTGGAGAGGCGCGGGTCCATCACCGCCAGCTTCGCCCCTTTCATTTTGCCCTCGATGATGCGCTGCGCCTGCGGATTGAAGTAGTGGCCCGTTTCCAGGTGCGAACTGATGAGCAAAATGAAACGCGCATTGGCATGGTCAGGCGAGGGGCGATCCATGCCGCACCAGATGTGATAGCCGAAGCGCGCCGAGGACGAGCAGACGTTGGTATGGCTGTTGTGCCCATCCACGCCCCACGCGCCCAGCACGCGCTCCATATAGCCGTCGTGCCCAGGGCGTCCGACGTGGTACATCACCTCGTCACGTCGCCCCTCGACAATCGCGGCACGAATCTTGGCGGCGAACGTATCCAGCACTTCATCCCAGGTTGTGCGCTCCCACTTCCCCTCACCGCGCTTGCCGACGCGTTTCAGGGGATACATGATGCGCTCCGGATCGTTGACCTGGTTGATGGTCGCAGGACCTTTGGCGCAGTTGCGCCCGCGACTCCCTGGGTGGAAAGGGTTGCCCTCCAGCTTCTTGACCCGCCCGCTCTCCTTGTCCACGTAGGCCAGCAGCCCACACGCCGCTTCACAGTTGAAGCAGATCGTGGGGATGATCTCGTAGTGCCGCTCCACTTTGCGCGGCCACGCCTTCGCATCGTATTCCATCCAATCGTGCCAGCGCTCCGGTGGTGGACACGAGGCCAGATCGCGCACGGTCATCGGCTCGCCGCTCGGAGCGATATGCTCTTTCAAAGGTATCTCGGTCATTTCTCTCTCCTCTTCGAGTAAGGTGTTCTCATTCCGACCGGCACAACCAACAGCGGACTGCGTCAACAAGTCGGAGGAGTAGAACATCGGGAACGATCAACTGAGCGGAACGGCCTGGCCTGCTGTGACAAAGCAATGCTCATAGGCAAAAAGACCCACCAGCGCAAATATCCCCGCGATACCGAGGAGCGCGAGCGAGGCTTCGGGCGCAAGCAAACCAATCACCAGCAAAAGCAGGGGAATCAGTATGCCAATGGCAAAGAACGGCCCCCAGAAGATGTTCTGCAAAGGGCCTCTCACCATATAATGCGCGGCTGCCGCAACATGGCTGTTCGCATGCGGACCGAATACTTCTATCAATGCCAGCAGGCCGTGCAGCACGAGCGCGACGAGCAGTATCGTCGTGAGCATGGAAGCGACCGCGCTTCCTCCATTGAGCGCCCAGGCGAGCAGGCCCAGCGCCCCTGAACCGGCCAGGGCCGCCTGGGCTACCAGCACCGGCAGCAGCAGGGGACTCTGCCAGAAGTCGCGTCCCTCGGCCTGCCCGAACAGGAAGGCGGTATAGCCCGCCGCGCCTATGCCGAAGAGAGCGGCGGGGACGAGCAGCCAGTACAAACCGGCAGTGAACCCCAGCAGTGCAAAGAGAAACCAGGTCGCTTCGATCAGCCCGAAGATGCCCAGGATGTAGGCTCCCCAGACAAGCCACGAAGTAAGGTTGGACTTCAGCACGAGATACAGCGCGCGGTCAGGCCGCTTGAGGTCGGCGATGAGCAGCGCCAGGGTTATGACGACGAAGAAGCCGCCGATCACCGGCGCACCTATGCCCAGCAGCGCCTTCAAGGTGGAACCGAGCGCACTCCCCCAGCCGTTCAAAGCGAGGAGCAGCGCCGCGACGATCATCACGCCCGCGCCAATCGATTTCGTTCCGAGGTAGGTGGAGACTTTCCAGCCCCACGGGGCGCGATTCTTCGGAGTATCATAGACCACGCGCGCCCCGCTGTGGCTGTTTACCGCTTGCGATGGAATATACCCTTTGTAGGCGCCAGGCTGTCCCGGCACATCGCTATCATGAGATGGACGCAGCGATTTCCCCATGTCGATCGATCTCTCGTCTTCGTGATGCGGCTTGAGCAACGTACTCCACATCGTCATGTGGGGTAGTTCTTCAGTGGCGGCCTCTGGATTGATGGCGGCTTCGTCAGCACCCAGGTAGTACACATTCGGGCCGGTGCCCTGCTCAGGCTTGCGCACGCGCACGGGTTCGCGCGCGATAATCCTGGCGATCTCGCTTAAAGGGTTGTGCATATCGCCCGCAATGATGGCTCGCTCCGGGCAGACGACCACGCAGGCAGGTTCCAGGCCAAGCTCGGTGCGGTGCGCGCAGTAGTTGCACTTGGCAGCCGTATGCGTGTTGGGGTCGATATAGAGCGCATCATAGGGGCAGGCCTGCATGCAGGATTTGCAGCCGATACAGCGACTGGAATCGAAATCGACGATGCCGTCCTCGCGTTTGTAGAGCGCGTGCGTCGGGCAAATAGTGACGCATGGCGCGTCATCGCAGTGATTGCAGCGATTCACCAGGAAATAGCGACGGGAATTGGGGAACTCGCCCCGCTCGATGTACTTGACCCACGTTCTATACACCCCGATGGGGACATCGTGCTCGGCTTTGCAGGCAACGGTGCAGGCATGACAGCCGATACACTTGCGCTGATCGATGACGAAGCCATACTTCATAGGATGATTCCTCTCTTTCGCCAGCAAGCGTTATGCCAGTAGTCTTGTCCTAAGAATTAGGAAACGGATGCCTTACCAACAGTGTATGGAAGAAAGGCCGTTTTGTCTACTTTTATATTACCTCTCGTTGATCAATCATTGGCCAGGCAAGGATGAAAATTGGAAGAAAGTGTGGCAGTCATTCGACAAGAGGTTCAAATCATGATATGCTTTCGGTGTCACTTTGATCGATACATGGCGCGATTGCTTGAGCGATACATGGCTCTGTCGTGCCGAGGCCTCACCGCTCAGCCGTATCATGAGGAGAGGCCTGCTGCTCAGCACCACCGTGTTGAGGGTAGTACCAGGAGGGCCAGGATGGCGGTCAGCTACACCAATCGCAAAGGACTGACGTACACGCTGTACCGGGGACAGACCAGGACCGGCAAGCCACGCTATTACTTTGCTCGCGCGGACCAGGGTCAAGCTGAACCGGTCACGGAGCTCCCACCCGGCTTCACGATCAGCGAGAGCGTCAATGGGGTGGTCTCCCTGGTCAAAGACCGCCCCGCACTGATCCAGCCAGAGGAGGTGGCGGCCATCGAGGCGGCGGTGCAGCAGCACCCCGAGGCGCGCCGCTACCGGGTCGCCGTCAAGCACGACCGGATCGAGATCTACGAGCAAGTCGGCCCCGATTACAACGCTCTGGTCAGCGAACTGCACTTACCCGGCCTGTCGAGACCGGGCCTCGCCGAGGAGTTGCGGGCCCTGGAGGAGCGCCACGCCCAGTACACGCCGGTGTTGCGCTTCACCCTCCTGGATCCGAAGCAGCGGCGGTTCGGCTCAGAGCGGATGTGCTACCGGGGGAGTATCGACGGCTGGTTGGAACTGGTGCAAACGGGACCCGTGGCGCAATTGGCCCGTGCGCTCATTCCCACCCTGGGCACCGATCAGTTCTATGAACTCTGGTGAGCTAGCGACGGATGCAAGAGCGACAAGGCACATCCCAGAAAGGACCTTCTGGCTTCTCAAGTGCCACAAAACAGGCTTCGCGTTGATAAAGCATTCTGCAGGTCGTTTCTGAACAGGAAGCAACATACGCTATGGACTTTAATCCCCTTGTCCCAGAACTGAGTGTTTCTCATTTTGAGCAAAGCCTCTCATTTTACACAGAAGTCCTGAAATTTCTCGTGGAATTTCAACGACCTGAACACCAGTTTGCCTTTCTCTCCTACCATGGATGCCAGCTCATGATCGCACAAGAGCATCCCATCTGGAAAACGGGAAAGCTTGAGTATCCCTACGGACGCGGCATCAATCTCGCCATGCTGGTCGACACGCTTGACGTCCTCCTCCAATCGTTGCAGGAACACCACTACCCCCTTTTTGCAGATCCCGCGGAACATTGGTATCGACAAGGGCAAATACTACTTGGACGCCGGGAATTTCTCGTGATGGACCCTGATGGCTATCTCTTGCGCTTTGCTCAATCACTGGGCGAGAGACCACACTGAGCCCAGGAGCATCGCTTCTTTCATTGTTCCAGAACTGGACGACCAGGCGTGGCAGAGGTGGATCTTTGTTCCATTGGCTCCTCTTTCTTCAGCTTATACAATGAACTCTTGCGCAAAAAAGCGCAGCGAATCCAGTTGCAGGGCATCTGTTTCTGCTCGCCGGGCAACCACTTCCTTCTCTTGTTTCCCCTTCGGAGGAGAGCGTCAGTCCGGCGCTCCAACAGGTGCTGGATGACCTGGACCCGGCTCCCGCGTATGTCATGGGACGACGGTATGACTACCTGGCATGGAACAAAGCTGCCGATGGTCTCTTCGCCATTTCGGAAGCATCGTCCCCCTACGCGCGCAACCTGGTTTGGCGACTCTTCACCAGCCAGACGATGCGGGAACGCCCCAATTGGGAACCGATTGCACGAGCCACGTTAGCGGAGTTTCGCACGGCTAGCGCTCACTATCCCGGCGATAAATGGTTCGAGGAGCTGATTGAGGATTTGAAGCAGGTCAGTCCTGAATTTTGTCGGTGGTGGCTCCACCACGATGTGCGTGGCGCGCTGGATGGTCACAAAGCAATAGAGCATTCGACGCTGGGACACCTGGAGTTTGAGCATCTCACCTTACAGGTTCTCAGCAACCCTGATATCAGGATTATGATCTACACACCGAATGCCGTGACACGAGCAAAACTGCAACGCTTTCTGGAAACAATGGCTAGTCGAGAGTCGAGCACAAACGCTTCAGCGCATTAGCAGAGGGAGAAGAGACGTGGCGCACTGTCTCTGGCTCGGCACATGTCCAGAAACCTTCAAACAATACGTATCAATGGGCTTCCCAGCCTTCCCCGATTTCTATAGCACAATCGAGGACCTGATCGCTGTCTGCATCTGGTCAGTCCTTTAGCTGGACATCCGATGAGGATATAGCGGGAAAACGAGAGAAAATTTTTGGCGAAGGCATGTCCCTCCTGCCAGCCTTGTGCTGGCTACTTCGGTCATCCGTTTCATCCCAACATGTACACATTGACCCGCTCTGGGGTTATGATCTATCATATACATGTGCCTTTGGTGAGGAAATAAGGGACCATGAAGAAGGCACTAACAATTAAGGTCATTGATTCGTGTTGAAAAGGAGACGTAATTATGCCAACACGTACAGCAGAAGCCGAATGGCAGGGGAATCTTCAGCAGGGTCAGGGTATCATGCGCGTGGGGAGCGGAGCCTTCGAGGGCAGTTATTCGTTTAAATCACGCATGGGCGATGAAACGGTCGGCACCAATCCCGAGGAGCTTATTGGCGCGGCGCACGCCGGCTGTTACTCGATGGCGCTGTCAAATGCGCTCGCAAGCGCTGGCTTCACGCCAACGAGAGTGCATACAACTGCGCGCGTACACTTCAACCAGGTGCCCGGCGGCTTCGCCATCAACCCTATCGACCTGGAGACCGAGGCCGTTGTGCCAGGCATAGACGAAGAGACCTTCCAGAAGCTAGCGAAGGATGCCAAAGAAAATTGCCCTGTCTCCAAAGCGCTCGCGGCAATACCCATCAACCTCAAAGCCACCCTGATCAGGTAGCACTGATCAGGGGTAGACTTCTCGCTGAAGTGTATTGCTGGGTAATGGGAGGGAATGGTCGAGCTAGATCATCACTTCTTCAAACGGCTCGTCAAGCCAGGGATGGGTTTCTTTTCATTTCCTCTCAGATTTTTTGCAACACAATCAGGTAGTTGAGGGAACTACACCGCTGATGTCGCCCCATCCTGGCGTGGAACACACACTGCCTGACTGCTCTACAGTGAGCTGATGCAGATGGGACGTACCTGGACATAAGAAGGAATACTGATGTCGGCAAGAGAAACGCGCCGAACGTGTGATATCCTGTGAAGGATAAAAGACCAATTAGAGGAGCAGTCTATGAGTCCCTACGGATGCTATGTCAAATTCACTGCGCAGCCTAAGCAGCGTGATGCCCTTGTCGAACACCTTTTGAGCGCAGCCGCCGGGGCCTCGAAGGCTACAGGATGTGTGTTGTATATCATTAACACTTCACCTACCGAACCGGAGAGTGTCTGGGTGACGGAAGTGTGGAGGAGTCAGGAAGAACATGATGCATCACTGACCACCCCTGGCGCTCAGGCGGCTATCAAGCAAGTCCTCCCGCTTTTAGCTGGCTCCCCCGAAAAGATCGACGTCCTGCCAGTTGGCGGAAAAGGTTTGACCCTGGCATAGGTATTTCTCGTCTAGTTGCGCCAGAACAGGCAGTGGCGTGAGACCCTGGACGAGTATCTATGTCCAAGGAACGAAACATGAGTTACAGCACGCGGTGGAGACTATTGCATAGCATAAACCGGCTCAGGAGTACAGCGTCCTGGAGAGGTGAAAGAGAGGCACCCATGTTGACACGACAGATCATGTGCCCGGTCCTGGTCGGACGTACGCCCCCTCGAGCAGTTTGCGCTTTTTAGCGTCGTTCCACCTGGCCTTCGCCAACGCATCGAGCACGGTCGCGTCACCGATGCCCAGCCGCAGGTTGCCCAGCAGGACGCGCACCACGTATTTGGCAGACACGCCGTCTACGTGCGCGAGCAAGTCAGAAAACTTCGCAATGCGCTGTTCGACCGCTCCTTTCCCTGCAGTCTGCGCGATGGCTTTCAATCCCTCAAACACCTCGTCGACACACAGGACAGTGGGGACAATCCCTGCTTCGCGATTCACCTGCCCTGCAACCAGGCCCATATCACCGAGCGTCGCATACAGCGCCTCAACGTGCTCTGAAGTGCTGTGAGAGGCCATGGCGATAGACGTGGCCACGCTTTTCTCCGCCATCCCCATCTCCAGCGCCTCAAAGAACGGCGCGACCCTCCCCTGGACGAGGTAGCAGACCTGTTCTATCTCATCTGGGCTTTCGATCGAGCGAAACAGCTGTGTTAACAGCTCGATCAACGTTAGGCGGGAGCTAGTGCGTTCCAGTTCCTCAAAGGTGTGCGCAAGATTGGCAAATTCCACGGGATGTCCTCCTTCTTCCTTTCAGAGTTGAGTAAGCGCTTCGTCTGCGCTCTCGCCAACGTGCCTCTGCTTCCAAGAGGCCTCATATTGGCTTCGGCGATTGCTGTCAGCACCTGATGCCATCCGATCTGTCGTAATATTAGAGTGTGCGAAAGGCCACCTGGGTACCATCATGGAGAAACCCAGCGCCACCTATTGCAGCAAACTCGTGAACGTTCCTCACGAAAAAGGGGGTATGTATGCCAGATGCTCTGCGAAGCCGACCACACGAGAGCCAGACGTGCGCGTTCTGTCGCATCATCCGCAGTGAGGAACAGGCCTCTATCGTCTTTGAAGATAACATCTCCCTGGCCTTCTTGGATCGCAGGCCTCTTTTCCCTGGCCACTGCCTGCTCGTGCCGAAAGCGCATCTTGAGACGCTCGCTGATCTTCCCCCCTCCCTCGTCGGGCCCTTGTTCCAGAATGCGCAACTGCTGGAGCGGGCCATCGAAGAGGGCTTAGCGGCCGATGGAACCTTTGTCGCCATCAACAACCGCGTCAGCCAAAGCGTCCCCCATGTCCATATCCACCTCGTGCCTCGCCACCGCAAGGATGGTCTCAAAGGCTTCTTCTGGCCCAGACAACGTTACCAGGACGATGCGGCCCTCCGGCAGGTACAGGAAACACTGCGCACTGCCATTGCCAGGCTCCGGTCTCCCTGACGCTCTGCGGTAGCGGGACGTTCCACGCGGGCGATTCTTTACAAAAAGGAAGGCTCTGGTTTCTGTCTCTCATGTCGTCCTAGCAGCAAGGATCGACAGCGCCAATGGTACAAAAGGATGGTTCTTCCATCTCGTTGCACATCTCGTGGGAAGATCCACTTCATTCCAAAGTTTACAATCTGCTTCTAACTCAATTGCTTCTCATACAAAATCACTTCCAGACCCTGGTACATATCCCGGCCCACTTCGCGAAAGCCGTTTTTCTCGTAGAGCCTCTGGGCTGGAAGCTGGAGGATGGAGGTATCAAGATGCAGGGTCTGATAGCCGAGAGCGCGGGCACGGGCTTCGAGCTCATCCAGAATGAGCTGGCCGTAGCCGCGCCCCTGATACTCAGGATGAACTCGCATGCGTTTGATCTCGGCGCGCTCTGGACTGGTGCGCTTCAAAGCGCCCATCGCCACAAACAAGCCATCGCATTCACCAATCAGAAATTCCCCCCGATTCTTGAGATATACTTCCTCGATCGCATAGACATCATCGTCCCAGGGACCACGCCCCAGGTAGGCTCCGGCCTGCTGAATGGCATGCACATGCAAATAGTCGACAGCTTCTCGATCGGCAGGCTCATAACGGCCCAGGGTGAACATGAAACGTCTCCTCACACTTTCTCGCGGATCGCGCGGCTTTCGAGCGGCGCGATTGGTTGCTTGTACCCGGCTCAAGGATGATAAGCGTTGGGGCAAACCTCTGTCAAGCAGATTCTCATGGCGTCACCACCCGACTCCACCCAGAAGATTGAAATACTAATTTTGAGTGTGTTGGTGTGAATTTGGGAATTCAATGGCTCTGGCACACTCTTGAATTCCCTGTGCTTGCAACGCAATAGCAAGCTGATGATTTGCTCACACTGCTGCCTCGCATCCGCGACAAAGGAAGACTTTGCAGATCTACCCCGCGTAGATCAGCGCCGCGCAAATCCAATCCGTTACGCGGCCTGTCCCTCTCAGCGTTCCATTGCACAAGAATCCTCAAACTTCATCCTTACAATATTATATGTTCTGAACGACCTCGACTCTTGTGATGCTGGACATAGACGTGCAGTATTGCCTGGAATAAACCCCTTGCTCAGGTCACAAGAATAGCGTAAGATTCGTAACGTCAACCCACCACAGGCCGCTATGTTAGTAGTCAGCCACATGGCCGACCGCGTGGTGGCAGTAGGTGGTCGGGCAGTCGTACAGCCCCTGATCGTATGCAGCCTCTCCTGTGATCACCGCGTGAGAGATGGAGCGCAAGGGGCGCAATTCCTGGCTCCCCTGACGAAACTGATAGAGAAGCCGTTGGGACTGCTCGGCTGAGATTCATCCTGTGTTGATCAAAAGCCGCGGAAACGGCATTGATGCGAAGCGGCGCGATTCGTCGTAGATCATTCCAGCGTGCTCGCATCAGGAGGAAGCAGGCTCCTGATGCGGAAACTCACTGACTATCTGGTCACAAGAAAGGAGCGAGGCGATGAAAGCAGCGGTGTATTACGGACCGGGAGATGTGAGGATTGAGGATGTCCGAAAGCCAAAGTCGCCAGGGCCTGCAGAGGTGGTCATCCAGGTCAAGATGGGCTCCCTGTGCGGGACAGACGCCAGCCAGTACAAGGCAGCGACGATGGTTCCTCTTCACGAACCGCACCGGGTCAGCGGTCACTCCGGTCCCGTCATCCTCGGACACGAGGTGGTTGGGGTCGTGGTGGCGAGAGGATCGGAAGTGACCCACCCACAGATCGGCCAGCGCGTCGTTCCCGGCGCAGGATGGTGGTGCGGGCAGTGCCCCAGGTGTAAAGAAGGCCGTATCAACATCTGCGAAAACTACTACCTCTACGGTATTCATGCGCACGGGGGCCTTGCTGAATTCGCCACGTTCCCGGCGCAGATGTGCATGCCTGTTCCCATGGAATGTAGCGACGAAGCCGCAGCGATGGCACAGCCATGCGCTGTGGCGCTGCACGCGCTGTCCAGGGGTGCAATCGCCAGCGACCAGACAGTCGCGCTCTTCGGCGTCGGCAGCATCGGGAACCTACTGCTGGCCGCCTTACAGGCTCAGGCTGCGGGGGGGCAGCGCGTCATCACCATCGACGTTGAGCAGAGCAGGCTCGCTGCCGCCAGGAGGCTGGGCGCGTTCTCCCAGATCGATGCCCGCGTGGATGATCCTGTGGCCGCGATTGGCGAGTTGACCGGCGGGCGAGGGGTCGATGTCGCCATCGATGCGAGCGGCGTTCCCGAGACGATCGCACAGGCGCTGGCCTCGGTACGCAGAGGCGGGCGGCTCCTGCAGGTCGGCATTCCCGTGGCCCCGGTGAAGCTGGTGTTGGATACAGCGATCATGCAGGAGAAGGAGATCGTCACGACGAATGGCCAGGTATGCGGGATCGATTTGCCCAAAGCGCTGGAGCTGCTCTCCACGACGGACCTCACCCAACGCATCGGCTATCGCGTCATCAGCCTGGACGCGCTGGTGGAAGAGGGGCTGGTGCCACTGGTAGAACACCGGGCGACCGCGAAAGTCCTGGTCACTATTTGATACGGAAGGGTGCGGCAGCATCCCTGCTGTGTCTCTCAAAGAGAAGATGGACATGCGATCAGCTCCATCTCCGGAAAAGGAGTAACGCTATGACAACACATCGATTGACCGGCCTGAGTGTCGCGCGCACGGACGGGCCTGTGATGACCTTTGATCAGTTGGGAGGTGGAGGAACTGTGGTAAACAACGTGCTGGCGATCCCAGGACATCTCGGCGGGTCGTGGAACAGTCTGGAATATGTGCTGGTTTCACCGGTCAGGGATGGGGAGGTGTCATCGGTGGGTGAGCACGTGCAGGGCACCGATGAAATCTATTTCATTCATCGGGGGACGGGGCTGCTGACGACCAACGGTGTCCCCAGTGCCGTTGGTCCGGGCTTCCTGGTGATCGCGCCAAAGGGGACGCGCCACACCCTTAAGAACACGTCTTCTGATGAGCCGCTCGGCTTTCTGGTGATCGAACTGAAGACCCCCGATGGTGGGCCTGCTTACCCTCCCTCGTCAATAGAGTCAGTAGCCTTCCTCATGCAGGAAGCAGATGACTTCCATCCGGCAAGGGCTCTTGGGCAGAGCGTACGGCTCAGGGTGGCAAGCGTTGAGTTGTCGCGCTACTTTTCCGCGCCATGGGGCAGACTCGCGCTGGTCGAGATTCCAGGCGGAGGCAACATCGACGAATATGTTGAGACCTTGTACGACGAAGACCTCTTTGTGGTGAGTGGCCATGCCACCATCCAGGTGGCCAACAAACGCTTCGACGCGGATGAGCACGGGTTGAATGTGGTGATCCCACACAGCGTACCGCGCAGGATCGTGAACCGCTCGGCGGCGGATACCCTCACGGTCCTCTCCGTACTCGTTCGCGCTCAAGATGCAAACGCAGCCTCCTGATGAGAGCAAGCGGGCAGCGTCACCACGGCTAAAGCCGGGGGCTTGCATCTGGACTCCACCGCAACTCAGCGTATCTCGCAAGACGCGCTGCTTTGGCTTCGCGGTCCGACGCATCGGGGCAGACTGACAAGATACCCGTGCTGGTCCAGTCTTGCCGGGCCAGCAGCGTTCGCATCGTGATATTCCGAGCGCCGACTAAATCGGCATGGAGGGTGTAATGACAGACCTGGCACACAAACAGGAGGCCCTTGTTGGGTCGGTTGGCATCAGCGCTATGGCCGCACCTCGGGCAAGCTTTGCTCGTATAGTGGGCATCCACCTTGATCGCCATGCTCCCGGCGCGCAGGGCTTTGTAGGCAAGCAGGCCATGCAGGGAAGCAAAGGCCCACTTCGAGCGGGTCGCATTGGCCTTCCTCTGCTTCTGGCTCGCTCGCTTGCCTCGCTTCCGTTTCGTGCGTTCGCGGATGTCGGTCAGGTCTTCCAGCCCGATCAGACTATGGGGGTGTCGGCTCACGATGCGCTTGGAGATGACATGATTGGCGTCGGCTTTCAACCGTCTCTCCCGCCCGGCAATGACTCGCAAGCGACGTGTGGCCGAACGGGTGCCTTTCTGTTGCAAACGCTTTCTCAGTCTGGCGTAATGGTTGGACTTGGGGACAAGGCGCTTGCCCGAATGGAAACTGGTCTTTCCTCGCGTGTCGCTGGTCACGGCCAGGTAGCGAATACCAACATCCACCCCGACGACGCTGCTCTGCGTATCGGGTGTCGGGTCTGGTATGTCTATCTCAAGAGAGACCAGCAAATAGAACTGCTTGCGGGGTTGGTCATAGCAGAGTTTGGCCGCGCCAATGGTTGCTCCATGCTGTATCAAGGCCGTATGCTGGCTATAGCCCGTATAGGGGACGATCACCCGACCCGCAAGCGTCAGGATGCTCACCCGTTGGTCTGTCTTGAAGCCGTAGTCATGTCCCAGCTGGTACTCAAGGGTGGGGGAGACGTACTTGGGAGCCGCATCCAGCCCCTGGTAGCGTTTCTTGGTCAGTCCCGCCTTGCGCAGAGCCGCATGCTTCTTGGCCTTGGTCCAGAGTCCCTTGTAGGTGGCTCCGACCTGCCGGGCAATGGAGCAGGCCATCTGCGCCGGGATGGCGTAGTGGGCGCGTATCTCGCGGTAGGTGCCGTCTTGCAAGCGCACCTTGTTGCTCATCTTGCCATGCTCGAAAGCATAGCGACTCACATAGTTCAGCGCATCGCGGTAAACCAACTGGGTCTGGCGCAATGCCTGGAACTGCTCCGGCGTGGTCTGCAATTTGAGTTTGGCGGTCAGGGCTTGCTTCATCGAACAAGTGTGCCATATTTTCACGAGAATTGCAAGAGAGAGAAATTGATGAAAGCATTTCCGCCTGCAGGCGGCGCGGCTTTCCTCACCATGCCTGAAGGCAGAGGCATCTCGCCGCGATCTGGTGAAGATGCAAGAAAGGGGGCAGAAAACCACGCATGATTACGCAGATCGAGATAGACGGCTTCAAGACTTTCAAAGACTTCAAAGTAGAACTGGCTCCTTTTCAGGTCATCGTCGGGCCAAATGGGTCGGGGAAGAGTAATCTGT
>WNGP01002956.1_pt1 | contig 14234 bp, 16 predicted proteins | sample 5407671 | NCBI WGS metagenome assembly WNGP01 (sample SAMN13153381, study PRJNA577476) | soil metagenome | isolation source: 40 cm soil or saprolite under Garry oak tree replicate 2 | place: USA:California | collected 2016-06-15 | reverse complement strand
CCCTGGTCGCCCTTTCCCTCCGCGACAACTGGGTCAACCCCGAGGTGGCGACGGCGCAGTTTCGGGTTGATGCCACTCCCTGAATTGAGGCATCGTAGCGAGCCATGGACACGCTCCTGATCCACGTCCTCAACTCGCTGCTCTACGCGGCCGTGCTCTTCCTCATCGCGGGCGGGCTCAGCCTCATCTACGGCGTCATGCGGATCGTCAATCTGGCCCACGGCAACCTCTTCGCCTTCGGGGCCTTCGTGGCCGCCTGGACGGTGGGGCGTCTCGTGGGCGGCCCCGCGCCGACCCCTCTCCTCTACCTCGTGCTGCTCGCCGGGCCCTTGGCCGCGGCCGCGCTGGGCGCCGTGCTCGAGCCGACCCTGTTGCGGCCGCTCTACAAGCGCCCCGAGGAGTACCAGCTGCTGATCACCTTCGGGCTGCAGCTGATCCTCGAGGACCTCGTGCGCCTGATCTGGGGTCCGTATCCGCTGACCGTGAGCTCGCTCTACGAGGGCATGGGGAGCCTCAACATGGGCGAGTCCATCTACCCGACCTACAATCTGGCCGTCATCGTCGTCGGTGGTCTTGCCGCTGCGGGTCTCTGGGCCTTCATCTACCGCACCCAGTTCGGCGTCGTCCTGCGGGCGACCTCGCAGAACATGCGCATGGCCCAGGCCATGGGGGTCAACGTCAACCGCGTCTACGTCCAGGCCTTCACGCTGGGCTGCTTCATGGCCGGTCTGGGCGGGGCTATTGTCGTCCCGCAGCAGGGCGCCGTGCTCGGCATGGGCGTGGACGCGCTGATCCTGGCCTTCGTGGTCGTGGTCATCGGCGGGCTCGGAAGCCTCGAGGGCGCGCTGATCGGAGCGCTGCTGGTGGGAGTGGTCCGGGAGCTCGGGATCACCTTGTTCCCGGAGGTTGAGCTGGCGGTTCTCTATCTGATGGCGACGACGGTGTTGCTGATCCGACCCGCCGGGCTGTTCGGCCGCGCATGAGCCCCATGCTCGGCCCCGGTCGACGCCTCCTGGTCGCTGCCGGCCCGATTGTCCTTGCCCTCGTGATCCTGCCCTACGTGGTGGAGCCCTACCACACTGTGCTGCTCTCCTACGGCCTGATCTTTGCCATCGCAGCATTGGGATTCAACCTCCTGCTCGGCTACACGGGCCTGCTTTCCTTTGGGCACTCCGCATATTTTGGCATGGGCGCCTATGCCGTGGCTTTCGCTGTCAAGTACCTGAGGATCACCTCGATGGAGCTGTCCCTGGTGGCCGGCATCCTCGCCTCGGCGCTGGTGACGGCGTTCTTCGGTTTCGTATGCGTACGCTATACCCGGATCTATTTCAGCATCCTCACGCTCGCCCTCTCCCAGGTGCTCTGGAGCCTCGCGTTCAAGTTCTTTTGGGTGACGGGCGGTACCGACGGTCTACGCGTCCCCACGCCCGTCCTGCTCGGCGTGTCCATCGGCGCGGGTGAGGACAAGATGACCTTCCTGGCGCACCGCTACTACTATTATGTCCTCGCGATCTTCCTGGTCGCGGTGGCCCTCATGTGGATCATCGTACATTCGCCGTTCGGCAAGGCGCTGCAGGCCATCCGCGACAACGAGGTCCGCGCCGAGTTCGTCGGTGTGCAGGTGTGGCATTACCGCTGGGTCGCCTTTCTCATCTCCGGAGTGTTCACCGGACTCGCCGGCGCGCTCTGGGTGCCGCTCAACGGCCTCACGACCCCCGATATCCTGCACTGGAGCTTCTCGGGCGAGATCGTTTTCTTCACCGTGCTGGGCGGCTTCAGCACGTTCGCCGGGCCCATCGTGGGCGCGGTGGTCTTCAACTACCTCAAGACCTTTGCCGTCGGTTACACGGTGTACTGGCAGATGTTCCTGGGCGTCGTGCTCGTCACGCTCGTGATGGTGTTGCCGACGGGCATCATGGGCATGGCCGCGCGACTCAGTCAGAAGTGGCGGAGGGCACCCGCATCGTGAGCTTGCTCCAGACGACCCGGCTGACCAAGGACTTCGGCGATACGCACGCCGTGGACCACGTGGACTTCGCCGTGACGGAGGGTGAGGTGCTGGCCCTCATCGGCTCCAACGGAGCGGGCAAGACCACCCTGATCAACCTGATCAGCGGGCTCGTCCCCGTCGATTCGGGCAGCATCATATTCGAGGGCACCGACATCACGCGGGATTCCATTCACGAGAAGATCGCCCGCGGGATCTCGCGAAGCTTCCAGCTCGTGAACCTCTTCGACCAGCTGAGCGCGCTCGACAACTTGGCCCTGGCCATCTTCTCGCGGGACGGCAAGACCCGGAAGCTGTTCTCGCTATCGGAAGCGGACGGGGCCGTGCGGGACGAGGCGGTGGCCGTGCTCCAGCAGTTCGGCCTGGCCAGCAAGGCTCGGATGGTGGCGGGCGGGCTCAGCCAGGGTGAGCGCAAGCTGCTGGACGTCGCCGTGGCCTACGCGCTCCGCCCCAAGCTCCTCTTCCTCGACGAGCCCACCAGTGGCGTCAGCACTCGCGAGAAGGCGCCCATCATGGACATCATCACGGCGGTGGTTCGGGCGGGAGGGATCACGGCCGTGATCGTCGAGCACGACATGGACGTGGTCTTCAAGTACTGCCCGAGGATCGTGGCCATGCACCAGGGCACGATCCTGGCCGACGGCACCCCCGACGAGATCCGGAACAACGAACAGGTCACCGCCAATCTTCTGGGAACGCAGCACCATGCTTGAGCTTGAGCGGATCAACACCTTCCGCGGAGCTGCCCACGTCCTCAACAGTGTGTCGCTGAGGGTGCGGGACGGAGAGGCGGTGGTGCTGGTAGGGCGCAACGGCGCGGGCAAGACCACGACTATCGACAGCATCATGGGGCTGTTGCCGGTCCGGAGCGGGAGAATCATGTTCAACGGGGAGGACATCAGCCGGCTACCCGCGCACCGCCGAGCGCTGGTAGGTATCGGCTATTCTCCCGAGGACGCCGGGATCTTTCCCGACCTGACGGTCACGGAGAACTTCCAGATCAGCCAGTCACTGGCCCGCGCGGCCGGCAGGGTCGTGCCAACCGCGGGCGACAGTGGAATCGACGAGCGCGTGCTCACGTTGTTCCCCGAGGTCCGCGCCTTCACCAACCGGCGCGGGCTGTTCCTCTCCGGCGGCCAGAAGAAAATGGTGGCCATCGCGCGGGCCATGACCCTCGGCCCCTCGATCCTGCTCCTGGACGAGCCCTTCGAGGGCTTGGCGCCCGTGGTAGTGAGCCGGTTCATCGACGCCGTCACGCAGATCAAGGCCATGGGCGTCTCCCTCCTGATCGCCGAATCGAACCTCATGACGGCCTCCCGGGTGGCCGACCGGCTCTATGCCATCGACCGGGGCGAGATCATCTTCGACGGCCCGCCCCGCCAGGCCTTCGAAAACGTCGAGGTGATGAAAACCCTCCGCGGTTGAAGAGGCCCGGGTGAGGGTTGACAATGGGCTCTGGGCCCGTTAGAAGGGCGCCACAGGTACCCAATGATCGCCCGGCTCCTTCCCAGCCCGACGGCGGCCCGCGCCGCCGCCATCCTCCGGGAGGTCTTTTCCGGCATCCAGGGACCCCTGTCATTTCGTCTCTGGGATGGGACAGGCGTGCCCCTGTCCGGAGACAAGCCCCTGTGTATGGTGGCCATCAAGTCCCCAGAGGCCTTCCTACACCTCATCCGCAATCCGTCCCCCTATCACTTCGCCGAGGCCTATGTTCAGGGCAAGATAGACCTCGAGGGGGACCTCTTCTCGGTGATGCCCGTGGCCAATCAGCTCGAGGAGGTGAGGCTGCCGCTGCTCCAGAAGCTCCGCCTCGTGCTGTCTCTCTGGAGGCGTTAGAGATGGACGACCAGGGGCGCGGCGACGCATTCGACGTGATCGTGGTGGGCGGCGGGCCGGCCGGCAGCACGGCCGCCTGGCGGCTCGCGAAGCGCGGCCTGCGCCCGCTTGTCCTCGATGCCGCCGTCTTCCCGCGGGTGAAGATCTGCGCGGGCTGGGTCACCCACGAGGCGCTTTGTGACCTCGACATCGATCCGGACAAGTACCCGCTGACCATCCAGCCTTTCGACCTCTGTGTGCTCGAGTTCGAGGGCGCGCGGCACCACACGGCGTGGCGGCGCCCCGCGAGCTACGGCATCATCCGTCGCGAGTTCGACCACTATCTGCTCGAGCGCGCGGCGGCGGCGGGCGCGGACGTGCGCTGGGGCAACAGGGTGACGGGGGTCGAGCAGGGCCGCCACGTGGTGGCCGTGCAGACCGAGCACGGCCGCTTCGAGGCGCCCCTCGTGATCGGCGCGGGCGGCCACCGCTGTCCGGTCGCTCGGGCCCTCGGTGACATCTCGGAGCGTGAGGAAGTGGTGGCGGCCCAGGAGAGCGAGACGCGGCTGCCTGCGGAGTGGGTGGAGCGCCTCGCGCCCTTCATGCGCGCGCCCGAGCTCTACGTCGAGGGCGACCTCCGCGGCTACGGCTGGTATTTTCCCAAGCAGGACTTCGTCAACATCGGGATCGGCTGCACGGGGGGCAGCGACGGCAGCCTCCCGCGCCGCCGCGAGGCGCTCATCCGCGCCCTCCGCGCCTCGGGCCGCTTGCCCGCCGATCTGCCCATCGAATCCTTCAAGGGCCACGCCTACGTGGTCAGGCGACAGGCCCCGCGGAGACTCTGCGGGCCGCGCTTCGTCCTCGTGGGAGATGCGGCGGGCCTCGCGCGGGATCTTTCCGGCGAGGGCATCGGCCCCGCCATCCGGAGCGGCCTCCTGGCCGCGGAAGCGACCGAGGCATGCCTGCGGACGGGTCGCCTTCTCGACGGCTATGCGGAGCAGATCATGGCTCTCTACGGTCCCGGCGAGCCCCGCTGGCTCGAGCGCCAGCTGGGCCGTCTGCCGGAGTCGATGGCGCGCGTGGCCGTGCGGCTCATCCTGGGCGTGGCCGCCGCGCGGCGGCGCATCGTGTTCGACAACATCTTTGGCATGCGGGAGGCGGCGTGATGCGAGGCTCGGGCAAGCAGCGCGACGCGCAGGCGATCGCGCACCACTACGACGTCTCGAACGAGTTCTACGCGCTCTTTCTCGATCCCCTCATGCTCTACACCTGCGCGTACTACCGCGAGCCCGACGGTAAGCTCGAGCAGGCGCAGGAGGACAAGGTCGATCTCGTCTGCCGCAAGCTCCGTCTCCAGCCCGGTGAGACCATGCTCGACATCGGCTGCGGATGGGGAGGGCTCTCCATCTGGGCGGCCCAGCACTACGGTGTCAAGGCGCACGGAGTCACTCTCTCGCGCGCCCAGGCCGAATGGGCGCAGGCGCGCATCAAGCGCGAGGGCCTCGAGGGGCGTTGCGTGGTCGAGCACCGCGATCTCCGCGATATCCCGGAGGGGGCGCGGTACGACAAGATCGCCGCCATCGGAGTCATCGAGCACGTGGGAATCGCGAACTATCCCGCCTTCTTCGGCCGCGTGCGCGACATGCTCAATGACGGCGGGCTGTACCTGAACCACGGCATCCACCACGAGTTCCACTGGAAGCACACGAGCCAGACGGATTTCCTCTACCGGTACGTCTTCCCCAACGGGGATCTCTCCGGCGTCACCGAGACCCTGACGGAGATGGAGCGCGCCCAGTGGGAGATCGTGGACGTCGAGAATCTGCGGCTCCACTACGCGCGCACCTGCCGCCACTGGGTGGAGCGGCTCGAGGCTCGCGCCGACGAGGCGCGCGCTCTCGTGGGCGAGCAGATCTACCGCACGTGGCGCCTGTACCTGACCTGCTCCTCCGTTGCCTTCCACGGTGGGTCGATCGGGCTGTGGCAGATGCTCCTGCGGAAGCAATGGGACCCCGCCGGTCCCACCGAACCCACCACCCGCGAAGACATCTACAGCTAGTGAACTCGGAGGGGGGCCCCGCCCCCCTTCCGAAACCTCCCCCCCGGCGCAGTGCGAGCCGGAGGACGTCGCGGGGCTGGGGCCCCGCCGTCCGAGGCGAGCAATCTGAGAATTGCGCCGGCGAAGCCGGCGCTCGAAGCGGAACATTCCTGCTCATGAGGGCAGGGATATTGCTGGGACAGTCTACGAGGCTCGTCGTTCTCGACGGGTAGTGCCCTTTCGTTCGCACGCCCGAGGGCACGATGGCATACTGGGGCGAGCGGCGCATCCCATCGGGTCGGAGGGTTCATGACGAGGTTTCTGCGTGCGGCGGGGGCAGCCGTGGTGGGCTTCGTGGCGCTGCTCCTGACCGGCGCGCCCGCGCACGCCGTCGAGTACCGGCTGCTCGTGGCGAGCATCTTCGATCGAGCGCTGACCTCCTTCGTGAGCTCCGCCGAGCTCTACGACGGCGCCTCGGGCCCCGGCCTCGACAAGGTGGAGCAGTCGCTCGACGCAGGGGCGATCGACCGCGGGGTCATCATCGTGCAGCGGCCGCTCAGGTCGGTGCCGGCCAGCATCGCGCGGGCCTGGGGCGGCGTCAACGTCGCTGCCGACATCCTGCGGGGCGGGATCGACACGCCGAGCTGGGACGAGGTGCGCTGGCAGGGCAAGCCCGGCGAGCGCAGCATCTGGGTCGTCAAGAGCTCGGGCAATGTGCGGCCCCAGCAGATCGTCCGGGTCGTCCTCAAGGGCGCGGGTCCCGTGCGGCTCTTCCAGCCCTTCACGGTCACGAACGGCAACAAGGTGACGGTGCTCCAGCTCCCCATGCCCCTGATGGCCTTTCACGAGTCTCACGGCAATGTCTGGGACAAGTTCGTGGCCAAGAACCTCGATCTCCGGCAGGGCATCGGAGCCGTCGTCGGCCTCTCCGACAATGCCCTCTTTCCCGACCTGGTCTACCTCATCGTGGATCAGGGCGACACGCCCGCCACGTTCAAGGCCGTGATCACCTGGCGTGACCGCAACATCGACCGAGAGGCGCCGGGCGGCGGCACCTTCATCAGGATCCGATACAACCACTAGCCGCGGTGCTGAGGGCTGTCTTGGGGGCGGTGGGCCTCGCCGCCACGATCCTTCTCTGGCCCGGGGCAGGGCCGGCCGCCGATCCCGCCCTCACGCTGCCCGCCTCCGTGCCGCCCGCCGAGCGCGCCCGGATCGAGGCGGTGATCGCGCAGTCGAGTGTCTCCACGCGTGCCGAGCTCGAGCCGTACCCGCTGCGTCTCGACGTGTTCAACTACCTGCTCGACCATCCCGACTTCGCCACCCAGGTGACGCGCGCCCTGCGGCTCGCGCGCTACCGCGTCTGGCGGGACGCCGATGGGTTGCACCTCGACGACGGGTGGGGGGTCAAGGGCCTCATCACGCCCCTGTACGGTGACGGCGGGTTGCGCGTCCTGTACGCGCGCGGGCACTACGAGCAGAGCTTCATGCCCAACATCCGCGGCCAGGCCGTGATCGTTCTCCGTTACGCCAGCGGCCACGATGCCAAGGGCCGGCCCGGACTCGCCACGTCTCTTCAGGTGTTTGGCATGCTGGACAGCAAGGTGCTCTCGAGCCTCGCGGGCGCGATCGCGCAGGACAAGGCCTCGCTGGAGGCGCGCCGGGTCCTCAAGGTGTTCTCGCGCCTCACCACGCACCTCGACCGCCGGCTCGACGAGGTCCTCGCCGACCTCCAGAAAGATCCCGACGTCTCCCGCCCCGAGCTCGCCGACCTCCGCAGATTGCTCGGCCGCTAGCTCTCCCGATTCCTGGACACACGGCGGCGGGTGGGGCAGGGGGCGTCCCGTGCGCCCGAAGCTGGGACGACCTTCGCGAGTGACTCAGCTGCTAGCCTTCCCGATTCGCTCATGCCCGGCGAGGGGTGGGGCCGGGGGCATCCGCCGTGGACCCGTATCTTCTGCGCGTTTGCCGAAGAGACAGAGCTTGGTCTCGTGGCCCCTCACGAGAGGCCGCCGCGGATTGCGAGTCAGCGTGGTCCACGGTGGATGCCCCCGGCCCCACCCCTCGCTTTGCCGGCACGGAGCGCGGCTCTGCTAGAAGTCAGGGGAGGCGTGGCGATCGAGGATACGGTCCTGGAGATGGCGGCCGAGGGCCCTCGCGTAGCGGCGCGTTCGCTCCGGCATGTTCGTCTGGCCAGGCGGGGCGGGATCGAGGCCGAAGACCGAGCGCGAGAAGTTGAGCGATTCCAGCGCCGCCGAGATGCGCTCATGCTCCGTGGGCGGCAGGATCTGCGCGGGATCCCCAAGGGCCACCCAGCCGATGGGCACCACGGCATCCGGCAGGAGCGCCGTCTTGATGTGCACGACCCCGTTGATGCGCACGACGCTCCGCGCGCCGATCCGCGCCCCGTTGAAGATCGAGGCGCCCGTGGCGATGAAGACGTCGTCGTCCACGATGCAGCCCGAGAGATGCGCGTGCGGACCCACGAGCACGTGGCTGGCGAGCCTCAGCGGATGGGTCGCGGTGCCTCGGAGCACCGCCTGCTCCATCACGATGCAGCGCGAGCCGAGCACCACGGGACCGCTCTCGGCCGTGAGCACGGCGCCGAAGAGGACGCGACAGTCCGGCCCGATGGTGACATCGCCGCACACGACCGCCGTCGGTGCGACATAGGCGCTGTCGTCGATGCGGGGACGACGGCCCTCGTGCTCCAGCAGCATGGCTCCTCGGCCGTCAGCGATGGAGCCAGGTCAGGATATAGGGCAGGCTGACCACGACGAGGGTGGCCAGCGCCGTCACCACGAGGACGGCCTGGAACCAGCCCGCCTGGAAGAAGCGGTCCGAAGCGCTGGCGGGCTCGATCTCTGGCGCCTTGTGGAAGAGCGCAACCAGCGAGAGCAACAGGCCCACCGAGAGCACGACGATGCCGAGCGGTCGCGTGCCCTCGGGCAGCCCCTTCACGTAGATGGGCAGACGGGCCATGATGCTACCGACGAGGAGCAGCGCCGAGAAGATCCACCGCTCGGTCCGCCACCAGACGACCCAGGCGAAGGTGGCCCACATGGTGAGGGCGCCCACGTCGACCATGGGGCGCCAGGCTCCGCAGGCGGGCAGCGACCCCTCGCACTTGACCACGACCACGGCGAACCAGATCCACACCCAGGCGACGAACGCCACCAGGAGCGCGAAGGCCACCGTGCTCATCCGGCTGCCGAAGACCTCGAGCGCGAGGTTCCACCACGCGCGGGCGAGGAGCGCGATGGCGGCGGCCACCGCGACCCAGGCCAGCCCGCGCACGGGCGTCTCGGCCTGGCCGAGGGTAGGGAGCTGCATCAGGCCGATCGACGCGAAGAGGAAAATGCCGATGAAGCCTACGAGGGAGGCCAGGCGGTAGGGCCGTACGCGGTGCGGCATGCCCAGATAATACAACGCTCGCGCCGCACAACACACTTGACACTCGGCCACCTTCGCCCGATTCTCGCCCCAGCCGATTGAGCGGCAAGACCGGCGTGAACCCCGAGCAGGCGGAGGGCCTCCCCATGAGCGAGCTCACTCGACGCGATCTGTTGAAGCTCTCCGGCGCCGCCGCGGCCGCCGGGCTCGGATTCCCGGCCGTCCTCGAGGCCCAGTCGAAGGAGCTCGTCATGCTGGGTCTCTGGTCCTTCACCGGGGCCTTCGCTGACGTCGGTCCCGTCCTCGACCGGGGCATGAAGATGGCTCTCGACGAGCGCGGGATGAAGATCCAGGGCCGCGCCATCAAGTACATCACCCGGGACGACGAGACCAAGGCGGGCAGCGCCACCCGCCGGGCCGAGGAAGCCATCGATGCGGAAGGCGCGAAGTACATCATCGGCCCCTGGTCCTCCGGGGTGGCCCTGGCCGTCTCGGAGGTGGCCAAGCGGAAGAAGACCTTCCACTACTTCAGCGGGGGCACCGAGGACATCTCGGGCGCGCGCTGCCATCGCTACTCGTTCCAGTGGGCGGCGAGTCCCTATACCGCGGCCAAGACCGTGGTGGACAACTTCATGCAGGCCAATCCCCGGGCCAAGCGCTGGCACCTCCTGGTCGCCGACTACGCCTTCGGCTGGTCGGTGGAGAAGTACATCAAGGAAGTGGGCAAGACGCACGGGATCGAGTTCGTGGGCGCCGACCGGCACCCCCTCGGCGAGCGCGAGTTTTCCAACTACGTGACGAAGGCGGCGGGCAACAAGCCCGACGTGGTCGCCATGATCAACTTCGGGCTCGACGCCGTCACGGGGGCCCGGGAGATCTTCAACTTCGGCCTCACCCCCAAGGTGCCCCTCATCCTCACGTGGTCATCGGGCGTGGAGGAGCTGGTGCAGCTCAATCCCGAGATCCGCGAGAACATGTGGGTGGGATCGAACTTCTACTACACCGCCGACACGCCGGTGGCCCGCGAGTTCGTCAAGAGCTATCAGGCCAAGTTCGGCGGCCCTCCCGGCTATGCGCCCGCGGCGGCCTACGGGATGACACGCATGATGCTGCACGCCATGGACAAGGCCAAGTCCACCGAGGTGCCTGACGTGATCAAGGCGCTCGAAGGCCTCGAGGTGGACGATCTGGTCGGACGCATGCGGGTCGACCCGAAGACCCACCAGACGCTGCGCCCGTACTTCTTCATGCGCTGCAAGAAGAAGGAAGCGATGAAGAACCCGATGGACTTCGCCGACATCGTCGCCACGGGCACCACGCCGTTGCCTGCGGAATACGCAGCCTGCAAAGACATCGGCGTTCTCTGAGCTCGGAGGGGGGCTCCGCCGCCCTTCCGAACCTCCCCCCAGAGGCGGGTTGCGCCGGCGAAGCCGGCGCTCGAGCTACTGCAACCGCGTGAGGATCTCGCTACTCGTCAGTCAGGTGCTGAACGGGCTGGCCACGGGGATGCTGTACGCTCTGATGGGCATCGGCCTCAGCATCATCACGGGGGTGCTCAACATCCCCAACTTCGCCCATGGCGCCCTCTTCGCCCTCGGCGCCTATCTCCTCTATTCGATCATCCAGCTCGTAGGCAATTTCTGGCTCGCGCTCGTGATCGCGCCCCTCGGCGTGGGACTGCTCGGGGTCCTCATCGAGTACGGCGGGATCCGGCCTCTCTACAAGGCCGGGCACGACTACCAGCTCCTGCTCACCTTCGGCCTGTCGCTGATCGTGACGGAGGGCATCATCATCATCTGGAGCCCCGTGGGGATGAGCCAGCTCCCGCCACCTCTCCTGCGCGGCGGCGTCGACCTCGGCATCACGTTCTACCCGAAGTACCGGCTCTTCGTCATGGTCGCCGCCGCGCTCCTCGTGTTCGGAGCATGGCTCTTCCTCGAGAAGACGCGCTACGGGGCGATCATGCGCGCGGGCATCGAGGACAAGGAGATGGTCGCCCTCCTCGGCATCGACATCCATCGCCTCTTCACCGCTGCCTTCGCTCTGGGCTGCGTGCTCGCGGGGATCGCGGGGGCCCTGACCGCGCCCATCCGCGGGCTCAACCCTCTCATGGGCGTCGACATGCTCGGCATCGCCTTCGTGGTCGTCGCCCTCGCGGGGCTGGGGAATCTCCTGGGGTCCATCGCGGCGGGACTCCTCGTGGGCGTGGCCCAGAGCCTGGTGGCCCTGTTCTGGCCGGAGGCCTCGGTCGCCGTCATCTTCGCCGTCATGGCCGCCGTCCTCCTCGTCCGTCCCCAAGGACTGTTCGGCATCCGATGAGCGCTTGCGCGAAGAGCCCACGGAGCCCACGGGCGTCATCCGTATGACCCGAGACAAATGAGCGCTTGCGCGAAGAGCCCCCGAGGTCACACCGAACTCATCCGCGCTGAGCGAGATAGCAAATGAGCAAGGCTTGGCTGACCGTTCTGGCGGCCGTGGTCCTGCTCCCCGTCTTCGTCCGGCACGCCATCGCCACGGAGATCTGGATCTTCGCCATCTTCGGGCTCGGCCTCAACCTTCTCCTGGGCTACACGGGTCTCCTGTCCTTCGGCCAGGCCACCTTCTTCGGCTCCGCGGGATACGTGGCGGGCTACCTCTTGAAGCACTCCGCGGTCAACGTGCTCCTCGTGCTCGCCATCGGCGTCGTGGTCGGGGCGGTGACGGCCGCCGCCGTGGGCTATCTGTGCGTCCAGCGCGCCGGGCTCTACTTCATCATGCTGACCTTCGCCCTGAACCAGATGTTCTACTTCACCGCGTACCAGTGGACGACGGTCACCGGAGGCGAGGACGGGATGCCGGGGATCCCGCGGCCAAACGTGCTCGGCGTCGACATCCACCCGCCCCTCGCCTACTACGCGCTCGTGGCCGCCCTCTTCCTCCTCTCGCTCTGGGTCATGAAGCGGCTCGTGGAGTCTCCGCTCGGGAAGATCCTGCAGGCCATCCGCGAGAACGAGCCGCGCGCCGAGGCCCTGGGCTACGACGTGGCGCGGCTCAAGCTCGCGGCCTTCGTCATCGGCGGCGCCTTCTCCGGTCTGGCGGGTGTGCTCTACGCGATGCTCTTCGGCATCGTGCCGCTCGAGTCCATCGGCTTCGTCTTCTCGGGCAATGTCGTCTTCGCCACCCTCATCGGCGGCTCGGGCTCGCTCTACGGCCCCGTCATCGGCTCCTTCGTGTTCATCTGGCTCTCCGAATCGGTGAGCGCGATGTGGGCGCGCTGGCCGCTCCTCCTCGGCGTGGCCTTCGTGATCGTGGTGCTGTTCTTCCGGGGCGGTGTCGTCGAGGCGTGGGGGCGCTTCTGGGCGTGGCGCGCAGCCCGCCGGCCCGCCACCGTACAGACCGATGCCCCTCGTTAGGACCGAGGGGCTGACCAAGGCCTTCGGAGCGCTGACGGCGGTCAACGCCGTCACCCTCGAGGTTCAGGAAGGCGCGCTGCACTCGGTCATCGGGCCCAACGGCGCCGGCAAGACCACCTTCTTCAACTTGCTCACCGGGCAGCTCGCTCCGACGGCCGGCCGCATCGTCTTCGACGGGCGAGACATCGCCGGCACGCCCCCGCACAAGATCGCCCACCTCGGCATCGCGCGGTCCTTCCAGCGCACGAGCATCTTTCCGACGCTGTCCATCGCCGACAATGTGTGGCTGGCCGCCTTCGCGCGCCACGACTCCTGGCGGGGCCTCGCCTGGCGCCGCGCCGATCGGTACCCGGAGCTTCTCGAACGCGCGCAGGCCGCGCTCGGCGAGGTGGGGCTCGCCGACAAGGCGGGACAGCCGGCGCGCGAGATCTCCCACGGCGAGCAGCGGCAGCTCGAGCTGGCCATCGCGCTCGCCGCGGCCCCGCGGCTCTTGCTGCTGGACGAGCCGGCGGCCGGGCTCTCCCCGGACGAGACCCAGAAGATGGTGGGGCTCGTGCGGAAGCTGAAGGGCCGATACACCATCGTGCTCATCGAGCACAAGATCGGCGTCGTGATGAGCATGTCCGACCGGATCTCCGTCATGCACTTCGGCAGCGTCATCGCCGAGGGCACGCCCGCGGAGATCCAGCGCGACGCAGAAGTCCGGCGCGCCTACCTGGGAGGCATCGCGCCGCCATGATCCTGGATATCCGAGGCATCGACACGTACTACGGGCTCGGGCACATCCTGCACGGGCTCTCGCTCGGCGTCGGGGAGGGCGAGGTGGTCGCCCTCCTGGGGCGGAACGGTGCGGGCAAGACCACGACGCTCCGCTCCATCACCGGCCTCACGCCGCCCGCGCGCGGCACCATCACGTACAAGGGCGCGTCCATCGGCGGGATGCCCGCGCACCGGATCTCGCAGCTCGGCATCGCCCTCGTGCCCGAGACGCGCGGCATCTTCTCCTACCTCACCGCGCGGGAGAACCTGGAGATCGCTCGCCGGCCGGGCTCGCGCTGGCCCCTGGAGGGCATGCTCGAGCGCTTTCCGAAGCTCCGCGAGGTGCTGGATCGCAAGGGGCGGCTGCTCTCCGGGGGCGAGCAGCAGATGCTCGCCATCGTCCGCGCCCTCCTCACGGGGCCGGAGCTGCTCCTCCTGGACGAGCCGTCTCAGGGCCTGGCGCCGCTCGTGGTGGAAACCGTCATGGGCACCGTCCGGGAGCTCAAGCGCGAGCGGGTCAGCATGCTGCTCGTCGAGCAGAATGCCGAGATGGCCCTCGAGCTCGCCGATCGCGTCTACGTCATCGATCATGGGACCATCGTGTTCGAGGGCACTCCGGCCTCGCTGCGCGCCAACCACGAGGTCACGACCACGTACCTGGGCGTCGGCGGCTGAGCGCGACGGACCCGAGGACAAGACGAAGCTGGACCCCTGGTGGAGCGTCTACTGCGCCGAAGGGCGCTCTGGGTGTGACAAGTAGCTATTCCACCGTGAATCCGGGCGCGCGAGTCGCCGCGTAGGCACCGCGAGGACGTGGACGGAGTCCTAT
>WNGP01002955.1_pt1 | contig 14235 bp, 14 predicted proteins | sample 5407671 | NCBI WGS metagenome assembly WNGP01 (sample SAMN13153381, study PRJNA577476) | soil metagenome | isolation source: 40 cm soil or saprolite under Garry oak tree replicate 2 | place: USA:California | collected 2016-06-15 | reverse complement strand
AGCAGGGCCTTCTCGATGGCGGCGCTGCCCTCGTAGGCGACGTCCGCGCCGATGCCCTGGTCGCGCAGGCCGTCGGCGATGTCGTCGGCCAGTTCGGCCTGATCCTCGACCACGAGCACCCGCATGGAGCCATCGTGCCCCAGGCGGGGTCACACCACCATCACAAGCAGGTGTACTCCCCGGCCCGGGTGGGCCCGGACCGGCCCGGCCTGATAGGTGGCGACCCGGCGTTGCCGGGCCGGCGACCGCCCGGAGACCGCATCCGGCTGTGATCCCGGTGTGACGGCCGACCGTGCAGGCTGCTCTTGACCGGCGGACGCCGGCAGCTTGGAGGTCATCGTCATGCGTCATCGTCAGCGGCCTGTCTGGGTGGGCCGCGTTAGCGCCGTTGCTGTCCTGGCTGGGGTGGCGGTTCTCGCCGCCGGCTGCTCGTCGGCGGCCCGGGGCCCGGGCAGCGCGCCCGTGGCCAGCGTGTCCGGGAGCGGGCACGCCACCTCGTCGGCTCAGCCGCTTACCCAGCAGCAGAGCGACCAGGACATGATCAGCTTCACCCGGTGCATGCGCAGCCACGGGGTCCAGATGTCCGACCCGGTGCACCGGCCCGGGCACGCGGGCCTGTCCATCGACCTGCCCGAACGGGGCCCGGCGACCAGCGCGGCCTACGCGGCCTGCACGCACTTCATCCAGGCCATCCTGTCGGACAAGTCGGCCGGGGCGGCGGCCCAGGCGGCGCCGCACCTGGCCGCGCTGACCAGGTACGCGCAGTGCATGCGCGGCCACGACATCAACATGCTGGACCCGACGCCGCAAGGGGAGCTGAACCTGGGGAACGTGCCCGGGATCACCAGCGACTACGGCCGGTACTCGCCACAGTTCCGGGCGGCCGACACGGCCTGCAGGCACTTCCTCCCGGCCGGAATAAGGGACGACGGGACCGGCCCGTGAGGCGACACGCGGGGCCCCATATGATGCGGGGCGCGCTAGCGGTCTCGCTGGCCGCCGCGGCCCTGGCCGGCGCGGTCACTGCGGTCGCGGTCCGGGGCGGCCAGGCAGCCCCGGCCGCCCCGGCGCCGCCGCGGCCGGCCACGGCCGCGGTCGTGCGGACGAACCTGGTCACCACGGCGCTGACCGGCGGGACCCTCGGCTACGCGGCGGCCCGGCCGGTGGTCAACCTGGCGGCCGGGATCTACACCTGGCTGCCGCGGGCTGGTGCCGTAGTGCGGGCCGGGGGCGTCCTGTACCGGGTGGACAACGTGCCGGTCACGCTGATGGCGGGGGCCACGCCCGCGTGGCGGCCGCTCGCGCTCGGCATGACCGACGGCCCGGACGTCAGGGAGCTGCAGGCCAGCCTGATCGCGCTGCACTTCGCCGACGGCCTGCTCATCGCGCCGACCGGCCACTACGATCTGGCCACCGCGGACGCCGTGGAACGCTGGCAGGCCGCCCGCGGGATGACCGTGACCGGGGCGATCCCGATGGGGCAGCTGGTCTTCCTGCCCACCGCCATCCTGGTCGGCACGATGAACGTCGCGGCGGGCGAGGCCGCCTCGGCCGGCCAGCGGCCGTACCAGGTGACGACGGGCCAGCGGACCGTGACCGTGCCGTTGAACCCGAGCCTGCCGCCGGCCACAGTCGGCGAGAGTGTCTCGATCATCCTGCCGTCGCAGACTGTCGTGCCCGGGAAGATCACCGCGGTGAGCGCCGTCTCGTCGACGTCGGGCCAGCTCACGGTGACGCCCTCGGGGGCCACCGGCATGGGGGTGAACGTCCAGGTACAGGTGTCCCTGGCGGTCCAGTCCGCCCGCGGCGTGCTGGCCGTCCCGGTCTCGGCCCTGCTCGCGCTGGCCGGCGGCGGGTACGGGCTCGAGGTGGTCGCCGCATCCGGGGTCCATCGCCTGGTCGCCGTGACGGCGGGCCTGTTCGCCTCCGGACAGGTCCAGGTTAGCGGGCCGGGCATCACGACAGGAACGAGGGTGGTGGTGGCCCAGTGAATGGCCCAGTGAACGACGACTCCGCGCACGCGCTGGAGCTCATCGGGGTGTCCAAGGAGCACCCAGGATCGCCTCCGGTGGCCGCGCTCAGGTCGGTGACCGTGACGATCAGGTCGGGCGAGTTCGCCGCGATCGTCGGACCGTCCGGATCGGGGAAGTCGACCATGCTGGCCATTGCCGGCACCCTGGAACGCCCGACCGCGGGCAGCGTCCTGGTGGCCGGGCTCGCCGTGGACGGCCTGCCCGACCGCGCCCTCTCCGGGGTCCGGGCGGGGCGGATCGGCTTCGTGTTCCAGCAGTTCTTCCTGGTCCCAGCGCTGACCGCGCTGGACAACGTGGCCACGGGGCTGCTGTACCGCGGCGTCCCCGCGGCGCAGCGCCGCCGGGCCGCCGCCGACGCGCTGGCCGCGGTCGGCCTGTCCGACCGGGCCGCGCACCGTCCCGCCGAACTGTCCGGCGGCGAGTGCCAGCGCGTCGCCATCGCCAGGGCACTGGCCGGGCGGCCCGCCATCATCCTGGCCGACGAGCCGACCGGCAGCCTGGACTCGACGGCCAGCGCGGGCATTCTCAGCCTGCTGGCCGAGCTGAACCGCGGCGGCGCGACGATCCTCGTCGTCACCCACAACCCGGAGATAGCCGAGGCGGCGCGCCGGGTGATCCGCCTGCGCGACGGACGTATCGAACACGACAGCGAGGCAGCATGAAGATCCGTTCGGTACCTGTCCTGCCTTCTCTGCCGGTGAGCCGCCTGCGGGCGGCCGACATCTGGCCGCTCGCCGTCCTCGGCCTGGTCAGCAGGCCCGCGCGGGCCGTGCTCTCCGCCGTCGGCGTGGCGCTCGGCATCGCCACCATGGTGGCCGTGCTCGGCGTCTCCAGCTCCAGCCGGGCCCAGCTGGTGGCGCAGATCGACGCGCTGGGCACCAACCTGCTCACCGTGGCTCCTGGCCAGTCGTTCAGCGGCCAGACCGTGACGCTGCCCCCGGAGGCGCCGGCCATGGTGGCCAGGATCGGCCCGGTCATCGGCGCCTCGGCCATCGGCGACGTGAACGCCCAGGTGTACCGGAACGACCGCATCTCCGCCGCGAACACCAACGCGATCACCGTGTACTCGGCCGGCACCAGCCTGCTGCGCACGCTGCAGGGGCAGCTGGCCCGGGGCACCTTCCTGGACGCCGCCACCGCGCGGTACCCGGCGGTGGTCCTCGGCGCGGACGCGGCGGCCGCGCTGGGCATCGACCGCACCGGGGTCCAGGTCTGGCTGGGCCCCCGGTGGTTCGGCGTCATCGGGATCATGCGGCGGTTGCCGCTGGCCCCCGAGCTCGACCGCACCGCACTGATCGGCTCTCATGTCGCGCAGCGGCTGCTGCACGCGACCGCGGCGCCGGTGCAGATCTACGTGCGGGCCAACCCGGCCAGCATCGCCGCGGTGGCCGCCGTCCTGCCCGCCACCACCGACCCGGCCGCGCCGCAGGACGTATCGGTGGCCGACCCGATCACCGCGCTCACCGCCCGGGCCGACGCCTCGGTCGCGCTGCAGGAGCTGTTCATCGCCCTCGGCGCGGTGGCGCTGCTGGTCGGCGGCGTCGGCATCGCCAACGTCATGGTCATCGCGGTGCTCGAACGGCGCGGCGAGATCGGGCTGCGGCGGGCCCTCGGCGCCCGCCGTCTGCACGTCGCGGTGCAGTTCGCCGCCGAGGCCACCCTGCTGGCCGGGTGCGGCGGCGTGGCCGGGGCGGTCCTCGGCGGGTTCACCACGACCGTCTACGCGGCGGCCCGGCACTGGGACGCGGTCGTGCCGGTGCCGGTGCTGCTGGCCGCGGCGGGCATCGCCCTGCTGGTGGGGGCGGTGGCCGGCCTGTATCCCGCGCTGCGCGCGGCGCGGCTGGTGCCGGCCGAGGCGCTGCGGCTCGGCTAGAGGGCTTGGCTAGGCCCGGGCCTACATCATCTCGTCGGTGAAGGGGAGCAGGACGGTCTTGAGCTCGGTGTAGGACTCGATCGCGGCCCGGCCGCCCTCGCGGCCCAGGCCGGACTGGCGGAAGCCGCCGAACGGGGAGTTCGGCTCGAGCTGGTAGCCGTTGACGCCGACGGTGCCGGCCTTGATGGCCTTGGTCATCCGCATGGCCCGGCGCACGTCGGAGGCCCACACCGTGGCGGCCAGGCCGTAGTCGGTGTCGTTGGCCAGCCGAACGGCCTCCTCCTCGCCGTCGAACGGGATCACCGAGAGCACCGGGCCGAAGATCTCCTCGCGGGCGATGCTCATGTCGTTGGACACGTCGGCGAACAGGGTCGGCGCGACGAAGTTGCCTTTGGCGAGTTCGTCGCCCTCGGCGCGGCCGCCGCCGCAGACCAGGCGGGCGCCCTCCTCCTGGCCGCGGGCGATCAGGCGGAGTACCCGGTCCAGCTGGCGGGTGTTGATGAGCGGCGCCGAGGTGACCTCGGGGTCGAACGGGTTCCCGTAGCTGACCATGGTGCCGATCAGTTCGGCCGTGGCGAGGAACTCTTCCATCGCGTCCCGCTGCACCAGCGCCCTGGTCTGCGCCGCGCACACCTGGCCCGACAGGCCGAGGGTGACGGTGCCCATGGTCACCGCGGCGGCGGTGCCGATGTCGGCGTCGGCGAACACCACCGACGGGCTCTTGCCGCCGAGCTCGAGGCTGACCCGCTTGCACCCGGCGGCCGCGGCCATCATGACCTTCTGGCCGACCGCCCGGCTGCCGGTGAACGACAGCTTGTCGACCATCGGGTGGCTGATCAGGGCCTGCCCGGCCGGGTCGCCGGGCCCGGTGACCACGTTCAGCACGCCCTCCGGCAGGATGTCGTTGATTAGCTGGGTCAAACGCAGCACCGCGAACGTGGCGTACTCCGAGGGCTTGAGCACGATGGTGCAGCCTGTCGCCAGGGCCGGAGCCACCTTCTGGGCGAACAGCACCAGCGGGGCGTTCCACGGGATCACCGCGCCCACCACGCCGACCGGCTCGCGCAGCGTGAGGACCATGTGGTCGCCACCCTGGAACGGCGGCAGCGTCTCGCCGGCCAGCTTGTCGGCCCAGCCGGCGTGGTGGTCGAAGACGTCGGCGACGAAGTCCGACGACATGGCGTAGATCTCGCCGAAACTCAGCGGCACGCTGTTGTCCAGGGCCTGCAGCTTGAGCAGCTCATCGGCGTGCTCGCGGACCAGGTTCGCGATCGTGCGCAGCACCCGGACCCGCTCGCCGGCGCGGGCGCGCGGCCACGGGCCCTCGTCGAAGGCCCGGCGTGCCGCCCGGACGGCCCGGTCCACGTCGGCCGGGGTGGCGACCGGGAACGAGGCGACCTGCTCCCCCGTCGCGGGGTGCAGGTGGCTCCAGGTGGCCTCGTCGGCCGACGCGACCCAGTCCCCGTCGATCAGCATGCGGCCGTCGCCGAGGCCGAGTTCGTCGCGGTGCGGCTTGATGGATGCGACCATGCCCGGCTCCCCTTGTGATGCCCGTAAGTTGCGCTGTCAATAACTAGAACATGTTCTAGTTATTTGGAGCGTACACCGGGCGCGGCGGAGCCGCCAGGATCGTGAACGCTGGACCTGCTCGGCTGGCGCGCGAGAAATCCGGTCCGCGGGGTGTCCATGGCGGCCGATGCCGTTCGTCGTCTGGGTGAAGACGCGAAACCCCACCGATGAAAGGGCGGCCGCCATGAACCCGAACTACGGATGCCAGGTGTACCAGGCCGAGCGGACCCAGACGCGGGCCGAGGTCCTGGCGGGCGACGCGCAGCGCGGTCGCCGGGCGGCGGCTTCCCGGCGCGGGCGCCGGAGCCCGGCGCGAACGGGCCGGGGCCCGGCGCGCACGGGCCGGGGTCGCGGGATCATGGTCATCATCGCGGGCCGGACGGCTCGCGCCGCATGACGAAACCCGGACCGGCCCGCGGAGGGACCGCATGAAGTTCCTGCTGCTCCACTACGTCGACGAAACCACCGAAATGAGCGCCGAGGAGACCCGGGAAGACCGGGCGCTGCTGGCGGCCTGGCTGGACGACACCATCGCGCGCGGCGTGAACCTGCAGGGGAATTACCTGCAGCCGTCGCGCAACGCGGCGACGATACGCGCGCGCGATGGTGAGCTCCTCGTCGCCGCCGGCCCGTTCGCCGAGACGAAAGAGCAGATCGCCGGCTACGACATCATCGAATGCGTGGACCTGCAGGAGGCGGTCCGGGTCGCGGGCGCGCACCCCACGACCAGGCACGGCACGATCGAGATCCGGCCCTTCCCGCCGGAGTGACCAGCCCGGCCGCGATCATGTCGCGTCAGCGCAGTGACCGGAAGCTGGCTCGCATTTCGGCGGCGAACAGGCCCGGCTGTTCCCAGGCCGCGAAGTGGCCGCCTCGGTCGAGCCTGTTGTAGTAGATGAGGTTGTGGGGATAGGCGCGCTCGGCCCAGCTCCGCGGGACCTGGTAGAGCTCGTCGGGGAAGACGCTGATGGCGAACGGGATCGTGATGGGCTTGGCGTCGAAGAAGTCCGCCTTGTTCTCCCAGTAGAGACGAGCCGCGGAGATCCCGGTGTTGGTCAGCCAGTACAGCGTGATGTTGTCCAGGATGTCGTCTCGGGTAAGGTCGCTGTCCAGCTGCCCCTGCAGTGCCTGTTCTACGAGCCCGGGCTGGCCGGTACCATCGCCATGGTCCAGCATGAACGCCGCGAGGTCGACGGGTGAGTCCGCCAGTCCGAGCAACGTTTGCGGCCGCGTCGTCATGATCTGTGCGTAGGCCACGTGCTTGGCGTAGAAGTTGCTCAGCTGCTCGTACGCGGCCAGTTCTTCGGCGGACAGATCCGGTGGCGGCGGGTCGCCGCGCTGGACCGCCTGGTTGATGGCGGCTGGAGCGGTACCGGGCATGTTGGAGTGAATGCCGGCCAGCTCCGGTGCGGCCTGGATGCCCATCGTCTGCGTGACGGCCGCACCCCAGTCGCCGCCCTGCGCCACGAACCGGGTGTATCCGAGGCGCTTCATCAGCACGACCCAGGCACGTGCGATGCGGGCGGGATCCCAGCCGGTCGCGGTCGGCTTGGCGGAGAACCCGTGCCCCGGCAGCGAGGGAATCACCAGGTGGAACGCGTCCGCCGCGCTCGCGCCGTGTGCCGTGGGATTGGTGAGCGGCTCGATGATCTTCAGCTGCTCGATGACCGAGCCCGGCCATCCGTGGGTGACGATCAGCGGCAGCGCGTTCTCGTGCTGGGAGCGGACGTGAATGAAGTGGATGTCGAGCCCGTCCACCTCGGTTATGAAGTGCGGTAGGTCGTTCAGCTTCGCCTCGCACTTGCGCCAGTCGTAGTCGGTCCCCCAGTAGCGCGCGACCTCCTGGATCATCGCGAGCGGCACACCCTGCGAGTCGTCGGTGACCGTCTCGCGCTCGGGCCACCTGGCCGCGTTTACGCGTCTGCGCAGCTCGGTGAGCTCCGCCTCCGGGAAACCAACGTGAAACGGGCGGATAGCGGTCGGATCGCCGCTTGTCCGCTGGGCGCCTTCGGTCATGACTATGCTCCTCCGTCCTGTGGACCAGACACCAGTCGTGCCGGGCACGTGCTGATGTGCCGGTAGCCTCCACAGTCGCACAGGCGGCGCCTGGTCGCGCCCGGGGAATCCCTGGTCGATACCCTGGCGTTCGGGGCGAGGATCACCCCTCGCGCGGGGGAACGGCGGCCGACAGGAAGGCCGGGGGCTCGCCGCCACCGTGCAGGGTCAGGCTGGAGCCGCTGATGTAGGAGGCCCGGGGCGAGGCCAGGAACTGGCAGGCATCAGCCACGTCCTGGGGGATGCCCATCCGGCCCAGCGGGACGCCGGCGGCGACGGCCGCCGCGGCGCCGGCGTCGCCGTAGTGCGGGAGGGAGGCTTCAGTTGTCACGAAGCCAGGGACGACGGTGTTCACCCGTACCTTGGGTGCCCACTCGATGGCCAGGCTGGTGACCAGGTGGTGCAGGCCGGCCTTGGCCGCGCCGTAGGCCGCGGTGCCCGGCGACGGGCGGGTGCCGCTCACGCTGCCGATCATGATGATCGACCCGCCGTCCGGCTGCTCCTGCATTACCGTGTTGGCGGCCTGCGCGACCTGTAGCGGCGCGATCAGGTTCAGCTCGATGACCTTAGCGTGGAACCTTGGGGAGGCGGTGGCGGCCGCGACGGGCGGGGAGCCGCCCGCGTTGCTGATCACCACGTCGACGCCGCCGAACTGGTCCGCGCCGGTCTCGATCAGCCGCCGCGCCTGCTCCGGGTCCCTGACGTCCGCGCGGGTGAACGAGGCGGTCCGGCCGTCCGCGGCGGGCGGGGACGCGGGCTCGTTCCGGGCGCAGACCAGCACCTGCGCGCCGGAGCGGAGGAACCCCTGGGCGATGCCCGTCCCGATGCCTCGCGTGCCACCGGTCACGATCACCCGGAGACCGGAAAGGCCGGGAAACGGTTGGTCGACGGGCTGCATGGCGCCATGTTAGGCTCACGCCCAAGCAAACGCTAGGTCAATGAACGCGCAGGTGAGGCGCTTTGTCGGCGATTTCGGGGGTGATAGCACCCGAAACTGCCGACAAACCGGCACGGGACGGCAGTGCGGGCGGCGAGCGATGAGCGTTGAGGTGCGGACGGCGGACGGGATCGCCGAGGTGGTCATCGATTTCCCGCCGGTCAACGCGCTGCCGGTGCAGGGCTGGTTCGACCTGGCGGACGCGGTCGCGGCGGCGGGCGCCGACGCGAGCACCCGAGCGGTGGTCCTGGCCGCGGCGGGCCGCGGCTTCTGTGCCGGGGTGGACATCAAGGAGATGCAGCGCACGCCGGGGCATGAAGCCTTGCTCGGCGCCAACCGGGGCTGCGCCGCCGCGTTCGCCGCGGTGTACGACTGCGCGGTGCCGGTGATCGCCGCGGTGCACGGCTTCTGCCTCGGCGGCGGCGTCGGCCTGGCCGGCAACGCGGACATCGTGATCGCCGCCGAGGACGCCAACTTCGGGCTGCCCGAGGTCGACCGGGGTGCGCTGGGCGCGGCCACGCACCTGGCCCGGCTGGTGCCGCAGCCGCTGATGCGCGCCATGGTCTACACCTGCCGGACCGTCACCGCGCGGCAGCTGCTCGCCTTCGGCACCGTGCTCGACGTGGTCCCGGCCGCCGAGCTGAGGAACGCGGCCCAGGCGCTGGCGGAGGAGATCGCGGCCAAGGACCCGGCGGTGATCCGGCTGGCCAAGCAGTCGCTGAACGGCATCGACCCGGTCGACGTCAAGCGGTCCTACCGGTACGAGCAGGGGTTCACCTTCGAGCTCAACCTGGCCGGGGCCGGGGACAAGGCACGCCAGGCTTTCGTGCACCGGGACCAGCCCACATGACGCGGGGGGTTCCGGGCCATGGGGTCCGGGGTGTCCCGGGGGGAGCAGAGTGTTCCCCCGGGCTAGCACTGACTCCGGACGAGATCGTCGCGGAGCTGCGGGACGGGATGACCATCGGGATCGGCGGGTGGGGATCGCGGCGCAAGCCGATGGCCCTGGTCCGGGCGATCCTGCGCTCACCGCTGAAGGACCTCACGATCGTGTCCTACGCGGGTCCCGACGTCGGGCTGCTGGTCGCGTCGGGGCAGGCCAAGCGGGTGGTCACCGGGTTCGCATCGCTGGACTCGATCCCCCTGGAGCCGAACTTCCGGCGCGCCCGCCAGGACGGCACGATCGAGCTGACCGAGCTGGACGAGGGCATGCTGCACTGGGGCCTGCTGGCCGCCGCGCACCGGCTGCCGTTCCTGCCGATCCGGGCCGGGCTCGGCTCCGGCGTGCTCGAGGTCAACCCGGAGCTGCGCACGGTCCGGTCCCCTTACGAAGACTCCGAAGAGCTGGTGGCCATGCCGGCGCTGCGGCTGGACGCCGCGCTGGTGCACATGAACCGGGCCGACGCCGCGGGCAACGGCCAGTACCTCGGGCCGGATCCGTACTTCGACGACCTGTTCTGCCTGGCGGCCGAGCGCGCGTACGTCTCGTGCGAGCGGATCGTGCCGTCCCTGGCTCTCGGGAAGGGCCCGCCGCAGACCCTGCTGCTGAACCGGGCGATGGTGCACGGGGTCACGCCGACGCCGAACGGCGCCCACTTCACCAGCTGCGTCCCCGACTACGGCCGGGACGAGGCCTTCCAGAAGCGCTACGCGGCGGCCGCGGCCGACCCGGAGGAGTGGCGCCGGTTCACGGAGCAGTACCTAGCCGGCGACGAGGCCGCCTACCAGAAGGCGATCCGATGACCGAGCCGACCCGGGCGGAGGTCTGCGTGGTGGCCTGCGCCGAGGCGTGGCGCGGCGACGGCGCGACCCTGGCCAGCCCGATGGGGCTGATACCGTCCCTGGGTGCCCGGCTGGCCCGGCTCACGTTCGCGCCGGACCTGCTGCTGACCGACGGCGAGGCGTACCTGGTGGACGAAGACGGCCAGGTGGAGGGCTGGCTGCCGTACGCCAAGGTCTTCACCATGCTCGCGGCGGGCCGCAGGCACGTGATGATGGGCGCGTCCCAGATCGACAGGTTCGGCAACCAGAACATCTCCTGCATCGGCGACTGGCGGCGCCCGAAGGCGCAGCTGCTCGGCGTGCGCGGCGCACCCGGCAACACGGTGAACCACCCGGTCAGCTACTGGGTCCCCAGGCACTCGCCGCGGGTCTTCACCGGCCACGTGGACATGGTCTGCGGGGTGGGCTACGACCGGGGCGACCCTGGACCCTGCGAGCTGCGCGTGGTGGTGACCAACCTGGCGGTGCTGGACTTCGGGCTCGATTCCGGGGGGATGGCGGAGCGGGTGATGCGGCTGCGTTCGGTGCACCCGGGCGTGGAGGTCGCGGACGTGCTGGCGGCCACCGGGTTCCCGCTCGCCGTCCCGGAGCAGGTGCCGGTCACGCGCGCGCCCACCGCGGCCGAGCTCGACCTGATCAGGACCCGGCTCGACCCCGGCGGGGCGCGGGACCGGGAGCTGGCATGAGCGAGCCGGAGGCGAGCGATCCAGGCGCAGTCCGCACCCCGCTGACCGGGCTGCTCGGCATCCGCTACCCGGTCGTGCAGGCCGCGATGGGGTACGTGTCCGGGCCGCGGCTGACCGCGGCGGTGTCTGACGCCGGGGGCCTCGGCCTGATCGCGTCGGCCACGATGAGCCTGGCCGAGCTGGAGAAGGCGATCGAGGAGACGGCGGGGCGGACACCACGCCCGTTCGGGGTCAATCTGCGGGCCGATGCCCCGGATGCGGCCGAACGGGCCCGGCTGATCGTCACCCGCCGGGTCCCCGTCGCCTCGTTCGCACAGGCCCCGAAGCCGGAGCTGATCGCCGCGCTGAAGGACGCGGGCGTGGTCACAATCGCCTCGGTGGGCGCGCGCCGGCACGCGGAGAAGGCGGCCGGCTGGGGCATCGACGCGGTGATCGCGACCGGCGGGGAGGGCGGCGGGCACGTCGGCGCGGTACCGACCAGCCTGCTGGTCCCCCAGGTCGCGGCCGCGGTGGACATCCCGGTTATCGCGGCCGGCGGGTTCTTCGACGGCCGCGGCCTGGTCGCGGCGCTGGCCTGGGGCGCGGCCGGGATCGCGATGGGCACCCGGTTCCTGCTGACCAGCGACAGCCCGGTGGCCGACGCGGTCAAGCAGGTCTACCTTTCGGCGGACCTGGACGGCACCGTGGTCACCCGGCGGGTGGACGGGGTACCGCACCGCGTGCTGTGCACGACGATGGTCGACCAGCTTGAGGGGCGCGGGCGAGCGGGGCGGGCGGGGCGGGCGGGCAAGGTGAGGCGAGCCGGGTGGGCGGGACAGGTGGGGTCGGCGGGAGGGCTGGCGACGCTGGTGCGGTCGGCGCGGAACGCCGCCGCGTTCCGGGGATTGTCCGGGATGGGGTGGCAGGAGATGCTGCGGCAGGGCCGGGACATGCGGCGGGACACCGGGCTGAGCTGGGGCCAGGTGCTGATGGCGGCGAATACGCCGGTGCTGCTGCGCGCGGCCATGGTGGAGGGCCGGACCGACCTCGGGCTGATGTCGTCCGGGCAGGTGGCCGGGCTGATCGACGACCTGCCGTCGTGCGCGGAGCTGATCGAGGCGATCATGGCCGAGGCCGGCGCCACCCTGGACCGGCTGGAAGGGGTCAGGCAGGCGTGAAGCCAGGCCGGTTCGGGCTAAAGACGTTCGATGATCGTGACGTTGGCCTGGCCGCCGCCCTCGCACATGGTGACCAGGCCGCGGCGGCCGCCGGTGCGGTCCAGGGCGTGGACCAGGGTGGTGAGCAGGCGGGCGCCGGTGGCGCCGAGCGGGTGGCCGAGCGCGATCGCGCCGCCGCTGACGTTCACCCGGGCTAGGTCCGCGCCGGTCTCGCGCTGCCAGGCCAGGACCACCGGGGCGAACGCCTCGTTGATCTCGACCAGGTCGATGTCGTCCAGGGTGAGCCCCGCGGTTTTCAGGGCATGGGCGGTCGCGGGGATCGGCGCGGTGAGCATCAGCACCGGGTCGTCGCCGCGGGCGGACAGGTGGGTGATCCGGGCTCGCGGCCGCAGCCCGTACCGGCGGACCGCGTCGTCCGAGGCGATCAGCAGGGCGGCCGCGCCGTCGGAGATCTGGCTGGACAGCGCGGCGGTGATCAAGCCGCCCTCGCGCAGCGGCCGGAGCGCGGCCATCTTCTCCAGGGTGGTGTCGCGGCGGGGGCCCTCGTCCTGGCTTACCTCGCGGTAGGGCGCGATCTCGGCCGTGAAGGCGCCGTCGTCTATCGCCCGGGCGGCCCGCTGGTGGCTGGCCAGCGCGTAGCGCTCCATCTCGGCGCGGCCGATTCCCCACTTGGCGGCGATCAGGTCGGCCGCCCGGAACTGGGAGATCTCCTCGGTGCCGTACCGGGCGCGCCAGCCTTCCGAACCGGAGAACGGGTCGACGGAGCCCATGGCCGAGGCGATGGGGACCATGCTCATGTTCTGCACGCCGCCCGCGACCACCAGGCCGGCCGTGCCGCTGAGCACCGCCTGCGCGGCGAAGTGCACCGCCTGCTGGGACGAGCCGCACTGCCGGTCCACGGTGACGCCGGGCACCGCCTCGGGCAGGCCCGCCGCGAGCCAGGCGGTGCGGGCGATGTCGCCGGCCTGCGGGCCGACCGTGTCCACGCAGCCGAACACCACGTCGTCGACGGCGCCCGGGTCGGCATGCGTGCGTTCTAGCAGGGCCTTGATGACGTGTGCGCCCAGGTCGGCCGGGTGCACGGGTGACAGCCCCCCACCCACCTCCCCTCCCCCCTTCACCCGGGTGACCGGGGTACGCACGGCGTCGATAATGAAGGCCTCGGGCATCGTCGCCTCCCGGTGTAAGCTTTTTAGAACACGTTCTAGTTTAGGGGAGCTGCATGCGCATCGCCTACACCCCGGAGCAGGAACGGCTGCGGCAGGAGCTGCGCGCGTACTTCGCCGGGCTGACGACGCCCGAGGTACGCGCGGCGCTATCCGGAGGCGACGAGGGACTGGGGGACGGGGAGGCGTATCGCGAGGTCGTTCGGCAGCTCGGGAAGGACGGCTGGCTGGCGCTCGGCTGGCCGGCCGAGCACGGCGGGCGCGGCGGAACAATGCTCGACCAGCTCATCTTCACCGACGAGGCGGCGACTGCCCGGGTGCCGGTGCCGTTCCTGACCATCAACACGGTGGGGCCGACGATCATGCGGTACGGGACGCCGGAGCAGAAGGCGTTCTACCTGCCCCGGATCGCGGCGGGCGAGATCCACTTCTCGATCGGGTACTCCGAGCCGGAGGCCGGCACCGACCTCGCCGCGCTGCGCACCACGGCGGTGCGGGACGGGGAAGAGTACGTGATCGACGGCCAGAAGATGTGGACCAGCCTGATCCAGTACGCCGACTACGTCTGGCTTGCCTGCCGGACCGACTCCGCGGCCGAGCGGCACCGGGGGCTCTCCATCATCATCGTGCCGACCTCGGCCGAGGGCTTTTCCTGGACGCCGGTGCGCACGGTGGCGGGGGTGACGACCAGCGCGACGTACTACTCCTCGGTGCGGGTGCCGGTCTCCTCGGTGGTGGGCGAGGAGAACCGGGGCTGGTCGCTGATCACCAACCAGCTCAACCACGAGCGGGTGGCGCTGACCTCGGCGGCACCGGTGATGGCGGCGCTGGCCGACGTGCGGGACTGGGCCGCGTCGACCCGGCTGGCTAACGGGGAGCGGGTGATCGACGCGGAATGGGTCCGGCTCAACCTGGCCCGGGTGCACGCCAAGGCGGAGTTCCTGAAGCTCATGAACTGGCGGGTGGCCTCGGGTGTG
>WNGP01002953.1_pt1 | contig 14236 bp, 10 predicted proteins | sample 5407671 | NCBI WGS metagenome assembly WNGP01 (sample SAMN13153381, study PRJNA577476) | soil metagenome | isolation source: 40 cm soil or saprolite under Garry oak tree replicate 2 | place: USA:California | collected 2016-06-15 | reverse complement strand
CCCAGCCCGAGCGCGACGCCTGCCACCGCGCCGCTCGATCGCTCCACGCCGAAGCCTGCGTCCACGCGGTGCTCCACGACCGACAGCACGGTCGCCCCCGACACGGCGACCTGCGCGGCCCCAACGCCCGGGGCCGCAGCACACGCCGCGACGCTCCCGAGGCAGATCAGTGCCCGCCCGGCTCGGCTCACGGACCCGCGCCAGCGGCAGGCGCAATCAGCAGAATCGTCGCCGCAATTCGGTCCGCGTTGCGCCGGCGGATCGCGTCGTTCTTGGCTGCGCGGTCGGCCTGGCGTTGCACGTTCGCTTGCACGTTCGCCGGAATCTCGGCGTGGCGGCGGTGCCAGAAGAACGCAACCATGCCGGTACCGGCGACCGCGGCCGCGACCGCGAGCGGCCGCGCCACCTGGTCGCGGCCCAGCGCGGCGCTCGTGGCCACGCGCGAGAACAGCACCGCGCTCACCGCCACGCCCAGCCCCGCGAGCAGCTCGCGCGTCCTAATCGCCCGCGTGTACTGCTCGGGGAGGAGCGCCCCGGGAGCGAGCGCCGGCAGTGTGTCTTGGAGGGGAGCGAGATCGTGGCGGAGGTCGAAATACACGCGCGTGGAGTCGGTGCGCGCGAGCACCCGGCTGCGGCCGAGCGCCACGACCTCGTAGCGCCCCGGGGGCGCGAGACGACCCTCCGTCAGCAGGCCGTCCCAGCGAATCTCGCGCGGCCCGTCGTTGTCACCGTCGTACAGCACGAACGGCGTTCCGGCAGCGGGCGAGCGTAGCTCCACGCGCAGCGTGGCCGCGTGTGTCGTCAGCGCGACGAACGTCGCACGCTCCGTGCGGGGGTCGATACGGGCGGGGGCGACCGGTTGCACGGCGATGGCGAAGGTGCGGCGGCGCGCCTCCTGAAACAGCGCGAGCTGGGCGGGCGTGAAATTGTGTGGGTCCAGGTCCGTGAACGGCTCCCGCTCGATCGCGGCCCGGAAGTAGAACACGGCCGAATCGCGCATCCCTGCGAGCGCGACCGACGCGCCCAGGTACTTGTATGCCTCGACCCGCTGAGCGCTCGTGACCTCGAACGGCCAGGCGGGCGCCACGATCTGGCGCAACAGCGGCAGCGCGCGCTCGACGTCCAGCCGCTCGTAGGAGTCCCGCGCTCGTCGCAACGAGTCCGCCGTCGCGCCGTCCTGCGCGGCTCCCCGACCGGCGATCGCGACGGCCAACGCCAGCACGACCGTGACGCGGCTCAGGGCGACTCCGCGGCGCGCAGCGTAATCCGACCGAGGGACAGAATGCTGTCGGCCAACGCGACGAGCGTCGTGTCGAGGGTGCGATAGCCCCGCGCGCGCACCGACAGCTGCCTCGCCCCGACAGGCAGGCGGAGGTCGAACACGCTCCCGACGCCCACGGGACGTCCGTCGATCAGGATCTCGGCGTCAGGGGGCGCAGTGAGCAATCGCAGCCGGCCGAAACCCGCCGGCCCCAGGGCGGGCGAGTTGGGGCGCGCCCCGGTCGAGCGGCGCGGCACGGCCGACGGAGCAGTGGGCAGCGCCACCGGCGCCGTGGGGACGGAAACGGGTCGCCCCGCGCCGTCCGCGCGGTTCAGCCACCACACACCTCCCGCCCCGAGCACGGCGAGCGCGACGATCCCGGCCGCCCGGCCGGTCGTCAACAACGACGCACGGGGCACCCCCGCCGCCATGGCAACGGTGCGGGCGTCCGGGAGCGGCGGGAGGGACCGCGTCGCGACCTTGCCCACGGCGGACCCCTGGGCCAGCTCGCGCAACAAGCGTCGGCTCTCCTGGCGATCCGCTTCGGAGAAGGAGATCGCCTCGATGGCGCTGAGCATTGCCCCCGTGGTCAGGTACCGAGCGGCCGGATCTTTGGCCAGCGCGCGACTGAGCACGGCGGCGAGGGCCTCCGGGATGTCGTCGCGGGCGGCGCGTACGTCCGGCGCGGTCGTGAAGAAATGGTGCTGCATCATGCCCGCCAGCGTCTCCGACTGGAACGGCACCGCGCCCGTCAGCATCTGGAAGGCCACGATACCGAGGGAGTACTGGTCGCTCTGTGGCCCCGCCCGCGCCCCCGCGCACTGCTCGGGGCTCATGAACGGCGGGGTTCCGATGACCGCCCCGTCCGCGGTCAGCGTGACGTCCGACGCCCGCAGCGCGACCCCAAAATCCGAGAGCATCACGCGCCCGTCCTGGTCCACGAGGATGTTCGCGCCCTTGATGTCGCGGTGCACGATGTGTCGCTCGTGGGCGTAGGTGAGAGCCCGGGCCGCCGCCCGCAGCACGTTCAGCGCCACGGGCACGGCCAGCGCGCCCTGGGCCTCGAGGATCGCCTGGAGCGAGCGTCCCTGCACCAGCTTCATCGCGATGTGAAAGATGCCGCCCACCTGACCGACCCGATACACCGGTACGATGTTGGGGTGGTCGAGCTCGGCGGCCATGCGTGCTTCACGCTTGAACCGTTCCGCTGCCCGCGTGGTGAGCGTCGCGTCGGGCGGCAGGACCTTCAGGGCGACGGGGCGATGCAGCGCGACCTCGGTGCCTTCGAATACCACAGCCATGCCACCCCGCGCCAGCTCCTTCGCGACCTCGTACTCCCCCGCGAGGACCATGCGGACCTTCTGCAACAGCTCGTCCGCGCCCGTGGGCTCGACGAGCATGGTGGTGGACTGGGGGTCCGCGGTCCGAATCCCGCAGTTACCGCAGAACTGCCAGCCGTCGGGAATCTCACTCCCGCACTTGAAGCACTTCATGGACAGGTCGGCGGATCGGACGGCGGCCCGCCGATGACGTGCAGGGACTCAGTGACCATAGGCAATGTGTCCGTGAGGATCGTGCTCTGGAGCTGGACAGTGACGGTGGCCCTGCCCCCGTTCTTCTGGCCCACCACCGAATCTCCCCCCGCCAGCAGCGCGAGCACCGTCGCATCCGAGACCGCGAACGCCAGCCGCGGCTGCAACAGCTGCGTCCCGTTGGCGGTCGCGATGACGAGCGTCGGGACGGGGACACCAAATTGAAGGGTGGTGTCGCCGCAGTAGCGGAGCAGGAGATCGTTCGGCCCGGGGGCCGCGAACACGTCGGACAACCCGCAGGCCGCCGCGGCCGCAGCTACGAGGACCAGGGACTTCGAGGAAGGCACGCATACATAGTGTTCCCCACGGCAACGACTTGCAATGGTCCGGCTCGGCTGGCAGGGCAACTGCAGTTTTGGCGCTGGAGTGCCGGCGTCTCACTCGGCGGGGAGACCCGGGAGCGTGGGCGACGGCCTCCCACGCTCCCGGCCCAACAAACTCACGTGGTACTGACTACTGCGCCCCCGCCCCTCCTGGGACGTGCGCGAACACCACGAGGCAGCCCGTGGCCTGAGCGCCGAAGGGGGTGCATGCCGTCGCGGTGGTCGTATTCGCCGGGACGACGGCAAAGATAAGATTGTTCTCCGGTGCCGCGGCGGGGTTCGTCGCTCCCACGGCGGGTACATACTGCAGCACCGTGCTCGAGCGCGCGTCGATCACGCCGAGCGAGTTGGGGCCGGCGGGCGTAGTGCTGAAATTCGCCCCCGTCACGTAGAAGTTGCCGTCGCCGGAATTGTACCACGTCTCATTACCACCGCCGACGGGCAGGGCCGTGGCGGCGCCGCTCCCCACGTCCACGATGAGGGCCCTAGCGCACCCCGGAATCACGAAGTGACCGTCCGGTCCGAGGGACGGGTCGTTGACCCCGAATACATTCTTGGCGACGCCGGGCGTGATCACCGTGCAATCGAGGAAGAGCTTCCTCTCGATCGTGAACGGGCGAACCGTCGGGTCTATGACGGCGACATACTGCTGGAATACGGCGGTGTCGGTTCCAGTGATCACCGCCCTGCCGGACACGGCGGTAAGGATGCGATGCTGTGTGGCGTCCCACAGCGGCGCCTCCTGCCCCCGGCGATCCGGGAACGCGATCGTGCCAAGCACCGTGTACGGGGGATCGGCCGAGATGAACGTTCCGTAGGTATCGATGGCGGCTCCCCCGCTCAAGGGGGACGGATTCTGGACGAAGATGATGCGATGCTCGGGATCGAACGTGATCTCGTTGGTCCGCTGGCAGGTCGTACCACACGCCGCGATCGCGGTGCTGATGGTCGCGACGATCGACCTGCTGTTGAGATCCACGACTCTCACGGCGCTGATGCCGTCCGACACCCACGCGTGCCCGTCGCCGCTGAGCACGATGCTATTCGGCCCCGATGTAGCCGCGACCCCGGTGGAGCCCACAAAGCCTCCGACGCTGCCCACGTAGTCGTGGGACACGACGTCCCAGATGAAGACCCTGCCGTTCGCCAGCTCAGTGAGATACAGCCTGCCGCCGTCAACCCAGGACTTGGTGCCGTTCAGAATCGCCTTGCTGCCTGCCGGGAGCGTGAGCGCGCACAGCGCCTCGACGGGCGCGTTCGGCCGGCGGGCCAGATGCTCGCCCGGCTGGTCCGTGCACGCTTTATCGAGTCCCGGGGCCGAGCTGCGGTCGAACGACAGCAGCGAGCCCGGGCCCGACGCCTGTTCCGGCACGCAGCTCAAGGAGAGCGCGCCGAGGAAGGTGAATAGGTAGGTGGACCACCGCGTCATAGGCTTCATGCTAACCCCCTGAAAAAGGCAAGCCGGGCTGCCATTCGGCAGCCCGGCGGTCTTGCGTCCTTCGTGGCGTCGGTTTCCGGCGTCGCGGAGGAGACGAGGATCCGTAGCATTGCGCCCCCGGCTTTCGCCGGGTTTGCCCTTGTCGCTGCGGCTAACCTGCTGGCGGCGGGCGGTCTGTCAAGGCGGGATGGAACAGGCTCCGACCGTGGGGTCGGTATCTCATTGACGGCTCACGCGATGTGAACGCCGCCCCGCGCCCAATCGCCGCCACCATCGTGCTGCAGGTCAGGTCCCGGACAATCAAGGCACGCGAGGCGCCGGGGCGACGGGAATAGTGAAAAACTCATCCATATCGGGCGCGGTCGCGGCCTGCCCAGGGAACACGCTGACCCCCAGCGCCTTCAGGGTCAGTCGCAATGTGCTTTGATGCTGATAGAGCGTCGTGGAACGGTAGCCGCGCTTGGCGAACGGGCTCACGACGGTCCACGCCACCTGTCCACCGCCGTTCCTGTTGTCGCTGGCCGACTCGTCCCACCAGATGACGAGCAGGCCGTCTTTCTGGAACAGGGCGCTCTTGATCAAGGGATCGATATTCGTTTGCAGCCACGCGTCGGCCGTACTCAACGAGCAGTTGTGCGCGTCGTTGCAAAGGTCCGGCGTGATGAATGAGAATTGCGGCAATGTGCCGTTCGCAAGGTCCGTGGCGAATTGCGTGAACGCCACCATATTCGCCGCTTGTGTGGAATTGTTGCGAATGTCGGAGAAATAGCTCATCGGCACGTGGTTGGCGTCGTAACTGGGGTAACCCTCGATGTATGCCTTCCACGTTTTGCCCGCCTTCACCAGCTCTCGCACCACGTTGTCGTTGTTGACGGTGCCGGTGAAGTTGTCGTCGTTGATGATCGTATCGCCCGTGCTCACCTCGAAGTAATTGCCGATCGACGGGTGAGCGTTGGCATAGTAGTTCGTGGCCAACCCATACTGGGTACTCAATCCGTTCAGGTAGGGCATCGCCGAGCTGCCGATCACCGAGGCGTAGTCGTGATTCTCTTCGGCGACGATGATGACGTGACCGAAGCCTCCCGAGCCTCCCGTCGTGACCGTGACGCTCGCCGTGCCGCTCTTGCCCTCGCTCGTGGCCGTGATCGTGGCCATGCCCGCCGCCACACCCGTGACGAGCCCGCTCGCGCTCACCGTCGCCGCGGCGAGGTTGCCGCTCGACCAGGTGATCGCGCGCCCGGTCAGGACGTTCCCGGCCGAGTCCTTCGTCGTGGCCGTGAGCTGCACGGTGCCGCCGACCGCGATGCTGCCGCTGGCGGGACTGACCGTGACCGAGGCCACGGGAACGAGGGCGACCGTGATGCTCGCGGTGCCGCTCTTTCCTTCACTCGTAGCCGTGATGGTGGCGGAACCCGTCGCTTTGCCGGTGACGAGCCCACTCGAGATCACTGTCGCCGCCGTCGTGTTGCTGCTCGACCAGGCGATCGCGCGCCCGGTCAGGACGTTCCCCGCCGAGTCCTTCGTGGTGGCGCTGAGCTGCTTCGTGGCTCCCACGAACAGGCTTGCGGTCGCCGGACTCACCGTCACCGAGGCCACCGGCACGAGCGCAACCGCAACGGTCACGGTCGCGGTCGCGCTCTTTCCCTCGCTCGTCGCCGTGATCGTCGCGGCACCAGCCGCCACGCCGGTGACCAGCCCGGTCGCGCTCACCGTCGCCGTCGACGTGTTGCTGCTCGCCCAAGTGATGGAGCGCCCGGTGAGGGTGTTTCCCGCCGAGTCCTTCGTGGTGGCCATGAGTTGGATCGTCCCGCCGACGACAATGCTCCCGCTGGCGGGACTGACCGTCACCGAGGCCACGGGCACGAGCGCGACCGTGACGCTCGCCGTCCCACTCTTCCCCTCGCTCGTCGCCGTGATCGTTGCTGGGCCCGCCGCCACACCCATCACGAGCCCGGTCGCGTCCACCCCGGCAATGGCAGCGTTGCTCGTCGCCCAGGTGATGGTCCGCCCGGCGAGGGAGTTACCGTTCGCGTCCTCGGGGGTCGCCGTCAGCCGCTCGGTTCCACCGACTCGGACGGTCGAGGATGCTGGATTCACGACGACGGACATCACGGGCACGCGCGGTACCGAAACCACGGTGACCAGCGCCGAGTCCTTGCGATTCGCGCTGGTCGCCAAGATGCGCGCCGATCCCACCCCGAGCCCGTGCGCCATGCCGGTACCGGAGACGCTCGCGATCGCGGAGGCAGAGGTTGTCCAGTTCACGGCATGCGGTGCCCTGTTGTTCGACATGACGACCGTAGCGGTCAACTGCACGCTGTCGCCGATGAGAAGCGTGTCATGTGAGGGATTAACGGCGACGGACACGACGCCGAAGTCGGGATTGAGCGGATTCGTCGGTTGCTCGCAAGCCCAGAGCACTGCCACGGTGGCCACCGCAACGCGAACCCAGGTCGTCGGAAAACGCATGCGCCCCTCCGGCGGGAGCAGGGTGACGTCCGGCGGCTCGACTGGCGTGGCACGCGGGAGCGCGTGCGGTAGCCTCGGGGCTTTGCGTCCCCGGCTTTCGCCGGGTTTGCCTTTGTCGTCTCTCCCTGCGGGGAGGGGCGATCCTGCCGAACTACAGTTATCGCACTGCCTCAAAACGAAACGGCCGCCAAGGAACTCGAGACCTTCTCGAGTCGCTGGCGGCCGGGCTGACTTGGCGACCGTCCAGGTCGCCGTAGTCCCCTAGCTCTGCGTCGCCGCCTTTCGGCGGCTTTGCTCTGAGCAGCGGTTACCGTGGGGAACGTAGGCCCCAGGGAGCACTGCGGGCTGTGATCCCTGCCACGCAAGTGCGGCCCAGCTGTACGGAGGGGCGGGCAACACGAGGAATGCGCCGACTCGGAATCGAACCGAGAACCTGGTAAGAGGCGGCGCAAGTAAGGATTGGGATTCCGAATCGCGCGTGGCGCGATACCCGCAGGTGGCACTAGCCCGTCCCGCTATTACCTGCTCCCGCCTGGCGGGTTGTCAAGTTGGGGGCTCGTGACGACGGGACGTCTTCACCGACAGTCCCGCCGAAATAAACAGGGCATGATGCAGCGATGATGAAGATGCTCCCAGGCTGGAGTTGTAGAGGTGGTTCTCAACCACCACCCGCAGCGCGAGCGCAGAATCAATCGCGAAGCGAGCGCTTACCCCCAGGAGCGGCCCCCACCCTTGACCGGTCACGGCACCACTGAGGCTGACGAACGACAAGCCCCCTACGACCGAGAAGCACGAGGTATCACGTGACCCGACGCTGAGCAAGAGCCCCAGGCCGACGGTGGTCGCGTGGACGACCCTATGGGTGCCGGAGATCGGGCTTCCCCAGTGGCCAAAGGAGACATCGAACGCGAGCCGTCTGCTTTCCCAGGCCGTGACGCGCCCCCCCAGGACCAGCGCGTCGTCCTGGCTGCTTTCGAACTCTCCTCCAGACCCTTGGAAACTGGAGTAAGGGGTAGAGGTGAGGTGCGTCTGCGGGTAATAGCCCAGGAAGGGCGTCACGTCGACGCTTTTCTGAGCGGCGCACCGCGGCACGGCGGCGAGCGTCGTCGCAAGGAGGCAGGCTAATGCCACGACCACCAGACCGGGACCGCGGTCGGGGCTTACGACATGAGTCAGCAGGTTACGGTTGTCTGTTCACCCGTACCCGTGTGGAACCCGCTGCTCGTGCACGAGCCGTTGCCGATGACCTGGCTGAACGCGAACACGCTGGCAACCGTGCCCGCGGTGATCCCGCTGATCAGCAGGACGGTCCTCGTCCTGTCGCGCTGCGTGGCCTGGACGACCGCCAGGTCATGCAATGGCACGGCCACCGAATCGGACCCGGCCGCGCCTCCCACCTTGCCGAACAAGCTGTCTCCGCTGACGCGCGGCTCGGTCACGGGCAGCGACGCGTTGTCGGTGTACGTGATGTACACCATCGGGGGGTGGTTTTGAGTGATGAATTGAGCGGGGTCGTGCACCGGCCGTAGCGTCGCGCATCCGACTGAGCCGAGCACGACAAGCGCTAGACAAACGCGGGGGAGTGACATGGCATCCACCTCCTGTGGGGTTCTGCTTGAGGAAGCGTTGTCCCGAACCGTGCGGCGTGTCAAGGTCACAACCGGCCATCGAGCCACTTTGGAACGTCGTCTTTAGCCCCTCTTGACCGCCGTTGCGTCGACGCAATGCCCGGACGGCGACTCTCTCGGGGCCGTCTTCGCCCTCGTGCGCCCACACGCCGGACCGCCACCGTCGACCGCGCCGCCAACCCATTCCTGACTCAGGCGTTAGTCCTCGCGGTCCGCCGCTGTCCACGCCGTGTGATCGGGTGCGCGGGCGGAGCTCGTCGCTGCGGCGCGGGCGCGCATGTGGTTTGCAGTCGAGCGCAGCGCCAACGAACGGTGGTTGACCCGTGGGGCGACGCACCTTTGGCATCTACTCGCAGGGGACGGCGGCACCGGCTCCACCGCGCCGCCCGCACCACCTCGCTCGCCGTCTCGCTCCCCGCATGCTTCCCGCTGCTTCTTCTTTCCCGGAGGTCCCGTGCGCAGGCTCAATTGGCTGCTCTCCGTGGCGCTCTGCTGGGGCGCCGTAGCTGCTCCAGCGCAGCAACGTCAGATCACCGGCCGAGTCAGGACGGCCGTCACCGGCGAGCGGGTGGCGGGGGCGGCCGTGTCGGTGCTCGGCACATCCACTGTCACGACGACCACCGCGTCAGGGGAGTTCTCCCTCGCGGCCCCCGCAGGGGACGTCACTGTGGTCGTGGGTCGTATCGGGTACAAGCACCGCAACGTGCTCGTCCCGGCCGCGCAGGCCTCGATCGACGTCTCGCTGGAGCAAGACGTGTTCAATCTCGAGGCGGTCGTGGTCACCGGTCAGGCGACCGGCCTCGAAAAGCGTAACGCGCCGAATGCGGTGGCGACGGTCAGCGGCGAGGAGCTGCATCAGGTGCCCGTGCCGAGCATCGAGAACGCCCTGCAGGGACGGGTGGCGGGGGCCAACATCCAGACCAACTCGGGCGCGCCCGGGGGCGGCGTTCAGGTGTCGTTCCGGGGCACTACTTCGATCTTCGGCGCCGCGGATCCCTTGTATGTCGTAGACGGGGTGATCGTCTCGGACGTCGCAATTCCGAACAATCAGCAAGTGGTCACGGCGTCGAACCAAGGCTCGAACCCCTCGGCGCTACAGGAAGGGCAGGTCAACCGCATCGCCGATCTGAATCCATACGACATTCAGAGCGTCGAGATCCTGAAGGGCGCCTCGGCGTCGGCTATTTACGGCGCGAAGGCCAGTAACGGCGTGGTGATCATCTCGACCAATCGCGGGCAGGTCGGCCCGCCGCGCTTCTCGCTCAGCCAGCGGCTCGGATTCTCCGAGATCGCGAAGCAGCTCGGGTCGCGCACCTTCCGCGACTCGACCGAAGCCGCCGACGCCATCCTCGGGTTCGGTCCGACGGCCGCGGCCTATTTCCGCAACAACAACACCAATCCCAACTTCGGCCAAGCGGATTTTGCCCCTGGCCACGTGTTCGATCAAGAGCAGCTGCTCGCGGGTCGCAAGACCCTGGCCGGGGAGACCGCGATGAACGTGAGCGGCGGCTCTGAGGCGACCCGGTACTACGTGAGCGGGTTGGTCAGCAACGAGCCGGGAGTCGTGACGAGTACCGGCTTCAAGAAGCAGTCCCTGCGGATCAACCTCGATCAACGCATCAGCTCGCGGCTCGACCTGGCGTTCTCGTCCAACCTCTTGCACACGATCGCCGACCGTGGGCTCACGAACAATGACAACGCCGGCGTGAGCTACTACATGGCGCTCGAGTTCACGCCCAGCTTCGTCGACTTGCGAGAGCGGCCGGACGGCAGCTGGGGCTTCAACCCGTACGTGCAGAGCAACCCGCTGCAGACCGCGGCGCTCATGATCAACGACGAGGACGTGTGGCGCAACCTGAGCGGGATGAAGGGCACGCTCGAGCTCGTGAACAGCGAGCGACAGGACCTGCGGCTCGTCGGGAACGCGGGCGTCGACTGGTTTGGCCAGAGGAACACCCTGCTGTTTCCGCCGGCGCTGCAGTTCGCGCCGCTCAACGGGGAGCCGGGCACCTCGCTGCTCACGAACGCCCAGAATCTCAACACGAACTGGAACCTGAACGTCGTGCACTCCTACCGGCCCGGGGCGTTCACGGCGACCACGTCCGCGGGGTCGCAGGAAGAGGACTACGATCTCGACGTCGCCCGCACGATCACCAAGAACCTCATTCCTGGCCAGCAGAACGTGAACGAAGGGACGGACGTCAGCGTCGCCGAGCGGCGGGAGCAGGTGCGCGACTTTGGCTTCTACGGGCAGGAAGAGGTGCTCGCCGCCCAGGAGCGGCTGCTGCTCACAGCCGGGGTGCGCGCCGATCGCAGCAGCAACAACGGGGATCAGCACAAGTTCTTCTGGTATCCCAAGGCGGCCGCGTCGTACCGCCTGCTGAACCCGGTCGGCGCGGTGGACGAAGCCAAGCTCCGGCTGGCGTGGGGACAAACGGGCAACCGCCCATCCTATGGCCAGCGGTTCACCGACTACAACCCGACGGCGATCGGCGGTCTCCCCGGCTACACCGTGCTCGATACCGCCGGCGCGCCCGACATCAAGCCCGAGCGTCAGACCGAGATCGAAGCCGGCGTGGACGCCGTGCTGGGCCACGGCCGGGCCAACCTCGAGCTCACCCTGTACCAAAAGTCGGTGTCCGACCTGCTGCTGCTGCGCACGGTCGCGCCCTCGACGGGCTTTGCGGCACGCTACCAGAACGCAGGCAAGCTGCGAAATCGCGGCATCGAGGTCGCGCTCGGCATCACGCCCGTCAGTCGCCCTGACCTCCAGTGGGTGTTCCGGTCCTCGTTCTGGCTGAACCGGAGCACCGTGCTCGAGGTCCCCGACACCGCAGGCTTCCGCGTCGGCGGGTTCGGCTGCTCGGACGGATGCTTCTTCATCCAGCCCGGCGCGTCGGCCACCCAGATCATCGGCAACGTGGGACTGCGCTCCGATGCGACCTGCTGCGTCCTCGGGATAATCGGAGATGGGAGCCCGGACTTCAAAATGTCGTTCGCGAACGACGTCACCTGGAAGGGCTGGAGCCTGCGCATGCTGTGGGACTGGCAGCACGGCGCCAACGTCGTGAACCTGACCAAGCTGCTCTACGATCTCGGCAAGGTGACGCCGGACTACGCCACGCGCGTCCCCGCAACCGCCGTCTGCCCGGCCATCCCGACGCTCGGAGCAAACACGACGCTGCTCGGCGTGTGCCGGCTCGATCAATACGGCAACTACACCGGGACCTACACCGAGAGCGCCACGTTCCTCAAGCTGCGCGACCTCACCTTGACCTATACCGTGCCGCCCGGCGCGATCGCCCATCTGTGGGCCGGGGCGCGCGAGGTGCGGCTGAGCGCCAGCGGACGCAACCTCATCGTCATCACGAACTACGACGGCATGGATCCCGAGGTGAGCAACTTCGGCAACCAGCCCGTGCAGCGGAACATCGATGTCGCCCCTTATCCGCGCAGCCGCAGTTTCTGGTTCGCGGTCACCGTGGGGTTCTAACCATGACGCGCCAACCGAGGACCCGTGCTATGACGAAGGCCGCATGTCTCCCGGCCGTGGTGCTCGCCGTGCTGCTCGTCGCCACGTGCCGCGATCCCAACGTCCCGGACCTGAACAACGGGGCCATCAACGATCTGCTCACCAACCCGACACCCGTCCAAATCGCCAACGCGGCGCAGGGGTTGCTCGTCGGCGCCCGGACCAACATCGCCGAGTACAACGGCTACGTCTCCGAGCTCGGCCTGTTCGGGCGCGAGTCGTACATCTTTGATCCTGGCGACAACCGCTTCGAAACCGAGCTGCTCGGTCCCGGCCCGCTCGACGCGGCGGGGCCCCGGTTCGGCGGCAACCTCTGGGTCGCGCGCTTCGCCAACATCCACGCGGCGAACATCCTGCTGCGCGCGCTGAGCGTGCCGTACAGCAAGCCTGACAGTCTCACCACGGCGCAGAAGGAGGCCGCGCGCGGGTTCGCGCAGACCATCGAGGCGCTCGACTTCCTGGAAGTCATCAACACGCGCGATACGATCGGCGCGCCGATCGCCGTGGATCTGCCCATCGACTCGCTGGCGCCGATTGTGCCACGAGACCAGGTGTTCGCGCACATCGCCCAGCTGCTCGACTCCGGGCAGACCCACCTGCAGAGCGGCGGGAGCGGTTTCCCGTTCCGCCTACCGGGCGGCTTCGCGGGATTCACCACGCCGGCGACGTTCCTCCAGGTCAATCGCGCGCTCAAAGCCCGCGTCGACGTCTACCGCGGGGCCATCTTCAGCTGCGCGGCGTGTTACACCGAGGCCGTCACCCTGTTGAGCACGCCAGGCGCCACGTTCATGGATACGACGGCGGCGCTCGATGTGGGCGTGTACCACACGTTCGGCACGGGCTCGGGCGACTTGACGAACGGGCTGTACGATCCGACGCCGGCCAAGCTGTATGCCCATCCGTCGCTCCGCGACAGCGCCGAAACGCAGTCCGGCTCGAGCGCGCTCGACCGCCGGTTCCTCGCCAAGGTCGATGCCGTGACGCTACGCGTCTACGGGCGCCACAGCTCGAGCTGGGGGTTCGTCCGCTACGCGACCCCGGTGTCGCCCGTGCCCATCATCCGCAACGAAGAGCTGATCCTGCTCCGGGCGGAGGCCAGTTTGGGGAGCAACAACCTGTCGGACGCGGCGAGCTACATCAACTTCATCCGGCGCGTGTCGGGCGGGCTCGCCGTCATTGCCAACCTGGCCACTCAGACCAAGGACAGCGTGCTCACCGTCCTGCTGAAGGAGAAGCGCTATTCGCTGTTGTTCGAGGGCGGGCACCACTGGATCGACATGCGGCACTACGGTCGGCTGGCCAATCTGCCCAATCAGACGGGGGATAACATCTATCTGCTCATGCCCGTGCCGTTGGACGAGTGCCTGCCGCGGGCGTCCGGGACCAGGGGATGCCCGTAGCGGCTAGCTAGAGTTCTTGCACCCACGGGAGGCCGGGAGTAGCTTCGCGTTCTCCGATCCGTCTTGGAGTTCACGGATGCCCCTCGCCGACTGGCTGCTCCCGGAGTTCGATGAAGAAATGACGGCCACGCGCCACGTGCTCGAGCGGGTGCCCGACGGGAAATCCTCCTGGAGGCCCCACCCCAAGTCGATGACGCTCGGCCGGCTCGCAACGCTGGTCGCCGAGCTGCCGGCCTGGGCGGTGAACGCCATGACGCGTGACGAGCTGGACATCATGCCGCCGGGCGGGCCGCCTCCCAAGTTCGAGGCCCTCGAGAGCAGGGCGCGTATCCTCGAGCTGTTCGACCGCAATGCGGCTGCCGCGCGCGCGGCTATCGCCCAGGCCCCGGATGCCGAGTTCAAGAAGCCCTGGGCGTTCAAGGTGGCCGGACGGACCATCACCACCAACTCGAAGTTCACGGTGTACCGCCGCACCGTGCTCAATCACTTGGTCCACCATCGTGCCCAGCTCACCGTATATCTGCGGCTCAACGACGTTCCGGTCCCGGCGGTATACGGTCCCACCGCGGACGAGCCGAACTTCTAAGGCGACC
>WNGP01013140.1_pt1 | contig 14240 bp, 11 predicted proteins | sample 5407671 | NCBI WGS metagenome assembly WNGP01 (sample SAMN13153381, study PRJNA577476) | soil metagenome | isolation source: 40 cm soil or saprolite under Garry oak tree replicate 2 | place: USA:California | collected 2016-06-15 | reverse complement strand
CTCGAGCCGTACCCGCCGCACCAGGCTGTGAAAGGTTGACGCAACCTGAGAGGCGTTACCACTTCCCTGGTGTTCCTGGTTGAGAAAGGGATAGCGCAGAAAACGGGCGTAGGTCCGCTCATCGAGCACGCTGCTTCCTCCTGTTGCTCCTTCAGAGTCGAGCGCGAGCAAGACCTGCAACATCTGCCGATCAAAGGCTCGCAAGATCGGACCACGCTCTAAGAGCGTTCGGTGCGGTTCGGGTAATTGCGAGAGCAAGCGCTCATCCAGGAACGCAACGCGCGCCTGCTCATCAAGCAGGGGTCGCTTAGCGCGCAGGAATTCAGCGGTACGCTCCTGGCTGCTGAGCTGATTGAAGTACGCCACAGCTAAGCCCAGGACAAGCGGATGCCCCTTTGTCAGCTCGTGGAAGGAAGCAACAAGCTCCTGCTGTTCTGTTGTAAGCGGCTGCTCCGCAGGCGGTATGATCGTGTGCTTTTCCAGGTAGCTGCGCACCTGGACTTCATTGAAATCCGTCAGAGCTTCAGCCTGGATGAAGGGGGTGATGGCGGCATTACCTGGTCGTTCCCAGCCACAAGTCACCACCACGAGCGGCTGAGGAGCCGCCTGGGTCAAGGCCACCACGACCTCTTCCCACAGCCATGCGTCCAGTTCAGGGGCGGTCTCAGCGAGGCGCTCATAGCTATCGATGAACAGGCAGAGGGGCTGCGTACTCTCCTCGGCTAGTTCGAGCAGGGCGCGGGTCAGTTCGGAGCGCAGCTGGAGCTCTCGTTCGTGCAGTTGAATGTTGATCTGGGTAGTTTGGGTCACATTGGAGACGGAAGACTGGGTGCTGGCCTCGACCCGTTGCGTGACCGTGATGGCCGATCGGTAGTCGTCAAAGCGGAGGTGGTAGTCGTCGCGTTTAGCGCGGTACTGGTTCAGGCTGGCACGTGGGACGCAGCCTTTGAGTGCCGCTTCCAGTCCTGCTACTATCGCCCTGAAGTCGAGGCGGGATTGGGCAAAGCTCAACTGGCCAGATGGCCAGGACAGTGCGGGGCAGACGTGGGTGGTAAGGTAGGAGATGAGGAAGGTTTTGCCCGTGCCGCTGTTGCCGGTGACCGCCAGGAGGCGCAATCGACCGGGTTGCGCAGCGCGTAAGCAGTGCTCAACGAGCTGGATAAGCTGTTCGCGGTCGGTGAAGCTGTCAAGTGGGTCATGATAGAGTGGGTCTGCCAACATCGTCGTTTCTCCAGGAGCCAAAGCTCCTACCGCTTATTTGTCAACATCTGCCTCTTCAACTCTTCAACAGTTCTGTTAACCCCATTGTACCAGGAAGCAGTGCACTTGAACAGAGGCCATCTAACATCAGCTCAACAAATGCAAAGTCTTCTGGGCAGGCTGATGAGGCGAGAACTGCTTTGAGGTCTTTGGATACATTTCAGCCTCACAAAGCTCTTACCTCACTGCTTGCTCGCTTTAACTTTTGAAAAGTGCTGGGAAACTGGTCGAAAGACTGGTAAAATGCTATCAATACTGGTAAAATGCTCCCAAAGTACATGGTGTTGGAGGAAAGTATGCTACCTTATACTGAGATGGCACAGGATGGAAATGGCGTGTCTTGTACGCAGGAGTCGCTCCACTCTAGACATACACATCAAAAGGATCGTGAATTGCTCCTTCCTGCAATGGAAGATCCCACGCAGCAGTTCATGCAAGATCAACTTGAACCACAGCCGAGTTCGCTTCCCATTCAAAACCTGGCAGTGCGAAAGCAGCGACATGTGATTATGGGCCTGATGTTCTTTCCCCGTGGCGGATCGGCCCATGTGACTCGCTCCCTGGCTCGGGAGCTTGTCGGGCTGGGCTGGAAAGTGACGATTGTCTGCGGTTCACTACGAATCCCTGGACGTCCAGGTGATGCACAAGAGTTTTTCGCCGGTCTGGATGTCTATCCGGTCGACTACACTGCCTCGCTGAATACTGAGGACCCGTTACGTGCTGATCCCCCGATGCATCCCTCCTACGAGGATCGTCCCGGAGCGCCGGATAGAGTCTTCGCTCGTGTCGACAATGAGACCTATGAGCATCTTGTTGAGACCTGGATGCGAGCGCTGCGCAGTGCTGGCGCTGCTGAAGCCGATATTCTCCATCTGAATCACCTCACTCCGCTCAATGAAGCCGCCATACGTATAGCGCCGCACGTACCTGTGGTTGGACACATTCATGGCACAGAACTGCTCATGCTCGAGGCTATCGAGCAAGGACCACCCATCAACTGGGAATATGCTGAGGCCTGGGCTAAGCGCATGCGCTGTTGGGCCAGTACATGCCAACGGCTGGTAATGGTATCGGACACGCAACTGAAGCGAATGATGCGTGTCCTCCCGATTGATCCTGAATGCTGTGTGTTTATTCCCAATGGTTTCGACCCCAGGCACTTTGATCGGCAAGAGATTGATCGAATAGCGCTGTGGCGGCAACTGCTCGTGGAGCATCCACTTGGCTGGCATCCTCATGGCGAACCTGGCTCAGTGACCTATATGCCGGAAGAACTTTCATCCTTCGCTGAGGGGCCAGTCCTCCTCTATGTCGGACGCTTCACCGCCGTCAAACGCATCGGTCTTCTGATCAGCGCCTATGCTCGCGCTCGTGAGTCTTTTAATAAACCCGCTCCTTTGGTTCTCGTAGGTGGTTTTCCAGGCGAATGGGAGGATGAGCATCCGCTTGAAACGATTGAGCGCACGGGTACACGTGATGTTTTCCTGGCTGGTTGGCATGGTCATGAAGAACTTCCGGACATCTTTGCCGCCTCCGACGTCATCATTTTGCCTTCAGTGCGTGAGCAATTTGGGCAGGTGCTCGTTGAAGGGATGGCCTGTGGGCTCCCAGCTATCGCTGTTAACGCTTACGGCCCAAGCGAGATCGTTAACCATGGTCAAACAGGTTGGCTCGTGCCACCCGATGATGAACGTGCATTGATCGATGCTCTTGTGCAAGCTGTAAACAATGATGCCGAGCGGCTGCGACGCGGTACTGCTGCGTATACCGCTGTACGTGTACGTTACTCCTGGCCTGCTCTGGGAGCAAGGCTGGCTCATACCTACGAGGAAGTTCTGGATAAAGCCGTCCTTTCATGAGCAGGCTGTAACAGCCTGCTCATAGCACAGGTGCTTGCAATCAGCTGAGCTACGTACCATTCACATGTCCTTTTTTCGCTGTGTATAGTGGTCCCCAATAAGGAAACGACTATTAGTGGGTTTGAAGATGCTATGTAGTTCTAAAGGTCGGGCAAGCATCACTATTGATGTGTTGCGGTCAACCAGTGCATAGATGGGAAAAGGTTCAAGCTGTAGGGCTTCTCAGCAAGAAGAATTAGTCAGGATAATCTACCCTAAAATGGCAATCCATTTGTTGTTGAAGGATATATTTGGTTTAGCTTGAATTGCTATACTTTATCTTTTGGTTTTTTACCGATCAACCGTGCAAGTCCATGATAATGTGGCTCACCATGAGAATCATCATACTTCAAGAATTCCTCGTTCGTGAGTTTCTCCAATGTGGAAAACCAGTCTCGTAACTCGCCTTCGTCAAAGTAATGCTGAACAAACGAGGCCGTTTCGCTGATCGTCTCATGTTCTTCTCGGGCTGCGTTTGCTGCTGGGTCATGAACCGTAAAAGCTTCAATGAACACGAATCCTCCTGTCTATCCTCTTCTCGATTTCCTTTCCCGAGTGCTTCGCGAAGTGACGCCTTAACCCATTCCCTGCCAAAAGTACCAGATTGAAGCTTGCCAACGCAGGCACGCGTGATATGCATGCTACGCTATATACCATTGAGGAATGAAGACGAATGAAATTAGGAAGAGGTATTGCTTGTGAAGAAAATCTGTTGGGGCCTGGTGTGCCTCTCTTTGATCGCCTTGCTGGCTGCATGCGGATCTGGGACTCACACTCATTCTTCTTCGTCAAGTGACATCGCGAGCGATTCAGTGAGCCATAGCGCCCTTCGCGCCTCCCGGCCATCTCCGACTCCAACCTCGATACCAATGCCGTCAATTTCAAGTCACATAGCGACACCGGTTCCAACGCCAACCCCGCACATCTCTGCTTACAGGACTCCTACCCCTACACAGCCTCCCGTCTCGAACTGCATAACTTTCAGCAATGATATGACCCTGACTCCGGCAAAGAACGGAACCCTGGCGGCTCCCTATGGGCCGTCCCCTGTCACCACAGAGGCCCAACAGCTCACCCAGCAGCTCTTCCAATTTATCAACAGTGAGCGGGCTGCCTGTGGTCTGCCACCGTTCGCCTGGAACTCCACCCTGGCTTCTGGCGCACTTCTCCATAGCTGGAACATGTATCACTGCGGCTTTAGCCATACTTGCCCGGATGGCAGTACGCCATTCCAACGAATCGCTAATGAAGGCTATGCCGGTGATAGCGACTGCGCAGAAAGTATCGGCCTGGCGGGACCCTACCCGACTGCCTGGGCTGGCGTCTACGCCGTTCAGGAAAGCATGGCTCACGAGTCGGTTACTGGCTGGCACCGGATCCACCTGTACAGCACCACTCTGCACCAGATCGGCATTGGCATCTATGTTGCACCCAACGGCTGGCCCTGGTTCACCGAAGATATGGTGAGTTGAGGCATTGGCCTTCATCAAAACCCTGCCCTATTTTTTCACAGACAGAGACTTTCGCTATAAGCTGGAGGCGCTGCGCGGGAACTACAATAGAGAGTGTTTCAGAAGGGAAATCATGGATCACCAACGCATGGTCTTTGAGAGAAGGTAGGCAGCTTGAGATGATCTCCAAGCTGCCTTTTTCAAGAACGGATATTTCAGGTAGCTGGAACAACCCCACGGTTCATGGGAAGCTCAAGACGCTCTTCTTTCTCATCCCAGGTTGTAGATGTTTTCAGTTTGGTACAAAGCTCCTGCATTCTGGCGACAATTTCTCTCTTATCGTTGTTCTTCGCACGCCTTGCCTGAAAATTTGTAATGATGGTAGGATAGAGCAAAAGACGAAATATCGTATGGAGATCTGTTTCAAGAATAAAAATAAAAGATCGATCATTGCGCTCGTTTTCATCAACAGCATAATCATCGATAAAATCACCTGTGCAATACATAATGGGTTTATCCTTATATATCTCTATCCCTCGTATGACATGACCAGAGTGACCAAAAATAACATCAGCGCCTTCATCAATTAAAGTCTGAGCGAAAGGAATATGCTCCGATGGAGGAGAGTATCCCCAATTTGGTCCCCAGTGAGCAGATACAACCAGAAAATCTACCACCTCTTTAGTCTTTCTCACCATTTCAAAAAGTCTTTCCGCTCGCTTATCCTTCAATATAATGGGAACATAAAAGACTCCTGGTTGTTCTTGTGTTGCTTCCCAAACTGGCTCATTATCTGTAAAGGCGATCAGTCCTATCTTTTTCCCGCTTATTTCCCAAATAGCCGGTTGAGATGCCTCACTGATAGTAGTACCTGCACCGGCGTAATGAATACCAGCAGCGCCCAAAATGTCCATCATCTGGAACAACCCTTCATATCCAAAATCAAGGGTGTGGTTATTCGCAAGTGATACAGCATCGATATGTGCAGCTTTGAGGGCTTCAATGTTTTTTGCGTCTGATCGAAAGTGAAAAACCTTTGGCGTTACCGACCAGGGAGTTCCCCGATCAGTAATGACACATTCCAGGTTACAAAGACGCACATCTGCATTGTGGAAAAGAGGCAGCGTATCTGCCCACGGATATGTAGGAAGCTTTTCCTCGAGGGCTTCATTCACAAGCCGTCCAAGCATGACGTCGCCAACAAAAAGAAGGTTTATCTTCAAGTGTAATGCTTCCTCCCAGAACTGGTTCACTCACTAAATATTACCATATATTGGTGATGTCTTTGGTGTCCTGGTAGGTTCCTTATAGAAGATGTAGAATAGAGAGACCAGTAACTACCCTTGCAGTCCCCAGCGGCTGCGCACACGGCGTTCAAAGGGGGCAAAAACCAATCTATCGATGGTCACTCCGATGACGATAATTACGACCATGACGGCCATGACCTGGGAGGCGTCGTTGAGGTCGCGGCCGGTTTGCAGGAGGTTGCCCAGGCTCAGCGAGAAGTATATCAGTTCACCGGCCATCAGTGAGCGCCAGGCAAAGGTCCAGCCCTGTTTGAGCCCGTTGAGAATGGCGGGCATGGCCGCGGGCAGGATGACCTGCGCCGATAGGGCTACGCCCCGAGCGCCGAGATTTCACCCATGACTACGACGAAGATGATGGCCTGCTCGCTCAACCCGAGCCAGAGAATGGCCAGCGGCAGCCAGCAGACGCTGGGCAAGGCCTGTAGCCCCAGGATGAGCGAGCCAACCGTCTCTTCAAGCAGGCGCACGCGGCCGATAAGCAGGCCGAGCACTACTCCGATGACCAGGGAAATGCTGTACCCTATCGCGAGCCGCTGCAGGCTGACGAGCGAGGCCTGCAGGAATTGGCCACCCTGGAAGCCATCAACCAGCGCCCCGAAGACGGCGAGCGGGCCCGGAAACAGGTAGTCGGGCCAGATCCCGGTCATGGCAAGCCCCTGCCACAGTGCCAGCAAGAGGATGAAGAATGCGCCGCGCCGCAGCCAGGATCCCAGCGCTGGACTTGGATTGATCACGCGCTGGCGCTGCTCGGACACGTTAATTGCTTTCGCCATCGACATCCTCCTGTTCATGAGTACGCAGCTCACTGCGGAGTACGGACATGATCTCTGCCGTCAAATCCACCAGGGAGTGATCCTCCAACATGCGCGGTCGTGGCAAATTGACGCGGAACTCGCGCACAATGCGGCCCGGCCGGGGTGAAAAAACGAGCACGCGATCACCAAGTGCCACTGCCTCGCGTACGTTATGCGTGACAAACACGACCGTCTTGCGGGTGGAGGCCCAGATCGTTTCGAGTTCGATGTGCAAGCGGTCGCGTGTCAATGCATCGAGCGCACCGAAGGGTTCGTCCATGAGCAGGATGGCCGGGTCAATGGCCAGCGCTCGTGCGATAGCCACCCGCTGGCGCATGCCACCGGAGAGCTGATGCACGTAGCTATGCTCAAAGCCTTTCAAATGCACCAGCTCTATGAAACGCCGGGCTTCCGCCGCCCGTTCCCTGGCAGGGAGGCCAGCCTGGCGCAGGCCAAACTCGACATTGTGCTGGACATCCAGCCAGGGAAAGAGGGCCGCTTCCTGAAAGAGCAGGACACGGTCAGTGCCCGGTCCGCGCACTTTGCGCCCGTCGGCCCAGATGGTACCGCTGCTGGCTGCTTCCAGGCCTGCGATGATGCTGAGCAGGGTTGACTTGCCACAGCCGCTCGGTCCAAGCAGGCACACGAACTCGCCTGCCGCCACATCCACATCCACCGGGCGCAATGCCTCAACGGGACCGGCTCGTCCAGCGAAGGTTTTGCTCACGCCCTCGATCCTGAGCGGAATACCACCAGGCTGGTCATTACCGGCGGTACGTTCAGTGCGCTGAGCATCGCTCACTATGGATTGAAAAAACATCTGCCTTGTCCTCTCTGCTGATCGAGTCACGGTTACGGTCCAGTTACTTGCGCCAGGCCCTTGGAGGTGAGCACCTGGTTCAATGGTCCCAGGTAGAAAATGCCGTTCAAATTCGGCTGGCTGCTACCCAGGAAGCCCAGCGAGTAAGCTCGATCGGCCGACTGGAGCATTGTACTGGTCAGTGGATCATAGGTGATATCGAGGTTGGTATAGGCCTGGTCAAGCTCTTTACTCGATAGTGCCTTACCGGTGATGCGCTTGATCTCGCCGTTCACAATACTCTTAGCGCTCTCCGGGTTGGCCTGGATGTACGCCACGGTTGCCACGTGCGCCTGGAGAAACTTGTTGACGATATCTGCATGCTGATTCAAGAAAGCAGTACGCACAACCACGTTGGTGGTAACAAATCTCCCAGCGGGCCAGAGCGTGCGCTCATCAACAAAGATTTTCCCCTTGCCCTCGACGACGAGGCGCGTTGCCCACGGTTCGGGCACCCATGCGCCGTCGATCTTGCCTTGCTTAAAGAGTGTTAGAATGTTGGGGTTATCGGTCGGAAGAATTTGAACGTTACCACCTTTATCGACGGTTTTAAGGCCATGCTGCTGGAGATAGTAGCGCAGCGCCACATCCTGGGTGCCTCCGAGCTGTGGAGAGGCAAATTTCTTGTTGGCCAGGTCGCCCGGGCTTTGAATATGCTCATCCGAACGCACCACAAACAGCGCGCCGCCGCTGGCTGCACCGGCTATGATACGCAGAGCCTGGCCGTGACTTTTAACATAGCCATTGATGGCCGGGTTGGGACCAACATAGCCAATGTCAATATCACCGGCAAAGAGGGCTTCAATCAGCGCCGGGCCCGCGTTAAACGTTTTCGTCTCCAGCTTGACGTTTGATCCAAGTGCGCTCTTAAAGGTGCCACGTTCGACGCCGACCAGTGCTACGGCGTGGGTCAGGTTGGGGAAATAGCCCAGGTTCAAGGTGACTGGCCCATTGTTGCTGGAACTCTGAGAGCCACAGCCTACAAGTGCCACAGCAAACAATAAGAAAAGGGCGGTGAGGTGCCAGCTATGTGCGAGCAGTTTCTTCATCAGTATTTCTCCTTGTTCAAAATCTCAGCCTTGCAGGAGAACCATAACATATTTATTCCATTCTTTCAAGTTATTTATTTCATTCCGTTTTGTTATAAAATATCTGTATACTTCTGAGAAGAATCATTCCATCAGGTTATTTTTAATATTTGCCTGGGTTATCATATTTAAGAAAGAGGTCGGCATATCTACCGGATAGTTGTCTCCATTGGGTGCTCGAACAGTAAATTGCCGCTTCGCACTGGGAAATGAGATTGCGTGAACAATAGAGGGGGGTAGTATGCTTTGGCGTCAACTTAAGCGGGATGGTTAAGGGCGGCCGCCCTTAACCTGGGGCTTGGGGCTGTGCCCCAACTTTCTCATCTCCTGCGCGCCGCCTGGGGCGGCGCGCAAAAAGAGGAAATTGAAACCTGGAACATGGACGAGGATACTGATAAAATAAATTATCTCGACTACTGAAGCTTTCTAAAAGGAGTATTTTGATGTACCTGGATCGACCAAATATTCTCTACGTTCACTCTCATGACACCGGCCGCTATGTCCAGCCCTATGGTCACGCTATTCCAACACCTAATATCCAACGTCTTGCTGAACAGGGGATATTATTCCGTAAGGCCTTTCGTGCTGCTCCGACGTGCTCTCCAAGCCGTGCCAGTCTCCTCACAGGCCAATATGCGCACTCCACTGGCATGCTCGGCCTGGCTCACCGAGGCTTTTCCCTTTACGATCATAGGCAGCATATTCTTCACACGCTAAACAAAGTGGGGTACTATACGGCATTGATCGGCGAGGAACATCTTTCAAAAGATCCGACGACTATGGGTTATGATCGAGTTTCTAAGTTAGAAGGCTACCAGGCCGATATAGTTGCCCCTACCGCTATTGAGATGCTTGGCAATGGCCTCCCTCAGCCTTTTTTTCTCTCAATCGGATTTTTTGAAACTCACCGGGAATTTTTGAAGCCTGGCTCAATAAAGGATGCCAATTACTCTTTGCCGCCAGCGCCATTGCCTGATACTCCGCGGACACGGCTCGATATGGGCGCCTTTAAAGTGAGTGCGTGGGATTTAGATCAGGGGATCGGCGCTGTACTCGAGGCACTGGAGGCCAATGGTCTCGCTGGCAATACCCTGGTCATCTGCACAACGGATCACGGAATTGCTTTTCCACGCATGAAGGGCAATCTGACCGATCATGGTATAGGAGTAATGCTCATCATGCGCGGACCGGGAGGCTTTACAGGTGGGAAGGTCTCAGATTCCCTGGTTTCACACATCGATCTCTTTCCAACCATTTGTGATCTCTTGAATCTTGATCGTCCAGGGTGGCTGCAAGGTAAGTCTATTCTACCTTTAATTCGAGGTGAGACCGAGCACATTCATGACGCAATTTTTGCAGAGGTCACCTACCATGCTGCTTACGAGCCACAACGAGCGGTTCGCACACAACGCTGGAAATATATTCGTCGCTTTGATCACCATCTTGGGCCGGTGCTGCCTAATTGTGATGACAGCCCCAGTAAGGATGTGCTGATACAAAATGGCTGGAAAGAACGCTCAAGGCCTTTAGAGCAGCTTTACGACTTGATCTTTGATCCCAACGAAGCCTGTAACGTGGCCAATGACTTATCCAATGCCATCGTTTTGGAAGAGATGCGCGATAGGCTTGACCAATGGATGAGCGCCACCTCTGATCCCTTGCTTCATGGACCGATTGTTGCTCCCCACGGCGCCGAGTTGAATGATCCAGATCAAATGTCGCCCTCTTATCCAACTCGATTTGTTTGACCTCCCCATTTAGCGCTACCTTCTGGCTATAGGGAGTGACCAACCAGGAAATGAACAAGGCCACATGTGGTTTCGTCACATGTGGCCTTGTTCCTGGTCGTTTTAAGCCCGGATCTCGTCAAGCATGGAAAGGTTGATGAATAGATCGCAACTCTGGCGTAGAGTAGCGGACATCGATTCGTCGAAGGCCGCCACCTCGACACGCACGCCATGGTCTGAACAGTAGTCGAGCATGGGCATGAAGTCGCTATCGCCGCTGACCAGCACAATACAATCAACCGCTCTACCATCCACAAGACGCACGACATCCATACAGAGGTCGAGATCGAGATCGGCCTTTTTTGCACCACTGGAGAAGGTTTTGTAGTTCTTCGTAGTAATGCGATAACCCAGGCCTTTGACCGCCTGTAAGAACATTTGCTCGTCGCCTGGCTGGGGGCTGGTGGGACAGTAGGCTTGCGCCCTTATGAGACGACGATTGCCGCGCAAGAAGTCCAACAGCTTTCCAAAGTCTACCGTCATACGTAAGGTACGCGCAGAGTAGAGCAGGTTAGCAACATCCACGAAGACGCCTACGCGCTCAGTTGACGGAAACGGCGGCATGGTGACAGAGATGTTCGTCGGGGTCTGGTTTGCGCGCCGTAGTTCAGAGGCCAGGCGATCTGTCTGCGTCTGAATTGCCTGGGATACAATGTTGGCAAGCTGGTGTACTGAAGCCGAGGTAGCCTCTGTGGTGCGTACAGGATAGACCGGCGTACGCTGCGCATCGGTACGAATGGAACGCACATGCTGCGCTGCTGAACTACCGCGAGCTGGCGATGGTTCAGGGCCCATGAATGGGCTAGAGGTATCGTGGCCTCGATTCATCTGGCTCACTGTGTAACCAGATGTGATTGTGTACGGACTTGCTGGCGCGACAGTATTGGCGGGAACCTGCGTTAGTGCCGATGAAACTGGTGGAATCTCCGGCGTAGTCGCTTTGGCTGCTATTGGCGTAGTACTGGGCACAGCAGGAGCTGCCGGACTTCCAGGACTTCCCGCATGGCGTCGACGACGGCGACGGGTAGTACTGGCTTTTTGTAATTCCGAGTATTCCAGCGGGGGCAGGTCCTCTGGATTTACCTCTTTCTGCTCAGGAGTAGTCGGCTCTGTAATGTTTGCAACAGCTTCCAGCACAGGGACAGAAGGAACACTGGGAGCCGAGGGAGCAGGAGTAGAAACAGACTGCTCTTTTCCACGCTGCCGGTCTTGACCATGACGGCGGCGGCGCTCTTGCTCTTGTGCTGGTGCCGTTACAGAAGCAGTGCCATTCTCCACCGGAGGTTCCTGGACAGCAGATTGCCTGAGTATGCCCTGTTCAGGCAACTCACCTCTATTGCCTGGCTGTTTCGTTTGTGGAGGTGCCTGTACTTCCTTCTCACCTGTCTGCCCATTAATGCCATTGGGACCCTGCCCATTATCTGAACGCGGGGATACTGGAGGTACAGCTGCAATACCACGCCCCGATACGTCTTTGTTATCTTCAGGACGAAGCTGTACCTGAGATGATGCAGTCGTTGTTGATGCTGCCGGACGGTCAAAGCGATAACGACGAGCTGGTCGCTGCTGCTCTACAACAGGAGGTGGCTCTGTTCCGACAGGCTCTATCTTTGGCGCCTCGCTTGACGCCTTGCCTGATGTTTCAGCCTCACGCCGGGTTATTCTTTCTTTAGAAGACTCTTCGCGATGGCGTCCACTTCCATGACGAGGCAGGCGTGAAGCAGGTTGTAAAAGAGGTGATACAGGACGCCCTGCTGGTCTTGCAGCATCGCTTTGTCGTGCAGGACTTTCACCTGGAAGCTGAGTTTCTCCCTCTTCCACTTGCTCCGGGGTTGGTGTCGAAACCTGCCCCTCTTCTTGTGATGCCTCTACTATAGTACCTTCTCCGGTTGCAGTATCTGCTGCGGTTCTAATTGGTACATCTTCAGCAGAGGACGTAGGCAAAGAAAGAGGTTCCGCTTGATACGCCTCCAGCGAAGAATTAAAGCGTGCCTCTGCTTGGCGAAATTCCTCGATAAAATCGGTAAAAGGTCGGACCTCTTCTTCCTCAACGAGGGCATCAACGATGGGAGATACAAGGGCCGCTTCTACAGTAGAGAAGGCGATGGCGCTTTCCTCAGTAGAATCAGGCATGCTTATTTCAGGTTCGACCCGTCCCTCGGATAGGATTCCTGCGAAGGGTTCCCCGGCAGGTTTAGAAGGCAAATCCTCCTGAACATTCTGGTTTACTTCAGCAGAAGCCACCGGGGGTTGTTTTTGCCGCCTCATCAGTTTCTGATGAGAAGGCCCCGGTCTCGGAGGCAGGTGAATGCTCCACGACGGAAATGTCAACGTCGCTTTGATCAGAATGAGTATTTTGTTTTGTCACTAAGATCTCCAGTCACAGTATTACGGACCGGAGCGCAGGTGATCGCCACAGAGAATGTTCGACTGAAGATGGCTAAAGCTCTACATACCTTATCCCGGGCAGTTTTCTTACACTACGCTATATATTTGATCCAGTCCGTCTTATCTCGTTTGTCTACGCCGTTGTCTTCACTCTTGATGCACACCATTATTGAACGGCGGAATGCTGGTGGGCACAGGGAGAACAGAGGGCTCTCTCACCTCGTCCGTCCCTAGTTTTGTTGCTGGCACATGGAGATTGTCTGCACTCGTATCTTTTGCTTCACTGAGCGCATCGGATGCGTACGGGCGTCCCTTGTGGTCGCCCGTCTCAGATTGGGTTGTCTTTCCCCCGGAAAGGGTTTCCGTGAGGGATGCTCCTACATCTGCTTTGCTCGTTTGTAACGCCTGGCTCGTAATGGTAATACGCCAGACATAGACGATGCGCTCTATGGCAGTCACCTGCGAAAGAATAGCCAGCAGGAAGACTGCCAGGATAGTTGTGCCAGATAAGAGTCCAATAGCCAGTATAACGACACGTTCAGGGCGAGCAAGTAGACCAGTTTTGCATTCTAAACCTAGCCCTTCAGCCCGGGCTTTTGTGTAACTTACCATCAACGAGCCGACCACAGCTATAAAAATGAGTGTAATCATCCAGCGTTGCTCATTCGCAAAAGGCCATATCGCATCATGTAGGTCTGGCCTTTGCAAAGTATATAAGAGCAATCCCAGCAGAATGATACTTTCCGAATAGCGGTCAAGCGTCGAGTCAAAGAATGCGCCAAAGGTAGTAGCCGCGTGACGAACACGCGCCATCGCCCCATCAAACATGTCAAAGAATCCAGCAAACAGCACCAACAAACCGCCAGCTACCAAAAGTCCTTGAGCAATTACTACGGCTGCCAATATACTGAGCAGCAGTCCTATTACGGTCAACGTATTGGGAGTTACTCCTAGTCGTGCCAATGGTTTTATGAGCAGAGTTACTAATTGCCTGGCTCGTTGCTGAATGCGTCTGCTAAACATACTTCTATTGTATCATACTTAGTCCGTCAGGACTAGCTCTTTTTTTGCAGTCTTATTAAGCGGCACGAAGTTTACGAGCGATTTTACTATTTTTGCCTATACGGTGCCGGACCCAAAGCAGGTAGTCGTTTACGTCCCATAGTCTTCCGCCTGGTGCGCTGAGACCAGCTTCGATGGTAGTACGTACATCCTGCGCGCTTTTCCCCTCGAACCACGTACAGCCGCGGCCAATCGAACCCAATGTATGCGCATCGCTATTGCCAACTTCCGCCCAGCCATACACCTCGCGGTTGACGCGCATGGCGATGCGATTAGCACGGATACCGCAAAAGCTGGCGTTCCAGGTCTCGATACCATCAAGCCAGACATCATTGTTGGCATAGAT
>WNGP01004167.1_pt1 | contig 14240 bp, 9 predicted proteins | sample 5407671 | NCBI WGS metagenome assembly WNGP01 (sample SAMN13153381, study PRJNA577476) | soil metagenome | isolation source: 40 cm soil or saprolite under Garry oak tree replicate 2 | place: USA:California | collected 2016-06-15 | reverse complement strand
GGCATCCTCTTCCACGAGCAAGAATGCCGGGTTCCCATTCATTACAATCCTACGCCGAGCCACCGCAACGCCAGCGCCCTCTTTACCGGACAGGTTTTTTCTTCGCTCGTGCGAGACGTGCTTAGGCCGTATAATCCCGCCGACCCGGAGGTCACCGTGCTGAAACGAATCTTGTGCCTTGCCATGTTTGCCGCGACCTACGCTCCCTTGGAATGCCGCGCCCAGCAATCGTCGCCAGAAAAAGCGCCCCAGGAGAAGGAACAAATCCTTTGGCAAAAACTCGAAGCGACCATTAACGATGCGGACCACCATCTTGATGGCGTTCTCGGCGTGGCCATCCTCGATCTTTCCACTGGCCAGAGGTATTTGTTTCACGCGGATGAGGTCCTTCCCACGGCCAGTTCAATCAAGATCGCCATCCTTGCCGAGTTGTACCGCCAGGTGCAGCAGGGCAAGCTCAAATTCGGCGACCTGTACACGTTGCAGCAGGCTGACCTGGTCGGGGGCAGCGGTATCGCGGAAGCGCTCACTCCCGGCGTCACGCGGCTCACTCTCCGCGACGTTGCCGCGCTCATGATCTCCGTCAGTGACAATTCCGCCACCAACATCATCATCGATCGCGTCGGGATGGAGAACGTGAATGCTTTAGTCGATTCGCTCGGGCTCACGCACGTGCGTTTGCGGCGCAAGATGATGGACTTGAAAGCCGCCGCCGAGGGCCGCGAAAATATCGCTACGCCCCGCGATATGATGACGCTTCTGGAAGACCTGTACCGTGGAAAAGTACTGAACAAAACATTCACCGAGGATTTTTTCAAACTGCTCAGCATTCACAAAGAAAGCTACATTCCGCGAGAATTGCCGGAGGATCTGCGCGTGGCCAATAAACCGGGAGAGCTGGAAGGGGTGCGCAACGATTCCGGCATCGTTTTCACGGGCAATCGGCCTTTCGTCATCAGCGTGATGACTACTTATTTGCGCCATGAAAAAGAGGGAGGGGAAGCGATCATTCGGATCGCCACGGCGGCGTATCAAATGTTCGACCGTCTCAGCCGCGCATCAGAGTTCGGGCGTGTGATCTCGCCGCACGATAGCAGCACACCCTGAGAAGCGCTACGGTGCCACAACGTCCTTGAGTTTAGGCTTGACCTGGGCCGCGGAGAGGCTCGAAGCATCCCAGCCGCCGCCGAGGGCTTTGATAAGGAGGACGCTAGTCACCAGGCGCTGTCCGTGAATCGTGGCGAGCTCTCGTTCGTTATTTAGCAAGTTTTGCTGCGCGTTGACGACGTCCAAGTAGCTCACGAGCCCGCCGGTGTAGCGGCTGGTGGCGATGTCCAGGGTGCGTCGCGCGGCATCAACCGTTTGCTGCTGTGAATCCTTTGCCTGCTCGAGAACCGTCAAGCCAGTGACGTCATCCTGCACTTCGCGGAAGGAATTCAAGATGGTATCGCGATACGCGGCAACGCTCGCGTCGTAACCGGCTTTGGCGAATTGTACCTGGGCGCGCCGGGAGCCGCCCGTGAAAATACTCTCCGCCACATTCGCGCCGACCGCCCAGAAAGTGCTCTGCACGTTCACCAGCTTGGCGATATCGGCGGCCTGCCACCCGCCGTTGCCAAAAAGATTCAGCGACGGATAGTAAGCAGCCTTGGCAATTCCGATTTGAGCATTAGCCACGGCCATCTGCCGCTCGGCTTCCGCGACATCCGGGCGCCGCTCCAGCAGATCCGAGGGCAGGCCGGCATCCAGAGCGGGAGGTTCATCCTTCAATTCCTTGGGCGCAAGATGAAATTCAGGCGCGGGTTTTCCCACCAGCACGGCGATGGCATCTTCAAACTGTTTTCTCTGTTGTTGCAACAGGATCGCTTGCGTTCGCGTGGTATTCAGCAGCGTCTCTTCTTCCGCAACGTCCAGTCCGGAAGCGACGCCGCCTTTGTGCCGCGAATCCACGAGCTGCAGCGCCTTTTGCAACGTCTCGACGGTGCGATTCAATATGCCCAGCTCCGTGTCGAGTTGCCGCAGCGTAAAATAATCGCCCGCGAGCTCCGCGGTAATCACCAACCGCACATTTTCGAGGTCGGCCGCACTCGCCTGGTAGGACGCTTGCGCGGCTTCAATACTGCGCCTGCGCCGTCCGAACAAATCCACTTCGTAGCCGGCCGTAAACGGCAGGGAGAAGTTGTTCTGAGTAACCGCTTACCGCAGAAGTCACAGGAATGGCGCTGCCGGGCGGGCGGTTTCCGGAGAGGCGTTGCCGCTGCGCTTGCGGCGCCACGGCAAGAGTGGGAAATTGCGTTGCAACCTGCACCGCCGCGGAGGCCCGGGCTTGTTCCAGCCGCGCCGCGGATACTTTAATGGTCTGGTTGGCGTCGAGAGCCTGCTTTTCCAGCGAAGTCAATTCGTCATCGTTGAAAACACTCCACCATTCGCCCTTGGCGACGCCGTCTTTTGGCGTGCTCTCGCGCCAGGGCTCCGACACGTCCCATTTTGCAGGGACCGCTGCGGTGGGTCGCTGATACTTCGGCCCCACGGTGCAGCCACCGATGAGGATACAAACAGCCAGCCCGGGCAGGGCACAAAATTTCCTGTCACGCTTCATTATTGCTTCTTGGCTCCCGGAGCGGAGGAAGCTGGCTGGCTGGCTCCCGGCGCAGAGTTCAAAGCGATTTCTTTCACGTGGACTTCCTGACCTTCGTCGAGCGAATCGGCCGGATTGAGCACGATCCAATCACTGGACTCCAGCCCTTGAAGGACTTCAAGAGTGGTGCCGTAGTCGCGGCCGATGGTCAGAGGTCTGAGGTGCATCTTATGATTGGCGTCCACAACGATGGCGCGAAGCCCCTCGGAGCGAAATAGCAGCGCGTTCACCGGGACGACCAGCCGCGCTCCCGTTACCTTCACTTGCAGGTGAACTTGAGCGTAGCCACCTGGGAGCAGCGTGCTTGTGTGGTTCGGCACGTCCACTTCCGTAAGCAGCGTACGGGTGCCAAGTTCGATGGACTCCGCCGTGCGGACCACTTTGCCTTGGAATTTCTGGCCGGGGAATTGGGTAAGCTCCAGATAGGCGCCGAGCCCGGCGCGAATGGAGGCCGCGTAGGTTTCAGGCACGCTGACGTACACGCGGATCGGATCAGTCTGCGCGAGGAAGAAGAGCTGCTGCGAGGTGCCACCGTTGCCCGCGTTGATCAACGTGCCGGTGTCCACGCTGCGCCGGGTGACCACGCCGCTGAACGGCGCATAAATATGTTTGAAGGATTCGAGTTCTTCCAGCCGCCGCACATTGGCTTCGGCGGATTTTACGGTGGCGAGTTTGGCTTCCATATCACCGACAGCGTTGTCCACTTCCTGCTTTGAGACGCCGTCGGTCTTGATGAGTTCCTGGTAGCGCGAGGCCGTGATCTTGGAGAGATTCGCGTTCGCTTGCGCGGTGTTCAAGTCGGCGCGCGCCTGAGATAACTGCTGATCGACTTCCGGCGTGTCAATATCCACCAGCAAATCGCCCTGGTGCACGCGGCTGCCGATGTCGTGATACCACTTCTTCAAATAGCCGTTGGTCCGCGCGTAGATGGGCGACTCGACATACGCTTGCATGGTGCCGGGGAGGACCAGATCTTCCTCCGCCGACTCCACCGAAGCATGAATTACGGCCACGGTCGGAATCGCTAACGTTTCCGTTTCCTTTGCAAGCGCCTGATACTGGCTACGGCGCTGGAACAGAGTTACCGCCCCCAGGACCACCAGTGCAGCCACGACCAGGAAAAGTATCGTGAATACCCGGCTGCCCTTTCCGCGCGATTGGTCTCGGTCTACAGGATCCATTGGAACTCCGCCTTCCATCATCACCCCAACTCCACTCTTACTTCCAGATAGAAAAAATTCAAATCGTTGCCGGCGACGGCGACCCCGCCTCCGCCGATCTCCGCGCGCGCCGCCCGTGAATCATGGAGAAAACGCAGGGCACGAAGAAAAGGGTGGCGAAGGTCGCGAAGATCAGCCCGCCGATCACGGCGCGGCCAAGAGGCGCGTTCTGCTCGCCGCCTTCGCCCAGGCCTATAGCCATCGGCACCATTCCAATAATCATCGCCAGCGCCGTCATGAGCACCGGCCGGATACGCACAAAGCCGGCTTCGATAGCCGCATCCCGGGCGCTTTTGCCTTCGTCCAACTGCTCGCGCGCGAAGGAAACCATCAAAATACTGTTTGCCGTGGCCACGCCCATGCACATGATGGCGCCGGTCAACGATGGTACGTTGAGCGTGGTGTGGGTCAGCAGCAGCGTCCAGCAAATTCCGGCGAGCGCGCCCGGCAGCGCCGTAATAATAATGAACGGGTCAAGCCAGGACTGAAAATTGACGACGATCAACAAATAAGCAAGCACGATGGCACCGAGCAAACCCAAGCCGAGGCCCTCGAAGGAGCTCTTCATGGTCTGGACCTGTCCGCGAACGTCGATGTGGCTGCCTTTTGGCAAATCCTTCTCGATGGCATGGACGCGCTTTTCCACTTCATCGGCCACGCCGCCGAGGTCGCGGCCATCCACCGCGGCGTACACATTGATCATCGGCTGTGTGGTGTAATGCGATATTTCGGCGGGCCGCGCAGTGTTCCGCGTTTGCACGAGATTGCCCAGAATCTGGGGCGCCGCGCCGGCAATGCTTCCGCTGATGGGCGTGTTCTGCAGCGCTTGGTAGGAGTCCACGCGATACTGCGGCTCCTGCACCGCGACGCTGTACTCCACGCCATTCTTGGGATCCAGCCAAAAGGACGGACTGGTCTGAAAACTGGAGCTAAGGGAAACGAGCACGTTCTGCGCGATGTCGCGGGACTGTATGCCAACGGATTGCGCGCGCGCGCGGTCGATCTGCATGTAGAGAGTAGGGCTATCAAACGCCTGCTGAACGTGAACATCCACCGCGCCAGGAATGTGCCGGACCTCGTTGGCGAGTTTCTCCGCGACTAAATAATTTCCGCGCTGATTCATGCCGGTGACTTCCACGTCAATGGGCGCGGGAGTTCCGAAATTCAAGATTTGCGTCACGATGTCCGCCGGCTGAAAGAAAAATTGCACGCCAGGAAAACGTTGCGGCAGCTTTTGGCGCAAATCGTTGATGTACGCCGCGGTGGACTTGCCGCGTTCCCCCTTCAATTGGACGAGGATTTCCGCGTCGGAGGTTCCGATGGTGCCGGCGTTGCTGTAAGTGAGATTGATGCCACTGTAAGGCAGGCCGATATTGTCGAGGACCGTGGTGAGCTCTTCCTTGGGAATGGTTTCACGTATGACGCCGTTTACCTGGTCTGCCAGGCGAGCGGTTTCCTCGATGCGCAAACCCGTGCGAGCCCGCAGGTGCAGGCGAATCTGGCCGGCGTCGACCTTCGGGAAGAAATCGCGGCCGAGCACACCACCGAGGAGCAGGGAGAAAATGCAGAAGGCCAGGAAGCAAACAGCAAAGAGCCCTGGAGAGCGCAGAGCCGCGCCTAGCGCGTTCCGGTAGCCCTCTCGGAACTTTTCAAAATTCCGTTCAAAGCCCTGCTGATAACGCCGGAAGAAGCCCATCTTTTCGCCGATGTGCTCTTCGGCGTGATACTCGTCTTCCGAGCTCAGGAGGTACATGGCCAGCGTAGGCACGATGGTGCGCGACCACATATAGGAAGCCAGCATGGCGAAGCTCACGGCTTCCGCCAGCGGCACGAACAGGAACTTGGCCACGCCGGACAGAAAAAACATGGGAATGAAGACGATGCAAATGCAAAGCGTGGAAACAAAAGCGGGTACGGCAATCTGCTGCGCGCCATCGAGGATCGCCTGCACGGTTTCCTTCCCCATGGCCAGGTTGCGATTGATGTTTTCAATTTCAACGGTGGCGTCATCGACTAGGATGCCGACGGCCAGCGCGAGGCCGCCGAGCGTCATGATGTTGATGGTCTGCCCCAGCGCGCTCAGGCAAAGGATGCTGACGAGAATCGACAGCGGAATGGAAATGGCGATGATCAGCGTGCTCTTCCAGTTTCCAAGGAAGAGCAGAATCATAATCGCCGTCAGGCAGGCGGCGATGATCGCTTCACGTATCACCCCCTGAATGGACGCGCGCACGTAGAGCGACTGGTCGAAGAAGGTAGAGATATGCAGGCCTTCTGGAAAGGAAGCACTGTTGTAGGCCAGCATCCGTTTGACGTTGTCGACAATTTCGATCGTCGAAGCGGTGCCGGTTTTGTAAATGCTCATGAGCACGCCGCGCTGGCCGTTGGACAGGACGATGTTGGTCTGCGGTGAAAAGCCGTCGCGCACGTGAGCTACGTCCTTCATGTAGATGGTCGCGCCATTGACGGTTTTAACCGGAAGATCGTTCAGTTCCGCGATGGTTTGCGGGCTTCCGTTCATCTCCACGTTGTATTCGAGCGGGCCAAGCTTCGCTGTGCCGGTGGGAAGGATGAGGTTCTGCGCATTCACGGCGTTGACGATGTCGACGGCGGAAAGACCTTTTGCCTGGAGAGCGGCGGAATCAATATCGACGCTGACGACGCGCTGCTTGCCCCCGTACGGGAAGGGCGTCGCGGCGCCTGGCACGGAGGCGAGCTGTGTGCGGATAAAGTAATTCCCGGTGTCGAAAAGCTGTTGTTCGCTGAGCGTGTCGCTAGTCAGGCCAATCTGGATAACCGGCACGGTCGAAGCTGAATAGATGATCACCAGCGGCGGAGTGGTTCCCGGCGGGAGGAATCGCAAGAACGTCTGCGAAATCGCACCCGCCTGCGCGAGCGCCGTCTGGATATTCGCGCCTGGTTGAAAGTAGACCTTGATGATGGCGATCCCCGACAAGGATTGCGATTCGATGTGCTCCACGTCGTTCACCAGCGTATTGACGCCGCGTTCGACGTTGGAAGTGATGCGCTGCTCCATCTCCTGTGGTTCGAGGCCGTTGTACGTCCAGACCAGAGAGATGACCGGGATATTGATATCGGGAAAAATGTCCACAGGCGTGCGCAAGAGCACCACGGGCGTCAGCAGAATGATTGCCAATGCCATCACAACAAAGGTGTATGGCCTGCGCAGCGCTAGTCGGACAATCCACATAAACTCTTCGTTCGCTTTCTTGCACCGGCGAGGATCGATCGTTGCCACTGACTCGTCAATCTCCGCCGATTCAACTTAGATTCCTGAGAGCATTTGTTTGGGTACGTCCCCGATTGGGCGGCTATCCACCGCAGTGCTATCTGCTTCGCTGGCATCCGCCTTGGACAGACCAACCGCGGATTAAGTCTCGCGCCATGTATCAGTTAAAATCATGGAAGGCGCTGCTCCCCCCGGGTCGCCACGCCCCATTGGATGCGCTCATTCTGACACAAGGCGCACGGCTGGCTCCATCCAAATTGGACGGCCACGGCTTCCATTGGGCAGGCTTGAATGGGGAAGACCGCGAGGCGCGCAAGCGCTATTTGTGCGTCATGGTAAAGACGCCATCCCACCCAGACGAGGGTTCGTCAAAGAGATAGTCTTGGCAACGCTTCCAGTAAGTGCGCGAAGGGCCGTCGTCCGGCCATTTGTCCAGACTGGTTTGAAAAGATTTCTGTGCGTCTTCCCAACGGCGGTTCCGGTAGAGCTCGCGAGCCCGTTGGAAGAAATCGAGCCGAGCGCGAACTTCGTCCGGCGGACCATAAACAGAATTCTCAGCGACGCGGCCGATGAGTTCGTAGAGGGTGACCGGCTGGAGTTTGCCCTTTACGCGGATGAGATCGAGTTCACGGAAGACGAAGCCATCTTCCTTAGTCGCCGCGTAGGTTGTCTCGTTGACTAGAATGTGCGTGCCGTAGTCTTTGTTGAGTCCTTCCAGCCGCGAGGAGAGATTCACCGCGTCGCCCAGAGCGGTGTAGCCGTAGCGCAGCGCGGAGCCCATGTTGCCAACGCTGGCCACGCCGGTGTTCAAGCCGATGCCGATGTCGAGATGCGGCTTGCCTTCGGACTCCCACTTCTTCTGCATCTCGCGCACGCGGTCCATCATTTTCAACGCCGTGTCGCACGCTCTCGATGCGTGGCCGGGTTCCTCGAAAGGGGCGCCCCAGAAGGCCATCACGGCGTCGCCAATGTACTTGTCAAGCGTGCCGTGGTGCTCGAAGACGAGGCTGGTCATGTCCGAGAGATACTGGTTGAGGAAGAGCGCCAAGTCTTGAGCGTCGAGTTTTTCAGAAATGGTGGTGAATCCGCGAATGTCGCTGAACATCACGGTGATGTCCGTTTTCTTGGGCTCGACGAGGCGCGGATTTACCAGCAGACGGCGAATTACTTCGGGGCTCAGGTATTGGCCGAAAGCGGAACGCACCCGGCGCTTTTCTTTTTCTTCGAATAGCGCCCGGTACAAGGAGACGAGCAATACGTTGGAACCCAGCGTGAGCGCAGGCACCCCAAAGTTGAGCCACCAGCCATGCAGAAATGCAAAATAGTCGACTGCAACCAAAGGAGCGATTAGGAACGCGCCAAACCACATCCAGCGCGGCGAAACCAGGGCCATCCAGATTCCCAAGGGAATGCCAAAAAACAAAATCAGCAAAACGTCCGCGAGCGTTTGCTTTGCTCCATGATACAGAAATGACTGATGCAGTATGCAGTCGATCACGTTGGCATGAATTTCCACGCCGGGGTAATCGAGCCCGCCGTAGGGCGTCGTTCGCAGATCGCCAATGCCTGTGGCTGTTGCGCCGACCAGAACGATTTTGTCGCGAAACACATCAGGAGAGATTTTCTTTTCCACGACGTCGGCGAGCGAACGGTGCGGGTAGGTGTAACCCGGTCCATGAAAATTGATGAGCACGCGTCCGAGATCGTCCGTGCGAACCGGCGTGGATGCGCCAAAGAGAATCCGGTACGCCCCGACCGGTCCATATTCCAGAACAACCTGTTCATTCGGCAAACGGAAGTACGATCGCACGGCCTGCACGTCGAGCGATGCATAAATGTCCCAATCGCTGAAATCCTTGGAACGTCCGTACGGAATAATGAGGTTGGCTTGACGGACAACGCCGTCCACGTCGGGATACACGTTAAAGAATCCCGTTGAAGAGGCTTCCTCGCTGAGCGAGCTGGTGAGAACTTCCAGGTTGGCCTCGGTGCCTTTGGGTAAAAGATTGTCCGGCTGAAATTTCTCCATCAGGCTGATGCGGTCGTGCTTGCCGGTTTCCGGACGGAGCGGGCGCACGCTCGGGAAGGAATAGAAGGCGATTTGATTTGCGTAGGTATCGAGCGTCTTGTCATCCAGGCCGCGGAGGTCGGCTTCCGTGTGAAGAAAGAAATTTCCAAGCACCACCGCGCCGAAACGTTGAATGGCAGTGGCGAATTGTTTGTCGGCATCGTACTGGGCAGCGATGTTTTGAACTTCCGCTGAGAGCCCCGGATCAATTCTTTCGCCGCGTTTTCTGCGCGCTTCCATCCCGGCCCACAGGGCGCGAATCGGTGCGGCACTCTGATCGGGTTTGCTGAAGGTGACGTCGAATGCGACCACCTTGGCCCCATCCTCACGGAGCACGTCGAGCATATTTGCGAAATGGGTTCTGGAGAATGGCCACTTCCCGAGCACTTCCTGCGAATGCTGATCGATGTCCACGATAACGATTCGAGGATCGACTGCCGTAGCGCTGCGAGGGCGGTAGCGGAAACGCGTATCCAACGAGTCGTATTCCAGGCGCTGAACAAAATTGAAAATGGGAGTGCTGCGTTCGCCGACGAATGTGAAGTAGTACAGCGCCAGCGCAAAAAATGTGATGAAAACGCTGGTGACGAACGAGACGCGGTGGCGCCACCACGTCAGCAGCAGTTCGTAGAGGCCAAGAGCGCCCCGCCGCTGCCAAAAGCCTTCTGACGGAGCTGCCATCGCGTTACGCGCGCTACTCGCGGAAGATGAAGTTCAGGCGCACCCCGGAGACTTCGATGAGATCGCCGTCGTTGAGGCGCACGGGGCCGGAGATGGACTTGCCGTTGATCTTGGGCACCTTGTCGCCGGGGCCCAGGTAATAGCCGTCATCGCGCTGATTGATCTGTGCGGCCATTTGCGGCTTGAACCAGCCCTTCAAGCGAACGGTGGCCATGGCCGATTTTCCCACGACCGTCAGCCTGTTCGTCAGCACATATTCTTTCTGGTCGGTTTGGCCGTTGAGAACGACAAGCGTCGGCACCTTCATGCGCGAAGAAGCAAACTGCATGGACTCGCCCATGGCGGCTGCTTGCTGGAGCATCTGACGGCGCTCCTTGGTGTCCAGGACCATGGTTTCATCGATGCGCGGCGCGGCGGTTTTGCGCCCGGTGTCCCAGGGCACCGGGGCATCACCGCTGGTATCAACTTTGATTTTGTGCTTGCCGATATGCACGTTATCGCCGTCGTGCAAAGTGGCGCGCTCGACCCGGAGATCGTTCACAAAAGTGCCGTTGAGGCTGTCTAGGTCTTCAACGACCATGCGGCCGGCCTCGAAATAAATCTTCGCGTGGTAGTTGGACACCGCGAGATTATCGACGGGCAGATCGTTGTCCGGCGCTCGGCCGACGGTTACAGGCCGGTTGCCCACGGGCACCTCTTTCACAATCTTGTTTTCAAACATGAGGCTGAGCTTCGGCATCTCAATTTCCTCCAGCGCTGCCATTCGAACTCTGATTTTTGTGCGCTCCACCGCGTAACCACGGAAACCATCCCTTGGAATCCTTTTCAAGCCGCACAATCAAAACCGTGATGTTGTCCGGGCCGCCGCGTTCATTGGCGAGTTCGACCAGTTTTTCCGCTGCCCGGAGGGGTTCGTTTTCAGCCTGGAGCGTGCCGGCGATTTCCGGCTCGGTGACCACACGCGTCAATCCATCGGAACAGAGCAGTAGAACATCGCGGGGAAAAAGCGTGTGCTCCTCAGCGTCGACTTCGATTTCCTTCTGCGCACCGAGCGCGCGCAGAAGAACACTCTGCATATCGCTTTCCTCGGCTTCGGCAGCGGTCAGAATGCCTCGCCGCACTTGTTCGGCAACGAGAGAATGGTCCCGAGTGAGCTGCAGCAAGGTCCCGCCGCGCAACAGATAGGCCCGGCTGTCGCCAACGTGAGCGACGCTGAGCTTGGCGCCGGCGATCCACGCGGCAGTCAGCGTCGCGCCCATGCCATGCTGTTCGGGCTGCTCTTCGGCGGACTTGAAAATATTCTCGTTGGCCAGATGGACGGCCGTCGAAAGACGCTTTGTCTGGGCGTTCCAGGAAGGTTGAACAACACCGATGACCCGGGCCGCTGGATTGGTCTCTAAGTCCAGACAGTGCTTCACGACTGTTTCAACAGCCATGGCGCTCGCGATTTCGCCGTGCGCTTCGCCTCCCATGCCGTCGGAAAGCACGAAGAGGTTCAGCGGCTCAACGATCTTGTAGCAATCCTCGTTGTTGGTACGTACGCGACCCATATCGGTCACGCCGCCACTTGCGATACGCACACAAACTCCCCTTGCCGCCTTGAGATTACACCCCTGGCCACACGTGTATCCCGCAACTCTATTCCCACGCTAACAGAGCCCCAAGGCTTGCGAAAGGCTCTGAACCCTACTGATTACTCGCTCTTAGGCCACACTAGACCGGGAAGTGACGCGTCCCATTTGACTTATCGGTGATTGCGGCTTTCATTGGTGCACACTTTGCGTGCCCCCGGTAAATGCTTTCGTTATACTCTCGGTCTGCCCGGAGCGCCCTGCCTCTGCGGCCCACTGCCCTTCTTCTATGCCTGGAATCAAAAAATCGCCACCCAAGCGCGCCCCCAGAACCCGCAACAAGACGCGCAGCGCGACGCAAGCTACTTTCGAACTGGAAGAGCTGAACCGCGTGGGGATTGCTCTGTCTGAAACGCGAGACGTGGACACGCTGCTGGATCTTATCCTGAAGAAATCTCGGGAAATCACCGCCGCCGATGCCGGCTCCCTGTATCTCGTGGAGAAAGGCGGAGCCTCGGCGGATGGAGGATTGCGACTTCCGCTGCTGCGGTTCAAGTTGACGCAAAACGACAGCGCCCAGTTTCCATTTAGCGAACACACGCTTCCGCTATCCGAAGACTCCATGGCTGGATACTGCGCGCTGCACGGCGAGGTGATCGAGCTTGCCGATGCTTATCGCATACCAAAGGTGCATCCGTTTCGCTTCAACGCGTCGTTCGATCGAGAGGCCGGCTACCGCACGCGTTCGCTGATCACCTTACCGATGAAGAATGGGAAAGGCGAAGTCCTCGGCGTGCTGCAACTAATCAATTGCAAACGCAACGCGAAGGCGCGGCTGACCAATGGCGGCGCGGTCCGGCGCTGGGTGCATCCGTTTCCGGAGCGTGCCGTGCGGCTGGGATTATCGCTGGCTTCGCAGGCTGCGGTGGCTTACGAAAACTCGAGGCTCTATCGAGACATTGAGAATCTGTTCCATGGATTTGTGAACGCCGCGGTAAAAGCCATCGAGCAGCGCGATCCGACCACGTCCGGTCACTCGCATCGCGTCTGCGAAATGACCGTGGCATTGGCGGAAGCGGTGGACTGCGAGCCGCGCGGCCCATACGCGGATCTGCGTTTTTCCCGCAAACAGGTGAAGGAACTGCGCTACGCCGCCTTGCTCCATGATTTCGGCAAAGTGGGGGTCCGCGAAGAAGTGCTGGTGAAGGCCAAGAAACTTTATCCGCTGCAATTTGCGCGCGTGCTAGACCGTTTCGACTACATCCGCCGGGACATTGAGGCCCGCGTCGCGCAGCAGAAAGTGGAAGCGCTGGTTTCGCTGTCGCGAAAACAAGCCGCGGAGCGTCTGCACACGCTCGACGAAGAGTCGCGCCGGGTAATTGGCGAACTTGAGCGCTTTGCGGAATTCATCGCCAAGGCCAACGAGCCTACGCTTCTTCCATCGGGCGATTTCGAACTGCTCAACCAGATCGCACAGAAAACTTATCGCGATCCGAACGGGACCGAGCGTCCCTATTTATCCGCCGAGGAAGTGCGGTTGCTCTCCATTCCCCGAGGCAGTCTGGATGCCGACGAGCGCCGCCAGATCGAATCACACGTAGTGCACAGCTTCAATTTTCTGGCGCAGATTCCGTGGACGCCGGAATTCCGCGCCATCCCGGAGATTGCCCGCGCACACCACGAAAAACTCAACGGCAAGGGCTATCCGTTTGGGCTGAATTCGACGCAAATCCCAGTGCAAGCGAAGATGATGACGATTTGCGATATTTACGATGCACTCTCCGCGTCGGACCGTCCTTACAAACGCGCGGTTCCCACCGACCGCGCGCTGGACATTTTAAAACTCTGCGTGCGTGACGAGGAGATCGATCCCGAACTCTTCCGCGTTTTTCTGGACGCGCAGGTTTACCGGCTGGCTGGAAAATCTTCTTAGCCAGGGCATCGCTTTCATCGGCATGAGGTTCTCCACTACAATTTCGTGCATGTTCTTGCACCGCCCCGGCCCAGCGCTTTGCCTAGTCTTTTTCATCGCTAGCGTTTTTGCGACATGCACTAGAGGCCAGCAGCTGGCGCCAGCGGCTTCAGGAGCACGCATATTATTGCTGCCGCGGCGAATCGTTTCGGGCGAGCGCGCCACGCTCGCCGTGCTGGACGTGAACGGGCGGCTCATGCCCGGCGTCACGGTGAATTTCTCGAACGGGGACCGGCTCAGGACCGATGCGACGGGCCGAGCCCTTTTCGTGGCGCCTTTGAATCCCGGCGTGATTTTTGCTTCGATACCCGGGCGCACCGGGCGAGTCACTACGGCGATTCTTTCTCCCAGCGAAGCGGTGTCTTCTTCGATGGAGATTTCTTCCAGCCCGCGCGTGGCGTCGTTGACCGATCGCTTTGAACTCTTTGGGAAGAGTTTCTGCGGCGATGCCGACTCCAACCAAGTAACAATCGCGGGGCAGCCCGCGATCGTGCTGGCCTCCTCGCCAACCTCGCTGGTGGTGCTTCCTCCCCAGAATTTGCAACCTGGCACCGCAAGGGTGGAAGTCACTTGTGCGAAACGGCAGTCACAACCATTTACAGTTACTTTTGTTGGTCTCGATCTCGAAGCGGACGCATCGCCCTTGAAACCTGGCGAGCATCGAGTGCTCACGGTGCGGGTGCGCGGGACCACCGCGAAGATTGCGCTCGAAGCGCGAAACCTTGCGCCGAATGTCGCGGAACTCTCCGGCGGCAATCCGGTGCGAGCGACGAGCAACGGAGATGAAGAGAATCTCGCTCAGTTTGAGGTAGTAGGGCGGAAGAACGGCAGCTTCATGAT
>WNGP01002951.1_pt1 | contig 14241 bp, 13 predicted proteins | sample 5407671 | NCBI WGS metagenome assembly WNGP01 (sample SAMN13153381, study PRJNA577476) | soil metagenome | isolation source: 40 cm soil or saprolite under Garry oak tree replicate 2 | place: USA:California | collected 2016-06-15 | reverse complement strand
ATCCAGGAGAAAAACCTGTTCGGCGAGCAGGAAGCGATCCTCTACGTCAAAGGCAGCGGCTGGGACCTGGAAACGATCGAGCCGCAGGGATTTTCGCCGGTGCGTCTGGCGCACGTGCTGCGACTCGCGGATTTGCCCTCGCTCTCCGATCCCCAGATGGTCAACCAGCTGGTCACGCATATGCTCGATGCGTCGGCGCCTGCGCCGTCCATCGAGACCATCCTGCACGGTCTCATGCCCCAGAAATTCGTGGACCATACGCATGCCGACGCCGTGCTATCCGTGACCAACACCAGGGACGGGGACAAGCGCACCCGCGAGATATACGGCAAGCGCTGCGTGGTGATCCCCTATCTCATGCCGGGATTCGATCTCGCGCAGTTCTGCGCGAAGGAGTTCAAGCGGCAGGGAAGCCCCGAGACGATCGGCATGGTCCTTCTCAATCACGGCATTTTTTCTTTCGGCGAGACGGCCCGCGAATCCTACGAACGGATGATCGAGCTGGTGACGCTTGCGGAGAAATATCTCGACTCGAAGCGCGCCTGGTCCGTGCCGCCGAACCGTTTCACCGTCGGGAGGGTTGATGCAAATGCCCAGGCGAGTCTCCGGCGCAAGCTCTCCGACACGGCGGGCACCCCGCTCATCCTGAAGACGGTCATGAGCGAACGCACGCTCGGGTTCGCCCAGCATCCGGAGATCGCGCGCATCTCGCAGCAAGGGCCGGCGACGCCCGACCACGTCATCCGCACCAGGCGCACGCCGATGCTGGGCACCGACGTCGCTCGCTACGCGGAGGGGTACCGCCGCTACTTCGACGAGCACGCTCCCCGCGCGAAGGAGCCCAAGACCATTCTCGATACGGCGCCGCGCGTCGTGCTCGATCCCGCCTTCGGTCTTGCCGCGGCGGGAAGAACGGCGAAAGATGCGGCGATCGTCGCCGAGATCTACGACCACACGATCGACGTCATCCTCCGCGGCGAGGCGCTCGGCGGATTCCAGGCACTGCCCGCGAATGACATCTTCGACGTCGAGTACTGGGACCTCGAGCAGGCGAAACTCAAGAAAAGCGGCAAGGCCCTGCCTTTCGCTGGCGAGATCGCGCTCGTCACCGGGGCGGCTTCGGGGATCGGCAAGGCTGCGGTCGCGGCGTTTCTCGCGCGCGGCGCGGCGGTGGTCGGGCTCGACTTGGACACGAAGATTGAATCGCTCCACAACCGCGGCGATTTTCTCGGGGTGAGCTGCGACGTCACGGACGAGACACAGGTGCGCTCCGCCCTCGAGAAGGCGCTGCTCGCCTTCGGCGGGCTCGACATGCTGATCCTGAACGCCGGCATTTTCACGGCGAGCCGCAAGATCGCCGATTTGCCCACCGAAGAGTGGCGCAAGGCGATGACCGTCAACCTCGATGCGAACCTGCTCCTGATGCGCGCCTGCCACCCGTTTCTGAAACTCGCTCCCCGCGGCGGCCGGGTGGTGGTCATCGGCTCGAAGAACGTTCCCGCGCCGGGTCCGGGGGCGGCGGCCTACTCGGCGTCGAAGGCCGCGCTGAACCAGCTTGCGCGCATCGCGGCGCTCGAATGGGGCGCTGACGGCATACGCATCAACACCGTGCACCCGAACGCGGTGTTCGATACCGGCCTGTGGACCGAAGAGGTGCTCGCCCAGCGGGCCAGGCAGTACGCGATGACGGTGGAAGAATACAAGACCAACAATGTGCTCAGGACCCAAGTAGGCAGTCGCGACGTCGCGGAGCTGGCGGCGGAGATGTGCGGCGCCCTTTTCGCCAAGACCACCGGCGCGCAAGTGCCGGTCGATGGCGGCAATGAGCGCGTCATCTGAGGCGATACCTGTCGAGACCCTGCGCTGGCGAGGGGCGCGGCTCGAGCTGATCGACCAGCGCGCCCTCCCCGCGCGCCTCGAATACGTGAGCTGCACGAACGCGGCCGATGTGGCTGAAGCCATTCGCTCGATGGTCGTGCGCGGCGCTCCCGCGATCGGCTGTGCCGCGGCCTTCGGCGTGGCGCTCGAAGCGAGGCGCCAGGAGCACTGCACGCGCGCCGAGTTCGACGCCGCGATGGAAATCGCGTTCAGGAGTCTCGCCGCGAGCCGGCCGACCGCCGTGAATCTCTTCTGGGCCCTCGACCGCATGCGCGCGGCCCTTGGCGCGGAAACTCGCGATGATCCGAAGTCGGCGGCGGCGCGATTGGCCGACGCGGCGCTCGCGCTTTTCAACGCCGACCTCGAAACCAACCGCGCCATCGGCCGAGCCGGCGCCGCTCTCGTGCCCGACGGCGCGCGCGTCCTCACCCACTGCAACACCGGGGCCCTCGCCACGGCCGGCCATGGTACGGCCCTCGGTGTCATCCGCTCAGCGCGCGACGCCGGCAAGCGCGTCTCGGTGATCGCAAGCGAAACACGCCCTTATCTGCAGGGCGCGCGCCTGACGGCGTGGGAGATGATCCAGGAAAGGATCCCGGTAACGCTCGTCATCGATAGTACCGCCGGCCATCTCATGAGCCGGGGGGAGGTGGACGTGGTGATCGTGGGAGCCGACCGCATCGCCGCGAACGGCGATGTCGCGAACAAGATCGGAACCTATACGGTCGCCGTTCTTGCGGAGCGACACCATATTCCGTTCTACGTCGCAGCGCCGCTTTCGAGCATCGACACCTCGTCCCGGGACGGCGGGTCGATACCCATCGAAGAGCGTGGAGCTGCGGAGGTTACCGGCTACGCCGGCATGCGCTGGGCGCCCGAGGGAGTAGCGGTCGCCAACCCGGCGTTCGATATCACCCCGGCCGCGCTGGTGAGCGCGCTCTTCACCGAAAAAGGAGTCCTCGAGCGCCCCGACGCAAACAAGATACGCAGCCTGTTCGAACGATGAAGACCCCTCTGGTGATCGCCCGAACCCTGGCTGCAGCCTCCCTGGCGTTGCTTTCGGCATGCGCGAGCCAGTATTTTCGCGATGCCGGAGCGCCTCCCTTTCCGCCTCCGCGCTATTCGCTCGCAGACCTTCCGCAGCCTGAATACTGGAGCGGAATCGTTTTCAACGGCGCCAAGGTTGGATTCTCGCATTCCCGCGTGGCCCGCGCGCCAGAAAGCGGGCTCTACGAGCTGCGTGGGGAAGCCGTCATCCGGTTCCACTTTCTCGGTCTGGAGAAGAATGTGCAGATGCGCTCGCTCGATACCGTCGACGAGAACGCCAAGCTGATGCGGTTCGCATACCACTACGTGCTCGACGGCACCGAGCAGGACTTGACCGGCGAGGTGCGCGACGGCCGGCTGCGCTACCAGATCAGCACAGCCAAGCGGCCGCCCGAACAGAACGAGCGAAAGCTGGACGAGCCCCTCTATCCTGCCGCCGCGCTCGATCTCCTGCCGGTGCTGCAGGGCCTGAAAGTCGGAAGCGAGTTCAGGTGGCTGGTCTTCAACGGCGAGACGCAAGGCCTCGACCGTGCTTTGCAACGCATCGAGACCTACGAGACAAGCGATCTCTTCGAAGGCGCTGCCTTCAAGGTCCAAACCGACATGCTCGGATTGGGCAGCACCACCTGGATCGACCGGCGCGGCCTGCCAGTTTTCGAGCTCGGACTGAACGGCGTGATGATCTCCGCGCTCGAGGACGAGGTCGCGGCGAAAAACTACCTCGCGAGCGCGGTACTCAACAAGGACGACGTAATCGTGAGGTGGAGTCTGGTCAAGACGCCCCTTCCCCTTTCTGATCCTCGGCGGGCGCGGTTTCTGAAATTCGCCCTGCTCGCCCCGGGAGGGAAACGGGCGCCGCTTTCCGATTCACGCCAACGCTGCACCAACTCCGAGCGCGATCTGGTCTGCGAAATCGACGCGACCCGCTCGGACGCCGAAGACGGCACGGCCGCGGCGGCTCTGCTGCCCTCGAGCGCGGTGCAGAACCGCGACCCGATGATCCGCAAGCTTGCGCTGTCGATCGCCGCCGGGAAGGAATCCACATTCGACAAGATCGACGCGGTCCTCGCCTGGCTCGAGCGGAACATTCGCAAGGAGCCCGTGGACACCTTCTCGGCGCTCGATGTCCTCGACGCGAAGAGCGGCGAGTGCCAGGGCCACACCTACCTCTACACGGCGCTGATGCGCGCGCTGAACGTGCCGACGCGCGTGGTCAATGGACTCGTGTATTCTGCGGAATTCGGCGGATTTCTCTACCACACCTGGGCCGAGAGCTTGGTCGACGGCGCATGGCGCGCGGTCGACCCCACTTTCAACCAGGCGGAAGCCGACGCGACGCACATCGCGCTGGTGCGCGGCGAGAACCTGGCCGACCTCACTCCGCTGGTCGACTGGGTCGGCAACACCCGCATCCGAGTGCTCGAAGCGCGTTAGCGCTCCGGCACTCGCTAAACCAGCTTGACGTTCTTCAGCGGCAGGCTGCGCACCGGCTTCCCGGTAGCGGCGAAGATCGCGTTGAGCACCGCGGGCGTCACCACGCAGATGGTCGGCTCGCCGACTCCGCCCCAGAAATCTTGGGTCGGCACGATCACCGTCTCGACTTTCGGCATTTCGGCGAGCCGCAGGAGCGGATAGGTGTGGAAGTTCAGCTCCACCATGCGCCCGTTCTGAACCGTGCACTCGCCGTAGAGCGCTGCGCTCAGGCCGTACACGACCGAGCCTTCGACCTGCGCCGCGATCTGGTCGGGATTGACCGCATGGCCGCAATTGAGCGCGAGCACCATGCGATGGATCTTGAGCTTGCCTTCGCCGCTCACCGAGACCTCCGCGACCGCCGCCGAGTAGCTGCCGTAGCCCATGAACTGCGCGATGCCGCGATGCACACCCGCAGGCAGCGGCTTGCCCCAGCCAGCTTTTTCCGCAGCCGCATTCAGGACCCCGAGGTGCTTCGGGTGATTGCCCATGAGCTCGCGGCGGAATTCGAGCGAGTCCTTGCCGGCCGCGCGCGCCACTTCCTCGATGAAGCATTCCAGGTACACGCCGTTCTGGTTGGTGTTGACGCCGCGCCAGGGGCCGACCGGCACGTGCGTGTTGCGCATCGCGTACTCGATCTGCAGGTTCGGCACGGTGTACCCGAACTGCGCGTCGCCGGGCTCTTTCCAAAGGCCCTGGAGCTGGCGCACATCCTTGCCTTCCTTGATCGCCCCGGGATTCAGCCAGGCGTTGATCGACTGGCCGGAAACGCGGATGTGCATGCCGAGGAGCTTGCCGCTCTCGTCGAGGCCCGCGGAGAGTTTGCACTGCGAAATCGGCCGGTAGAAATCGTGCGCCTGATCCTCCTCGCGGCTCCAGATGAGCTTCACCGGGACGCCGGGGAATTGCTTCGCGATGGCGACGGCCTGGCGCGTGTAGTCCTGCGTGCCGCCGCGCCGCCCGAATCCGCCTCCGAGAACGTGCTTGTGCACTTCGCACTTCGCGAGCGGCAGTCCGGATTCCTCGGACGTGACGGCGAGCGCAGCCTCCGCGCTCTGGGTCGGCACCCACACCTCGGCGCTGTCCGCGGTCACTTTCGCCGTGCAATTGTTGGGCTCCATCGTCGCATGGGCGAGGAAGGGCGTGCTATAGACCGCTTCGACTTTTTTCGGAGCGCTCGCGATCACCTTGAGCGCGTCGCCGATTTTCGTGTCGGCAAAGGCGTCGTCCGCCGTCAGACCCTCTTTCAGGCGCTCAGCGATGGTCGCGCTCGACTGCGCTGCCCCTTCACCCTCGTTCCAGACGATGGGCAAAGCTTCCAGCGCCGTCTTTGCCCGCCACCAGGTATCGGCGACGACGGCGACGGCGTTGTCGTGCACCTTGACCACGCGGCGCACCCCGGGCATGCCCGAAACCTTGGCCTCGTCGTAGCTCGCGAGCTTGCCGCCGAACACGGGGCTCGCCTTCACCGCCGCGTGCAGCATGCCCGGCAGCTTGAGGTCAATCGCATAGACCAGGCTGCCGTTGAGCTTCATCGCCGTGTCGAGCCGCTTGATCGGCTTCCCGGCGATCTTCCAGTCCTTGGGATCCTTGAGCTTGATGCTCTTCGGGTCGGGTGGCGTCAACTTCGCCGCTGCCGCCGCGACCTTGCCGTATGTGGTCTTGCGCCCTGAAGCCGCGTGAGTGATGACGCCGTTCTCGACGCTTACCTCGCCGACCGGCACTTTCCATTGATCCGCCGCCGCCTGCGCGAGCATCAGGCGCGCCGCGGCGCCACCGCGGCGCACATAGTCCTGCGAGCCGCGGATGCCGCGGCTGCCGCCGGTCGCCATGTCGCCCCAGATGCGCTTGCGCGCGAGATTCTGGCCGGGCGCGACCCACTCCACCGCTACTTTATTCCAGCCGCACTCGAGCTCCTCGGCCACCAACTGGGCGAGCCCGGTCTCCGTGCCCTGCCCCATCTCCGAGCGCGCGATGCGGATCACGCAGGTGCTGTCGGGCTTGACGACAACCCAGGCATTGACCTCGGTGCCGGCCGCAGTCGCAGCCTCGGCCGATGCGATGAACGGAAGCTTGAATCCGAGCGCGAGGCCGCCGCCTGCGGCGGCCGAGCTGACGATGAATTTGCGGCGGGAAAGATTGGTTGCGCGTGTCGTATTTTTCATGGTCGTCTCCTCAGGCCTTCTTGACCATCTCGGCCGCCAGGTGCACGCCCGCGCGGATGCGCTGGTAGGTACCACAGCGGCAGATGTTGGTCATCGCCGCGTCGATATCGGCGTCGCTCGGCTTCGGATTTTTCTTGAGCAGCGCGGCGGCCGCCATGATCTGCCCGGACTGGCAGTAGCCGCATTGCGGCACGTCGAGCGCCGCCCAGGCCTTCTGCACCGGATGGGAGCTGGTCGCGGAAAGTCCTTCGATGGTGACGATCCTGTCGCCGGGCTTGATGTCGCTGATCGGAATGGAGCAGGAGCGCTGCACCTCGCCGTTGATGTGCACGGAACAGGCGCCGCACTGCGCGACACCGCAGCCGTACTTCGTGCCGGTCAGGCCGACCTGCTCGCGGATGACCCACAGGAGCGGCGTCCCGGCCTCCGCCTGCACCTCGCGTACCTTGCCGTTGATATTGAGTTTTGCCATGGAGGTCCTCCTTAGACTCGACGCTGAATCTTATATGAGAAAGCCGGGTCATCCAAGATATCCGACCCCCTTGGCCATGAGCGCGGCGCACAGGATTATCACGACCACGGCGGCCAGCTCCCAGTGGATGATGGAGCGGATCGAGGCGATCTTGCGGTCGGTGAGGGCCGGCATCTGTCCCTGTTTCAGGGACTTGCCCCAGGAGACGAATTCGACGGTCGGGTAGATCGAGAGCAGTCCCACGACCGCGAAGAGCGAAAGCTTGGCGATGAAGGGCGCGCTATGGAAGTAGTAGGACGCGCCTTTTTCGAAATAAAAGACCCGCAGCAAGCCGACGGCCACCACGACGCCCGACGATATGCCGAAAACCATATCGACCAGCCGCAACCTCCGGGCAGTTCCGAGGTTGAGCTCACCCCGGATCAGAATGAATTCCACCGCCAAGGCAGCGACCAGGCTGAAGGCAGCGACGTGGTGGAGAAAGGCAAAGAAGGGAGTCATCCGTTAGACCTCATTGTTCCCTTGCTCATATCCGCGTGTCTACCGCAATCCAGTTCACCTCCCAATTCTTGCCACCATCTTCCGAGAACGACTGCTCAAACCGGCAAGAATTTGCCGTGATGTCCGAGATGACGAATCGAACAAGGATGGCGCGACCGTTGAGAGTCTCATGGTTGAAGAACTCTCCGCGCCCGTTCGTGAACCGGCCGATGGCCGGTGGGCTCATCGAGCCGCTGCCGAGACCGGAAAAGTTCAGGCTCCACTGCCGGGATTGCGGGTCGTACAGACGAAGACTCAGTCCTTCGAAGTGTCCCGCCGGTCCATCGACGACAAGCTCAACCAGATTGGCACGACCGTCCCAAACCTTCCTGACGACCGTGGTCCCTTGGTATTCGACCCACGTCGTTGAGCCGGTCAAGGGACGAAGCAAGCGTCTTAATTGAGTCTTCCATGTGCCGAAGTGGAAGTCGAAATCGTGTTGGCCGTCACGTTGCTGGGATTTGGCCAAGCTTGGTTTGTCCCCTGCTGTCTGTGCAAACCCGGTGTGTGCTTGGAAGACGAAAAACAGAGCGAACAACCGGACAACGGTTCGCGCAGCCGTTGCGTGCATGGCAGTGTGTGCTTGGTTCATTGGCTCCGCCCGAAAATCCGCGACCCGATCACAGCGATCACTAGGCCAAGGAGGATGATTACCACGAAAACTGCGGCCTGGATCACCGCCTCGCGATGGAAGTGCCGGTTGATACTGAACTTTCCCTCAAGCTCTGACACGCGTTCTAACGCAAAGCTAGCCGGCGCGCGGAGGCGGCGCGAAGCGTCGACGTAGCGTGTCCGGCTGAGCGCTGGGTTAGGGGAAGCAGCTCGCTCATTTTTCCATTGAGGGATCGACACGTGAGTTGGGTCGAGCACCATCCGAGAAAAAAACAGGCGCAACATCTTTGTAGGTGAGTGCAAAACCAACAGGCATTTCTTGAATGTTGAATAGTACCTGCTTTTTGTCAGTAGACGTTCCGGTAACTCGGTAGGTTTTACCTGCCTCGGCATTAACCGGAACGACGACGGTTCCAATTAAGTTCGCCCACCGATATTCAACCGTGAGGTCATGTCTGCCGGGAAGCAAATACACAACAGACGGACAGGAACTTATGGCTCCCAGTTTTCGATGACTTTTGCCGTCTACCTCGCAAATAAAGGTCAATTCGCCTCCGACGCCCTTCCAGACAGCAAATACTGTCGCCATTTCGGTTGCAGATTTTTGAGCCCCCTCATAGGCGTGTGTTCTCAATAAGGACTCGGGGCCTATTGCGCAGGAAGTCAGGAGCACACTGACGGTTAAGACCAAGAAGAATTTCCCAAAGTAAGAACGCATGATGTATCTCCCTAACGTGATTCCGATCACAATGGCATCTACTAACAGCGCACCCAAGCGAGGCCAAAAGCCAGCGTATCTCATAAAGATCTGCAATCTAACGTCTTGCATTACCGGCGCGCGCCGGTCTTGCGCGCGTCCGGGTAGATGCAGTTGTTAGACCGCGCTTCTTGATCGACGTGAGCCAGAGTTCGTAAATGAGCACGGCGTTTGGTGGGACCTTGTCTTCGACGCCCACATCGCGATACGCGAGGTGAGGCGATATACGAACTTTACGATAACCACCTTCCCGCATACCGGCCAAGGCGTATTCCACACCGGCGATAAACCGACGCGATCCTAGGACCAACGTCTGGGTTCGACGCGCATGTACAGCGGAGCCCTTATTTAGGGATGCGGCGCAATCGAATACGACGATGTCGCCTTTCTCGGCTCGATGACCAGTACCCTCGGTTTCGGTGACAACCTTTATCCCTGACGGCATAGCGCGGTCTAACGTCGGAAATCAGCGGCGGGCCCGTTCGGGCCTTTGCATCGGCACGACGCTCGCGGCCCGTCCGCTCTGGATTGAGGGGTTAGACGGCATTCTGGGCTAGACCCCAAAAATGAACCCGCAATGTGGGCATTTCTCGGCCTCCCATGAAACTGGGCCGGAGCAGCGTGCACACGTTGCATTGGCTCCTCGAGGTTTGTCAGATTGCTTTTTTGGGAATCGCTTCTCCAAGACGCCAGCAATCGCGAACACGTAGGCCCAAATTTCCAGCGCAGCGCCGAACACGAGCGCGACAATCCCGGCCCAAGGAGCAATCAAGTAAAGCAACATGGCAGCGACAAAGAAGCCAAGCGCTACTTTATGTATAGGGCTCATGCCGTCTAACGCCATGTTGAGCGGCGCCGGCCGGCACCGCCGGCCTCGCGTCCGCTCGAACTAAAGTTAGACAGCGCTAATCTTCGCCTAACTCGAGGACAGCTCACGAAACGCATCGCGTGTAGCTTCATAAGCATGTTCCCAAGCAACCTTTGCATTCGGCTCGGAATCTCGAGGCGTAAATTGGTCAGTAAGAAAAGCGTTTATTCGGTTGGCGTGATCTGCCGTAAGGGGCAATAGTGACCCGTGCAGATACGACAGCCGGAGATACGCGTTATTCAAATAGTAGCCAAACGTCCAGCATCGGCTCGCGCGGTCCTGCGTGTACCCAATTGCATTGTCACGAACAAGCGACTCAAGGAACTTCGCTTGATCGACACGCATCTTTGGCCAAGTACGCTCACCGTCTGCGAGGAATGCCGCTCTCCAGAGTGAAAAGCCGATGGCGACTAAGAGCTGTAGAGCGAGTTCCTTTTTGGCACTCTCAAAGCTTGTTGACGGCAGCGTGCGCGAATACAGGTCTAGGAGAAGGCGATGAATCCTTGCGCGGCTGTCAACCAGCCATTCGAATTCTCTGGGGTCAGTTAACTTCTCTTCGGACATTTGCGTGCGATGTCTACCGTCAGAGCCAACCGGCGCGCGCGGCGCGGTGGCCAACAAGGCACGGCGCTTCGCGCGCGGCCGGGTTGGGCGATGGGTTAGACGGCATTCTGCGCTAGACCCCAAAAATGAATCCGCAATATGGGCATTTCTCGGCCTCCCATGAAACTGGGCGGGAGCAACGCGCACATGTTGCATTGGGTCCTCGAGGTTTGTCAGATTGCTTTTTGGGGAATCGCTTCTCCAAGATGCCAGCAATCGCGAACGCGTAGCTCCAAATTTCCAGCGCGACAGCGAACACGAGCGCGGCAATCCCAGCCCAAGGGGCGATTAGGTAGAGCATCATGGAGGCGACAAGGAAGCCAAGCGCTATTTTGCGTATGGGGCTCATGCTGTCTAACGTTCGCAGCCACCGGCGCGCGAGCACCAACCATCGACAAAGCGTGATGCTGGCCGCGCGTCCGAGTGGGCTGCGGGGTTAGCTGGCAACATGCTGTGCGCCGAAGACGATGAGCATGATTGCGCTTACGACTAAGACCAAAATCACCACTGCACGGACCTCTGAGATGGAGCGGCCGGGCTTCAGAACCCATGCCTGAAATCGACTGGAAAGATTTAGCGATAGCGCAGTCAGAAAGAGCAGCGCCACTGCCAAGATCGTGTAAGGACCTGGGCCCTTTGGCACCTTCCATGGAACAAACCCGTCGAGAAGAAAAAGGGCGTTCCAGGCGACCACAAGCAATATGACGAAGCTCCATCGAAAAGCCATGCCGTCGCGGTGGGGCACCTGCGATCGCAACGCGCTCGGCCGAAACCCAAGGTTCGTAATTCGTTCAATCAGGCGCTTCGGTGATCCGAAGCACCAAAAGATGATCTTCTCAGGGTAGCTCTGAACCGTATGAACGATTCGCATACCAGTCCCGAATACCGGGATTGACCCATAGGGTTCGAGAGCGGCTACCTGATCGGGGGAGAAGTTGTAGCGCCCAATGAGGCTCCCCGAGACGGATAACTGTTGCGCCGAGGCCGAGAGCTTCGCGAATGGCCAAGTCGCATTCACCCAGCCTATTCGGGCGCCACCTGTCATTTCCAGTGGAGCGTTCATTTGTTGCCAGCTAACGTAGAATCATCTTCCGAAAAACCATCTAATCTGGCGTCCCAGTCTACGCTTGGCCAAGTTCGCCTTCAAATTCATCGGGCTTGCCACGCAGTGCGCGAGATCAAGCCTTGATAGATTGCGCGCAGAGGGTCAAGTGTCTGATCTCTCAGGACGTGAAACCCCGCACGGCGCGCGCGGAGCTACTCGGCGATGCTGACTTGGGTCCCCGCCGGCACGAGCTCGAAAAGCTCGAGGATGTCGCGATTGCGCATGCGGATGCAGCCGATCGAGCCCGGCTTCCCCATCGCGACCGCGTCCGGGCTGCCGTGGATGTAGATGTAGCGCCGCATGGTGTCCACCTCCCCCATCCGGTTTCTCCCCGGCTCGCACCCCGACAGCCACAGGATGCGCGTGAGTATCCAGTCGCGACCGGGAAAGCGCTCGGCCATTTCCGGTGTCCAGATCTCCCCCGTCGGGCGGCGTCTGACAAACACCGTGTTGACCGGCTGCCTCGCGCCGATTTTCGCGCGCACGATGTGCTCGCCCCTCGGGGTGCAGAGGCTTCCCTGCTGCTCGCCCGCGCCGTTGCGGGAGGTGGAGACGACGTAGCGCCGAAGCTCACGCCCGTTCTCGAAGAGCGCGAGGCTTTGCTCCGGAATCGAGATTTCAATTCTCGGCATTGCGCCGCGCCGCAAAAAACTCCGAGAGCACCCGCCCGGCCTCAACCGCGAGAACGCCGCCCGTCACCGTGGTGTGGTGATTGAAGTTTTTCTCGGAAAAAAGATCGACGACGCTGCCGCAGGCGCCGGTCTTCGGGTCGGCCGCCCCATACACGAGCCTCGCGATGCGCGCGTGCATGATGGCCCCGGCGCACATCGCGCAGGGCTCGAGGGTGACGTAGAGCGAGCAGCCTTCGAGTCGGTAGTTGCCGAGCGCCGCCGAGGCTTCGCGCAGGGCCTGGATTTCCGCGTGGGCGCTGGGATCCTTGCTCGAGATCGGCGCGTTGTAGCCGCGGCCTATGACTTTTCCGTCCTTCACCACGAGCGCGCCGACGGGAACTTCGCCACGCTTCGCCGCCCGGGCCGCGAGGCGCAGCGACTCGCGCATCCGCGCGGCGTCGAAATCGGCGTCCAAGCACCCTACTCCCACTCTATGGTCGCCGGCGGCTTGCTCGAGACGTCGTAGACCACGCGGTTGATGCCGCGCACTTCGTTGATGATGCGGTTGGAGACTTTCGCGAGCAGATCGTACGGCAGCGGCGCCCAGTGCGCGGTCATGAAGTCCGAGGTCTGCACGGCGCGCAGTGCGACGACGTATTCGTAGGTGCGCCCGTCGCCCATCACGCCCACCGACTTCACCGGGAGAAACACCGCAAAGGCCTGCGCGACCTTGTCGTACCAGCCGGCCGCGCGCAGCTCCTCGATGAAGATCGCGTCGGCGCGGCGCAACAGCTCGGCGTACTCGCGCTTCACTTCGCCGAGAATACGCACGCCCAGCCCCGGCCCCGGGAAGGGATGCCGGAACACCATCTCGCGCGGGAGTCCCAGGGCGAGACCGAGCTCCCGCACTTCGTCCTTGAAGAGATCCCGCAGGGGCTCGAGGAGCTTCAAGTGTAGCGTCGCGGGCAAGCCCCCCACGTTGTGGTGCGACTTGATCGTGTGCGCCTTCTTCGTCTTCGCGCCCGCCGACTCGATCACGTCGGGATAGATCGTGCCTTGCGCGAGCCACTTCACTTTGAGGTACTTCTTCGCCTCGTGCTGGAACACCTCGACGAATTCGCGCCCGATGATCTTCCTCTTCTCCTCGGGGTCGGCGACCCCGGCGAGCGCCGCGAGGAAGCGCCCTGAGGCGTCGACAGATTCGACCTTGACACCGAGACTCCGCGAGAAAGTCCGCATGACTTCCTGCGCTTCGTTTTGCCGGAGCAAACCGGTGTCGACGAAGACGCAGGTCAGCCGATCGCCGATCGCGCGGTGGATCAGGGCGGCAGCCACGGCCGAATCGACCCCGCCCGACAGCCCCAGCAGCACTTCCTCCTTCCCGACTTCGCGGCGGACCTTCTCGACGGCCTCGCCGAGATAATCGGGCATGTTCCAGTCGCTGCCGCAGCCGCAGATCTCGTGCACGAAGCGGCCGAGGATCGCCCCGCCCTGGTGCGTGTGCGTCACCTCCGGATGGAACTGCACACCGTAGAATTTGCGCGCTTCGTCGGCCATTCCGGCGATCGGAGTGGCCTTGTTGCTCGCGATCACCTTGAAGCCGGGCGGCAGCGCCGTGACCTTGTCGCCGTGGCTCATCCAGACGTCGAGCAGGCCGTGCTTCTCGCCGTTGATGCGGTCCTGGATGCCTTCGAGCAATCTGGAATGGCCGCGGGCGCGGACCTCGGCATAGCCGAATTCGCGCACCCGGGAATTCTCGACCTGGCCGCCGAGCTGAGCCGCCATGGTTTGCATGCCGTAGCAGATCCCGAGCACCGGAATCCCGAGCTTGAAGACGGCGTCGGGGGCCTTGGGCGTCGCGTCGTCGTAAACGGACGCGGGGCCCCCGGAGAGGACGACGCCGCGCGGGGAGAAGCGGCGGATGAATTCCTCGTCGACGTCGAAGGGATGCAGCTCGCAGTAGACCTGCGACTCCCGGACGCGGCGCGCGATCAGCTGCGAGTACTGCGCGCCGAAGTCGAGAATGAGGATCTTGTCGTGCACTACTCTACCTGGTAGTTCGGCGCTTCCTTGACGATCTGGACGTCGTGCACGTGCGACTCGCGCATCC